>OLGI01000125.1_pt1 | contig 79263 bp, 80 predicted proteins | sample 1605221 | NCBI WGS metagenome assembly OLGI01 (sample SAMEA3888915, study PRJEB22519) | human gut metagenome | biome: human gut; feature: human-associated habitat; material: faeces | place: Denmark | collected 2010 | reverse complement strand
CTGTAATTTGACAAATCTTAGACATTTCTATCTTTAATTTTCTAATTCGTTAATTGATACCTATTCCAAACAGAGTGCAAAATTACAAATAATTCTCGTATATACAAAATATTCCTTAGCAGAAACTCAACTTTTAAGTTTTTTTTGCTTTTATCTTCCCCTTTTCGCCTCGATTCCCCATTTTTCACTTCAACATAAAAGAAAAAGGAGTTGCGTCACAGGTCGTCCAAATTGCTATTTTATTCATCGGATGACACAGAATTTATTCGGAGATTTCCTGCTAAAGCGATTACTCACGGATTGGCGCAGAGGCGACCTATTCGGTCGGTGCAGATACCCCTGGGATTGGAAAAAGCGATTCGCCAGAGATTCCATAAAAAATCTGTGTCATCTGTGAAATCTGTGGGACAAAAAACTTCCACGAAGAAAAATCTGCGTCATCTGCGAAATCTGCGTGACAAACTAATAGCAGCTCCTTTGGGGCGCCAGCCATTGGACAGAGGCCAAATATCCGCGAAAATCCGTGAGTAATCCGATAAGCAAGAATGCCTCCGATTCATCCGTGAAATCCGATGAAAAAAACTTCGAAGAAATGAAAAAAGAGGATGTGCCATGAACTTATGACACATCCTCTAATATTTTCTAATATCTTAATAGAAGAAGAACTTAATCTTTCTTCAAATCCTCTTCATGCTCCTTGAGGAAAGCGAACATAGACTTCAACGCCGTATTGGTAGCGATGGCGAGATTGATGTCACGACCGAAATCGTCTGTGAGTTTCAGAGTGCGCACATCATCCTTGCTACCATAGCCTATCCAGATGGTGCCCACAGGATTCTCCAAAGTACCTCCGGCAGGACCAGCTATACCCGTAGCAGAAATCGCATAATCCACATGGAGGGCATTGATGGCACCGATCACCATCTCCTTAGCCACTTCCTCACAAACGGCAGTCTGCTCCTCAAGCACCTCATGGCTCACACCGAGCAGGTTCTCCTTCACCTCATTGGTATAGGAAACGATACCACCCTTGAAGTAGTTGCTCGCACCAGGTACTGCAATGATAGCCTCAGCGATACGGCCGCCAGTGCAACTCTCTGCTGTACCCAAAGTCTTATCACTATTGTATAGCATCTCTGAGATGCTCTTACTCAAAATCTTACTCTCAAATTCCATATTTAATATAAAAAAACTATTTGAACGTTACTTTAGAGAACGCAGGCAAGTCTATGGTTGCGAAGTCCTTATCGCGATACTTAAACGTGCCCACGCATCCTATCATCGCTGCATTATCAGTCGTATAACTGAACTTCGGAATATAGATGGTCCATCCGAAGCGCTTAGCATGATCATGAAAGGCATTGCGCAAACCATTGTTGGCAGAAACACCTCCCGCAACAGCCACGTGGGTGATACCCGTCTGCTTCACTGCCATGCGGAGCTTCTTCATCAGGATATCCACGATGGTAAACTCGATGCTGGCAGCCAGGTCGAACTTGTTTTTCTCTACGAAATCAGGATCGTCTGCCACCCATTTGCGGAGACTGTAGAGAAAACTGGTCTTAAAGCCTGAGAAACTATAGTTGAGTCCCGGGATATGCGGTTCGGCAAAGGAGAAAGCCTTCGGATTGCCCTGTCTTGCGTATTTATCTACGATAGGGCCACCCGGATACCCCCACTCCAGCACCTTGGCACACTTGTCGATAGCCTCGCCGGCAGCATCATCGATGGTCTGACCGAGCACCTGCATATCATTGTACGCATTCACCTTCACAATCTGGGAGTTTCCACCCGAAACAAGAAGGCAGATGAAAGGGAACGGAGGAGCCGTCTGGTCGTCATCACTTTCCTTGATGAAATGCGCCATCACGTGTCCCTGCAAGTGATTGACATCAATCAGAGGAATGTTGAGCGAGCGGGCGAGTCCCTTGGCAAAGCTGACACCTACGAGCAATGAACCCATCAGACCGGGACCTCTCGTAAAGGCCACTGCACTCAGATCTTCCTTGGTGATGCCGGCACGCTTGATAGCCTGATCGACCACAGGAACCACATTCTGCTGATGCGCACGCGAAGCCAGTTCTGGAACCACACCACCATAAGCGCGATGCACCTCCTGTGAAGCCGTAACATTGCTCAACAGCACTCCATTTCTCAAGACAGCAGCCGAGGTATCATCGCAGCTGCTCTCAATACCCAATATATATATATCCTTCTTTTCGTTTTCTTCCATGATTTTATACACCTTTTGATATTGATTCTTACACCATTATATCGAATCCTACTGATCCTCACAGATTCTTACACCTTATTATATATAATGGTGAGTATATATTATGGTGAGTATTCTTTAGTAGGTCAGCACCTCTACGCCGTGTTCTGTCATCACGAAGGTATGCTCCCACTGTGCAGATGGTTTTTCATCGCCTGTGATAACCTCCCATCCGTATGGATCGTCCGCATCGATGAACACCTTCCAGGTACCCATGTTGATCATTGGTTCGATGGTGAATACCATACCCGGAACGAGCAGCATACCGGTACCCTTATGACCGTAGTGAAGCACCTCTGGCTCTTCGTGGAACTCGCAGCCCACGCCATGTCCACAGAGATCGCGCACCACTCCATAACCGTATTTCTTGCAGTGATTTTCGATAGCATGACCGATGTCGCCCACAAAACTGTATGGCTTGGCAGCTTCAGCACCGATTTCGAGGCATTCCTTGGCCACTCTCACCAACTGCTCCTTCTCTGGAGTCGTCTTACCGATGATAAACATACGGGAAGCGTCGGCATAATAGCCATCCACGATGGTAGTCATATCCACATTGACGATATCGCCCTCCTGGAGCACGTCTTCCTCCTTAGGAATACCGTGGCAAACCACCTCATTGATACTCGTACAAACACTCTTAGGATAACCCTCGTAATTGAGACAGGCAGGTATGGCGTCATGATCCTTGCAGTACTGCATACAGATGTCGTCGATTTCCTGCGTGTTCATACCTGGGCGGATAGCTTCAGCCACCGCATCAAGACAGCCCGTATTGACGACACCGCTCTTACGGATACCCTCAATCTGTTCTGGAGTCTTGATCAAATCACGAGTAGGCACCAATTTGCCCTTATTTTCCCAAAACATCACCTGCTTATCAAGGTCGGTCAGAGGCTGACCCGGCAAGCAATGCCATCTTCTTTTTTTAATAACCATTTCGTTTAATTTTATCGCGGCAGCCCCATCAGGTCCACCCTTTATTTCTATTTACATCTGCAAAAGTACAACATTTCAAGCAGAGTACAAAATAATTGCAATAATATTTATCTTTTTTCAGATACTTACAGCATTCTATTTCAGAAACTTGTAGATTTCCTCTGTCCAGTCTGCCCCATTCTGCGGACAATAGGTGCGGATACCGAGTTCGCTGGCAGCAGCGCAGTTGCGCGGACCATCATCTACGAAGAGCGCATCTTCTGGGAGGATTTTTTCCTGAGTGAGCACATAACGGAAGAAGCGATCATCCGGCTTCATCAACTTCACCTCATAACTGCGATACAGGGCATCAAAATACTCACCGATGGCATGGCCGTCACCAGAGAATTCCGTGCTGTCTGTCCAGGAACTCATGTAGGGATTGGTATTGGAGAGGAGAATCACACGATAGCCTTCCTCTTTCAACTTGCGGAGAGCAGCCAACTTATTGGCAGGCACATCAGCCGCATAACCCAACCAGCAATGGCGCACTTCCTCAAAAGACAGTTTCCTGCCCACCATCTTCTCCAGGGCCTCCTGATACTCCTCAAGGCTCAGTTTACCCTCCTCCAGGTCGCCGAAGATGCCAGCCTGGCAATAAGGGTCCAAAACCTCATCGGCCTTCTGCAGCCCCAATGCACTGAAACGCTTCACTGCTTCATCATGGTTGAGTGTGATGATCACGCCGCCCATGTCAAAAATCACCGTTTTAATCATATTACCCTTTATTTACTAATACTCTATAATGTAGTGCGCAACTATCTTGCAACACGTTGCGATTTATTATTTACTAAATTATTTTTCTATTTTCCACACCAGCCACACAAGGTTTTGCCTTGATCAATGGCATTAGCCTCATCTGACTCAGAGGAAGAAATCACAAGCTAAGAAACAAAAACAATATACCTATTAAGGCCAGAATACAATTAGCAAAAGCTAGGTGAAGCCAATAAGCTACTGTTCTTGCTCCGTCTGTCTCTACATGCTCGCCTACAATAGCACCAATACTGCCTCCTAGCATTATTGAGAGGAAACATCCCAAGTGCCAAGTTAAAAGAATCCCGACTAAATCCTTTGCTGTTGCACGAAAAGCCATAAAATAGCAGAAGCATATCTGGACGAGAAATGCTCCTACTATCTGGCTATCCCTTACTACGCCTCTCCATTTGTATGCAGCAACAACTGCATATAAAAAGGATATAAGTAAAAGGACTACAAAAGTTCCCATAAATAAATATGCAATAAACGAAATGTACTAACCCTTACAACATATTATTTTGGCGTAGCCAATTCTTTCCATTAGATGTGGCACAAAAAATCAGAAATGCCACACAAGGGATTCCTACCATAGCTAAAATAATCAATGTTCCCATAATCTTACCTCCTATTTGTTTTTTGTTTATTATTTCTGTTTATATTATCGTTTCTTTTCTTTTTCTCTTCTTCCTCCTTATCTTTATCGCGAGTCAATATAAGACCGCAAACCAAGAGCAATAGAGCAACACTTCCGCTCAATATGTATATTAACCAACGTTTATCTTCTAAGTCTTTTATTAATGACATTGCAAATATTGCTGTCAAGAAATACTTAGAAACATCAATCATATACTTACCTAATTCTTTATTCCACATGCAAATTTACAACTATTATTTGTTATTTAAAAATTTTCTGTTACATAATTATAAGGTCCATAAAAGAGTCTAGCACCATATGGAGAACCTTTTCCAGAAGGAACAAGAACGTCAATGTAAAAACCATAATTATCCACATTTGTTGGATCGTCTCCTCCTTGGTACATTTTGAACCCATTATCCAAGATTTTTTCATGGAGATCATAATATTTACCAACAGCACTAGCAATATTATCTCTTCTTCGTTTTGCTTCGTTGGCATTATTGCACCATATTACAAAAACACACTTATTGAAATATCCTCTTGTACCCGAATATTGGAACTCAAAAAATAAATCATTAAAATATATACCGCCATATTCCTTGTTCTCAAAATGAATGCAGTTTTTATCAGAATCCCACTTCTGCTGGCCATACTTATTTTCTAAAATATTTTTTGCAGAAGTATAATCAGAGCCGAAAGCAACTCCTGCAATAGAAGTTTGGGCTAAAGCAGCAAAACTTGAAGCTATCATCAATAGCAAACAAAACAACTTTTTCATAATTACTTTATTTTAATTATCCTACATGTACCTGACTTCTTGAAGGAAGACCCTGAATCTCCCTCAGCACCTTATTCTCTGCCCTTAAGGCAATCAACTCTTCATACATAGCTGAATTATTAATAGGCATATCCTCAGCAGTAGAGGATGTACCATTGATAAGTTCTGTTGGTTTCACATCTAGAGCCTCAGCAATCTTCTCCACCATACTCAGGGACACATCGCCACCTTCCAGGATATTAGCAAGTTCATTACGTGTCAATCCTACCTTTGAAGCAAATTCAATATTGCCATGCCCCTTATCATTTATCAAAGATTGCAACTTGGTAGAATTAAACAAAGAAGTCTTCTTTGGTGAGAGATTGGCATAAAGATCAAAGAAATTGTAATCAAGAGCCTTGCTAATCTCCATCAACTTAGCCGTATCTAGCGATTCTTTGCTAAATACTACCTTATTTACATTCTGCTGAGCAATACCCAATCTTCTGGCTAACTCAGACTTTGAAATACCAAGCTCATTTACTCTTTGTTCAATAGCTAGGCCGATATTTACATTAAGTTCGCTCATAAATCCTATTTTATTTACATATCACATTAATAAACATAAAATAGTATTTAACTAACTTAATAATTAAATACATTTGTATGTAGTTACATTCTTTTTTATTACTTTTGCAGCATAAAGTTAGTAAATAAATACATAAGTACCAAATAAATTTGAAGAAAAATGAAGAATGAAGATAAAAAAGTTCCCGATGCGCCTAAAAGGTTATGGGTTCGAACAAATTCTTTGATACACGACTCAGGCTTAATGGCCGTAGGAAATGTTTCATATAAAGAATATTGGATTGGACACAAAAATAAGGTTCCAAAAAATTTGTACCCTTGGTGTTATGAAAATGAGGTGGAATACATCAGCCTTAGCCAATCATGGCATAAAGCAAAGGAAGTTCCAGAAGATCTGCACACCTTTATCATTGGTGTTTCCAAAAACTTCACTCATCCGGTTCTCATCAACTTGAAACAATCATGCAAACATACGTTTTATGATGCTCTCAACATAAGCGATAAGATGAAATGGCACGGAATCATCCGCAAAGATTTCCGCTTCGCTTACTGGGCTTACATCAAGGACTTAGTTCCTACCATAGAGGAAGGAGGCACAAAATGAAAAAGATAATGTTCAATGATCAGTACGGTCTCACCCAAGCAGTTCTGGAAGGTCGCAAGACTCAGACTAGACGTATTCTGAATCCTACAATGCTATTCGAGCGTTTGTACACGTACGAAGGTTGGGCAAAAGAAACTATTGCTGCTTGGAAGAGATCTTGTAAAGACCGACTTTATAAAGCAGAGGGTGAAAAACTGAAAGAAATGCTTGATTACGCCTTGAAACATTCACCATACAAGGTTGGAGAAAATGTAGCTATTGCGCAAAGATACATAGACCTTGCAGACAATGATGAGTTCTACCGACTTTGTGGCATTCATGGGATGCCATTAGAGTATATTAAATACGAGAAAGGTTGCTACAACAAAATGTTCGTTAAGGCAGACCTCATGCCGCACCGCATCCGCATCACGAACATTCGAGTAGAACGACTACAGGACATCAGTACCGAAGACTGCCTGAAGGAAGGAATCTACTGTAGCCACATTGACGATGCCTATTCATACGATGCCACAAATGATAGATCTAAGCCGAAAAGGTGGTACAGAACTCCTATCGAAGCATACAAGATGCTTAGCAGCAAGCTCCACCTCAACTGGGACAGCAATCCTCTCGTTTTCGTTTACGATTTCCAACTAATAAAATAATAATTAAAATCAAGCAATATGTCAGAAGAAAAAGTACCACTCAGACCTCAGATCAGAGAGCTAGAGTTGGGTAAATCAATCAGTTTCCCTATCCAGAGAATGAGAACGATCAAGACAACCTGCTCGGAATTAGGTGTAATTTACTGTCGTAAGTTCAGAACCAAAATCAACCGGGAGAAAGAGATCATCACAGTTACAAGAACCAAATAAAAACAATAGTCATGAACGAAGTAGTACAAATCCAGTTTGCAGATAAGATGCTATCCTTTGATACATTCCTGTCAGCCATACGCAACGTTGTGAAAGAAGAAGTCTGCAAGGCTGTGGGTAAACGTCCGTTCCTCACACAAGCAAAGGCATACGACATCTACGGAAGAAAAAACGTTGAGCGATGGAAACGTGAAGGAAAGGTGAAGGATTTTGCTAGAGGCAGAAATGGCAAGATCACCCGACATGAGTACAAAATCTCAGAGCTGGAAGCATGTGCCTGTAAAGTTCAAGACTATCTGTGTCCCAAATAAGATAAAGTTATGAAAACAATTAAGACCATCTTCTGCATTGCCATCTGGCTAGTCCTTGGATGGCTCTGCCTCAGTAAACTCTCTCAGGGCTATCATGATGAGAATCTCATTTTACAGATGCCTCAGAGTACCTATGATGAGATAGTTGATACTCTTACAACTCGTAATGGCTTTCAACCTACCGAGCATCAGATAGTAACTTACTATTATGAGCGATTCCAGAAGTAAGAGCACCTATGCAGCTCGCAAGTGCCTCCTCTGCCATGATGGGCGTAACTGCATCAATGGCAAGTATTGCCTTAAGCACAAAAAATACGTGCAGCATCAGGAGAAACTGCCATGTGAATGAAAAATAGATTAACTAATTATCCTGCAAAGGATATAAATAGATAGAATATGGATCTAGACAAATTAGAAAGGGCAAACACCTTAGCAAAGGGGTTGCTACCTAAAGTTAATAAACTTTTAGATATACACAATTATACTGATGGAATAATTGGAGAAACTCTCAAATGCTTATTGGGAATAGATGAGGATTTCAGTAATAAATTCACACAACTTCTTTCAGAAGTAAAACAGAGGTATCAGAAAGAGTTTGATGAGCTTTAGTAACTAACCACCCTCTCCTGTAAAAGGGAGAGGATAAAAAGAAGATGTATGGCAAAAATGAATGTAACAGAAAAGGACTTTGAAGCTTTCTTACAAGCTACAGAATCTCTTATGGCTATATCTGGTTCTTTGGATGATGACTTCAACGAAGAGGCTTATGCAATAAACAGACAGTTCAAAAATTTCAAGCGAAGATACTTAGAGGCAAAGGAGGAAAATAAGAAATGAGCAAAAATAAAGCTATTGAGTATATTAAACGTGCCAAAGAGCAGCTATCTTATGATTTGCTTACTATTAGGCTTCGTGAAATGGCTCGCAATAATTTAGAGAAGGCACTTAAAGAGTTGGAGGACAATATGGAACAGAACAACAAACAGACGATGCCATGTTTCGAACTTGGCAACCTTTACGTCTTCAAAGAAGAAGACGAGGATGGAGAATTGACCATCATCGGCCAACTCATCGCTAAGAACGAAAGCCAAGACACATTGACATTTGGCAATCAGTATGAGATTGAGACCGAGAAGTTCGTGACCGACCAAGCCTTCGACATGAGTATCAGCGTACAAAAGGAACTTCGAGAAGCGACAGAGGATGAAGCCAGTTTGTTCCAAGAGGCTTACACTCTATGGAAAAAGAACAAGGAGCGGTTATCATTCAGAACCTTCGATAAGGTTCTTGTGCGCAACCTTGATGAACTTAAATGGAGACCAGCAATCTTTGTACAAACACGTATAGGTGATCATTCCCCATACATGTACAACGCTTTGCTATTGCCTACCGGGCAGGTAGGTGACTTTGCCCAATGCATTAAATACGAAGGTAATGAGAAAATGGCATTCACCGCTGCCCAATTTTAGGTAAACAGAAATGTGGTTTTTATATAATTTCAATCATTATGGAATCAGAAAAAGCAAAGTCAGACAGCATAGCACGGCAGCGAGAATACTATCTTAAGCATCGTGATAAAATGCTCGCCTATTCACGCAAATACATCAAGGATCATCCCGAAAAGCAGAAGCTATATCGGGAAAATGCAGCCAAGAAACGAGCCAACGGCACTGGATATTATCAGAGATACTATCAGCGCAACAAAGAAAAATTGCTGGAAAAATCTAAGAGCTGGAGACAGAATCACCCCGAAAAGGTGAAGGAGTACCAGTGCAGATACTATCAGAAAAAAAGAGCAGCAGCAAAGAAAGAAAAGAAGATAATGCTGAATCCAGATATAGATAAGGCAAAATCCCTCTTCCGTGATCCTTCTAAGATTGTTCACCTACAGTGGCTCCTGGAACACAACAGAAACAAAAATAAGCAATATGAATCACGCTAGTTTATTCAGTGGAATCGGTGGTGCTGAGGTCGCGGCATCCATGATGGGATGGCAGAACCTCTTCCATTGCGAGATACAAGAGTTCCCTCGCAAGGTGCTCCAATACTGGTTCCCAAATTCAGAAAGTTATGAAGACATTACCAAAACAGACTTCCATCAGTGGCAGGGAAAAGTCGATGTTCTCACCGGAGGATTCCCATGCCAACCCTTCTCCCTCGCTGGTCGAAGAAAGGGAGCGGACGATAACCGCTACCTCTGGCCTCAGATGCTTCGAGCGATACGGCAGATACACCCCACTTGGGTCGTTGGTGAAAACGTTGCTGGAATCAAGACGATGGTGGAGTCCTGCCAAGTCACTAAGATGGGACGCACAGACGATCTTTTCGAAGAGAATTACATATATAGAGAAGAAAGCCGATTCACACTCGACAAAATCTGTGCAGATCTCGAAGCCGAAGGATATTCCGTCCAACCGATTGTTATTCCAGCTTGCAGTGTCGGAGCGCCCCACAGAAGGGATAGAGTATGGATTGTTGCAAGAAGAATATCAACAACTCCTTCTAACCACAACAGCAGTAATGATAACCGAAGATCCGAAGAAATTCAAGGAAAGAGCCAAAAAGAACGGTTATCGGAACGGAACGACATACGGAAGCCTGGCTTCACAAGTGATGTTCTCGGACATATTGCCCACACCCAATGCGATGGACATAGCCCACAAGGACATGGAAATCAACGAGCGAGGGCGAAGAAATCCAAAAAGAGGAAAAACAGACCACAGTCTAGGTCTAGAAGACATGGCAGTGGCAAAACTTCTACCTACACCTTGCAGCATAGAAGGCACGAAGTTCACCAAGACCATCAATCCCAATTCCCAGATGGGGCAAGGTCTAACAGCCTTAGCGGTCAATGGTCTTCTTCCCACTCCTACGGCAATGGAGGTAAAACACTCCAACCGAGTGAAGGGACTGAAAGAACAGGGTGTAAAAGGGATGTACAGCCGAAAGAACGGAGCACTTCGCCCGAATGGACTGACCGACTTTCTCGACTTCAACGGCATGATGCCCACGCCATCAGCGAGAGACTGGAAGGGATGTACCAATCCTGGGGTGAAGAAAGTGAACGGAAATGTGTATGGCGAGACTTTGCCCGACACTGTGAAGAAGGTCACTGGAAGCACTTCCCAACTCAATCCCCTGTTTGTAGAGGAAATGATGGGATTCCCTTTGATGTGGACAGCCTTACCATTTCTTTCCCCAAGTGGCGACAAGAATCCATAAAGGCTTACGGCAATGCCTGGGTGCCACAAGTGGCTTACGAGATATTCCGTGCCATCGAGGCAGAAGAAAACAAATAAATGATAGATTCGTAAATTCTACATTCCAAATAAAAGAAGAATAAATGAAAACAGATGGCTACATATTTACTCCAGAGCTGTTGCAGTGGCGTTACTTCCATCGTCCTGTGGTCGTTCAGGTGCTCATCCATGTGCTCCTCTCCTCCGCTCACAACGAGGCTTCCGCTGCAACCCTCTCCTATCGTGATTTGGCTCTACAGCTACATACCACGGTCAAGACCATCCGTGTCGCCATCGATGTGCTCTTAGCCGAGAAAATCATCACCAAGTGCTCTGCTCCAAGAGCCTCAACCAAACTCTACGTTAACAGTTCTCACCCCCTATCCCACTGCATCATACCGTGGCAAAGAGACCAAGGGGCACAGGTTACGGCACACTTCGGGGCACAGATTGGGGCACAATCTAGGGCACAGATTCAATCTTCCGAAGTTCCTTTAAATAAAGGCGATTCCGAAGATTCTGAAACTAGCAAGGGCACAGTTAAGGGCACAGATAAGGGCACGAATAGGGCACAATCTAGGGCACAGCCAAAACAAGGGGCACAGCCAAGGGCACAATCTAGGGCACAGATTTCACACTCCGAAACCCCTTTAAATAAAGGTGATTCCGAAGATTTAGAGATAGTCAAGGGCACAGATAAGGGCATAGCAAAGGGCACAGAAGTAAGAGGAAAGAAACAAATAAAAGAAAACATTTCCCCCGAACCCCCTATAAAAGAAAACAAACAAAGAAAGGAGAAAGCCCACACCCACACACAAAAAAAAGAAAAAGAAAAAAAGTCGTTGGATCCGGAAGTTCAGTTCTCGGAAGTGCTAAGACTCTTCAATCGCCTCTTTCTTGGAACGCAGGTCAAGCCAATCTCAAAGATGACTCCCGACCGCAAGAAGATGGTGGCAAAGTTTATCTCAGACTATTCCTTCGAGGATATAGAACCGATGCTTCGAAAGGCTCTCAACTCCGATCTTCTCTCAGGGCGCAAGGATGGTGGATGCTATATCTCCTTCAACTGGCTCTTCAATCCGAAGAACTACGAGGCTCTGATGGAAGGAACCTTCGACAATCCTACAGTTGTAGCCTCAGCCGGGAAGAAGCCTCAGCATTCAAGTTCCCCACCACCTTCTCCTCCACAGCCTCAACGCGAGGAGACCAACGAGGAAATAGAAGCTCGCCTCAGAATGAAAGAAGAGCGCAGAAAGGCTGAGGAGAAAGAACAGACCGAAGCCCTACGGCAGAAGTATCTCGGCTGGATAGAAGCCGCCAAGAAGAACCCGAATGGCTCGATGGCAAAGATGGTGAAAGATGCCTACAAGAATGGCACTCTAGCTAAACTGGGCATCGTCTGGAATCCATCGGTGGCAGAAGAAGAACAGTCACTGGCCGACTTGGATGCTCAGACTCAGAATTATCTCCAGTCTCTCCTCAGCGACTAAGATACAAGTAACAAACAATTTAATTCATACGATTATGGACAGACAAAAATTAATCGACCGCCTCAACGGCAATTATCCTGAATACACCAAGAAATCTGCTACCAAACAGAAGAAGGTGCAGCGTGAAGGTCAGTTGCAGATAGCCTGTGTACGATGGTTTCGACTACAGTACCCAGCTTTCTCCACACTCCTCTTCCATCCCAAGAACGAGGCAGACGGTGCTACCAGTGGCAAGAAGCTAGCCATCAATGCAGCATCGGGCGTGGTCCCAGGCGTTCCCGACCTCATCCTTGCTCTCCCTTCCATGAAGGATGGCAAGACAGGCATCATCTACGAGAACCCAGAAGTTTACTTCGGCTTGGGCATCGAACTTAAGTATGGTAAGACAAACAATCAGTCTGCCAATCAGAAACGCTTCCAGGGCTATTGGCAGTGCGCTGGCTACAAGTACGCCCTCTGTCGTTCCCTAGAAGATTTCATCGAAGTGGTCAAGGCTTACATGCAAGCAGCCGAAGTCAACGCCTTCGAGAAAGTTCGCTCTTATCACCTCATCAATGATGATACTGAGCACAACAAGCAAGTATTAAACAAAATCATTAAAAACAAGAAGTAATATGGAAATTGGATTCATCATCATGCTGAGCCTTGTAGTTATGGCCAGCACATTCATCTATCTAGTTTACACTCACTGCAATCGCTCTTGCAAGAGCTGCAATTTTTTCCGGCCTACAGCAAAAAGTAAGTACAGCGGAGAATGTTGTGGGGAATGGAAACGTAAAACTACCAAGGAGGATGAACTATGATAGGATATGAAAATGTAGACGAACAGAAACTGCTCGGACTGTTCTATAGCAAAGGAAGCCTCTCTGCAATGCCTCTTCTCAAAGACAACAAGGTTTTTGCTTCTGATGGCAAAAAGGCTATCTACATCAATGCAGAAGTTTGCCAAGGCGAGTATGAGAGAACAGAATTGTTCGATATGAAATTTCCTCCAGTAGCAGAGCAAGAACTGAATATTCCTCTTTTAAGCCTACAGAAAGCATACGATTCTCTGCCGAAAGTAGAAGATGAGGAATATGATATGGAAGATTGCGACAAATGTAATGGTACAGGTTCTGTAGAATGGGAGTATCTAGACAAGAAAGGAAATACACATTATAAAGATTTTGGCTGTCCTTCCTGCGATGGTTTTGGTTTTTTCAAGCGAAATATCAGAAAGTGTTATAAGCCAGAATGGGATGCTGTCATAAAACTGGATGGTTTCTTTATTAACAATAATCATATAAAATCAATAATTGATGCTCTATTTCTTCTTGGAAAAGATCACATTACACTTCTCTCAAAAGCTAAAGAAGATAGCGTGGTTTGGGCTTACTTCCGTATTGACGAGAACATCACTATCGTAATCTCTCCGTGTTGTAATTGCAAAGAGGAATATGTTGATGCTAAGGTTGAACTTTAAAATATACATCTATGAGCAATTACATCAAACAAAACCTGATGCAGCCAACGCCATCGGTTGCTGATCAGGAGGAAATGAGGATGTGCAAGTTCTGTGTACATAGCCACATCAGCGACCTCGGCTACAACCATTGCTGGAAGTCTGATAGTGCTTATAATGAAGATTCTCCTACAGGTATCTGCTGTGCATACAAGGATAAGAGGATATGGAAGCCCTATTATTTCTCTGGTCTCATATCACACTACAGGGGTAACATCTGTTGGGCACAACCAGTATATAACACTTCTACAAAAGGAAAGAGCCGTATTTTCAAATACGAAGTCCTCGACCCAGTAGCCTCAACTATAATAAACCTTCTACCTAAGGAGTTTGCCAAGGATTACATTCCAGCCACTCCTGGCTCCAAGCCTCCACATACGATGAAGGAGTATGAGAAATTTGACGCCTTATGCTTCGGTGGCTACGACCCACAACTAACAGAGAAGCAAGAGGCAAGAAATTATCATGAAGCCAACTGGCAGCAAATCCTTGCTCAGGGAGCAATAGACAAACAATTAAAACAAGAAGCAATATGAAGAAAAGATATTTTTACGTAGTCGCATCATTCATGCACAAAGACATAGCCAACACATGGCGTAAGGTTGACTTTACCATCATGAAGGGTGATGGCTCAGCATTATTCCCTCTTATGGAGGCTTTCAAGGTGATTAATGAAGGATATTCAGAGATAGCTGATCCTGTAACTATCCAGTTCGACAACTGCATAGAAATCAGCAAGGAAGACTATGAGGCTTTCAACAATCTCAAAAAATTAGTCAAAGTGAATAAGTAGCGTATGGAAAAAACAATTTTAGACATGTGCTGTGGATCTCGAATGTTCTATTTCGATAAACATGACCCAAATGTTCTCTTCACTGACATAAGAGAGTATCACGACACCTTATGTGATGGACGCAAACTAGACGTGCAACCAGATATGATAGCCGATTGCACAGCCTTGCCATTCGAAGATGAAACGTTTAATATGGTAGTATTCGACCCTCCTCATCTACAAAAAGTAGGTCAGAACTCCTGGCTATGCAAGAAATATGGCAAGCTCCCAGATAATTGGCAAGCGTTCATCAATGATTCTATCCACGAAGGCATGAGAGTTCTGAAAACAGGCGGAACACTCATTTTTAAGTGGAACGAGCAACAGATAAAGGTAGGTGATGTACTAAAGGCAATTACAGATTACAAACCCATCTTCGGGCATCGTACCACCATCAAGAACCAAACAATATGGATGGCATTCATGAAATGGTAGCAATAACTTGCCACCGTTCCCAGCGATTCTATCGCTGGTCCCATAATATAACAAAGTAAAAATATTAAGAAATGGAAAAGACAATTTATATACCAGGTGATTTTGTGATGACCAACGGCATTCCTGTCGGAACCAAAAAGGGCATCGTTTACCAAGTCACAGAAAGTAATCCTGATAAATATAGAGCGTTGGAAGATGGAAATGCATTCACTGAACTGAAAGGTTCTGTCACTCTTTCCAACTTAAAAGGAAAAACCATTGTAGATGATGGATTCCTATTTTGTGATAGTGGTGCATGGGTGAAGGATATTGTTCCTATCCCTCTTACTCCTTCCATACTAGAGAAGAACGGCTATAGGCAAGTAGTCAATCATAGCCATATTTACCAACATATAGAAAATGATTGTTATGAAATCTGGAAAAATGTGACGAATTGGACTATGTATTGGAGAGGTGTAAACCTATGCAGTTTCAAATATTTGCATGAGTTACAACATATCCTCTTATTCCTTGGTCTAAACTCAGAAATGGAGGTGTAGCGTATGAAAATTCATTTATGTTATTCCTCATGTTGTTGCGCAGCAGATGAGCATGAGACAGGATGTTATCCTCGTTCTTCATTCAAGCCGAAGCCTGAGCTTCCGGCTGGAACAATACTCACTGTCAAGGAGAAATGGCAAAACTTCTACGGAAAATACTACCGCTGTTATCTCCCGGACGAAATGAAGGACAAAGGGTATTCCATCCCATACTACGACATCCCTGCCGACAAAGCAGAAGTAATAGAACTTTAAACATTATAAATTATGGCAATAGTAAATGTAGATTATTCAGAGTTCGAAACCTTGAAGAATCGAGTAAAGGAATTAGAAGAGACCGTAAAAGAGAAGGATAAGACCATTGCGTCCCTCAAAGACGGTTCCAGAGTCATCATCCGCAAGGAAGTGCAAGTAGAGTATGAGAGATCCGTGTTTGACAGAATTGATGGTAGTCAAACAGATCATCTTTATTCACGAGACGATAATCCAAGAAGAACAGTTGAGACCTCTGAGTCTTACCTTGGCTTTGAAGATGTGCGCTTGAAGGTTGAAGATCGAATGAAGGACGAGATAAACCGTAGCATCAAGCAGCGAGACGCTTCACGTGAAAGTTACGAATCCTCTGTTCAGAAATATAAAGAAAAAGAGAAAAAGTTGGATGACAAGGAAAAGTCTCTCAATGATGAGTATGCCAAAAAAGAAGCAGCTCTCATTTCTGAATATAAGGAGAAGGAAGAAGCACTTGAAGCAGCCTATCTAGACAAAGGCAAGGCGTATAAGCGACAATTAGAAGCGGATTATAAAAGTTACAAAAATAGAGCTGGCTACTTGTCATCCATCTACGATAATGCAAAAGAAGCCCTGTCTCTCCTCAATGCCAATCGCTTCTTCAAGCCAAAAGGTGTTGAAAGCATTCTAGCACAGATAATTCAAAAGTGTGAACAATAAAAAAATACAATTATGTATGTAACAATAACATTAATTATTTGCCTCAGCGTGGTCTTTGTTATCACGCTTGGCATCGTCTCTTGCACGCTAAGAGACAAGAACTTCAAGGTTCGCTTCGATGACAGAAACAAGCGTATGATGCGAATTATCGCAGATCAGCGTGATGAACTTATCTCATACAGAGAAGCTATCAAGAAAAATGATGCCAATCTAGAAAGATCTCTAGAGGTGTTAGCTTCTGCTTCCGATACTGTCAAAAGAAAAATATCTCGTTTGAATGATACGGAAGAAGTTCTATCCAGGTTAAAGGTTGAAGTTGGAGACCTCAATTTGAGTCAAAACAAGTTTTTAAAGATGATAGATAAGACTTTTAAGCGTTTTGATGAAACTTCTGTTTCATTCTCTACAAGCGTAGAGAAATATAGAGTGCAAAATGAGGTAGCATTAAAGGGATTAGAAAATAAAATTCTCTCTCGTACATCATACCTCTCTGTGGAAGAAAAGAAGCGTTTCAAAGAATATCTACAAGCTTGTGCTTTTAATTTTCACTATATTAACAATATGAAATATAAGAATGATTATACCTTTGTAAAAGTGTGTGATGTTATAAGAGCATTAGATATTGTGGGTAATGATCAATGGGATTCAATATTAGATACAACCCCTTCAGAAGAATTTAACAATGGACAGAATACAGAACGAAATCAGTAAACTTCGTCATGAGCAGCATTTGCACGAAAGACTGCAAGAAGCCCAACTTCGACAGATAAAGCGTGAGCACGATGGTCTTCATAAGTGGATAACCATTAAGCCAAATCTCAGACTCCTCTGCCGAATAGACGAAAAAGGTAACCTCCTCCCCAAGGAGCAGGAACGCATCAGAAAAGTCAAACAAACTTTAGGTATCAAATAAGATATGAGTGAAGAATCAGTATTATCCTTTCGCAAGCTGGTTTCAGCTATGCGAACCACGGAAAAGGAATATTGGGCACACCGCGATAAGAAGATACTGCGCCAGTCCATCGAACTTGAAAAGCGTGTTGATGGCATCATCATGAAGGCAGACGGAAATGATGTCCCTCAGAACGACAACGGAAGATTTTTCCTTCTGGTGGCAGAACTTAGAGCCTCAACCATCCAATATTTCCAAGAGAAGAAGAAGCCACAGCCCGACAAGGAGCTGGTCAACTCCCTCTTCAAGACCATCAAGGAGAAAGAAGCCAAGATAGATAAGATGCTCCTGCTTCTCAAAGACGAGCAGATAAAGAAAGATGGCTACATCATCCAGTACCACGTCATGGAACGTATGCCAAGAGCACATCAGGCTCGTTCTATCTTTAATTCCTCGGATGAGCAGCTTGCCAATATAGAGTTGAATTTCCACTACCGCCATCCCGACCCTCCTGGCACCATGTATTTCATCTGCAAGGAATATCTTGGCAAAGACGGAAAAGAGCTACCTCAGGAAGAGATAGACAAAATTATTAATAACAATTTAAATTCTTAAGATTATGAACAAGACAGAAAAAAAGCCTCAGGAAGAGGCTAAGACACAAGACAAGTCTCAGAACCAGCCAAAGGAGTCCTTCGTTGGCACAGGTAACGGTTCTTCCCTCCGTTCTCGTACAGGCACCTGGTTCGAGTGTAAGGTACGCTATGAGAAGACCCAGGAGGATGGAAACGATAAATTGGTAAACGAGCTGTATGTTGTTGATGCCCTCTCCTTCACCGAGGCAGAAGCAAGTATCATCGATAACATGGCAGTCTATGTATCTGGTGAACTTAAGATTGCCAACATCAACCCTGCCAACTACAACGAGATTTTCTTCTCTGATATTGATGACGATGATCTTTGGTTCAAGGCTCGTTTGGCTTTCATCACCATTGATGATAAGAAGGATAAGGAGAAGCGTACCTATGTCAACTACCTCATCCAAGCCAAGAGCATCGAACGTGCGAAGCGTTATGTAGACGAGGTTATGGGCAAGACCATGATAGACTATGAGTTGAAGAGCCTCAGCGAGACAAAGATTTTTGATGTCTTCGAGCATGAGCCTTCCACTGATAACAAGCAGAAAGAGAAGGACGGTAAAACCGAGTAATCACTGACAATTCTTGCGCAATTTGGTTCTCAACAAGCTAAGTTGCGCAAGTTATCACTTCTCTTCCGCACATTTCTCGTAACTTAGCCCCACATTATTAATATATATATAACATCAATCATATATGAAAAAGTTGAAACGTTTCATCATTTATCTCCGTCTCTGGTTCATCCGCAAGATGGGTTACACCCTTCCTTCTCTCAGAGAAGCAACCAGCGTCATGCCGGGAGAGTTCTATGATCTCTTCGGGCGCATTGTCCGGGCAGTTCCCAACAAGGAATCCTCCACCCCACATGTTGAAGGCAACTTTGAGCATGAAGAAGTCCCAGAGCATTGCCATAACTGCGATTTGTTCAAGGAGCACATCCCATGCTCCTTCAACCATCGTATGCCCAACGGCTGCGATATTTGCGACAATCATCATTTTGAAATCATCTGCATCAACAGAGGTAACATCTAAAGCACAATCAATATGAAACAGCAAAAGTCAAATTATAAACTCGACAAGAAGACTGGTCACCTTCTCGAAGTTCCTTCCAGGAAGCAAGTTCGTGAACATGTCAAGAAGATACGTGAGCAGCAGACCCAAGAGCCTCAGGACCCCATCACCCTGCATGAGACCCAAGCCGACAAGAATTTCAAGAAGGTCCAGAAGGTTCTCGACCGTATGCACGCCAAGGCGAAACTACCCGACTTCCTTACCATGGCCCGCAAGAAGTTTCTTTCCACCGTCTGCGTTATCAATCGTCCCGGCAAGCAGCGTAGCCTCCTCCCCGACAAGAAAGGACGATACGTAATGCTCTGCCACCGCAAGATGGCAAAGGTCTTCACAGCCGATGTCTGCCTCCTCGTTAAGATACAGAAGTCCTGGGTCACTGACAAGACCGAAAAGCTCCCCGATGGCTCAGAGCGCACAGTGGAGCGTTGGCAGGATGGCTCCTGGAGCATCGTTCCTTGCCGGGTAGATAAAAGCAACTACACCACCATTCAGGAAGTCCGGCTTCGTCCATGGTTCTTCCTTCATCGCTACTGGTACGAGATCACATTTGATGGCAGGGTAGAGCCAGCCATGATGTTGAATGATTACCACCTCAACCCTACCCTTCGCAAGAAGCATTTCTACGTTACCAGGGAATATGTAAAAGTACGTAACCAGGATGCCGAAAACGACTACTTCCGTTTCTGGCTCCACAAACCTACAGATTATGCAGAACGAAACTGATATTTACATCCTCAACCGTCCACGCCATCAAAAGCGTGGGCTAACCCTCAACAAGAATGGGCGCATCACTCTGCGCTCATCCCCAATTAAACTTCTGGGATTGGAGCGAGGAGATAAGATCATCTTCTTATTCCACGACTCTCAGATGTACATTGTCAAGTCTTCCAGCCATAATCTTGCTATCCCTCTATATGGGCGCAAGTCTCAACTCCACGGTTGTAGCGCCAGCACCGTCAAGGAACTCTTCAATCATATACCAGGCATTCCACCTGATACTCAGGAGATAGACTTGGTAGTCTCTGACCACCTCGAAAACATCATGATATGCAATGACATCATTCAGGCTTTGGCAGTAGTCAATCGTGCCGACCCATCCCATTGCCGATAATTAAACATTAAGCACAACACATTAAACATTAAGAAAGATGCAACAATCAATCAGATACAAAGGTCTCAGCCTCACTCCCGATGAAATGGCAGTAGAAAACGGTGCACTGGCCCTCTGTGGCAATTTAGAGCTGCACAATGGTGCATTACGCCCTGCCATTGTCGCTGGCACACCCCTCTCTCAGCCCCTCACCGTTAATGGTGAGGTGGCTAAGATTTTATATGTTCACGAAACTGGCAGTTATCACCACCTCATAGCCATAGCCTCATCCTCCATCTATTGGTTCATGCAGGATGGCACGCTAGGCTCATCCACCCCTATCAAGTCCTTCGACTACGAATCCACCATACTCTCCATCAACTCCATCGGCAATACCCTCACCATCACCGCCACCGATGGCATCCACTATGCCCTGTGGAAAGAAAGTTCTTACTATTATCTTGGGCAGAAGCCACCTTTTCTTCCTATTTCCTTTGGTCTGTCATACAACCATACGGAATCCTACACCCATGGAGGTGGATTGGAAACAAGTGGTAGCATAGACGAGACCGACTATGTCTGGCAACAAACCACCGTCAGTTCTGCCGATGTTCTTTCTGCGGCCAAGGCATCTGCTGATTTCCATTCTCCCGGACAGACTGCATATAGCATCAAGGAAGAAAAACAGTCGGATATTACCCAGAGCCTTTGGGCGTTAATCAATCGTACTAACAATCTCATAGCCAAGAACGGACGTTTTTATGCCAATTTCTTGGTGCGTTATTGTTATCGGCTTTACGATGGCACAATGATTATGCACTCTGCGCCAGTCCTCATGCCAGTCCTGGTGCCAAACAATTTCAAGGTCTATTATACCAATGGCTGGGCTAAAAGTACCAAGCCGGAAAATCCGGTAGGATCAGAAGTCACAGGCGCAAAGGATTTTGAGTATGATGATTCTTTTGAGCAAAGAATAACCGATTCCAGCGGCGAAATGGTATTCTCTATGAAGGTCAACAAACTTACCATGACATATTATCCTCGTAACGTATCCCTTCAATACACCATCAGAAGCTATTCTCTCATCCAGGAGCTGAAACAGTGGAACGACATCATCAAGTCGGTCGACATATTTATTTCCACCCCGATTCTTAAGGCAGACCAAAGTGAGAAAGTAGTTTCTTTCAATGTTACAGAAGCATGTTACGGATTGGGAAAAGGTCTCTTCGAATCCATATCTACTCGTACTCTTAATGGTAAACTACGTGGCTATGGTGTCATCACTGTCAACATCCCATCGCTCTCCGATTCAGCCTATGCCGACAAGATCAAGAACACCTCTGCCCTCTATAAGGTGGCATCACTGCAGGTGGATGAGTTGTCAACTGCCTACCATGCAGAAGTGCCGGTGGATAAGTCTGCAGTCTATAACATATCCACTCAGGAACAGATGAAAGACGACTACAAAACCCACAACAGTCTCTTTGCCAAAGGCACTTATGCCTACAATCATCGCTTGAATCTCTATGGCATGAGCGAGAAACTGTTTTCAGGCTTCTCTCCTTTCGAAATGTTCCCATATCCTTCTAACTTCTATAATGGTAGCAATGTCACCATCAGCCAGATTGTCGTGCAGCTCAAAACCACGGAAGGCTTCAAGTATGTAGAATGTTCCGGCTCTAACATCAAGACCGAACTTTACACGCTCATCAATATGCCTAAGTTCTACCCGGATTCACGTGCCGAGAAGATGATCATATTCACAGACGGTGGTGACATTTATGAGTTTGTCCTGAAGGAATGCAATGAGTTGAATGGCGCTATGCACATGGGCGATTTCTCATACAGTCCATCCAAATATCGCATATCCTCCTTCTCCTATTCCGTAGATGATGTAGTCGATATGAGCAACAAGATCTACACCTCAGAGTCCGATAACCCTTTCTATTTCCCTCTGAACGGAATCAACACCGTAGGTATCGGCATCATCCAGGGCATAGCCTCCACCACGCGTGCCCTCAGTCAGGGGCAGTTTGGTCAGTACCCTCTCATGGCGTTCTCCACCGATGGTATCTGGGCGTTGGAAGTCTCCTCCCAAGGCACCTATAGCAGCATCCACCCTATCAGCCGTGAGGTCTGCAGCAATCCGAAGTCCATCACCCAGCTAGACCAGTCCGTGCTCTTCGCCACAAATCGCTCCCTCAGTCGCATAGCAGAGTCTCAGGTGGTTTCCATGTCAGATGTCTTGGATGGCCCAGGCTTCAATATAGTAAGCAATCTTGGCAAGTTCTTCAACTTCTTCATTGCTGCCGAAGGCGATGATGCAGCCACCAAGACCATCAAGGCACAGATGCGCCAGCTCATAGATTTCACCTCCTCGCCTATAGATTTCTTCCAGCGATGCCAGGTTATCTACGATTACAAGAACTCTCGCATCTTCTGCCTGGATGTCAGCCAGCAGACCAAGGAAGCCTCTGCCGATACCGTAGCCCTCTGCTATTCCATCAAGGATGAAACTTGGAGCACCTTCCTCATCAAGAATGTGCTCACAGCCATCAACTCCTACCCTCACCCATACATTCAGTATCGAGACGGTAGCGTAATAGTTTTGGATAGCGGTTACGATTACGAGGATGATACCGAGTATCATGGCATCATAGTTACTCGTACCTTGAAGTTCGATGAGGAGAACGCTCCCGATGCCATCACAGGCTACATTCATTCCCTCACGTCTGGCTGCATACCAATCATGTGGTTATATGGTAGCAATGATAATCAGAATTGGCATTACATCGGTCGCTTGGGCGGCATGAAGTCCAGCTACATGGCTACTCACAGCTATCGCTTTTTCCGCATTGCCCTCTATCTAAAGATGAAGTCCATGAACCAATATTTCGCAACTCGCCTCGAAGTCATCCGTCGCTTCAACAAGTTCTAGCCAGAAAAAATAAGAGCCTTCGCAAATCAGGAGAATCCCGATAGCGAAGGCTCTTTCCATAAACACCCAAAATAATGAAGAAAAAGAATAGCCTCAAAAATAAAAAGTCACCGTTCCAGGCGATTCCATCGCCTGGTCCCAGATAGCCCCCAAGTCAGCCTCTTAAGTAAAGCTAGGCCGTCTCAGCGTATAGTTATCCCGGCTCAGCAAGTCGCTCTTGATGTTATTGTAGTCAGCGGTAGCGCTTTCTCCATACGTTCCAGCCTTATCCGCAAACTGATCCATCAGGAACTGGCTCATCACGTAGTCTACGATGTATCTGTGGCAGTGGCTCTTCAAGGCATCCGTCACAGCCACGTTCCAGTTCGGAATCTCCAGTTTCAGCGTCACCGTCTCATAGATGGTTTCCTCCCTGTCCTTACCAGCCTTGTTTACGGTAGCAGTCGTTTCGTTCTCCTCACCGTCAATGATGGTGGTCACTACCTCCGTCCAAGTACCGTCTTCGTTGTCAGTATAGGCATACTTTCTGATGCCCTTCACCAGTCGCTCCAGGTTGTTGTTGTCCTCCACTCTACCAGTAGTCTGATAACGTTGAGCAGCCAGTTTGATGTTAGCGATGGCTTCCGTCACGGCACGGTTGATAATACTGCGAGTCTCGTCACTGTCAGGGCTTTCTATGTTGGCTCTGATGTCCTTCTGAGCTTCGTCCACCATTCCCTGGCTTACTACATAGCATCTTGCCAGTATATCATTACATACCTGCTCCATGCTAAAATTCAATGTAATCAATTTTCTATCCATAATTGCAATTATTTATATTGAAGAAAAATTATCTCAGTTCGAAAGGTGGTCTGCCTCCGCTCCAGTCCACAAAGTCTTGGTGAAAATGCTGCGAAGCAAAGTCTGGGTTTCGCTCAGAGCCTTTCAGCCCTTTCTGCTCATCCTTGTCTACCGCATCCCCATTTCTAGCCTCAGCATCCACAGCCGAAGATCCTTCTTTCTCTGTATCATCAGCAATTCTTGCAGCCTCAGCAAAGCTAAAATCCTTCTTTAGCAGCACCTCTTTGATAGCTTCCAGGTCACTTGCTCCCATGCTGGCATAGTCCGTATGGTTCATATCCGGGAAGTCGCTCAGCCATCCGGCAAGGATAGCATGAACCAGATAGTTCTGTATTTGGTTGGTAAGGACCCCACTTAGCCTAGGTGGCCAATAAACTAAAGTCTTGATGGTGATTGAGAAATCATCAGCCAGTGCCTCTAGGTCAAACTGCTGTGTGGTCGAAGAAGAGAATCTTGCCAAGAAGTTTTCCAGGTCGGTTATCGCCTCCCGATAGTATATATCCAGTTTCGCTTCCTCGCCATCGCTCGCCCAGACGGTCTGAAAGTCCACCTCCGGGTTATGCTGCGCAATGGTGACAGATAGTCCCTCTACCACGTACATTACGCTCTTTTTCACTATTTTTATAGTTATCGTTTTCATAAGCCTTATTTCTTTCTATGCCACAACCAAATCAGCAAACCAATCACTGCAACTACCAGGGTCCAGATGATCTTGGCTGTATACTTCCCCAGGGTGATATACCTCTGTTCTGCCTTGCTCAGTTCTCTACTCAATACATGGATAGAGTCCTGCTTTAACCGAATCAGACTGTCCTTTTGCACGATCAAGAGTTGATATTTATCCACCTTCTTACTCATAGTATAGATAGAATCCTGTAGCTTCGTCACCTCTTTAGTGTCTCTATTGGTCACAACAGAGTGCCAACTTTCTGTTTTGATAGGCTTTCCGTTCTGGTCTACAGTGGTTGAAGTACTATCCTTTGTATGAGTTGTCTCCTTTGTCGAAGTCTCATGCTCCCGGTTACGGTATGTAGCCATCTGCTCGAAGGCTGAGATAAACCGCTCCTGCCAACTGGCATCCAAGCCCTTGCTCACGGTGTTGTCTGTGATATAGTGCTCCCGCGTCACAGTCTTCGTCTTACAACTCGTCAGAAACAACATTGAGAAATACGCTATCCAAACGAACAGATAGATAATTAAATGTTTCGATTTCATAAGCTATTCTGTTTATAAGGCAACCATAGCCCTGGCAAGATACTTCTTTCTGCTAACCAGTCCGTTTGTGCCTCCATTTATCTTTTTCGTAATTCTCAACACATTATCCGCATCAGCCAGTTCGTTCAGCCCATGCGTCTCCCAGAACCACATCGATACGTCAACGCAAAGTTCCGGCTGTTCCAGCAACTCCGGATGCTCCAACACAGGCTGCATACTGTATACCTGGAATATTGAGTAGTTACTTCGGCCGGTCAACTGGATGAAGCCTCTGCCCTTATACTTGGCACCATCGCCCTCATGCGTGTTGCCGAGCATCTTTCCAAGTGATCCCTTCTCATACTTCGTGAAATAAGAGTTCTTTCCTAGTTCATGGGTATAAAGAAGTTCACCGCTTTCATGCGCTATCTGGGCAAGGAAGTGCGCCCATCGTATTTTTGTATTGATGTGATACTTCTCTGCCAATTTGTTGAAATAAGGCAAATATTTATCTACCCTATTTTTCGCATTCGGCATAATCTTCAGTATCTGCTCCTTAGTTATTTCCTTCATTTCCATTTTCTTTATTGTTTTTATGTTCTTGGTATCTCTTAAACATCGGGAATTTCTCTACGAATCCAAGTGTCAGCGCATAATAAGCATAGTCCACAAGTTTATAAAAGGGCGTATCTGACACTAACATCCGTCTTAGGTTTTTCAATATGTTGGTCGTGAACAGATAGGTTGCAGCTATACACACCCACTTCACGCAAAACAGAGCCTCTGTATCAGAATGCAAGAAATGACCGATAATAAACAATGCTGCCACCGTCACAAAGAACACTGCACAACAGACAAAGAACATACCGAATTTCTTCCAGCTCCATTCTTCACCGTTAAACACTGCAGCCACGATGCCAAACACCAGGTTCAGCCCAAATAATACCATCATGGCAATCATAAAATCCCTGATGGGAACCAGCAGACTCAGAAAAGTCCATATCGTCCCAATTAAGTAACCTCGAATATCATTCATTTTCTTTTTCATTTATCCGTCCCCACTCCGTTATGGAAACGATGCAAATATAAGCCATCATTCCCAGTTTTCTGTGTTAAGTTGCGCAACTTCATACGAAAAAAGAGAACACAAGCCCATTTCCCGCCTGCATTCTCTTCTTCTGATAGTTTTCTTTTATATATCTCTAGGTGTTATGGAATCATTTCTAGAAGAGCAAATTAATTCTTCACTCTTCGTTCTTCACTCTTCACTTAGTTAAAGTACCCCCAAGCCTTACAATGGCCATAAGGGTTATCATCATCCCTCAGCCAATTTACGGCAAGATCCACCATCTTGTCCATCAACTGCTCTTCGCTGTCCTCCGGGAACCATTTCATCATCAGATTATAGTTGTCAGAGTAGATCATGTTCAGCACCACGGCAAAATCCCATTGGTTGTAAGGTCTGATCTCGTCCTTCACAGTCTCATAGATTTCCTGCGTCTTGGCCATGGTATAGTAAGGAGCACGATGCTCTACCTCCTTGTCATCCTCAAACACCATCTTCTTGATCTGAGCCTCAGCAAAGAAGTCGTTGAAGTGGCCGTTACCCACAACCCCATAAATCTCCTTATACAACTTCAGAAGGTCATTTTCCTCTGCGTGCATGGCCACAAACTTGCCGATGATCTTGGTTACCTGCACCATCTGCTCCGGTGTGGCGTCACTCTGATATTTTGTGATAAGTTCTACTAAGTTCATATCATTCTTGTTTTTGTGATTTGACGTATTTGAAAATCTCGTCCAACTTGTTTTCCATGTTGTCGAGTCGCTGATTTGTTCTCTGCTGGTCACGAAATGATGTGTCCAACTCTGAGAGAAGTTGATCACAGTCCTTTACGGTCTGCTCGAAGTCCGGCATCTTATTGATGATGTCATTGGCTTGGTTCTTCAATGCGTTTACCTCGTTGATGATACTCTCCTTACTACAAGAGATTACAAGGGTGTCGCTGTATGCTGTTTGCTCAGTATCTACAACCGAGTAGATAGACTGCTTGCCATCCTCAGTTTGCACGTTTACTTTCACGTTCCTTGCCCCATAATTCGGCATTCCTGGCATAGCAGCCATTACGTTCTGCTTGCCATTCTCAAAGTCAGGGCATGGATTGGCCGTCACCTTACCTTGTTTAAATTTTCTGCTGGCTCTATCAAATAGATAGATTGGAAATCCAGCCTTCAATTCTCTGAATATCATAATCGTATCTTTTTAAAAGGATAATGCGAGGGAAACGATGGCTTACACACCATCCACCATTTCCCCCTATAATGATACTAAGCTGTAGTCAATGCTACAGTCAGACTGTCAAATATGCTCAGGCCTCTAGCCTTTCCGCATACCACATCGTTAGCCTTTTGCGTTCTGCCAACACTGGCGATAGTTACAGCCGTTGGCAGTGCTGTCTGCCCTTGGAAGGCTGCTACCCATCTTTCCGTGTAAATCAAAGGCTGCGCTCTCATCACGTTTCTGCTGCCTATTACAGGCGAAATGATGGAGATTGTCGCCACGATAGGCACAAACACCGTTGTGCCATTCAGGATAGGCTGCTCATAACTGTAGGTTATGCTTGTCTGTGGCTGCACGCTGCCATTCACGCAATAAGGTCTGCAAAGCTTCTCATTGTAAGTAGCTAAGACTGAAACTTGGTTGGCTACCAATGCTGTAGTAGCCAAACCCACTGGAGAAATCTTGTTCATACCACTACGCTTCTGTTTCATTCTTTACCTTTTTACTGATAGCCACCTGCTACACCTGCGCCACATCCGCAACCGCCATTCATCAGATTGGCAAGGTAGATGTTCTGCTGCAGCTGTGAGTTCTTAAACTTCAAGTCCTGAATCTCGTTAGCTTGCTCCTGGCTCCAATGCCCTGTCAAGGTGTCGATGATGCGCTGGGTGTTGTTCTCACCTGCACGGATGACGTCACACTTGTCTTGCTGCATCTGGAAACCGAGATTCGAAGCTGCTCTTTCTATACCAGTGTTGGTATAGCTAAAGCCCTGCTGCATCTGGTTAATGATGTCCTTCTGGCCCATCTGGTTCTCATAACCCATACGGATAATGTTCTGCTGGGTCTGGCAGCAGCAATCCTTCAGCGCTATTGTCATCTGCAAGTTACCCTGCGAAATAGCGTTGATTACTCGCTCTGCCGAGTATCCTACCTGACCGCCAAGCTGCTGGATGCCAGCCTGGATGCCACAGATAGAGTTCTGCAAGGCGTTGAAGTCACAGTTCAGATTGCTTGCCAACATCTTAAGGTCGTTGCCGTTACCCTGGATGGCACCCATCAGCAAGTTGCTGTTCTGATTGTCTGCCATCTGGTTGCGCAAACTCTCGATTTGGCTCTGAATCTCTGCACGCTGCACGTCTGCGCCATTGTCACGGTTGTTCCAGTCTGCACCATACATATAGCGCATCATGCCCATCATCATCATGTAGGCAAACGGATTGTTCCACATATCATCATCGTCACGGTTACGCATCATAGCCGCCATTGCCAAAGGATTGCTGTCACGATTTGCCATCGCTCCAAGCAGACTGCCCATCATTGCATCGTTGCAACAAGAGGTAGTCTTAATTACTTCTTCTGCCATAATTCCTAAAGAAATAAAAGTTGTACATTTTGTTTATTCACACATGTAATCGATTACGGCAGCAAAGATACGAGGAACTGGCAAATTCTTTAATAACTCTATCAAAAATTCTTTTATCAACTGATTATCAACGCTTTAACATGACATAGACCCATATCAAAACCATCGTATATATATTTTCGCAAGAATATTGTATATAATTGTATATAATTTAAGGCAAAAATTGTATGTTTTAGAGCATAAAAAAGAGAGAAGCAATCTCTCGCCTCTCTCCTTTTCTACTTGTTTCTTTTCAGTCTTCTCTTGATAAACTCTCTAACATCCCATTTCTTGAAGAAATGAGAATGATCCCCAGCATTTCCCACGCTTTCCAGTTCTCCATCAGCGATAGCCCTTCTTAGCGTAGATTCGCTGATATGTGCCTCTTTCTTCACCTGCCCGGCAGTCATATAAGGGTTCAGCATATACGGAATCTGCTCACAAAGATTGTCCAGATCGTCATCGCTCATACCGCAAGCCGTAACCTTCTCTCCATTCTTCTGCTGTTCTGCAGCCTTGAAGCAAGCATCGCTCATCGCCTTCAACGCATTTCCCAGGGTCTCATAATTCAACATTTTTTCCATATATCAATAATTTTACAAGTCCTCTATTATTTGCAAATTTTCCTTCCGATTTTCGTTCTATTGATAATCATATCTGCAAAAGCATACAGATAGAACATAGCTGTTATAGCCATCACCGTATAGCAAGAATCTACCATAGATTTAGTGGTATACCAGTTCCATTCAACAATGTGAGCTGCATTGATACCAAAAAAGTAGTAAAAAGGTATTCTATACCACCAGCACAAAAAGAAAAATCTACTAGCCAGAATAGTCACCATCGGAAGAATATAGACCATAAAATAAATGAAAAGATAACAGGGAAAATTCTCTTCATAAGGAATAAACATTTCACGAGGATGCTGGCTAAAATCCCATATACCATACGCATGAAAACACATGATGATGAAAGGCACATACTTGCAGAACCATCTGAAGAATTTCAAGATTCTCCTTGAATACCTGTTGCCATGCTTCATAAGCATTCCCATCAGTTCCGTCACATCAATGTCCTTTATCAACCGTTGGACTTCGACTTTTTGTTCTTCTGTCATTAAAAAACCTCCTTTTGCCTATAGTTAATTTTTCTACGTTTTTGACAAAATTACAATTTTTTGCTCAAATCAATTCATTTTGAGTAAAATTTAAAAGTTAAATTTTGCTAAAATAACAATCTGTAAGCAAATTATTCGTATATTTGCACTAATTAAACATTCAAATTTATGAATAAGAAAATTATAGCCTATATACAAGAAAAGGGAGTGCTAAGCAACACTCCCCTTTTTTTATCTATCTAACATCTTTTATTCTATATCCTTATATTCAGACATGGCATCAAAACAAGGACAATACTTCTTCCATTTCTTGCAGTCTGTCCCCCAAATGTCTCTGTGCCCCATGATCTTTGCATCCGGGAATTGTTGCTTAAGTCTATGAAGCAGCAAAATGAGAGCATCCTTTTGATCTGGAGTGCGGTTGTCGATAGGCTTGCCGTGGCTGTCGATGCCACCCATATAGGCAACGTTGATAGCAGAGGAGTTATAGCCCTTGACTCCGTTGCTGACCAGCTCTATGGCGAGAAGCTGATGGATGCCACCATTGATGTCAACCACGTAATGATAACCAGGATATTTCCAACCCTTCAGACGAAATTCAGCCTTGAGATCCTCGATGCTCTGACGTTGCGAGCCAGCTGTACAATGAACAAAAATTCTTTCTATTTTTCTCATTTTGAAACAAATAGTAGTTTGCGTTACTTTTTCTCCTCTTCGAGCAGTCCCAGAGCATCTTGGTAGAAGAGAGGGAATCCCTGTCCGAAGTCCTTCAACAGCTTGAACTCCTTATCGTCAAGCTCAACCTCACCATCCGACTTGTATATCTTCATAGCCAATGCCATATAGCCGATGCCTCTGGCGTTCTGGTACATGGCATTTGCCAACTCCTCTCGGATGTCTTTGGTTATATACTCGTCCTTCTTGATGTTTGTTGCAATCTGCAACGCAGCGAAATTAATCTTCTTCATAATTATAATATTTAAATTGTTATTGTTATTTCAATATTTTATTCTATCTTATCAGAACTATTTATAAGTTTAAATTCAACAGGCTTTGCTTTTGTAAAATCACCATAAGAATATAAAGGATTTCCAATATATGATACATTATATGCAGTAATAAGTGTATCTCCTTCATAAGGGTCGAAATATACATGCAAGTTAATATCTGTTGCAACAATAGAAGAACTACTACCAGCCTCTTTTTCTATAAGTGGAATACCTTCAACTCTAACACCTCCTTCTTGATTCTCTGCATCTTTTAAAGTTTGATATACTGTAACACCTAAGTTACTAAAATCATAACCAGTCAAAGTACTTGCTGCACGAACATATTTGCTTTCAGAAGCACAAGTAGAAACATCACCATTAGCATCCTGATATTGAGCAAGAATTGTATATGTCATTCCCTTTGGTGGATGAGAGGAAGAGAATGTGTAGTTGAAATTGCCCGACACTTCTAGAATACCAGCAAGCAACATAGGATTTCCATCGCCATTAAGCACATATTTACCTGCATAATCATTTCTTTGATTAGTAGTTTTATCTCTTATATTAATTGTTGCTGTATCATAATCATAAGGTTTATCTTTGTCAGACTTCAAAGTGTATTCCTTATATCCTACATAAACACTGTGTTGCAACGAAAAACTATTGAAGAAATAGTTATCTTCTACACCTCCAGTTGTGCATAGAAGAAGATAAACTCTTATAACATCACCAACATTACAACTAAAACCACAACCTCCCTCTGATATAGGAGCACCAGAGCTAAACTTGACAGAAAATTGATAACCTTCATCATCAAGACCTGTATCGATAGGGTCAGGTTTAGAATAATAACTACCTCTCTTCTTTGTTACATTATATAGATAAATAGCAGGATATACTTCACCATCTGTAATTTGCGTAAGTATTTGGAATATATCTTTTAATGATACACATTGATTAGGATAGTCTATATCGCTTGTATTAGTAGCATATATACTAAATGTTGCAGTCTCTGATATGAAAAACTCATTAGTATTTGGATATGCTGGATAAATTGGTGGTTGAGCGTCATCATAATAGCCTGCAAAATCAGAAAGACGATAAGGAGATTCATTACCTCCATAAGGTCTGTTGTATATCCATTTTGCTTTATCGCTATCAAAGTCTGATTTTCTAGACACTAAAGGAATAACCAAAGCTGCATCATTAACAGTATTATTTCCTAACCACCAACCTAATTTTCCACTAGGTGCAGTCCAACTTCTACCATCAGAATTTAAAGTATCAGTCACAAACTTCTTTCTAAGGTTTACTGGCTTATACTTAGACCACATATTTATATTGTGGTTCTTACATAGAGTAGCAATATCATTACTACTCTCATTAAGGATTTTCTTTACATCCTCAATACTAACTGGAGCAGTTATAATTCCATTTACTATACTCATGCCTTAATTCTTTAAACAAGTTATACCACCAGTAGCTTCAATCTTGCCATTTACAACAAGATTTCCATCTACATAAACATCACCACTAATAGTACCAGCAGATACATATTTTACTACCTCCTTGGTTACTACTTTCTCTGTTGTTATGTTGGCATTGAATACCTTTGCCAACCACTGAATAAATTTCTTCATAAGCTTTATATATTATATATATCTTACTTATATAACACAGCCTTTTTCTTTGTCTTTCTTTCCTGTAAGGCTGATAGCTCTTGTGTTGATAGCGTTGCAAACACTCCTACACTAATTGCCTTCGACATATCTAATTTATAGGAACTGCCATTATAGTAAAAGACTACATCGACATTATTGTCTGTATCTCCAAGATGAAAACTAGCACCATCAAGTTCCATATTACCATATTCATAACAAAGAAACTGAGGACTATATATCCAACCATCACTATCTATATGGCATTCGGCTTGTAAATATAAGTCTTCATAATTGTCATCATATATACTCCAATTCTTACCATTATAACTAAAAAGTAACGCAGCTTTAGTGTTATTTTTTGGATATATTTTAAAAGGAACATTATCATCTGCATAAATTATATTTCTTTTAGAAGTAACACTCCCGAACGTAAAGTCAACATTATTACTTGTAGTAGCATTATTACTTACACCAAGTGCAGTTATACCACCTGTCGCATAAATATTTCCTTCTATTTTGAAAGCATTATTAGCTGCATCCCAAGATATTCTTCCACCATTAGTTTCAGAACCAAAGTGTATTTGGTTTGAATTAACATCGAAGACATTGCTCTTGAAATCATAATGCTTGCTGTAATTGTCGGTATAAATCTTCGTTACATTGGCATCCAAATTTATCTCTCCATCAGACGATTCTTTCAGTCCATAACCAATATGGAGTGTATTGTCTGTGCGGTCAAGCATATTGCCGTTGTTCATCCAAAGCTGAATGGAACCACCTCCTGCAGAACCCATTTTCAAGTTGCCATTGATGTCACCAGTTCCATTGAAGCTCTGTCCCCAAATGAGTCGTGGGTTTGCCAACTGCGTTGCTTTGTCGGCATTATTTACTGTGATGCCCCGCACGTAATTAGAGAGACCATTGATGTCACTTGTTGAATGAGTATGACTGCTAGGTGTAAACGTGCTTGGCTTGTTAGTTACGTCTGACCAAGATACGCTTGTTGACGTTGAACCACCACTTCCGCCTGAAGCAGATAAAGTAATCTGTGAATGACTATCCCAAGTTACATTAAGTCCATTACCAAAGATTATCTTGAAGTCAGATTCACCATTCCACGTTTCTTCTGAACTATCTTGGTAGAAACGTAACTTACCAGCAGTAGTACCACTAGAGCCACTTCCACCACCAACAGGAATACCAACATCTACACAACTTTTTTCAGAATTTGTTCTAATAGTTGGTTTTGTACCAGTAATACCTACAAAACGTAATTTAGTTGTACTAACCCAATTCTCACTTTCTCCAGCATATTCTGGTGTTTGTGCAACTTGTATAGAACCACCACTACCACTAATCTCAGATTCATTCTTCCAAGTATATTTAGAACCAGTCCAATAAAGAAATTGAGGAGTACCATACGAAGTCTTTCCTAATTGGTCATTCATTGCACTCATAACAGGACTTAGAGCAACGCCACTTCCAGTAGAAGTTTTCCAAACGAAATTACTACCATCATAAGTCAGTACTTGACCACTAGCAGTAGGAAAAGGATTGTCACTATTAAGTTTGGTAAGAAGAGTTCCCAAAGAAACACTACTGCCGCCCGATGTGCTGCCACCACTACCAAGTGCCGTTATGCCACCTGTTGCATATAAGTTTCCGTCAAAGCACAAGTCACCGTTCTTGTCAAGATGGAGTTTCTTTCTGATGACTGTTTCGCCATTGGTTGATTGGAACTCTATACCGGTGACACCAGACATTTCGCCTGTAATCGACTTAGACGCAGGGTCAAACTTTCTTCCCCACCAACTGTACTCAGAGAGGTCGATGCTTGTACCACCGCCTGTATTGCCACCACCATTGTTCACAACAGGAGTCTTCCATCCGAAAGATTGACCATTCCAATAGAGGTAGCCAGTTGATGTCGGCATATCCATCTTGTTCAGCTCCGTCACAAACGGATTCAACTTGATGGGTTTCCATGAATAGGTGGTGTCCTTCCACACACCTGCCTCGTCACACACGTAAACACTGCCATCGACTATCGCCCAATCGGTCACGGTAGGCGATGGCACTGCTTGCTTCAGCTCGTCAAGGGTTCTGTAATAATATCCCTTGTTGCGTCCTGTGCCGTTGTATGTGAAGAACTTGTATGAATCACCATTCGTCAAGGTCACGGTGATTTCATTCTTTCCACCATCCACGTTTGACGTGGAAGTCTGTGCGATGCTGCTCACGCCCACACCACGCTCACCTTGCACCACGCCAAAGCTTCTGTACTGACCGTTTCGAACCGTTCCGTTCGTACCAGTCCAAAGATAAAGCTCGCCATTGTAGAAATAGCCAAACCGTTTCTCCTCGTCCGTTGGGTTCAGAGGAAAATCGCTCTCGCTGACACAAGCCTTTGAAAACAATAAGTTTTGAACGGTTGAAAGCACCTCGTCCCAATAGGAATCACGGTTCTCGTTCACGCACCACGTCCCACGATCAGCATTCCACCAATGCTGCCATCCGTTAATATCCACATAGTCCCCATCGACACCTCCGTTCGGATATGCCCTGTTGACCTCATACACGTTCCTGTACGTTCCCTTAAAATGCAGGGAGTTCTTATCCATATCAGCTAAAATTTGAAAGTTTACTAAATCGCTCAGCCAAATCGGCTTGCTGGTTACTGCCCAAGTAGATGCTCGCCGCACGGTATATCACGTTTTGGCGGCAAATGTCCAGGAGCGCAACGGTCAGTCTCGAATCATCGCCGACGGCCTCCACCTTAGCCTTCGGAATATATGTAAAGACTTCCACTAGATGGTCATAGACATTATCCACCGTACCAGAGACATGGCTGCTGTACCGCCCTGCCGTGAAGTACATCAGCACACGGTTGCCACCGCTGCGCACGGTCAGGAATCCCCTTGGCTTCTGAGGCGTGCCACGCCCCCACCGTGTGGCTTGCATCTTAGCATCCTGACTCTGTATCGGCAACAACTCATACAAGCTCTGCTGCCAACTTCTCAGCCTCAACTCATATAGGCGCAAGAAGTCCTCGGGAACGATGAGATAGCCATGTCCATCGGTGTATTTGTACTGGATTGACGTGTAATCTTGCTCCACGCCCGACACGGATGCCTTCACATGCTGTGGAATAAGAAAATCAGCTGGAGCCTCAACAAGCAACATGTTAGCCGCCGACTCCAGGCACTGACGGATGATGACATCAGTGTCATCCACGATGAGGTCATTCATGTCATCATGGCTTATCTCACTGATGGCCTTCCGCACCTCTAAAACTAGTTCGCTCATCAACGCTTCCATATACATTATTATATTATAAATGTTAGAAATCCATCTCCACGCCGTTTTTCTTCGCCTCGTCCTTCACGCTCTGGGGGCTTTTCAGCTTTCTCGTATCTACGCCAAAGGTCTTGGCAAGATAGTTCTTAGCCTTGGTGATATTCTCGAAGTGAAGGGCGTTCTCGTTCGTCACATGCTCTTCTTCATGCTTCTGCACCTGCACCTCTTCGGGCTGACTCTCATCAATGATACGCCCAGCCTTCGTTAGCGGATGCTTTCTGATGCAGTCTGCCACCTGTTTATTGTCCGTGAGGTATGAATAAGCATTGTTACTGCACCGTTCAAACTCCACGCTCTTGATAAGTCCGCTAGGCAGAGTCACCACAAAGATGAGCATACTGTTTGCTACAAATCTATACATATCTTTTGTGTTTATGGGTGAAGGGATAGCGAGACCATTACAGCCTCAACTATCCCCGATTTTTGATATATGTTAGAAAACTATCAGCTCCATTTGCTTTGATTAAGCAGCCTCATGAATCTGCTCATCGGTCACACCGTCTTCGGTGAAGGTTGGACGAGATACACGTGCATGGGCATCAGGGAATGTCAGAACCCAGCAACTATACTCTTCCATCACCACACCTGCAGTGTTGCGAATCAGGAGATCCTTAGCGTTGAACTCGTTTCGTGACCATGTACCGAATACATATTTGTCAAGATAACGAGCATCCAGGCAGAAGGCTCTACCATCCATACCCCAGGAGTTAAAAGCATCATGGCGATAGATGAGAATCTTAGTTCCCATGCTCTCAAACTTCTCGAAGTCAAGTTTCCATCCCTGGTAGTCCTTTTCGGTCTGGGTAATGATACGCTTGTTAGAGCGGAGATTAGCAAAAGCTTGGTAAATCAGGTTGTCTACGAAGAGCAACTTGGTACGGCTGGAGTTACCTGCACCCTTCAACATGGATGCAATAAACTGGGTCAACTCCTTCTCGCTAATCACATACTCATATACCTGCTTTACCTCTTCCTTTGTTCCAGAAGTCCCATCAGGTACGGTCACTTTTACGGTTACAGGAACAAGAGTACCATCAGCCTGCTTACGCATCTTTGGCTCCCAGTGTCCAATCTGCAAATCCTTACCTGCTTCCCAGAAGATGCCACCCATCGTGTAAACAAGACCTACATCCTTGCCACCATTCGACATAGAGCGATAACCAAACAGTCCGCTCAATTCCTGACCCTGTCGCATATCGTCCATAGCCATCTTCTCCTGGCGTGTGAAGTCCCACTGTACCTGGGTCTTGCTCATACGGTCGATAAGAGACTCCTCCACCTGCATGATGAATCGCTGGCAATACTGGAAGCTCTTATCAGGCATAGAGTAGTAGCTACCTGTCTCTACCTCTTTTTCACCAGCAGCTCGTCCCAGTCGCATTACAACAGTACCTACAGCAATATCCTCTGGAAGGTCTCTGTTTCCGCGTGCATTGTTCTTCTTACCGTTCAGCGCATAGCATGTAGGGTTTCCGTCATTGTCTACCTCAGTTACACGCAACTGCAAAGGAATCATTTCGCTTCGGTCAGTACCATTGTCCTTAAAGCCCAGATAGCTGTTCACCATGATAATGTCGCCTACACCGAATACGGTAGGGTTCTCCACCTTCAAGGTTACAGAACCACCATTTGTGGTTTTATTAACCTTTTCCGTCAATTTTGTTTTGATTGGTCGCTGACCGATGGAATAATACTCGATGCGGTTACTGTCCACAGGAGTCATTCGCTTCGAGGCTCGAAGAATCTGGTCGATTGGGCAACTCTCCAGCTTCATTTCCACCACGGTAGGGTTCACATGAGCCACATAGTAGTCCCAGTTGTTCATCTTCTCCTGCTGCTCTTGGCTACCACCCTGCCACTTTGGACCCGTGCCACCAACACCTGGCCCATCAGTTGGACCTGTAGGGCCACCGCCACCTTCACCTGCCGGAATATTAGGAGGAGTTTCTGCCATAGCATAAGAGCTGCCACCACTCAGGATCATGACGACAATCGACACCATGAATCCAAACCATTTCTTAAACTGTTTCATAATCTGCTAATTTTTAAACTATTAATTATTAATTATAAATTCTTAATTGAAACCTACATGCCAACCATCTTGCTGTACACCTGTTCCGTCCGGCTCTTCTCCTTTGGAAGTGCAGGAGCACCACCGCCACCATTGATGTTGATGTTCTTCTTGCCACCCTGTCTTCCATCGTGAAGCTGCCTCTGCTGGTCTATTTTCTCGTTCTTGCCACGCTTATAGCCTCGCTCCTCAGCATCAGTAACAGCCTTGTCAAAGTCCTTGATCTGGAAGAGGCGCAAGAAGTCTGCCTTCTTCAAGTCATACCGGACAGCTCTCCATACGAATCCATCATCATCGTGGTCTTCGCCATCCTCGCTACGCTTGTACATCCATTCTATCAGGTCATTGATAGACTCAGGCTTAATCTTGGCTTCCTTCATGGCTTCATCAAGCTCCTTATCCTCTTGCTCCATGTTGGCTGCAAGTTTCTCCTTGCCCTTGGCTAGCTTCTCACTCGCATCGAGCTTTTCCTTCTCGCTAGCCTTCAAGCGTTTCCTTGCCTCCTCGTCACCATTGATAGCTTCGATGTAGTCCTGACCCAGCTCGTCTATCAGGTAGTCGATAAGGTTAAAGTCGCCACCATCAGCATTTTTCTTGGTCACAAGACCTGTCACCAACCCAGGAGCATGAGGATTTTCTTTCAGCATATTGTTGAAGTCGTCCATCTTTTTCTTGCTTTGGTCGTACTGGTCGTAATCGGTCGCAATTTGGTTAAAAACAGCCTCATCATCGTCCATATTTAGGTCGGGATAACGCTGAGCAAGACGCTCTCTGAAAGAATCTCGCTTTGATTTAACATTCTGATTATCAATCGTTTCTTTTGCCATAAACGTTCATTTTTAATATTTGTGTGCTAAATTAAGCAAAATTTCGCATTACTTTGTGATAAGTTCTGCATCTTGACGAATTAATTTTGTTGGTATGAAACATCTAAATTCCATATCCGAAATTTACCTTAAAAGAGACCAAGAAATGTATCTGCTCTTTCGCAAGGCCAAGAGGATGGTAGAATATCCTACCACCATGGCTAAGATATGCGATTACATCGCCAAGATGCCTGCCTCTTGCTATTATCTTGCCGATAGCACAGCCTATCGGTATGTATGTAAACGCATCAAGGGGGATAAGCCTAAATTCGGCAAATACCAAGCCCAGAAAGAAAAACTCTTTGAAGATTTCTATCAGGATTTCTTGCGTCTCCGGCAAATGGATCAATACAAGGAGTACAATACCAAAAATCTTGTGTATGTATGCCTGAATCTTCCTGCGCCCAATTTGGGTATGGCTCCACGCTACATACAGATGAAAATAAACAATTATTTCCGCAATAAGAAAACATCATTCATAACTCGATAAATCACTTCCATTATGCGTACATTATATATTACACTTCTCATCATCCTCCTGATGGCTTTCATCATTCCGCTTCATGCCTCGCTGGCTGTGTCTCCATCATCGCCATTATACACCCATTTCGCCTATATGTTCGGTCATGCCAACTTTATACACTGGGGTATCAACGGCTGGTGCATATTGATGGTTCATCATCAGTTCCGCTTCCATCGCCTACTGGCTGCCTGGCTCTGTTCCGTGTTGTTGTCGTTCATATACTATCCGGCATTACCTGTATTGGGTGCTTCCGTATTGATTTCTTTCTTCATGGGATTCTCTGCGCAATGGTATTATCGGTATCACCGCATCTACTTCTGGCAGATGATGCTCGGTATGGCTATAGGTTTCCTTCTCCCTTACATAGCTGGTATCTTCCACATAGTCCTATTCTGTTTAGGTTTCATTTATGCTAAGGCAGAGAGATTTATCCGACATGCCAACACACTTAACATTTGACATTCAACACTGAACATTATTATATATAACGAATGCCAGTAGCAAAATCCTCCTTAAAGGTTCGACCTCAGCAGCAGATTTCTGATAAGAAGCTCAAAGAGATTCTTGAAGAAGATAAGAGAAGACTCCAAAGTCTCCTCGCTAGTTATCGTCCCATTACTGGAGAGAATGCCCCTGGACTTCGATTCGAATGCATCATTACAGATTTCTTGAATGGAAAGAAACTCTGGCTCCCGGTAGAAATGTTGAAGGAAAAGAAGTTCTGCGCCATCATCAAATGTGGTTCTATAGAGGCCTTTTGCGATAAGTACATGCCAGACTTCGACCAAGAGAAGGCTCGCGATGCTGTCTTCCGCTATCTCATACGTCTGCGCTGTAAGCACGATTTCTATTTCTTCGCCTATGCCTATGCCCGAATCAAGAATAAGGATGGTGGTGAGGATATACCTTTTCTCCTCAACCATGGACAGATTGGTCTCGTAAAGGATTTTGAAAGACAACGCCTTCATGGAGATTTAGGCTCTATCCTGATCATTCTCCTTAAATGTCGCCAGTGGGGTGGATCTACTGCTACAGATGTATATATGGGATGGATTCAGATATTCTGGATGACCAACTGGAATAGTAACATCATTGGTCACCAGTCATCATCTGCCACCCAGGTGTTCGATATGTACGAGAAATTGATGAATGCCATTCCTACATGGCTGTTCTATGATATTGGAATACCTTTTAAAGAGGATTCACGCAAACTCAAAACATCAAGCACACAGAATAACATCAAGTATCTCATACCACGCGATTGCAAGATACAGACTGGTTCCGCTCGTAACCCAGAATCATGCCGTTCTGCCGATGCAGCCATGGCACATATCACAGAGGAAGCCTTCTTCCCGAATACTACCGAGTGGACTCCCCAGAAGGTTATCAACGCTGCGGTTTCTTCTATCCGTGTCACCGTGCCATTAACATTCATCGTCCGAGAGTCAACACCAAACGGACGTGAGAATGAGTTCCATGATGAATGGGTCCGTGCCAACTCTTTCGATAAGGATGGAAAACGCCTCTCTATCTACACTCCATACTTCGTGCCATGGTTCGATATTGAGAAGTATATCCTTCCTTTCAAGACAGAGCAAGAGAAAATAGACTTTGTTATCTGGTTATACAAGAATCGTGAAGATGAGCAATATCATGGCTCTTACTTCTGGTGGCTTTGGGAAATCAAGGGTGCTACGCTCGAAGGAATCCATTGGTATGTGAACGAGTGCAAGAAGTATAATGATTTAGACGGTATGCGCCAGGAATACCCTTCTGATGATGTAGAGGCCTTCCTCTTCTCTGGTACTACAGTCTTCGACCCATACAAGTTGAAGGAAATGGAAGAGGACTGCAAGGGTATTGAGCCTATCATGGTGGGCGACATCGAAGGTGACTCCTATGATGCTGCCGATGATGCTTGCATGAATAATATCCGTTTTGTTGAGCGTTCCGGTGGACCTCTTAAGGTATGGGCTGGACCCGACAACTCCGAGATTGTCAAGCATCGTTACATTGTAGCCTGCGATATTGGTGGATCACATAAAACCTCCGACTTCTCAGATATAGTAGTCTTCGACCGTTACGATGAAATCTACGGTGGCGTTCCTGAGCTGGTAGCCGAATGGCATGGCCACTGCGATGCCGATCAGTTAGCCATGCGATGCGCCCAGATAGCCCATTTCTATAATGATGCTTATCTGGTCATTGAGAACAATACCGCTTACTCTCGCATGAACAATACCGAGGGCAACCAGTCAGAGCTGTTCTTCCCTATCCTCCTCCCACTCTACGACAACCTGTATAGTGCTTCCCAGTCCAAGTTGAAGAAGGTGAAGAATATAGAGATGAAATGGGGATTCAACACCAACAAGAACACCAAGGTGGCAGTAGTAAAGACGATGGCAAGAATCATCCGTGATGGTGGTTATATGGAGCGAGAACTAGCAGCCATAGATGAATGCACCTATTTCCTCTATTACAAGCAAAACGACTGCTACGGTGCCATAGCCGGAAAGCATGATGACCGAGTGATGGCTAGAGCCATTGCCCTCTACGTAGAAAAGGACATGCCTGCCCCGGAAATCATCCCATTCCGCTCAAAGTCCGATATAGAGCGAGAACGCCTCCGCAACCGCCCACCTGTAGTAGCCGAGCTGTCAGGCATAGGTGGTGGCAGCTAGCCCTCTCTCTGAGCCACCGTTCCAGGCGATTCCATCGCCTGTCCATATAAGTTAACAATTAAAAGTAAAAAGAAAAATGAAACAAAGTTATTCAAACCTGCTGCGTAAGATGCTGATAGCCATCTACCAGCCAGTAATCACTCGTATCGAGCTTTTCCGCTCAACTCGCATGTGGCAGAAAGGCGTAAAAGCCACCCTAGCCAAGTACCAGGAAGGAGGCGCTCCACGCTTCTACATGCTCTACGACCAGTCCCACAAGGATTGGGCTATCATGACCTACGACCCCAACCGCAAGCAGCTCCTTGCCTACCGTCGCCTAGTCCAGCTCGGTAAATGGAAGGCAACACGCTACTTCCATAACGTGGAAGACATCAAGGCTGCCTCCTACTACTACACCCCTTCCAAGTGGGGAGCAATCGGCTGCGATGCCGACAACAAGGTCAGAGCAAAGAAATTGAAGCAATGGCAAGAGTATTACATGTATCGTGTTTCCGTCCAGATGGAAAAGCTACGCTCCTACAAGAAGAAACATGGAATCTCTTAAGCCCACACAAAAAAAGGAAGAGAAAGCCATCACGGTTTCCTCTTCCTCAACCTTTTTACCTTTAAACTAAAAAACTTAAAGTCTATATACAACGTTATCATTTTTATGTAGCTGTAGATGCCGATGGCAAAGCAGCCAAATCATTTGTACCACCGTTTCCATCTTTCAGATGTGCTGCTGGCGTACCAGTCTGCTGTTGCCCTGCTCCAGCAATAGGCATTTCGCCATTTGCTTGCTGCTGCGCTTGCATGGCTTCTAGCTTCTCCAACTGCTCCTTGAAGTACTTCTTCATTCTGTTCGTACCAGGGAATTGTCCTACGGTCAGCATCGTATATGGGTCCATCTTACCGCTGGTCATGAAGTTCCAAGCCATATCGTTGTTGATGGCTCTGATGACAGGGCTGTAAGCATCTAGGTCGATGGCTACGTCCAGATCCATATCCCTCATGGTCTCAGGATTGAAATGTATCTCGAAGTCATCCCCGGTCAGTTTCACGCTGTCCGCTGCGGTACAGAACTCCTGAATCAGGTACAGTTTCTTCTTGGCCACACGTACCTTAAAGTTGTTGAAACTCTCAACAAAGTCCTGTATGGTGGTAGATGATGATTCTCTTTCCAACTGATATTGCTTACCGCTGGTATTCCGGTGCTGTCCTTGAAGAGCACCCTGCACACCACTTCCCTCGCTTGCCATCGTCTTGGCAAAGTTCACCATGAAGTCAACACCTGCCGGAATACTCTTGTTGACCAGTGTCTGAGGTGGTTTACCTCCATTCTTGGAGTTCCATAAGATAAGACCATCTGTCTTGGTATAGTTCACCTGCATTTCATCGATGCTCTGTTTCTCGCTCAGAGCATTCTCATCCACAAGCATCGTACCCTTGGCACCATTGGCCACGATGAAGTTAATCATCATCATATAATGGTTCAAGGTGCGCTGATTGTTTTCAGCTCGCATCGTAAAACTTCTTACTTCGCCATTCAAGCATGGATAGGCAACGAAGGTGTATGGATGGATAGAGGTTCTGAATCCGTCCCTGAGCACATAGTATGGTGATTCCCTGGCATCCAGCAGATAGCCATTCGGTGTGATATATCTTCTGAACCAGTATGTTTCAGCCTCATCCTTAATTTCGATGGTCTTAAGTTCAGAAGGGTCTACATAGTAGATAGGCTCACCATTCTCATCGAGCACAGGTAGGCCATTTTCATCTTTCATGATGTTGGATTCCTCTATCTTGCGCTTCTTTTCCTCATAGAAGGCTCGCTGGTCAGGAGCAGCATAGCCGCAATCTCCACTCTCCCAGTCATGTACCCAAATAGCTGGTCTGGTTTCTTTTGTCCAGATTTCCAATACCCGGTACTTGCCTACTACTGAAGAATGGGTGAAATCATCTATTCCGGCATACTGGGCTTCACCAGTCGGGTGATAAGTCTGTTCGGGCGCAAAATGGTGCTGCGTCTGTAGATAGATCTCACTGAGTTTATTAGCCTCTTCCTTGCTTCCATTTGTAAATGTAGCAATAATCTCTCGCCAAGTCAAATCATGAGCCTCAGCAATAAATTCCACATCGCTCAGGTCATACTTAAAGAAAGGTGGTAAAGCTAGCTTAAAGATGTCTACAGAATAGTCAAAGATGCCATTCTTACCATCCCTCCTGCCATAATAGGTTTTCATGCCTATAAAGGCAAAGCAGCAGAAGGCGTAAAACATTCTTGCATCTAACTCTTGCCTGTCGTTCAAGTTGTCGTTCTGACGAAGATATTCATTGAAGAAACTGATATAGTCCTCCTCGTTCGGATCTACGGCACTGCAAGAGGCTGTACTGCGTTGCTGGCGCACAAGTCCTACGAGAGATAGCAACTTGTCGCCTATCACGTCATATTCCAGTATAGGCATACCTTTCATTTCCATGTACTGCCGGATGGTAATTTTTCTTCCGTTCCATTCTATCAGCTCTTCCAACTGTCTTCCCATCACGAAGTCCTGTGCTCGCTTCCACTTCTTTCTCAGCTCTGCGCCATCATAGAAGTATTGGCAAGCCCATTCTATCAGCCGAAGGTTGCTGTCTGTCTGGGCAAACCGCTCCCGGCTCACTCCCTCCAGGGAGTCAGGTCCCGGCTCTGCATAGTTCGATATGTCATTTATTACATGATTGTCAACCATAATTCTTAATTTTTCGCCAAAAATACCGCATTTTTCTCGCTTATTAGTGATAAGTTGCGCAACTTAACATTACTTTTCCATATTTTCTCCTTATTTTTGTTCCGCATTTCATTTAAAACGTTTTAAATCATGGGTAAATCAATCAATGTACATGAAGCCTGCGTCATTACTAAAGATGATAAAGGCAACTTATCTCTGGTAGGAAAGGCAAAAGAAGCCCTTACCTCCTTAGATAAGCACAAGGTTGCTATCCACATCAAACTCTGCGATAGCAAAAAAGATGATGTAGAAAAGTTCCTTCAGGAAAATAATGTTCCTTTTACCTCTATCACCGCAAAGGGGGAATCCCCAGAAGGTAAAGATGAAAAGGGCGAGAAGAAGAATGATTCTACAGTTACCGTTGTTCCTAGATCCAAGTTCGTCACGCTCGATGGCGATTGGTCCTGGTGTTTGGATAGCATCGTCCAACGGCTCTGGGGCGAAAAAAAGAAGGAGAATCCGAAGAGTGAGCAGCAGCGCATGGATGACAGCATGGCTGATTACATACGCTGGGCATCACCAAAGAAAAAGGAACCAGAGAATGCATCTGGTACTTCTCTCGGATAACATCGCTCCAATATCTTCAATTTTCAAAATACGATCTTAATCTTTTTTTAAAAATAAAATTTATTTGGAATTTAGAATTTTACGACTATCAAAAAGGGACTCGCTGTGAAGCAAGTCCCTTTTTCTGTTTGTAGAAATATAGAACATTTCCTAAAGTGAAGTAGCCCGAAGGCTACTCCATTCCGTTCAGCTTTTCAAGCAGCTCCTTTCTGGTATTCCGAATCTCTACCAGTTTGGCAGCATCGTTTGTACCATCCATTTGCTTCTTAGCCTTATTCATCTTTCTTCTTGCAGCAGAGATAGCCTTTCTAGCCGCAAACAGCCGTTTGTTGGTCTTGCTGTTCTTAAAGGCATTTGCCTTCGCCTTATCAACATCCTTCAAGCGCTGATACTCCTGATAAGTCTCCATGGTTCCGTTCCAGACGTTCTGTATTCTCCAGTCCTCCATCACGTCCTCTGCCTTAGCCTTCATCAGGTACTTGCTTTCAGCCTTCTCCATTTCCTTCAAGTCTTCATCACCATTCAGATAGCCCTGCACCATATCCAGAGCCTCCTTCTGGGTGAAAGCCTTGTAATCACTTTGCGAGAGGAATTTCTTCATCTTCTGGCGCATCTTCTTCTTTTCCGTGATACTCTTGGCAGCATCAAAGCGTTTACTAGCCTCCTGTAAGGAAGTCACTCCATCGCTCATTTCTGCACTCTCCAGTGCCTTCACACTGCCGATGGCAGCCTTAATCTGAGCCTCAGCATCAATACCGTTGCGTTGGCAGCTCTGATAAGTCATCACCACGCCCTCCATGTCACCGCTAAGGATAAAGTCCTTGAAGTAACTCTGAGCCTTCCATGGAGAGAATCCCTTCGATGATGGGAAGAAGAAATCCACAGCCTTGAACTCCTTGTTCTCCTGACTAGGAATCAGGAAAGGTGCCCAGTACAAAGCATCCTTATAAAGCAGTCCGATGGCCTTGCCATACTTGCGCTGAATCTCCTGATCCGCATGGCTGGCTTGAAAATCGCTCAGATAGTTTATATCATCCAAGGTCATTCTCACCATAGGGTTAGCCTTACCTATCATTCGCTGTACCATAGGTCCAGGGAACTCTAGTTCTCCCTTATGATTGAAGAGATATTCCGGAACCTCACGGAACTGCTTACCATGTCTCACATACATTTCTGTACCATCTTCATATCTGCCTAAGAAGATCTTGCTCTGCTGGCCAAGGCTGTTGCCTCTCATTAGATAGTCATACCACTTCATACCATCAGGATAAGCAAGTTCATACATGCTCTTATAGCTTGGGTTGGTCTTTCTGATCTCCTCAGCCTTTTTGCGTTCCTTCTCCTCGTCCAAGGCACGGAAGGCAGCATTGATGCCATTGGCAATACCCTCATAAAATACCATGAATCCGATACCATAACAGAGCAAAGCCGAAATCTGTCTGCTTCTTCTGCCTTCATCCTCCGGTATAAGTTCCTTATGCCAGAGTCTCTGGTAGTACTGCTTAAAGTTCTCAAAGGTAGCCTCATTCCATACTGATCCAAAACCTGTAATAGCCAGGAAATGGCTAGTTGTTGATTTGTTCCAATCTGGAGAGAGTAGGCATCTTCCTGCAATTCTTATTGTACGCTGACTTGCTCCAACGATGTCCCAGTGCTGACCGCCAAACATATCGTTCACAAACTGACCGTCCTCGTCCAAAGCCCGGCTCAGTTCCTCCTCAGTCCATCCCTTCTTCTTGGCACGTTCCTTGGTCTTGTCTGCCCTCATCCGGTAGGTCGCAAGTTTCAGTCCGTCATGAAGGAAATCCCACAAGGCTCTATCCATGCCCTTGTTGATGAGCGAAAGCATCTGCGTTGCCACCTTCAATGGCATAGTAGCCAAAGCCACCGTTCCGGAAATTCCATTTCCGTCCTTCAACTTCTCCTGCACCTTCATCATCGCATCGCGCATATTGTCAAACATGTTCTGCACATCTGCTGCAGCATAGTCGTTGGTTGCTCCAAACTTCACCAAGTGGGTAGCAGCCTCCTGGAAGTCCTCAGGATTGGCGAAGCAAGGCAGCTCATGATTCTTCATCGTATCTACAAATATATACTTCATAAAGTTGGCCATAGCCTTCTTGGGTCCAAACTCCACCATGTTCTGCACCATATAAACCTCCGTCAATGCTCCGGCATGGAAACCGCTAAATCCCAGCTCCAGTTTCTTGGCACTCGAAGCAAGCGTATCAAAAGCCTTCCAGAAAGGCGAAGACTGATAGGTCTCGAATACTACACCGAATCGGTCTCCGGCACTAGCCTCGCTATAAAGCACCCACTCCTTGCCAGTGATAGGATTCTTCACCTTCACCTGCTTAGGCGATACATTATATACCCATACCGGACCCACACCCGGAATCTCAAAGTACTGATACTGCTCCAAGTTAAAAGGAGGCGTAGAAGAAAGCAGTGGGTCTGAAGAAAAAATTTCTCCATCCTCATTGCGCTCTATCACGTTCAATCCGCTCAACTCCTGCAGCATCGTCTTGTTAACCCAAGCCTCGATGTTGCTTCTACTGTAGTAAGCCATCATCTTCGTGATGTCGGTAGTCTTAGGTACAAGTCCTACGCTGATACCCTCCATCAGGGTACTGATGGTTCTCGGCTTCTCGTTCGGACTCTTGGTACGCTGTCTGTTCTCCACATACATCGCATAAGCCTGCTTGTCGCTCTTCTCTTTATCCCAGATATGGTTTACATAGTCGGCATTATATCCTGTGTCCTCTCTTAAGGTGCGATTATCCTTCAACCAGTCGTAGGTATAATTATACCAGTCTCTGATTGAATCAATGGCAGCCTTCATTTCAGGCGAGAGATTCTTGTAATCGATACCCTCAGGCACAATCTGCTGCTTCACCAGTGGCAATACATGCTCACTTAGAATGTCCGTTCCGTCAATAGGAACAAAACCTTCCTCGCCCTGGTGATTGGCATTGATAGCCTGAGCCATCTTGCTAGCCACATCGCTCACAGCCTGAGGATCATCATAAACCTCCACCTCCTTGCCATCTTTCAGTTCGGTATGCCTCTTTCCAGTCTGAGCAATCAAGTCTGCCACGAAAGGCTGGATAGCCTCTACATCAGCAGGCTGGATATGGATATGTCCCTTGTCAAAAGCACCAGTGGCATTCAAATCATTCGCCAGGTCACGCAAACGTCTAGGAGCCTCTATTATATAAGGTATAGCCTCAGCCAGCTTTTCTGCCCGGTTCGGCTTGCCCTTGTAGTCAGAAAGCAACTTATCAAAAGCACCGCTATCAGCCATCTTCTCGATTCTGTTCTTCACATCATTGATATAGATGGCATCGTCTGCACTAGCCTCCTCCATATTCTTTCTACGATGGATAACGGCATGCTTAACGGTCTTTGATGCACCTTCCTTGCTCACGTCCGTACTGGTCACCTCGGCCAAGTCCTGCATCACCTGCTGCTCCAGTGCATCAGCCTTCGGATTGGTCTCTGCCGGATAAATCTTACCCTCATACAAGTCCAAATCTGCTTGCTGCTGCTCCAGAAGCTCATGTCTGGCCAACCAGTCCTCATACTTGCGTTTCACCTCCTCCTGCTTTTTCTTTTCGTAGGCAAACATATCAGGCATAGGGTCTTCCTGGTCCTTCATGGCTTCCTTCCATTTCTCATATTCGTGAATACGAGTCATGTAGGCGCCATCCTCTTCGCCTTCCATACGGATAGGCATCCCCATAGGTTCCTCGCCTGCAAGATGGTGTCGCTCACGCCAGTCCTTATTGAGCTGTGCCCATTCCTTCTTGCCTTCCTCATCCTTGTCGATGTCGTAGAACATAGGAGGCTCTGGGTCATTCTCATCCTCACGTGCATTCTTCCACTTGCGCCATTCCTGCACACGCTTCATATACTGTACCATACTCTCGCCCTTCTTCTGGCGAGGCTTTCCGTTCTTGGCTCCCTCACCCAGCGAGTCCTTGATTTCAGCATTGCTAGCCTGCTTCATCATAGCTTCCTGCTTCTCCTTAGGCATATTGTCCCAAACATGGAGAGCCTTGCCAGCCTTCATCAGGTAGTATCTCAAATCCTTATCATTGAGAAGTCCAGGCACACGAATACCCAGTTTCTTCAAAAATCGGATAAGGTAATGCTTAATCTTAGTCCAAAGAGTAAAGTCCTCAGCAGTCTTAGGACCCTCCTCAGCCAAATGAGCGATATACTCCTGCGTTCCAATATTCATGCGGTCAGGGTTCTTCCAGTCCGGATCATACTCATTTGCAATCTCCAGAATCTTGCCGCGAGTGCTTGCTGCGACAGAATTATAAACGAAATTAGCGAATTTTCTCACCTCATCTTCGCCACCCAGCAGCACTTCCATACCCTCATGGCCTATCTTCTCATGGAAGACGGTTCTCTGCGCCTCATTCGCATCAGCACAGTTAGGCAGATAAACATGCACCGTGTGCGTAGTAGGGTCATACCATCCCTTGGCACCCAGCTCTATAGCAACACGATATTCTTCCGGCACATCTGCGCTGGAAGTATAGGTCACAGCCTCAGCACCACCCAATACATTTGCCACATTTTTCACCTTGTCTGCAGAATTTTTCATCTCCTGCGACTCAAAGGTACGTATAGATGGCATCGACAATCGCAAAGGATTCTTGTGGTTTGGTATGTAGGTATGCTGTATCATGGTATCGAAGAAATGCAAGTCTCCATTTTCGTCCTTGATAACATTCCTTGGCTCAGCATCCCACAAGTCAAACTCACCATTCGTCCAGCCCAAATCCACTTCATCGGCACTAATCTGAATCATATCCAGCTTAAAACCGTGGTCTGTCAGATACTGAGTGATTTCTTCTCTAGTAGGTTGAGTTCCCTTCAAATAAGGCTGTTCCATCACTATACAGAAATCGCCTTTTTCATCATAGGCAAAACCAATTGGAGTATATTTGTCCTTTGGCTGGAACTGGTTATGAGCATTTACCCGGTCGATGAACTCATTGATGCGGAACAAACTATCCGTCAAGCTAAAGTCATTAAACTTAACAACTTTCTTGTCATCATACTTTGCCTGATACACATAATTCTCTTGACCGTGGCCTATATAGCCCCCCTGGATCTCTTTGAGGTCTTTTTCTGTAAGGAGCGAAGATAACTCCTCCGCTCTTCTTCTGACATATCCAAGAGCGGATCTACGATTCCAAGTTGGGCGTTGTTCCTTCGCTGTTGCTCCAAGACTTCTTTGTAAGTCAGAGGCTGCTGCGCCCAACGTTTCATTAACTCTTCTTTGCGCCTGTTCTCGGCTTCCAATTCTTCTGGTGATAACATTTTTATTTGGATTTTTGTTTATACTATCACCATTTCCTTCAGCAACATCCGTGCCATTGTCGCCAAGAGAGAACTTCAAGATGCTTCGATACCCTTTTTCTCTATGATTCTTACCATACACCTTGGAATAATGCACACCATCATTCTCGCCTCCTACGATTCTGCCTCTGTTATCGGTCTCCACAAACGGCACACCTCGCTTCTCTAACTCTTTTCTCAGACTTGGAGTAACCACATTCGAAGGCATAGTGATATTCTTGCCCTTGAACATATCATTGACGATAACATCAGCCACCTCGCTGTCAGGCACAATACGCACAGGCTTATCCCAACGAGAAAGCACCACTTTGCGCTTGCCTGTCAGCTGTCCTTGGATGATACCTGCCTTCCACTCTACTTCACCCACGGCATCCTTGGCTTTATCAGCCTTGTAGCCACTGGTCAGCTCGCTCTTTGGCACCTCAACCTCTACGGTTACGATATTAGGGCGATTCTGAGCCTCACTAAACTGGTCATTCAGTGGAGTGCGAGAAGTATGAAGGTAAGGATTGTAAGCTGCCTTAAGCGACTTACCATTGCCCTTGTTAAGAGTAAACATACCCTTATCATCAGCAAGCTCTGGTCGCTCGTCAGCCTGTTCCCACTTACCGAGTTCGATAGGTTGCACAAACTTGCCCTTCACCTTTGCAGCCATCGGTGGATAGAGTTTTCCATCCTCGCCTACCTGCATGGCACGATAAACCTTCACCGTGTCTTCCTTATCCAGCTTCTTGATGGTCTCAGGGTCTTTCACAATGCTATAGCTAGCATCATTCCCATTCATCACGATCTGCTCGTCTCGGTTCACGTCCTCAGTCTCCTCAGCCAATGAGTTTCTGCGCTCCTCATCAGTCATACCCAAACGCTTCTCCACATTTCTCGATTCTACCTCACCTGCCAACTTTAGGTATTCTTTGTAAGAATCAAAGTCAGAGCGTGTACTTTCATTCAGGCGAAAACGTTTGATGGCATCATCCATACTTCTATCTGCATAGCCACGTGCAAAGTAATTGAAACCCTTAATACGTGTCTCTTTATCAGGAAGTTCATCAGACATATCTAAATCCTTATATTCCTCAACAAGGGCTTTTTCTACCTCCGATTGATTATACTCACCTCCCATTTCCTTGGCCTTTTCTTCCAATTCATGAGCATAAGCACGTGCCTTCCACTCGTCTTGCGCTTCCTTAAATTCTTTTTCCATTTGTTCTGGTGATCCTCCTTTGCCAAAGCCCTCTATATACTGGATAGCATGCTGAATCTCGTGATTCAAAATACTATTCATATATTTCAGCTCATCAGCATGAATGGTAATGGTGTTGGTCTTTGCATTATATACACCATTTGAAGGCATATCGTTCATAATGGCATCCGTATCAATACGCACATCCTTCAACTGAGGATAAGCCTCAAAGAGTCCAGGCGCATCAATGACATCAGTAAGTTTACCATCATTCCAAAGCATATCATCTTCAAAACGCTTAACAATATTTCCACCGCCAATATCCTTCATATCCTTGATCTTGGCATCCGGCATTTCATATCTCCACTTGCCATCAGCACCACGTTCCCAGCCGGTAGCCAGCTTGATGACCTTGGCATCCTTCTTGCCTCGTTCCATCTCCTCTGCCACCTTCAAGTTATCCATGCGATAGTTTTTTTCCTCAGCCTTGTCAGCCTCTGCAGCGCCCTTCTCACCACCAAACATAAAGCGAATATCGCTCTTGCGAGAATTGAAACGCTTAGAAGGAGGAATAACGTCACCTTTATCATCATAGGTAACAAGGTCGTTCAACTTTCTGTTATTCTTGGCATTCTTGTATTTATACGCCTTGCCATCATCAAAGCCAAACTCGTTAGCATCATTGCCATCCCACCACAGTTGATTTGCAGGCACTTCATCCTCGATGATACGATATTTGCCTTCCAGTCGATTATTTCCATGAATATCGGCATATTTCTTAGAAGGAGTAACCCAGTCACCATTACGCAACTTGCCTTCCTTAACCGAAGTAGGAACGGCACGATAAACCTTTACCTTAACATCCTTCTCACCATTCTTAATGGCTTTAATAGCCTCATTGATGGCTTTCACAGATTCCAATCCATGAGGAGTGTTCTGAGAATAACGCTCAGGGTGAGAGAAGTAATCATCCGGCTGAGGAGTATAGCCCAAAGCCATATCCTCCAGGTTCACATCCGAGCCACTGGATTCCCAATCATCACGTCTCGCCTTGTCGCTTTCATATCCAGGGTTTCCCGGTGCTTTCCATGCGCCTACACCCTGATATGAACTTTCTGTATCATCATAGCCCTTGCGTCTGGCAGCCTCATCAAGCATTTCCCTGGCTGTAGCATCATCACCCTTGGCAAGTGCATCCATATACTGCTTATCAAGTTGATCATCAGGAATCACAGAAAGTTCCTCCAAGTGCTTTTTGCGCTTGGCTTCCTCTTCCTCAGCTCTCTTTCTTGCGGCTTCCATGGCGTTACGCTGCGCCTCCACCTGTTTCTTGCGCTCCTCTATCATGGCATCAACGTCACCAAAGTTCTCCTTCAAGGCTTCATTTACAGGCTTAGTGTACTTAAGAAGTTCCTTTAAAGAGGAAATCTTATCTTCATTTGCCTGCAACAGATGGCGTTTGATATTGGCTCTGGCACGTGCAGCCTCAGCAGTAGAACCCTTCTTAATAGCATTGGCATACATCGCCACATCTGCCTCATCTACACCAAATTGCCGAGATACAGCCTTTATTTTATCCTCCACAGATAAATTTCCACCATTTCCCTTGGCAGTTTCGATATTATTTCTTATCTTTGCATCGCTATGAGGATTCAGGACGCTATCCTTTCCGCTTGGGTTATTTGCGGATGGAGTTAATGCCGAACCTTGATTCTCGCCCAAGGAATTAGAATCGCCTCTGAAACGATTCCATAGCACTTTTGATTCCGTCAATTCTTTCACAACTTTCGAAGGATCTATTTGATGTGCGCTAATCGCCACTTCCTCTTCACCCTGCTTTACTGTTATGGATTCATAGTTCAGAATCTTGTTTCCATCAGCCTTTTTAAAGGATTTGATGAACAGATATTTAGTCTGTCGTTCCGCACCTTCTTTTGGCGCAGACTTCTCCAGGATAACATCAGGACGTTCCAGGGTAGGCTTCAACAAACCAAATCTTTTGATTCGGTCGTTTCTTCCTGCCTTCTTGTATTGGTTTTCACCAAGTTTGATACTGCCAATAGGAGTAGTAACACGGCTATCCTTGCCAAATTCTTTCTGCCAGTTCTCTTCCGTATGCTCTAGAATCCGCTCTTGCTCAGCATTATCTGCCATCTGTTTACGCAGCGAAACAGCATCTTCCTTGGTCATACGAGATTTCACGTTACGTGGGTCCACCCCATTCGCCAAGTCTCTCAGCACAAGGTTACGAATATCCTCCAAGGTCATTCTCTTAATGTCCTCAGGCTTCCACTTCGTAAATGTATCAAGGGTCCAATACCAGAACTTCTTCAACCAATTCTTTAATCGGTTGATGATAGTAAGCTCTTTAGCAGTGTCTAACGGATTTTCCTTAATGGCATCCTTCGCCATCTGTTCCAAGATGGCAGCACCATCCTCGCCAGTCAAACGAGCAAAAGCCTCATCGCAAATCTCATCATCGCTCAGATGCTTATAGTTAGGGTCCTCTTTCAAATCGGCAAACAACTGGGTCTGCATGATGAGTTTATCACCATGCTCTATAAGCTCCGGATTCATCTTCTTGGCAGCAGTACGCCAAAGATGCTGGTACTCATGAATAGGAGTATTAGGATTCAGATGCTCCTGGTTCAGCACTATCACCTTGCCATCAGTGTAGCCATAAACCACACCCTTGCCCTTCAAATACTGCACTCCCGGCTCAGCAATAGCCTTCAACTGTCTATCCAAATCCTTATATTTAGCAAACAAGGAATCAAGTTTATCTTGATATTTTTCAAAGGATTTATTCCTACAATCATTCCAAACATCATCAGGAATATCGTTTTCAGAATCCAGTCCATGCTCATCCATGTACTCCTTCATCAACTGAATTTGATAATTATTACGTTCCTGCCCAGTTGAGTTATAAGCATCCTCAGTCTCCTTAATCTGCTTTTTCAACTCATTCTTCTTACGAGTCTGTTCATCTATCTTATATGGATCAAACTCCGAAGGGAATGAGCCAGTAAGCCCAGCCACATTGTCCTCAAAACTCTTATCAAGATTGAAAACCTTGTAGTTACCCCACATAAGTTTATTATAGTAAGAACGCTCCTTTCTAGCCAGTTCCTGCTTCTCAAAGTATTCCGGCATCTTAATCGGATTGCTCATATCCACCACGGCATACTGCTTCCACTTATCCGGGCGCAACTCCTTGGCAAAGTTATAAGCATTCTCGGCAGCCAGCTTCTCCTCTGGAGTCTTAATCTTAAATCTCATTTCAGGCTGATTCAGCAGCATGGCAAGATTCAGATTATCCTGCGCCTCAGCCACCTTCTCCATATCCTCATTGCTAACCACCTTCACCGGTATGCCAGCCTTCTTAAGCATAGTAGAAACGGCATCATAAGCCACCTTCTGCGCCTCCGTCATTTCAGATGGCTTCACCTCCTTCACATCGCGATCAAATTTCATTAAAGGAACTATCTTATGGACACCGACAGCAGAAAGATAACCACGCTTATTAAATCTAGGATTGACTTCATAAGCACAGCTATTCTGCTTATCTACCCAAGATACGCCTTTACGATATTTTCCTGTACCAAACCATTTCTTTTCATTAGGATATAGCTTATCACCTTGAATATTAGAAGATAAGATTGTATAACCCGAATCTATTTTGTCCTCCTTATCGGAATGGAAATTAAGCAAACGTTCAACAAACTTTTGCATCTTAGGCTTATCCTCCTCAGATGGGTGAATATCATTTTCGTAATCATATTCCATCTGGGCAATAAAATCACTATTAGTTTTCGCCTGTTCCTTCTGCACCATAGCATAGTCTGCAAAAGGCTTAGTCTTGCGGTCAGAAGACTCTAACCACTTGTCAAAGGTAGCCTTAGGCACAGAAGTAACCTTACCAAGTCCCTTCCAGCCCTTGGAGTAGTTGGCAAGATAAGCCTCTGTAGCAGCCTCCTCAGAAGGATAGCCATACATCACCTTATGCTCGTCAAATTCACCAGTCTCTGGGTTCACCTGGTCAACAACATAAACGTTACCATCAAAAGTATCAAGGTCAGCGGAATCATTGATGAACATATCAATATGGTCACCATCAACGCCAATTTTACCAAGAATATAGCCGTAAGTATCGTGCATGGTCACGCTCCAAGGCTTGCCCTGCTCGTCCTTACCGCTGCGAGTCACGCCCTTTGGTGTTTCTACGGTATAATCGTAGCCACCAAAGGACAAATGACCCTTTTTGTAATTGCCAGCCTTCTTCTGAGCCTCAGTAGGTTCGGTCTCAGTTTCGGCAATGGCACTCTTTAAACGTTCTCCGAAGGATGCTTCTTGCGGTAGATGTGAGCCTCGAACAGCTGAGCCTTCGCCAGGTTCCATGCTGCCAGTCTCTTGTCGCCCTTTGCGTCCGCTATCAGAGCCTTCTCCAATCTCGGACTCAGAAGATGCTTCTCCGTTACCAACTTCTTCGCCTTGGCTATTTCCTTCATCAACTCCTCTCCGTGAAGAGTCGCTACCCAGGCTACTGCCTCCTCCATATCCTTCTTCATTGCTTCTGTCATCATAATCAGCTAATTCTGGTAAAATTGATTTGACATATTGTTTGTACTCTCGTTCACGATCCTCAATCTCCATCATACGGTCAAATTCAAGTCCTTTGATGTGATCAAGTTCGCTTTCAGATGGCAAAGATAACTCTTTTTCGTGAATATACGATTTATATTTCTCAATTTCTGCCTGTCTTTCGATAATTTCACGCTCTTTCTGTGCCTCATAATACTCTTCCTCGCTTGCAAGTTCATCTTCTGCAGCTGCTATGCGGTTCATCAGAGCCACATTTTTCATTTCCTTCACGCTGTCATAAGACTTGAACATATCAAGAAGGGTATTACGAACATCCTGGTCGGTATATCCCATATCCTGCAAGTTTACAGGAAGGTCATTATATACCTTCACAGCAAATTCGTTAACCGACATACCAGTTCCTTTCTTGGCAATAAGATAATTGAACTTATTAGAATCATACCCCTTGCCAATCCCAAACTTGAAATTACTCTTGCCCAACTCATATTGAAGAGATTCCGGATTCAAGCTATGAGGACTCAAAAATTCTGATACAGCCTCTTCAAGAGTCTGAGGAGTAAAGTCCGTAACATCAACAGAGGCATCCTTGTATATCTTTATTATTGCTCCAAGGTCATTCTTCTTGATAGCATCAGACACAAGAACCTTACGCTGCTCAGAAGGAGTCATACCCAGTTCCTCCATTTCCTGCTGGCTAACTTCTGTTTTATAAAGTTTGCTGAGTTTATTAGCTTGTGCCTTCAAACCCTTTGCTGCAACAGATAAATTAGTCTGCAGAGCCTCCAGCTGAGCCTTTGTAGTATTCAATTCCATAAGTTGGTTAGGCTCCAGCTCTGTTTCGCCATTGATATACTGATCCAGCATATCATTCACACCATTTATCTTGCGTTCCACATCCTCCTGGGTATGATAGATGTCCTTGCGCTGAGAAGTAATATAGTCGGTAGCCTCATCCATAGTTGGATATTGCTTCTTCAATTCCTTATCATCAAGTACGAGCACATGGAAATCATCAGATGGCACGATGGCAGTTTCATCAACACCAGCCTTCTCCACCTCAGCCTTGCGCTCCTCCGTCATTGCTTTCACCTCATCAGGAGTCATCACGCTGTTGCGGATAGTATTCCAGTTCTTGAAACGAGCATCAAGATCAGCAATCTGCTCATTAACCAGACTCAACTCATCCTCCACCTTCTTAGCCTTTTCCGGGTCAAGATCGGCATTTGTATCAAGCCAGTTCTGATATTCAGCAGCAGCCTTCCTCTTGTTGGCAAGTTGAGTCTTGATGTCATCACGGCTGCCATTAACCAGATTCAAAAGTTTGCCATGGTCTTCACCATACTGCTCCTGCAAATATTCAGCAGCCACCTTTGCGTCTGTATCTTTTGAAGAATAATCAGGATGTCCCTCGCTCAATCCCACGATGCCTTTGGCAAATCGTTCCTTCTTATCAGCCTCAGCCTGCTTCAACTCTGCTATTTCACGCTCACCATCCTCTCGATCCAAGTGCTCATTAATTGTGTTATCAAGCGCATTCTTGCGCCATGCAGCAAACTCTTCTTTAGACAGGGGAAGATAATCTTTACCATCAGTAAGCACAATCTTTCCGTCCTCGCTATATCCGGCAAAGGTCATGTTGATATTAGCATCACCCTCCTCCATGGCAACTGTAACCTGGTCATTCGGCTTCAAACCGCTGCCATCAAACTGGCTGATAAACTGCTTATTTCTTGCATCCTTCTGCTGAGCCAAAGAACTCTCAATGTATTCATCAAGAGGAACAGGAGTGCCCACCTCTCTAATCTCGGCATTAGATACCTGCTTAATTGTAGGCTGTCCCTGCTCATCTGGAACGACAACAAAGGCTCCACCATATTCGTTAGCCTTCTTCAGGAATACCTGTTTTCCGCTATCCAGAGTAGCTGGCATGATGTTTCCGTCTTCCGTCTGGTATGGCCAGAGCTGTTCCTTCAAAGCCTCACCATAGCCATCATCGGCATGCTGCAGAGCATCAATAGCGCCCTTCTTGGCATCCATTGCCTCTACATACTTACTGATAGCCTCTTTTTGTGCTGGAGTCAAACTACTTGCACGCTGAGCCACAAACTGCTCCATATCTCTACCTTCATTATAGGCATTGGCTACAATATCAGGCATCTTCTCATTGTCAGCAAAAGCACGCTTCAAACGTCCTGTAGCTAAATCACTATTATAATCGATAGCCTGCAAAGCCTCAGAATCCCCATTCTTATAGGCATTCTGTCCCATAACAAAAGCATCAGAGCCTGCAACCTTTGTCTCAGGACTTGCACCCTCAGCAGAAGAGTTTGAAACGTTTGCAGGGTTTGCAGCAACTTCTGCATCACTCGGAGTTGGTACGGATTTGGTACGGTCTTGGTACGAAGCAGGTCCCTCTGAAACTGGAGGCTCCTGGCCACCAGCAGAACCCTCAACAGGAGATACCGGGTTTTCGCCTTCAATCCTCTTCTGCTCATTACCATGTGAAGTATTATAGAGATCATCCATCGTCTGCTTCATTTCACGTTTCAGTTCGATGGAGTTGTAAAGCTCCTTAAGATAAGATTCCACCAAAGGTGCATATTTCTTATCTTTCGACTCCAAAGCCTTACGAAGTGTACCGCGCGCCACGCCATGGGAATCCTCAAATGTGTTGACAAACTCCCTCATCACAGAACTGTTCTCCAAAGCACTGTCATAATAATGACGATAGGCATTAATCTGCTTCTGCTCCTCATCAGTAAGGATAATACCCTTCTGCTGCTTATCCATGATTTCCTTGATGGCACCAGCATTCTGATGAAGATAAACCGCTGCCTTATCCTCATCTGTCAATTTCTCACCCATATTATATTTCTGGGCTGCCTTGTTGTATAAGCCTTCAAGATGTTCCTGCGTAAACTCATTGTGGAACTCACCTTCCAGCACAGAAGCCAAACCAAGAGTCTTCTCATACTCCAGTTTCTTATCTGCCTTCTGAGCCTCATCAAGAGAAGAAAACTCCTTTCTGTCAATGATACCGCCATCCTTATTTAAGGTTTCGAGATACACCTTTCCGTCATGATCCCTCGGCTGCACGATGATGGAATCTACAACAGGCGAGAAAGAAGAAGGGCGTTTGCCTTCTACAACTGCCATCATCTTAGCCTTCAACACCTCCGGCACGCTCTTGTCGTTCATCAGGTCCATATACTTCTGGGTTAACTGCCCATCAAGTCGCTGAGCATTCTCACCAACCACAGCATACTCCCCGATGCCCATCTTCTCAAAAGCATCACGAAGACCATCATAGCCGAATCTCTTCAACTCGGCAATATCCTGATCAGTGAAGTCAAACTTCTTGTTAAACTCCCTTGCATCCTTGAATCGAGCATACTTGCCCACCATGCCCGGCAAGCCGATAGCAGTAAGATTCGCCATGCTCTCCAAGAAACTCTCGGCAGCATCCTTGCCTGTAGGCTTGAAGTTCGGATCCTGCGCCATGCGCTCCAGTATCTGCTGCCCGGTCATAATACCGGAATCCACTACCTTTCCACCAACATCAGCCAGAATATTGGTAGCTAAGCCTCTGCCCTTGCCTACCATGTTTGCGATGGTTCCGCCCTGCATAATAGCACCTACGGCACTCTGTTTAGTCACCTCGCCCAAAGTATTAGCGATAACCTTACCCACAGAAGGATTGTAAATCTTGCCATTCTCATCAAACTGGCCAGTACGATAAATCTCATCAATAGGCTTCGAGATTGCAGACTGACCACCAAAGGTAACAGCACCATGCACGGCTCCGCTCTTCAAAGCCGCAGCCTTACTCTTGCCGATAAGCACCTTGGCAGCTCGCTCTGCCATCTTGCGCTCCATACCTTTAGCCATCAAGTCACCAGCCAGTCTGCCCTCAGCCTTAGCCAACATACTCTTCGTCAACTTGCCGCCAGCGGCTCCAGGCAGCCAATAACTCCAGGCATCACCTGCAAAAGTCAACGCACCACTAGCCACATTCTCCCAGAAGCCCGGCTGATACTGCTGATTGGCAATATCTTCCAGCCAGTTCTGATAGTCCGTCTGCATAGCCTTGCGAGTAATCTTGCCCACAATAGTGTTACCCAAACCAGTCTTCATAATGTACTCAGCACTACCCTTAGGCATCATACCCTTAATCTCCAGCTGGTCGAGTTCATTCTTAAGAACAGAATTGATCATCGGCTTGAACTGCTTAGGATCACCAATCTGACCGCCATTCAAGCCATATCGCTGCATCACCTTGAATGCGGCATTACTCATATCGTTCAGGAACTTCGGATTCCGGTAGAGATTGCCAAACTTCTTCTGCAAACCAGAAAGCACCTTTGCAGGATCCTTAGCCACGTTTGCCTCATACTGAGCACCAAGAGCTGTACCCAGACGAAGATTAGCTGGAATATACTGACTTCCTTCCATTCCCTCTGTAAATGCCTTGCTACCTGCCTCCTGAGCCTTGTTGTACTCATCCACTACAGATGGATTCACATACTTATTGATAACGTCAGAAAGCGCATCATTGATGTCCTGGTTCATCAGTCTGTCCTGCACATGCTCATCATGAGAATAGAGGCGTGTAGCAATACCCTCAGCGATGTCACGATAGTTCGGGCCATACTTGTTAACCAAACTCTGTACCATAGCTGGTTTCAGGAACTGTCCTACATAGTCATCATAGCTGATACCCATGCTGTCTGCCTCCTGCTTCAACTTATCCTGCACGCCATGGCTATACCATTGCGCCCCGATACTCTGCTCAGCATCCTGCACCGTATCATCAGGCAAAGAAGATACTACCTGGTTGGTAACGTCCATGGCAGAACGGTTGGCATATCTGTACAAAGCAGGCATCACCATATTCACTGCCTCCTCATTGCTATTGGCAGTATCATCAGCCAACAAGTCGGCAACCATATTCGCAAAGTAATCGCCCTCCTTATCCGGTCTCTGCTTCCAGTTCTCAATATAGTTGGCAAGTTTGGCATCCATCAACCCCTCATTATTCACCACACCAGTTGGTGTTGTAACAGGAGCCGTATTAGCTGATGATGAAGAAGAAGCTTCTTCCTTCACAGGCATTTCCTCACCTTTTACAACAGGCTGAGAAATCGCTGGCGATGGCTGATATGTTCCGTTGCTCGTCTGAACACCAGTAGGAATCATATCCAAAACTTTTGCTATAAGCCCAGGCTCCTTGTCTGTTGTTTCCTGCTTCTTTGCTGGTTGAGCCACCTGCGGCTTAGTCTCAGTAGAAGCCTTCTGCTCTACACTCTGAGTCGTAGCAGAAGCATCTACCTGCTTACCACCACCAGAAGTAGATGGAGCTGGCTCCAGCACCATCTTGTCAAAGTCTGCCTGTGTTCCCACATCATACCCCATGTTCTTTGCCTCATTGTAGTACCAGTCACGATCTTCCTTGTTGTTCAAGTCCTTTTTAAAGTCATCATAGCTACCTACCTCATAGCCATTGTTCTTGAACTCATCATAGAAATACTTTCTGTCTCGTTCGTCAAACATATCTTGATTATTTAATGATTATTACTTTCTTCTCGATGGTGGAACCTTACTTCCGCCTCTACGTGAAGGAGGTACTTTACTTCCACCTCTACGTGAAGGAGGAGTCCGGTCATGCTTCATCTTTGCCCTAGCGTAAGCGGATGCCTGCTGGCGGTTTTTCTCGTTAGCCCACGTTCCACCTCTGCCATCAGTATTGCCACCGATGTTCATGCCATTGTGTATAGCCCATTCATTCACATGCTTCTTGAAAACAGGGTCGTTCACATAGTTGGTATTGAAATCGTCCGCTTCCTTGTTATCAGCATTTTCCCTGTTTGTCTTCTGCGTCTGAGCATTGTTCCTTGCTGTCGTAGAATTATTCACGGCAACATGAGAACGGCTATCCGCTGCCCTTGCAGCTGCAGCATCAGCTTGATTGTCAAGCAATTTTCCCTTCTTGCCTCTCAAATCATCCTCAGTCTTCTTCTTTGATTCATTCAAGTCTGCAGCTGAAGAATGTTGTCTTGTAGATTGAATCACTTCTTCGACCTTTACAGGAGTGAGAGAATCCGTTTGATTCTTCTGTGATTCACGATATTCAGCTAGTTTCTCATTTGCCTTTGCAGCAGCCTCTGCCTGCATCTGTGCCTGCTTGTCTTGACGGTCCTTCCAGATATTCACCATCATTTGGTCATAGCCTTTCTGACGAAGAGCATCCGTAGCCTCTCTTATCTTGCGTTGGCGATCAGTAAGTTCTTGTGCAGATTCTATTTTTTGCGATGGAGCACCTTGAACTGTACCAAAAAAGTTACCCAAGTGCATAAAAAGATTTCCCCATTGCTCCATCTTGGCCTGCCTCTCCGCTTTCTTCTTCAAGGCTTCATTGGCAGCTACGGTTTTATCTCCATCACCAAGTGAAGAAAGCCAAGGCATGAAGGCAGACCAGTTTCCATCACCATTCTTCTGGTAATCCCTCATAATGTCATAAGGCTTCATCTGCTGCAAGATAGGATTCTGTTCTATCTCGCTATAAGGTCTACTCCAGTCTATCTTGATACCTTGGTTAGGCTCCACCTTGGTAACTTCCTCGGTTGGCTGCTGGGCAAAAGATTCCTTACCACCATTCCCAGTAATACCTGTAGTATCTATGGCTGTACCCTTTCCCGGTTCTGTATCAGTTGTCTGAACAGGTACTGCAACCTCCGGCTTCACCGCATTATCATCAGGAAAATCAGTAATAGGAGTTGCTGCTGTTGCCGGGCGTTTAGGAGTTAAATCATCTAATGTAAATCCCATAATTACCTCCTTCCTTAAATTGGCAATTTACTTGCAGCTCCAGCCAATGCACCAGTGGCATCTGTAATCCCCTGTGCTGTAGAAAGAGCCTTCTCCTTTTTGGCAGTGGCGATGTAGTTAGTCATCTGGTCTATCTGCGAATCAGCAGTATTCCACACATTTTCTTTGGTCTGAGCACCTTGCACAGCCGCCTGCTGCATGATATTACCCACCTGCTCCTGGGCTGCCTGTTTACTGAGCGCAACCGCTTCATCAGAACCGCCACTAACAATATTGGTATTCTTTGCGGTTGCTGTTGCATTATCCAATACCTTCTGGGCATTGGTTACGGCTACTTGATTTTCCGCAGATTGAGTAGGGTCCTGATAATACAAGTTATCACGATGATCCTTCACCTGTTGCATACGGTCTTGAAACATGTTGATATAATCATTATATCCCTTGTTTCTTGCTTTAGCTGCTAAGGAACCGCCTACAGCAGAGATTGCACCACCTAAAAGTCCGCCAGCAGAGCCTTTAAGCCCACCAACAATTTTTCCAATTAATCCCATAAAATTCGAATTTTAATGTTTAAACTGGTCAAAAGTAATGCGTTTTTCTTACCTATCTGTGATAAGTTCCGCAACTTGAACACCAAGTTTCGTAATTTCTTCCTATATTTGCACCCGAAAACTATCAGTAAACATTAAAAATCAATAGAATATGGCAGTAAAACAAGACAATAATAATGAGCCGAAGCCAAAGAGGAAGAAGACTGGCGGACGTAAGGCTGGCACACCTAATAAGGTTACCAAAAGTGTTCGTGAGAGCCTACGTGATGCCCTTACTGGCTACATCAATGGTATCAATGAGAAGAACTATTCACTTTTCACGGATCTCATGCAGATTGACGAGCCTGCCGGACGTCTGGCGATGGTGGCAAAGTTCCTTCCATACGTGGCTCCAAAACTCCAGTCTGTATCGTTCAATAATGATGAATCCAGAAACTTATCTGTGGAGGAATCTTTCATGCAGTTGGAAGAGAAATTTGAGAAACAAGAAACCACTATCAACATCAAAAATCTCAAAATTGTTAATAATGGCTAATTATAAAAAATGGGTAGCCCTCTCTAAATTTTCTTCAACTTTAGAGAAGACTACCCTTGACTTGGTTATCGAGCAAAAACGCTCTGTTTTAACTTATATTGGGTCAATTTTAATCTGTATTAACACAAAATAGCTATTTTATGTCCCTGACTCGTTCAAAGTACTTCGTCTGGTTCTTGGTGATATTCTTCACCTTAATCTGTATCGTGCAGTTCTTAGGAACAGTATCATTTATGCTGGCCATGAGCTGCTCTATTATCTCATCTGTGTTCTTGTAGCCCTTGCCATCCACATGAGCCACAACCTCACCCATAAAGTAAGCATCAGCACAGAGTTCAAAAATTTCCTCTACGTTTTCGAATTCAGGCACATGATACTCCTGCATTCGCCTGCTTGGATCATTGGTAAAGAAGACCTTCTCCACCACCTTCTCATTCAGTTCCCAAGCCCTAGAGAAATCTGGCTTCACATATCCGCTTGTTATCCTATGAGCTGTTGCATGATTCAGAGCAAAGCCAATCTCTGCATAGTTGGCACCAATATCATTCTGGGCTACTGTGGCCCAAGTGTGCCGGAATGTATAAGGAGTATAAAAATTATCATCAGGCATACCCAAATAGTTCTTACAGATAGCTTTAATGAAATGTACCAAATTCGTATCCATAGAACGATTAGTGGAATACATTTTATGAAAAATAAATAGATAAGGGTCACTTTCCTCAGAAAAATATTTCTCCAAGGTTGGTAAAAGCATATCCGGCACTTTCATTTCTATATACGCTTTATCATAACGACGCGTACTTGTTTTCTTTCTCTCATAGTGCAAGATTCCATCATAATAGTCCACCTTTTTCATTTTCATGAGGTCAGCTACATTGATGCCAGCCAAGCACAATATCATCTTGCAAACATCCAGAGCCAACTGCTGCCGTGGATATTCAGGAGTAACGGCAAAAAACTTTCTACACTCCTCCAGTGTGATGGCACGCTTGTGTGGACCTGCTTTTTTCTCTATCTTTATCTTATTCCAAGGATTGAATTTTATTGGCATAAGACCTGCCTCCTCATCATTAAATTTCTTGATACCTTCCAAATAAATACGCTTAACTAAAGAAGGATAATAATTTCTGCTACTAGGCTTATTCTCCATGGTTTTCATCCATGCTGTCAGAAAACGTACAGTTAAGTGCGAAAACATTACCTTATCAGTACCAGCAAAGTTTTCCAAATGTTTCAAAGCACTTTCATAAATTTGGCGTGATGAAGGCTGCAAAGAAAGTGATTGAAGATAAGAACGAGCAAATTCAGAAAAACAAATATCCTGTGCAGAAGTCAAAAGGTAATCTCTAACCTTATAAACAGACCAGTCAGTTATATCAAGTCTGTTCAATTTGTCAACCCAGCCATTTATTTGGCTCATACAGGCTGCGAGCACGAATGAGTCCTTCACCTCTTTCGTACCCTTAACCAATCCTTTGTCTGTTACAAACTTATCGGTCTTAACTACCAACTTTTGACGGTTATGCAGTATTCTAATGTAAACTGGATAATAACCATCAGAACGTTTCTTTGAAACTACCACTTTAAATGTTGCCATATTACCATATTTTTTTTGCAACTGTTTTGCAACATTACATTACACATGTCCTATTTAACGTGTCAAACGTAAAATTTTAGCACGAAGATAAGTGCTTACACATCAACACATTAGATATATATAACTGATATTCAGATATTTATCAAAAACCATGATGTAAAATCACCGTTTTAATCATAACAATATTATCACTAACGTTTTCTATATCAACTCTTTCGTATCCTGTATTTATCTGATGAATTCAGCATTTATCTACTAAATTCTGCGTCTTATTCAAACAAGTTCAACTTATTCTTGCGGGCTTCATCGAGGCTGGCGAGTTTCTGCTGCTGCTCATGATATTCCGCCCTCATCTTAGCATACTTATCGTCCAGTTCCTTCACGAATTTCGGACCTTCCACCTTATCAAAGAGGCGGGTGCAGATGCCGGCATTCAGACTCGCGTCTTTCACCCAGACCACCGGACCGCCGTATTCCGGAGCTATCTTGAGCGCCACGTGCAGTTCGCTGGTAGTAGCACCGCCCACCATGATAGGGATGCGCAGCCCCGCCTTCTGCATCTCATGAGCCACATGCACCATTTCATCGAGCGACGGCGTAATCAGTCCGCTCAATCCGATGGCATCCACCTTTTCCTCGATAGCCTTCTTGACGATCTGTTCGGCAGGAACCATCACACCTAAGTCGATGATATCGAAGTTATTGCACGACATCACCACGCAGACGATGTTCTTTCCGATATCATGCACATCACCCTTCACGGTAGCCATCACCACCTTGCCAGCCTTGGTAGAACTGCCCGTATTCTCAGCCTCGATATGCGGTTGGAGGATAGAAACAGCCGCTTTCATCGTGCGTGCGGTCTTGACCACCTGTGGCAGGAACATCTTTCCTTCGCCGAAGAGCGCACCCACTTCGTTCATACCGTCCATCAGCGGTCCCTCGATTACATTCACGGCATGCGGATATTTGGCGAGTGCCTCATCGATATCCTTCTGCAGGAACTCCGTGATACCCTTGCGCAGGGCATATTTCAAGCGGTTCTCCACCGGTTCCTTGCGCCATTCCGGAGCAGCCGGTTTAGCCACGGGCGCACCGCCAGCCTTGGCTGCAGCCTTGGCAGCATCCATCTGCTCCTTGATCTCATTAGCCAGGTCTATCAGTTCGTCAGCAGCACCCTTTCTGCGGTTGAGCACCACGTCCTCGATGAGTTCACGCTGTACTTCAGGCAATTTGGCGTAATCCTTTCTGGCTTTGGCATTTACGATACCGAAGTCCATACCAACCAACTGGGCATGATGAAGAAAAACGGCGTGGATAGCCTCGCGGATATAAGTATTGCCACGGAAGGAGAAAGAGAGGTTGCTCACACCACCGCTCACATGGGCACCAGGCAGATGCTGGTGGATCCATTCCGTAGCGCGGATAAACTCCACGGCATAGTTGTCGTGCTCCTCCATACCCGTAGCGATGGCCAGCACATTCGGGTCGAAGATGATGTCGAGCGGATTCATGCCCACCTTATCCACGAGGATACGATAGGCCCTCTCGGCGATCTCAATACGGCGCTCGAAGGTAGTAGCCTGCCCGATTTCATCGAAACACATCACCACCACGGCAGCTCCGTATCTCATCACATCACGGGCGTGGGAGATAAACTTCTCCTCACCTTCCTTGAGTGAGATGGAGTTGACGATGCACTTACCCTGACAGCACTTCAGTCCGGCAACGATGACGTCCCATTTCGAGGAGTCAATCATGATAGGAACCTTGGCGATCTCAGGTTCAGCAGCTATCATATTGAGAAAGTTGACCATTTCCACCTTGGCATCCAGCAGACCGTCATCCATGTTGACATCCACGACTGCAGCCCCGTCGGCCACTTGCTTGCGGGCGATATCTAACGCTTCCTCATACTGTTTTTCATTGATGAGTCGGAGGAACTTGCGGCTACCCGCCACGTTGCATCGCTCACCCACGTTGACAAATCTTGACGCATCCATCGGGAGTTTCACGGAGTCATCTACATCGAGCAGATCGAGTCCGGAGAGCCACATGGTGTCCGGTTTGGCTGCCACCTGATGAGGTTTCACCCCCTGCGCCATACGATTGTAACTGGCGATGAATTCGGGCGAAGTACCACAGCAACCGCCGATAATGTTGACCAGTCCCTCGTCGAGGAATTCCTTGATTTTCGGAGCCATACTCTCAGCCGTCTCGTCATACTGCCCCATCTCGTTAGGCAATCCGGCGTTCGGATGGGCGCTGATATACCAGGGCGCCACAGCCCCCATGCGCTTGATGAAAGGTTTCATCTGCGGAGCACCGAAGGCACAGTTCATGCCCACCGAAAAGATAGGATAAGACGAGATGCTGGCCAGGAAAGCCTCGATGGTCTGTCCGCTCAGGGTACGACCAGCCAGATCGCTCACGGTCAGACTCACCATGATAGGCAGGTCCACACCGTGCTTCTTCATCGTGGTAAGCGCCGCATCGATCATCGCCTTACAGTTGAGCGTATCAAAGATAGTTTCGATGAGAATCACATCCACACCACCCTCGATGAGACCGTCGATTTGCTCACATGTATCCTCAAAAAGTTCATCATACGTAATCTCACGTGCCGCAGGATTGCTCACGTCAGGACTCATACTGCACGTTTTATTGGTAGGACCCACATCGCCCGCCACAAAACGCGGTTTGTCATCCGTGCTGAAAAGGTTGCACTGTATGCGTGCCAGCCTGGCTCCCTCGTAAGCCATTTCCCGGGCTTGATTTTCCAAGTGATAATCAGCCTGTGAAATGCGCTGCGAAGAAAACGTGTTGGCAGAAATAATATCGGCACCCGCCTCGAGGTACCTCCGGTAAATATCTGAAATTACATCGGGGCAGGTAATATTGAGCATATCATTATTACCCTTCATCTGTCCTGGAATATCCTGGAATCTGTCGCCCCTGAAGTCTTCCTCCGTCAAATTGTACTTCTGAATCTCCGTGCCCATCGCACCGTCGAGAATCAGAATTTTCTCCTTAACAATCTCTCTTATCGTCTTACCCATTGTCGATTTTCTGTATATAGGCGTGCTTTTGAGGGCACGGCATTCATATCTTAGAGGTGTTCAAGATGGCTTAGAAGTGCTTGATGGCACGGTCCATTTCTCGCCTGTCCTCCTTCTCCTTGAGCGTCTGTCGCTTGTCGTATTCCTTCTTACCCTTGCAGAGGGCTATATCCACCTTAGCACGTCCGTGATCGTCGATGAAAACGAGTATAGGCACGATAGTAAATCCCGGCTGCTTGCTGTCTTCCTCAAGTCTTCTGAGTTCTCGCTTGTTGAGCAGCAACTTGCGGTCTCTGCGGGCCTCGTGATTGCTGAATGAGCCGTAGAAATAAGGAGAGATGTTCATTCCCTTCACCCAAAGTTCGCCCTGGTAGAAGTCACAATAGCAGTCCACGAGCGAAGCCTTACCGCCACGTATCGACTTGATTTCGGTACCGGTAAGCACGATGCCTGCTGTATAGGTATCCACGAAGAAGTATTCGAAGGATGCCTTCTTGTTTCTTATCTGTATCGGACTCTTCTTGCGGAGTTCCTGTTCTTGCTTGTTCATATATATAAATAATGTATAATTTATAATGAATAATGAATAATTAAAAAAGTAAACATTAAACACTAATATTAAACAATAGTAGCAAACTGCTGGATGTTTTCGTCGATATAGTAGGCCACCTTGCTGGTCCATTCCTCCTCATTTTCGACGAAAGCATCATCAAAGTCATCAAATTCAGGATATTTCTCGTAGAGCGCCATGAAATCCTCATCGCTCATATCCTGCTCCACCTCAGCAGCCGCTTTCTTGTAGAAGAAATGGGCCTTGTTGATGAGCTTTCCCAAGTCCGGGATACCCCAGTTGCGGAAAGCCTTGTCGGTAGGATTTCTGAAGATGAACCCGCCGAAGCCGTTGTGGATGAGCTGTATCATACCGCCATCCATCATCTCCTCGTGCAGGAAGTGCCATGCCAGGAGCGTAATCTGGTCGCTGTTGAGTTCCGCCATGTTCTGTGCGGTCAACTGTCCCCCGATGGCTTCCAGCGTAGCATCGATGAAAACCTTCACAAACTCGTCCATGCCCTCGAGTGCAGCTTTCTGCAGAGCAGCATCATTTATCTTAACTTGCGTCATAATCTAATTAAAATTGCAATTTTCAGTTTGCAAAGATACACCAAAATGTGCATAAAGCAAAGAAAAATGATAAGAAATAGGTTAAAGAGTTAAAAAGAATACTCATTTTTAGGTATTTTCCCAAGATTTTTTGTACTTTTGTAGTCGAAATGTGGCAGCAGTGCTCAAATTTCTGACCGCATATATAATATAAGGTGTACAGAAATATAGTGTTTATATATTCATTAATATAAATTTTAGCGAATATGATCTATTCTAAAGAAGTGGACAACATGTGCGTTGTCGCTAAGGGTCCTAACCACGGACCAGCTCCAATTCCTGAAGAGGGAAAATGGATTCAGGCAAAAGAGATCAAGGATATCTCTGGTTATACTCACGGTGTGGGTTGGTGTGCTCCTCAGCAGGGTGCTTGTAAGCTTTCTTTGAACATCAAGGAAGGTGTTATCCAGGAGGCTCTCGTTGAGACCATCGGTTGTACTGGTATGACTCACTCAGCAGCTATGGCTTCTGAGATTCTTCCAGGCAAGACTATCCTTGAGGCATTGAACACAGACCTCGTTTGCGATGCTATCAATACTGCAATGCGCGAGCTCTTCCTCCAGATTGTTTACGGTCGTAGCCAGAGCGCTTTCTCTGAGGGCGGTCTCGTTATCGGTGCAGGTCTTGAGGACTTGGGTAAGGGTCTTCGTTCACAGACTGGTACTCTCTATGGTACTGTAGCTAAGGGTACACGTTACCTCGAGTTGACAGAGGGTTACATCACAAAGCAGTTCTTGGATAAGGACAGCCAGGTTTGTGGTTACGAGTATGTACACCTCGGCAAGATGATGGAAGCTATCAAGAACGGTATGGATGCCAACGAGGCAGTAAAGAAGTTCACAGGTAGCTATGGCCGTACAACTGCCGAGCAGGGTGTTGTTAAAGCAATTGATCCACGTAAAGAATAATAAGGAGATACAGATATGATTAGAAAAGTAAGTTACGAAAGTCAGGAACGTCGCGAGAAGCAAGTTCTTGCTGCTCTCAATGCTAACGGTATTCAGAGCTTGGAAGAGGCTAATCAAATCTGCGAGGACGCAGGTGTTGATCCTTATCAGATGTGTGAAGACACTCAGCGTATCTGCTTCGAGAACGCTAAGTGGGCATATGTAGCTGGTGCTGCTATTGCTATCAAGAAGGGTGTGAAGACAGCTGCTGATGCTGCCGAGGCTATCGGTATCGGTTTGCAGGCTTTCTGTATCCCTGGTTCTGTAGCTGACGACCGTAAGGTAGGTCTCGGCCACGGTAACTTGGCTGCCCGTTTGCTCCGCGAGGAGACACAGTGCTTTGCTTTCTTGGCAGGTCACGAGTCTTTCGCTGCTGCTGAGGGTGCTATCAAGATCGCTGAGATGGCTAACAAGGTTCGCAAGAACCCATTGCGCGTTATCCTGAACGGTCTTGGTAAGGATGCTGCTCAGATCATCAGCCGTATCAACGGTTTCACATACGTACAGACCAAGTTCGACTACTACACAGGTGAGTTGAAGGTTGTTAACCGTATCGCTTACAGCGATGGCCCACGTGCTAAGGTTAACTGCTATGGTGCTGACGATGTTCGCGAGGGTGTAGCTATCAACTGGAGCGAGGATGTAGATGTATCTATCACTGGTAACTCTACCAACCCTACCCGTTTCCAGCACCCAGTAGCTGGTACTTACAAGAAGGAGCGTATTGCCGCTGGCAAGCCATACTTCTCAGTAGCTTCTGGTGGTGGTACAGGTCGTACATTGCACCCAGATAACATGGCTGCAGGTCCTGCTTCTTACGGTATGACTGATACTATGGGTCGTATGCACTCAGACGCTCAGTTCGCAGGTTCTTCTTCAGTTCCTGCTCACGTAGAGATGATGGGCTTCCTCGGTATGGGTAACAACCCTATGGTAGGTGCTACTGTAGCTATCGCCGTAGCTATCGACTTGGCTTTGAACAAGAAGTAATTTTTGTTTAGGCAAAATATTTATCCTCCATATCCCCACACGTGGGAATATGGAGGATTTTTTATTCCCCCTTCTCCATGACCATCAGGTCGTGTATCAGCTTGATCTCATAATACTCGAAAGTGCTACCCACGGCTTCCCTGATCTCCGAGAAATGCTCTATTTCCGGATGAGCCTGCATGAATTCACGCAACTTTTTCTCATGAGCCGAAGAGATGAAGGTGCGAAGACCTATCTTGCCCTCCATCACGTATGGCGTGAGATGACCGATGATGGTACCCTTGGTGAGATTGCGCTCAGCAGCTATCTGGTCGAGATTCATACCCCGACAGAACAGGCCATAACTGATTTCACGGGTTGGAACCTTCGGCTTCCTTGGTTCCCCGTCAGCATCCCCACCGGCACTCCTACTAACTCTCTGTCTGCTTCTTCCCCTGCCGGAACTACCCGCAGCCTCATCCTCCTCCATCAGCAGGAATTGGGCCTTCTTCCTCAGATAATCCGAAATTAGGAACTCAGCATCCGATGAATACTTCAGCAGACGGTGCTTCAGATTCACCTCCAATTCAAACGATGAAAAACGTTCCTGAAACTGTTTCTTGGCCACCTTGTTGTCGGTCGCCACATTCGTTTTCTTCACCAGATCAACCAATACTCCCATCTTCTGTCCGAAATATTTCGCTCCCTTATGGATGCGGTCCTGCAGATCCGCACTCCTCAAGTCCGGATTGACGGCAAGCATGTTCGTATATTGCAGTCGGAACTTTTCCGATACGCCCTCTAAGCTCTTCAGTACCACATTCATCTGCTGGTACTCTCCCACCAACCGTGGATATTTCACATTGTAAAACTCCACCAAGCAACGCATCAGCAGTTCGTAGGCTGCATATATTCCGCAGAAATCGAAGAGTTCACCGATGCAGCGCAGGATATACTGCTGCTCCAGGGCAGAAACCACCTCGGGAGTAGGAGAAGCCAGATGACTGTTGAACTGGTCGATGGTACCACTGCCGATGATGGCCGAAGGCGAAAGGGGCGCACTGAGCACCATGCCTTCAAGCGACTTGCAGCGGCTCAGCGCCACGTAGGTCTGACCATAGGAGAACGAGCGGGAGGCATCGATGATGGCATGCTCGAAAGTAAGGCCCTGACTCTTGTGGATGGTAATCGCCCATGCCAGTCGCACGGGATACTGCCTGAACACACCCTCCACGGTTTCCTCTATTTCCTTGGTCTCCTCATTGAGCGTATATTTTGCATTCGCCCATTCCGCCTTCTCCAATTCAAACTCCTCGTCCGTATCACGGCTTCTCACCACAATCTCGCTTCCGTCGATACTCACCACCTCTCCTATCATACCGTTATAGAAGCGGTGCTGGACATCATTCTTCACAAACATGATCTGTGCACCCTGCTTCAATACGAGTTTGTAATCGGCTGGGTATGAGGACTCCGGGAAGTTATCTTCCACCTCAGCTGTAAACGAGTATGCTTTTGAAGGCAGCGCTTCCAGTTCCTCCTCATTGATGCGCTGGGCAGGCGCATTATGGGTAGTAAGACGGATATAGTTGTCCTCTTTCGGAGGAATGAAATCGGGGATATATCGCTTGTTGAGCGCCTGCAACGTAGCAGTCGTGGCCTTGTTTTCACGCACCTGATTGAGGAGTGAGATAAATTCCTGGTCCTGCTGGCGATACACCTTCTTGAGTTCTATCGTGAGATAATGCGCCTGCTGCAGCGCCTTGCTGGAGAAGAAATAGGGTGTGTCGTAATACTGGCGCAGCATCCTCTCCTCATGGTCGGTCACCACGGGAGCCAGCTGATGCAGATCGCCTATCATGAGCAGCTGTACGCCTCCGAAGGGCAGATCATGCTTGCGGTATCTCCTGAGCACGGAATCGATGGCATCGAGCAGATCGCTCCTCACCATACTGATTTCGTCTATCACCAAGAGGTCGATAGAGCGGATGATTTTGCGCTTCAGGGCGCTAAACTGATATTTTTTCTTCTCATTACCTCCGAAGGAAGTGCCTGGGAGATAAGGAGACAGGGGCAATTGGAAGAACGAATGAATCGTCACGCCACCCGCATTGATGGCAGCGATACCGGTTGGAGCCAGCACCACCATTCGTTTCGGCGACTTCTCCTTGAGTTGTTTCAAGAAAGTAGTCTTTCCCGTTCCCGCTTTACCTGTAAGAAACAAGTTAGCACTTGTTTTTTCAATAATATTCCATGCCAAGATGGATTCTTCGTTCATTTCCATTTGCTTTTACTTGATTATTGTATTTGCAACATCCATAAATGTCATTTTCGTATGTATTGGGGTAAAGATAAAAATATATCTTTCTTCTACCTGTTCCATATCCGTAGTATATATTTTATAATAAGAGCAAAGATACGCTTTTATTTTGAAACTAACAAGAAAAATCATAAGAAGTTGAGAAAAAAACTGTGACAACTGTGACCGTGACAGAAATGGGGAAAAAAACTACACTTGTCCTGCCACATAAAAAAATGCAATCTCTAACTTTTTCTGCAACTTTTCACAGAATTCTCTTGCGGGTTTGCAAATAAAGCCGTAACTTTGCGGTAGAGAATTTTAAAACAGATGGTTATGAAGTACTTAGATCCTAAGGCAGACCTTACGTTCAAGAAGATATTCGGCAATCATCCTAAAAGACTGATCAGCCTACTGAACGCCCTCCTGCCACTCAGCGAAGAAGAGCAGATACACGAAATCAAGTATTTGCCAACAGAACTTGTGCCCCAACTCGAAGGGGGTAAGAACACCATTGTGGATGTACTCTGCACAGATGTCAGCGGCAGGAAGTTCTGCGTGGAAATGCAGATGGAATGGTCTGAAGCCTTCCAGCAGCGAGTACTGTTCAATGCATCCAAGCTCTATGTGAGTCAGGCTAAAAAGGGAGGAAAATATAGTGAACTCCAACCTGTGTATTCTCTCAACCTGATAAATGATATCTTTGCGCATGATACTCCAGATTTTATCCACAACTACCGCATCGTGCACGATAAGGACAGTAATAAGGTAATCGAAGGCTTGCATTTCACCTTCATAGAACTTCCAAAGTTCACACCTCATTCCATTGCCGACAAGCGCATGATGGTCTTGTGGCTCCGTTTCCTCACGGAAATCAATTCCAATACGAAGGAGATTCCTGCCAATTTGCTTAATGATCCGGAGATAGGAAAAGCCGTAGAAGAACTGGAGATTTCCGGTTTCACTGATGCCGAACTCTGGGCCTACGACAAATTCTGGGATTCCGTAAGCGTTGAAAGAACCCTCATAGATGACAGCTACCAGAAAGGTATTGAGAAAGGCAGAGTTGAAGGCATGGAAAAAGGCATGAACCAGCGAAGCCTTGAGATTGCTAAGAAGATGCTGGCAAATGGAATGGATGAAGCATCGGTCATGGATATGACGGGGCTGACTGCAGAAGAGATAAAGCTGCTGAAAGCGGAGATGTAAATTACGAATATCAACATCTGTTAATATACACTAAAAAACCGCCCTTTTGATACGACTTAAGGATATTATCAGTATATTTGCAAGATGAATGTCACGGGGGTGCTGAGAGATCGGCTGAGATTATACCCATTGAACCTGACGCAGATAATGCTGACGCAGGGAAATATGATATAACCAAGAGGATAATGACACTGGAATACTGCAAGATGAGTATCAGAAGGTGTATCCGAAAAGAAGCCCCTATTCTATGGCTAATGACCATGGATTAGGGGCTTTTTCCGTGATAAAAACAAGGACTTAAAATAAACGGCTATCAGCATAGCCCTTAAAAACAATTCGATTTATGAAAGTAAATATCAACAACAAGGAAACTGAGACTCAGGCTCTCAACGTTAAGCAACTGGCAGAAGAACTCAATCTTCCTGCCACAGGTGTAGCCGTTGCCATCAGCAACAATATGGTGCCTCGCGACGAATGGGAAACCACAAAAATCCTCGAAGGCGCTGACATCGTTATCGTAAAAGCATTCTGCGGGGGATAAGCATTCTTAAAAAAGCTATGACTTTAGGATAATCTGAGTTTGACTTTAACATTAATAGACTCAAGATAACAGGCTATGGCTTTATGATAATAGAGTGATGGCTTAAAATAACATGACGAAGAATTTAAAAAAATGACAAAAATTTCATTAGACCGTTTCCGCCTGCAGTTCATCTCCCATCAGAATGAAAAGTTGGGTTATCTCGACGGTATCCGTGAGGCATTAGCTGGCGGATGCAAATGGATTCAGCTGCGCATGAAGGGAGCTACCGACGACGAGGTGCGCCCTATCGCCCTGCAGGTGAAGGAATGGTGCAGAGAACAGCAGGCCACCTTCCTCATCGACGACCGGGTGGCTCTCGTGAAGGAACTGCAGATAGACGGTGTGCATCTGGGCAAGAACGATATGCCTATCGCTGAAGCCCGCAAGATACTGGGCGACGGATTCATCATCGGCGGTACAGCCAACACCTTTGAGGATGTGAAGGCACACTACGAGGCTGGAGCCGACTACATCGGTTGCGGTCCGTTCCGCTTTACCACCACCAAGGAGAAGCTCTCTCCTATCCTCGGACTGGAAGGATATAAGGACATCATCCAGAAAATGAAGGAAGAAAGCATCGACATCCCGCTCGTCGCCATCGGAGGCATTACCAAGGAGGATATCCCCGAAATCATGAAAACGGGAGTGAACGGCATCGCACTCAGCGGTTGCATCCTCCATGCAGTAAATCCTGTTGAAGAAACCAGGGAGATTCTGGCTCTGCTATAAAGCTGGCTCTGCGATTATCCAGACTCCGGAATAATCTAGAACTCTGCTATAATCCAGCCCCCGCTATAATCCAGGATCCGGAATATTCCAGACTCTGCAATAATCCAGCCCCCGCTATAAGAAAAAAATAAAAGTATAAATCATAAAAAACAATGGAAAAATTAGTAATTGCAGGCAGAGAATTCAACTCTCGCCTTTTCCTGGGAACAGGTAAGTTCAACAACAACCAGCTTATGGCTGAAGCCATCAAGGCTTCTGAAACTGAAATGGTTACCGTAGCCATGAAGCGTATCGAACTCGAAGACAAGCAGGACGATCTGCTCGCTCATATCGTACAGAATCCTAACATCCAGCTCCTCCCTAACACCAGTGGTGTGCGCAACGCAGAGGAGGCTGTATTCGCTGCACAGATGGCACGTGAGGCATTCGGTACCAACTGGCTCAAGCTCGAAATCCACCCAGACCCTCGCTACCTTCTCCCAGACTCGATCGAGACTCTGAAGGCTACTGAGAAACTGGTGAAGCTCGGTTTCGTGGTATTGCCATATTGCCAGGCAGACCCTACCCTCTGCAAGCACCTCGAAGAGGCTGGTGCTGCTACCGTAATGCCACTCGCTGCACCTATCGGTACCAACAAGGGTTTGAGAATGAAGGACTTCCTGCAGATCATCATCGAACAGGCTACTGTTCCTGTAGTAGTAGATGCGGGCATCGGTGCACCAAGCCATGCTGCAGAAGCTATGGAGATGGGTGCCAGCGCTTGCCTGGTTAACACCGCCATCGCCGTAGCCGGAGACCCTGTTGAGATGGCCAAGGCTTTCAAGGAGGCTGTCATCTGTGGTCGTCGCGCCTACGAGGCTGGTCTCGGAGCCATCAGCGACTGTGCTGAAGCAAGTTCTCCTCTCACCGCTTTCCTCAACGACTAATATAATATGATAAATCAAAAGGCATCAAGGATGAAGGCAAAGAAGCAAGAACGCTCTTTTTACCCTTTTACCTTTTTACCTTTTTACCTTTATAAACATTATGCCAAACGATAACAAAGCTTACGCCAAGAGAGAAAAGGCGTATATGCAGGGAAAACTCTTCCCTCAGATCAAAGTCGGAATGACCAAGGTGAACCTCACTCCTACTGTGGTGAAGGACGAACGGGGCATTCCTCATACCGAGCCAAACGCTCCTGTGTATATCTACGACACCAGCGGTCCATACAGCGACCCTAACTATCAGGTAGATTTGAAGAAGGGACTGCCTCGCATGAGAGAGCAGTGGATTCTCGACCGCAACGATACCGAACAGCTCCAGGAAATCACCAGCGAATATGGTAAGCAGCGCCTGGCCGACCACAGTCTCGACCACCTCCGCTTCGAGCACATCCAGTTGCCTCGCCGTGCTCAGGCTGGCAAGCACATCACCCAGATGGCATACGCCAAGGCGGGCATCGTGACCCCAGAGATGGAATACGTGGCTATCCGCGAGAACATGAACTGCCAGGAGTTGGGCATCGACACCCACATCACTCCTGAATATGTGCGCGATGAGATTGCCCGTGGACGTGCCGTGCTTCCTGCCAACATCAACCACCCGGAGAGTGAACCGATGATCATCGGACGCAACTTCCTCGTGAAGATCAATACCAATATCGGCAACTCTGCCACTACTTCCAGCATCGAGGAAGAGGTGGACAAGGCGGTATGGTCTTGCAAATGGGGAGGCGATACTTTGATGGACCTCTCTACCGGCGACAATATCCACGAAACCCGTGAATGGATTGTGCGCAACTGCCCTGTACCTGTAGGAACCGTGCCTATCTATCAGGCTCTGGAGAAGGTGAACGGCAAGGTGGAAGACCTGAACTGGGAGGTATTCCGTGATACCCTCATCGAACAGTGCGAGCAGGGTGTGGACTACTTCACCATCCATGCCGGCATCCGTCGCCACAACGTGCATCTCGCCGATA
>OLGI01000123.1_pt1 | contig 79902 bp, 75 predicted proteins | sample 1605221 | NCBI WGS metagenome assembly OLGI01 (sample SAMEA3888915, study PRJEB22519) | human gut metagenome | biome: human gut; feature: human-associated habitat; material: faeces | place: Denmark | collected 2010 | reverse complement strand
TCCCCACCTCGAAGCACCTTTGCTCCTGGGCTGGGCTTACGCCGCAGAACAACGAGAGCGCCGGGAAGAAAAAAACCACCAGAATCAGCCGGGCCGGAGCCTACATCAAGCCATTGCTTGTTCAGTGCGCTCTCAATGCTATCCGCGCCAAGCAATTCCCGGAAGTCCGAAATCGCTACCTTGCTCTCAAAAAGCGCCGAGGACACAAGAAAGCGATTATTGCTATCGCCAGGATGCTGCTCACCGCAATTTACAATATGCTCAAGAAGAATGAGCCCTACAATCCTGAACTCTACCGCAAGGGCGACCGGCCACCTGCACACCGGGAGGTTTCAGTGGAAGAAGCCATCTTCATCCTCCAACGCCAGGGCTATTTGGTAACTGCCCCACCTACCACTTAGACTTTAAGCATAACTTTTAATTTTGCCCGCTTTTAGGGGGCTTGGTTTTGTGCGCCTTTTTCGGAATGGTACTTAGATTACAATGTTTCAACCTTTCTATCTCCTTTGCTTTTTGATCCATTCCGACTTGCCGGTCGTTTCCCCTATCGTACGCACAACGGCGCGCAAAGTCAACCGCCGCGCGTGCTGGATTTTTGCCCGCAGCCGTGCTATGATGGAGAAAATCACCACAGGAGGATTCCCAATGAAGAAGCAACTGACCGCATGGCTGCTCGCGCTCGTGATGCTCTTCTCGCTCGTCGGCTGTGGCGCGGATGTGCCGGTGCAGGACGATTCCAGCCTGCCGCAGCAGGAGCAGCAGGATGCGCAGAACGCACTGTCCGAAGACGCCGATACGCTAAGCGACGACGATGCATCTGCCCCTCAGATCGACGAGGACGGTGCCTACACGACCAAGGACGACGTCGCGCTCTATATCCACACCTACGGACATTTACCGGACAACTTCATCACCAAGAAAGATGCCCAGGCCCTCGGCTGGCCGGGCGGGTCGCTCGAGCCCTACGCGCCGGGCAAATGCATTGGCGGCAGCCGGTTCGGCAACTACGAAGGTCTCTTGCCCGAGGCGGACGGACGCACCTACACCGAATGCGACATCGACACGCTGGGCGCGGATTCGCGCGGGGCCAAACGCATCGTCTTCTCAAACGACGGCCTCATTTACTACACCGAAGACCACTACAAGTCCTTTGAACTGCTGTACGAGGAGGAGTGAGCACCATGCGCTTTGTATTAGACGTCTCCGCCTGCGAAAGTGTCGAAGACCTACACCGCGCGCTCGCGGAGGGGCTGCGTTTTCCCGCGTGGTACAGCGGCAATCTCGATGCTCTGCACGACTGCCTGACGGACTTGCATGAGCCGACGGAGCTGATCGTCCGCGGCACTTCGGCGCTTGACGAGCTGCTCGGTCGCCGCGCCAACGCCTTCCGCCGCGTGCTCGATGACAGCGCGGAGGAAAATCCGAATCTCACCGTGCGGTTTGAGGACGCTGTTAAAGACGATACCTATTAGCTTCTACACATAAAGAGAACCATTCCGCTTCATCGCCGATTTGGGCTTGCAACCACGTCCCGAGAGCTTCTGCAAAATGGTTCTAAGTGTAGTATATTCCATACAAGCGATACTGTAAAGCCATAAAAAGGAGCGCTGATGACAGCGCTCCTTTTTCATTTCGCGGAGAATTTACAAAAACTTCTCCCATTTCCGCCGCTTTCCATGGTATGATGAAAATAACCGATTATTCCTGATAGAAAGAGGAGACCGCCATGTCACAGGTGACCAAACGCGCGCTCGAGGCGTCGCTCAAAAATCTGCTGCTGCAAAAGCCCCTGAGCAAGATCACCATCAGCGATATCACGGAGGACTGCGGCATCAACCGCATGACGTTTTACTACCACTTCAAGGACATTTACGACCTTGTCGAATGGTCGTGTCAGGAGGACGCCAGCAAGGCGCTCGCAGGCAACAAGACCTACGAGACGTGGCAGCAGGGTTTTTTGCAGCTCTTTAAGGCCGTGCAGGACAACAAGCCATTCATTATGAATGTCTACCACTCCGTCAGCCGCGAGCAGGTGGAAAACTACCTCTACAAGGTCACCTACGACCTGCTTGAGGGCGTAGTCGAGGAGCAGGCACAGGGCATGAGCGTGCGTGACGAGGACAAGGCCTTCATCGCAACGGTCTACAAGTACGCCTTTGTCGGTCTGATGCTCGACTGGATCAAAAACGATATGAAGGGCGACTCCCAGCTGCTTGTCGACCGGCTCGAACTCGTCATCCACGGCAATGTCCGTGCCGCGCTCGAGCGGCTGCGCATCGATAAGGCGTAACGGTTTCCCTGCTTTCATCAAAAGCGGCAGAATGATAAAAATTTTTACAGCTTTTCGGGCGGTGATAAGAAACTTATCACCGCCCGATTTCTGCTGATTGTTCTTTTCGCAAAACCGCGGTATGCTTTCACCATCGAAAGGAAAACATACCGTTGATTCCCAAGGTTGAATGTGTTTCGTGGATCAGCGGTTTCACAGACAGTTTGAAAGGAGAAATGATTTATGTATTATTCCAGCGGTAACTATGAAGCGTTCGCCCGTCCCAAGAAGCCCGAAGGCGTGGACAACAAGTCCGCCTATATCGTCGGCAGCGGCCTCGCCGCGCTGACTGCCGCCTGCTACCTCGTGCGTGACGGCCAGATGAAGGGTGAGCACGTGCACGTGCTCGAAAAGGGTGATCTGCCCGGCGGCGCGTGCGACGGCTACAAGTTCGAAAACCTCGGCTACGTGATGCGCGGCGGCCGCGAGATGGACAACCATTTCGAGGTCATGTGGGACCTGTTCCGCTCCATCCCCTCCATCGAGACCGAGGGTGTGAGCGTGCTCGATGAGTACTACTGGCTCAACAAGGAAGACCCCAACTACTCCCTCTGCCGCGCGACCGTCAACCGCGGTCAGGACGCGCACACCGACGGCAAGTTCGACATCTCCGACAAGGGCGCGATGGAGATCATGAAGCTCTTCTTCACCCCCAACGAGCAGCTGCAGGACAAGAAGATCACCGACTTCTTCGATGACGAGGTCCTTTCTTCCAACTTCTGGCTCTACTGGCGCACGATGTTCGCCTTTGAAAACTGGCACAGCGCGCTTGAGATGAAGCTCTATATCCAGCGCTATATCCATCACATCGGCGGCCTGCCCGATTTCACGGCACTTCGCTTTACGAAGTACAACCAGTACGAGTCCATGATCCTCCCGATGGTCAAGTACCTCGAGAGCCACAACGTTCAGTTCCACTACGGCGTGCAGGTCGCAAACGTCGAGTTCGACTGCTCTGACCCCAAGCACAAGCTGGCTAAGCGCATCGACGTCATCCGCGACGGCAAGAAGGAGGCCATTGACCTCACGGAAAACGACCTCGTCTTCATCACGAACGGCGGCTGCGTCGAAAACTCCTCCATGGGCAGCCAGAACGAGCCCGCCCAGTACAACACCGAGCTCAAAGAGGGCGGCGGCTGGGATATGTGGCGCAAGATCGCCGCGCAGGACCCGTCCTTCGGCCATCCCGACAAGTTCTGCCATGACCCCGAGCAGACCAACTGGATGAGCGCGACCGTCGAGACGCTCGACCAGAAGATCATCCCCTATATCAAAAATATCTGCAAGCGCGACCCGTTCACCGGCCATGTCGTCACCGGCGGCATCGTCACCGTGAAGGATTCCTCTTGGCTGATGAGCTGGACCATCAACCGCCAGCCGCAGTTCCGCACGCAGCCCAAGGACCACTGCCTCGTCTGGGTCTACTCCCTCTTCACCGACAAGCCAGGCGATTATATCAAAAAGCCCATGCGCGAGTGCACCGGCAAAGAGATCTGCATGGAGTGGCTGTACCACATCGGCGTGCCCGAGGACCAGATCGAAGAGCTCGCGACGAACAGCGCCAACACCGTGCCCGTCATGATGCCGTATATCGACGCGTTCTTCATGCCGCGCGCCTATGGCGACCGCCCGAACGTCGTGCCCGAGGGCAGCGTCAACTTCGCCTTCCTCGGCCAGTTCGCCGAGACCCCGCGCGACACGATCTTCACCACCGAGTATTCCATGCGCACCGGCATGGAGGCTGTCTATACGCTGCTGAACGTCGACCGCGGCGTGCCCGAGGTCTGGGGCAGCGTGTATGATGTGCGCGATCTGCTCAACGCCACCGTCAAGCTGCGCGACGGCAAGAAGGCCACCGACATGGACATGGGCTTCATGGAAAAGATGGCCGTCAAGAAGGCCCTCGGCAAGATCGAAGGCACCGACATCGAAAAGCTTCTCAAGGAGTATGGCGTCATCTAAGGATAAAAGCAAGCAGGATAGCAGGAAAATAATGAGAAAGGGCGGGAGCTAAAGCTCCCGCCCTTTCTTTGCGCTCTCGCGCCTATTTCACCGGTGCATTAAGTCGCTCAGCGCGCCGTCCACGGCGGTACCCATCTGCTGCATGGTGCGGCCCACGCAGGTCTTCATGGCTTTGCGCTTTTCTGCGACGGTCATGCCGATGATCGCGCCGGCGGCCATGCCGGCAGCCATACCGCGCCAGAATGCGGTATCACACATATCGATCACTCCTTTGCTCACGCGCTTAGTCTGTCCACACAAGATCGCGTCATACGCGGCAATTTTTGCCGCAAATCGCCCTTGCTGAATGCCTCTTTTCGGCCTATAATGAAAATGAGAAAAAGTAAGCATGAAGGAGAACCATATGACCACGATCTATCTCATCCGCCACGCCGAGGCCGAGGGCAACCTCTATCGCCGCGCGCATGGCTGGTACAACAGCACCATCACCGACCGCGGCTACCGCCAGATTGCCGCGCTCGCAAAGCGCTTTGCCGATACAAAATTCGACGCCGTTTATTCAAGCGACCGTTTCCGCACGATGATCACGGCGCTTTCCATCTATAAAACGCACAGTCTGCCGCTGCGCACCGTCCGCGCGCTGCGCGAGATCGACGTCGGCTATTGGGAGGATACGCCCTGGGCCGAGCTTGAGCGCACCGATCCCGAACAGCTCGCCTATTTCAGCAACGATTCGCAGAAGTGGCACGTTGACGGCTGCGAGAGCTTTGCCGAGGTCCGCGACCGCATGCGCAAGGTCCTCACCGATATCGCCAAGGCGCATCCCAACGAGACCGTCGCCGTCTTTTCCCACGGCATGGCCATGCGCATCATCGTCGGCACGCTTCAGGGCATGACGCTGCACGAAATCGACAAGACCGGCCACGCGGAAAACACCGCCGTTGCAAAGCTCGAGTACGAAAATGGCACGTTCAATGTCATCTTCCGCGATGACGCCTCCCACCTCGGCGACAACATTGCCACCGTGCGCAAGCAGCCGTGGGTCAACGACCCGAAGGGCTTTGAGGGCGGCATCTACTACCGCTCCTCGGGCGAAAGCGGACACTTCGACGTGATGCACGGCGGCGATGTCATCGGCGCGGTCAGCGTTGTCTCCTGCCGCGGCGGCGTGGGCACGATCGGCGAATTCTGGCTCGAGGAGGACGCGCAGAAGCGCGACCTCGGCGAAAAGCTCGTCGGTCAGGCACTCTCCTATGCGCGCTCGCGCGGCTGCTCCATTCTCTCGACCGGCCGCATCCCGAAGAGCAATGCAGTCGGCCTCCACTGCGCGGAAAAGTGGGGCTTCCACCCCGTCTGCGAGGATGCGGAAAGCGTCACTTTTGAGAAGAATTTTGAATACGATGAGGAATCCTGCTGGAAGAGATTGCAGGAAGTTATCGAACAATGAAGAAAAAGAAGATCGAAAAGGTTTTTCTGCCGGTCTCGAAGGACGAGATGGTCGAGCGCGGCTGGTACTACTATGACTTCCTCGTCGTCACGGCGGATGCGTATATCGACCATCCGAGCTTCGGCACAGCGATCATCGCGCGTGTTCTGGAGGCCGAGGGCTACCGCGTGGCCGTGCTCGCCCAGCCGGACTGGCACAGCGCGGACGCTTTCCGCGCGATGGGCCGTCCGCGCTACGGCGTGATGATCGGCGGCGGCAACATCGACTCGATGGTCGCGCACTACACGGCGGCGAAAAAGTGCCGCACGCAGGACCTCTACTCCCCCGGCAACCGCATGGGTCTTCGCCCCGACCGCCCGACCATCGTGTACGCGAACCGCTGCCGCGAGGCCTTCGGCAATATTCCCATCGTCGTCGGTGGACTGGAGGCAAGCCTGCGCCGCTTTGCGCACTACGACTACTGGGACGATAAGGTCCGCCGCGCGCTCATTTTCGACGCGCAGGCCGACCTGCTCGTTTACGGCATGGGCGAATACGCCACACGCGAGATTGCGCGCCGGCTCTCCAAGGGTGAAAAGGCGGATGCCTTGACAGATATTCGCGGCACGGCGTTTGTGACGCGCACGCCCGAAGTCTGCGCCTTCGACCATGTCGAGTGCCCGTCATATGAAGAGGTGTGCGGGGACAAGCACGCCTACGCGCTCGCGACAAAGCTCGAATACGAGGAGCACGACCCCATCCGCGGCAAAGCGCTCTGGCAGGCGCACGGGCGCGACACGCTCGTCGTCAATCCGCCCGCGATGCCGCTTTCGCGCGAAGAGCTCGACGAGGTCGCCGAGCTCCCCTACATGCGCGAGGTGCACCCGATGTACGACGCTCTCGGCGGCGTCGCCGCCATCGAGGAGGTGCGCTTTTCCGTCGCGCACAACCGCGGGTGCTTCGGCGGATGCAACTTCTGCTCGCTGGCGTTCCATCAGGGGCGCATGATCACCTCGCGCTCGATCGAATCCTGCGTGCGCGAGGTCGAGGGCTTTACCCGCGACCCGAAGTTCAAAGGCTACGTCCACGACGTCGGCGGCCCGAGCGCCAACTTCCGCCACCCGTCGTGCAAGGATCAGCTGAAGCGCGGCATGTGCCGCAATAAAAACTGCCTCGCTCCCTACCCCTGCAAAAATCTCGATCCTGACCACTCGGAATATGTCGAGCTGCTGCGTCGTCTTCGCGCGATCCCCGGCGTGAAGAAGGTCTTCGTCCGCTCGGGCATCCGGTATGACTATCTGCTCGAGGACAAGGGAAGTCCCTTTTTGTCCGAGCTCGTCAAATACCACATCTCCGGCCAGCTCAAGGTCGCGCCCGAGCACTGCGTGGCGGGCGTGCTCGACTACATGGGAAAGCCGCACTTCGACGTGTTTGAAAAATTCTGGGACAAATACCGCTCCGTGAACGAGAAGAACGGGCGCGAGCAGTATCTCGTTCCCTACCTCATGTCGTCCCACCCCGGCTGCACGCTCGAAGACGCCGTGCAGCTCGCGGAATTTCTGCACTCCACGGGTCACAAGCCCGAGCAGGTGCAGGACTTCTACCCCACGCCCGGCACGCTCTCGACCTGCATGTACTACACCGGCATCGACCCGCGCGATATGACACCTGTCTTCGCCGAGACGACGCCGCACGGCAAGGAATTGCAGCGCGCGCTGCTCCAGTGGTTCCGCCCCGACAAGAAAAAGCTCGTCATCGAGGCGCTCAAAAAGGCTGGACGCGAGGATCTCATCGGCTACGGGCCGAAGTGCCTTGTCCGCCCGTACGGCGATGACCGCGCGATGCCGCACGGCAAATCCGGCGGCGGTAAAAAGCCCTCCGCCGCTCAGACCGGCGGCCGCAGAAACGACGCGCCCCGCGGCGGGCAGAGCCCGAAGAACAGCGGCGCTGACAAGCCGAAAAACTTTAAGCGCAAATCCGGCTGGGCCAAGCCAAAGCCCACTGCAAAGAGCAAAAAGAGATAAAAAATGCTTGCAAAGCGATCGCTTTGCAAGCATTTTTCTTTTACCGCTCTTATATTCACTTGCCAGGTGACAGGAAAAAGCCCATGGGTTTGCAAAATCCACGGGCTTTTTGACGAAATAAATCAATATCCGCTCACTGATAATCGCTCAGCAGGAACATCGACTTGATCGCGACGACCTCGTCGTATTCCTCCTGCGAGACCTGCACGTCGGCGTTGAGCGCCTTGAGGTCAGATTTCAGCACCTCGAGCGCCTCATCTGCGCTCTGGGCGCGGCCCTCGCGCAGGATGCGGATCATGCGCGTGAGCACGACAGGGTGCGCATAGCGCGCCGGCAGCGGAAAATCGTCCGGCAGGACGTGGGCAAGGTTGGCCTGCGCCTCTTCCCAGGCGCGGGCGACGGCCTTTTTGTTGTTCTTCGCCGTGGGCAGCACGTGCGCACCGGAAAAGAAGAAGATCGCCGCAAAACCGAAGAGGGCGAAATACATGCCGAAATCTCCGCCGTTACGCCACGAGATGATGCCGTACACCAGCGCCGCCGCGCCCGCCAGCACGATGGCCAGCGCGACCCAGCGGTAGGCGGGGTTCGTATGCTGGTTCACACGCTTGGCTCTGGCCGCCTTGGAGAGCTGCTCTGTCAGCTCAGGGTAACCGGAGAGGAACTTCTGCGCCTTTTCCAGCTCTTCTTTCGCGCTCTGCGCGTCGCTCGTCAGCTCGGAAAGATAGCGCGCCGCCTCTTCCTTTGCCTTCTTCTCCAAGCGCTGCTCGCCGCCGACGCTCAGCGTCGGGATCTCGGGATGCACTTCCCCGATATAGGCGAGCATCGCGTCCACGTCTTCCTCGCGCTTGAAGGTGCACTGCTTTTCCTTCCCGCCGTCATACTGCACCACAAGGTATGGGATCGCGCCGAACGCGCCCTTGCCCGAAAAGCCGCCCTGGCTCATCGCCACGCGCTTGAAGACGCGGCGCACCGACGAAAAGGCGACATAGTAGCGCCGGTCGATAAAATAGCTATTCAAAAACAGCGCCTCTTTCCCCACGCCGCAGGGGCCGAAGCGCTTGCAGGACTTCTTGTCCGCGGCGACGGCTTCGGCGTTGAGACTCGTTTCGCCAAGGCGCACAGGTGCAAAAATCATAAGGCTCCTCCAAAATCTGAAAAAAGCGGTGGGAGAGGATTCTCCCACCGCTCTACGAATGGTTTACTTGTGCAGCGTCTCGTAGTGAGGCTGGGGATTGCGCTTCTTGATGGTGTACAGGAAGATGCCCAGGAACACGATGGCAACAATGATGCCGACAGGGTAAGCAACGGCAGTGTTGTAAACGGTCGCGCCTTCAGCAGTCTTGGTATTCAGGAACTGGCCGAGGCACTCGTTGCCCAGCAGGAAGTACGTCACGGACACAGCGCTCATAAAGGTAGCGGGGACAGCGGTGATCCAGTAGTTCTTCTTATCATAGAAGAGGTACATGGAAGCGGCCCACAGAACGATCATGGCGAGGGTCTGGTTCGTCCAGCTGAAGTAACGCCAAATGACAGTGTAGTCGATCTTGCCGAGGGCATTGCCGATACCGAGGATCGCGCCGACGCCGAGGACGGGCACGCAGAGCATCAGGCGGTTCTGCCACTTCTTCTGATCAATCTTGAACCAGTCGGCCAGAACAAGACGGGCGGAACGGAACGCCGTATCGCCGGAGGTGATGGGGCAGGCGATAACGCCGAGCATGGCGAGCGCGATGCCCACGCCGCCCATGGTCTTGGAGCAGACGTCGTAGATGGCAGCGGACTGACCGTTGGCGAGAGCCGCGGCAAGGCCGGTGTTCAGACCGCCGGTGACCTCATACAGCGAGCAGCCGGCAGCAGCCCAGATCAGAGCGATAACACCCTCGCAGACCATCGCGCCGTAGAAGACGAAGTGGCCCTGCTTCTCACTCTTCATGCAGCGAGCCATCAGGGGGCTCTGCGTGGCATGGAAGCCGGAGATCGCGCCGCAGGCAACGGTGATGAACATGAAGCTCCACACCGGGGTGCCCGAGGGATGCATGGAGCCGAAGTTGTTCCAGATCTCGGGGATGGTGTACTCAGGCTTGGTGAAGATGCCGACGGCAACACCGATGGCCATGATGATCAGGCAGATACCGAACAGGGGGTAAATCTTACCGATGATCTTATCGATGGAAATGAAGGTCGCGATGAAGTAGTAGACAAGAACAATGATGAGCCAGAACAGGGTCGTTGCAACGATGCCCTCGTGGCCGCCGTTCTTGAACAGGGTGACAATCAGACCAGCAGGGCCAACCGCAAAGACCGTACCGACCATAACGAGCAGCACCACGCTGAACACGCGCATGACGTTCTTCATTGCGCCGCCCAGATAGATACCGGCGATCTCGGAGATGGAAGCGCCTTCATTACGCTCGCTCATCATACCGGAGAAATAGTCGTGAACCGCACCGGCAAAAATCGTACCGAAGGTGATCCACAGGAACACGATGGGACCCCACAGAGCACCCTGCAGGGCACCGAAGATGGGGCCGAGGCCCGCGATGTTCAGAAGCTGGATCATAAACAGCTTCCACTGCGGCAGAACCACATAGTCCACGCCATCGTTGATCTTGACAGCCGGCGTTTCACGGTCGTCAGGGCCGAAGGTCTTTTCGACGATGCCACCGTAAACGAAGTAGCCGCCGATCAGCAATGCGAGGCAGATCAGAAAGCTAAACATTTTTCTCCTCCTATTTTATTACAAATGTTTGCCTTGCAGGAGAATTTCCCCTGCGTTTCGCCTGATTATAATAATTTTTTGGAGAAAAAAGTCAATCGTCAAAATAAACAAATTTTGAATGAATATTATCTCATTCGAGCTGGATATTTGTTTTTCCCTTATGCGCGGATGACCTGCTCGATGGCCGCTAAAAGCTCGTCGTAGCCCTCAAAAGCGGGCAGATGCGGGTAGTCGTGCTTGATCTTTTCCGTCGTGCGGAACAGGAAGCCCGCCTTGGACGCTTCGATCATTTCGAGGTCGTTGTAGCTGTCGCCGCTGGCGATGGTCTCAAAGCCGATGGACTGAAGGCCGCGCACGGTCGTAAGCTTGGAATGCTCGCATCTCATCTTGATGCCGCTGATGAATCCGTCGGCGTCCACCTCGAGAGAGTTGCAGAAAATGGTCGGCCAGCCGAGTTTTTTCATCAGCGGTTGTGCAAATTCCTCAAAGGTGTCGCTCAAAATGATGGCCTGCGTCTCAGATCTCAGCTTGTCGAGGAATTCTTTCGCCCCCGGCAGCGGGTCGATGCGCGCGATAGTCTCCTGAATTTCCTTGAGTCCCAGGCCGTGCTCGCGGAGCACGCCCAGGCGCCATTTCATCAGCTTGTCGTAGTCCGGCTCGTCGCGCGTGGTGCGCGTCAGCTCGGGAATGCCGCTCTCGCGGGCAAATTCGATCCAAATTTCGGGGACGAGCACGCCCTCCATATCAAGGCAGGTAATATACATGTTTATTCTCCTTTATCACTTTTCCGCCGCGGCCTTGCCGAGCACGTAGTCGAGCATCTCGCCGCGGTCGATCACGTCGCGGTGACGCACCGCGCGGGAGCGTAGGTCGGCAAGATTCTTCGGCACGGGCACGCCCGTGACCTTGTGGAGCTGCTCCATCACGTCGAACTCGTCGCCCTCGGCCTTTTCGCCGATGCCCTCGAGCACGGCGGCGGGGAATTTATAAGGAGAGGCAGTGGAGAGCACGACGACGGCGTTGTGCTCGGGGTTTGCCTGCTTGTACTGCTGCGCCACGTCCCAGGCGACCGCCGTGTGCGTGTCGCAGAGGTAATGGTCGTCCTTCCAGACCTTGCCGATGGCGGTTTTCGCACCCTCGTCGTCGCAGAAGCCTGCCCAGAAGAGCTCGTGCAGCTTTTCGAGCATGTCCGCGGGCACCTCGTACTCACCGTTTTCGCTGAGCTGCTTCATTAAATCCGCGATGAGCTTGTCGTCGCCGGAGAGGAGATAGAGCAGGCGCTCCAAGTTGCTGGAGACGAGAATGTCCATCGAGGGGGACACTGTCTTGTAGAAGGGGCGGCGGCGGTCATAGCGGCCCGTGCGCAGGAAGTCAGTCAGCACATTGTTGGCGTTGGACGCGCACACGAGCTTGCCGACGGGAAGGCCCATCTCCTTGGCAAAGTAGCCCGCAAGAATATCGCCGAAGTTGCCGGTCGGCACGACGTAGTCGACCTTGTCGCCCGGCTGGATGCGGCCCGCCTGCACGAGGTCGGCGTACGCTCTATAATAATAGACGACCTGCGGGGCGAGGCGGCCGATGTTGATGGAGTTGGCCGAGGATAGGCGAACGCCCTTACCCTCGAGCAGCTGATCCTTGCTGACGGCGGAGAAGATTTTCTTCACGCCGGTCTGCGCGTCGTCGAAGTTGCCGCGTACCGCGCACACGCAGACGTTTTCGCCCGCCTGCGTCGCCATCTGCGCCTGCTGCACGGCGCTCACGCCGCCGTGGGGGTAGAAGACGATGATCTTCGTGCCCGGCACATCGCAGAAGCCCTCCATCGCCGCCTTGCCGGTGTCGCCGGACGTGGCGGTCAGGATCATGATCTCGTCGTCCACACCGAGCTTTTCTTTCGACGCGGTCATCAGGCGCGGCAGCATCGAGAGCGCCACATCCTTAAAAGCGCTCGTCGGCCCGCGGAAAAGCTCGAGGATGAAGTCCTCACCGACGGGGACGGTCGGGGTCAGGTGGTCGGTCTCAAACTTGCCGGTATAGCCGTCGTGGACGAGCTTTGCCATCTCCGCTTCTGAAAAGTCGGGCAGGAGCTTGGATAAGATCTTCGTCGACATGGACATCGTGTCCATATTTAATACAGTAGTATAGTCGAACTTGACCTCGTCAAACGACGGCATCGTGTAAAGGCCGCCGTCGGGGGCAAGGCCGTTTAAGATGGCCTGCGCGCTGCTGGCCTTTAAATTTTTGTCACGGGTGCTCTGATACTGCATGGATGTTTCCTCCTGTATCTCACGGGAAAAGTTTTTTTGTTTTCCCTATTGTATTTTCACAAACGCTATGTTATATTGTTTCCATCAAAAAGTCAAGTGTTTTTCTTTGGCGGACAGTTTCGGCGTAAGTCACAAATTCGTCCGCACTTGACGGAGTATCCAAAAAAGAAAGAAGGTCATTCCCCGTGAATATTGCGCTGCTGGGCTTCGGCACCGTCGGTTCCCATTTTTATAAGCTGTGCGAGGGGCGAACCGATCTGCATGTTGCAGCTGTTCTCTCCCGCCGTCCCCGCCCGGAGCTCACATGCACCGTGACCGCCGATTACGACGAGATCGTGCGCGATCCCTCGATTGATATTGTGGTGGAAGTCATGGGCGGCATCGAGCCGGCGTACAGCTACCTCTGCGCGGCCATGCGTGCGGGCAAGCACGTCGTCACCGCGAACAAGCAGCTCATGTGCGCCCACTTTGAAGAGCTCACCTCCCTTGCAAAAGAAAAAGGCGTGGCGCTGCGCTGCACCGCCGCCGCGGGCGGCGGCATCCCCTGGCTCACCTCCCTCTCCCGTGCTTCCGAGCTTGATGAGATCAAGGCCGTCGAGGGCATTCTGAACGGCACAACGAATTACATGCTTTCCGCCATGACGAATTCCGGCGCGGATTACGCGCCCGCGCTCCGCAAGGCGCAGGAGCTCGGCTACGCCGAGGCCGACCCCACCGCGGACGTTGAGGGTCTGGACGCGCGCCGCAAGATCGTCCTCTCCGCCGACCTTGCCTTCGGCGTGAACATCAGGGAAGAGGACATCCCCTGTGTCGGTATCTCGTCCATCACCGCGGGCGACATCGCCAAGGCGAAGGACGAGGGCCTGACCTACAAGCTCATTGCCCGAGCGGAGAAAAACGGCCGTGCCGTGGCCGCGTTCGTCTGCCCGACGCTTTTCCCCTCCTCCGCGCCCGAGGCGCACACCGACGGCACCGGCAACCTCGTCACGCTGTTCGCATCGCGCTTTGGCAAGCAGAGCTTTTCCGGCGCGGGCGCAGGCGGCTACCCGACCGGCTCGAACGTGCTGCGCGACTGTCTCGACGTCGCCGACGGCTGCCGCAGCTTCTATGCTGATTCCTTCACCCCCTGCTCGGTGAACCTCTCCGGCACGCAGTGCAAGTGGCTGTTCCGCTGCATGGGCGAATACTTTACCCGCGAGTGCAGCGCCCGCGAGGCGTTCGACGCCTATGAATCTTACCGAAAGGACGACCCGCACGCGCTGCTTGCGCGCTACGCGGCCGAAGAGGAATAAACTCCATGCTCAAAGTTTTGAAATTCGGCGGTTCGTCGCTTGCCGACGCCCGCCAGTTCGCCAAGGTCAAGTCCATCGTGGAAGCCGACCCCGCCCGCCGCGTGGTCATCGTCTCCGCGCCGGGCAAGCGCTTCTCCGGCGACCATAAGATCACCGATCTTCTCTATCTCTGCGCCGCGCACATCAAATACGGCGTTTCGTGCGAGGACATCTTCGCCATGATCCGCGACCGCTACAATGAGATCATCGCCGAATGTGGCCTGCACATCAGCCTCGACAAAGAGTTCGACGCGCTGTGGGACAAGATGAAAAATGGCATCAGCCAGGATGAGCTCGCCTCGCGCGGCGAATACTTCTCCGCACGGCTGATGGCCGAATACCTCGGCTATGAGTTCGTCGACGCGGCCCGCTGGATCAAGTTCAAGTTCGACGGCACCGTCGATCAGGACGCATCCTACGCGGCGCTGCGCTCCCTCGCCGAGGACCGCAAGGTCGTCATCCCCGGTTTCTACGGCGTGATGCCCGACGGGCACATCCGCACGTTCTCCCGCGGCGGCAGCGACATCACCGGCGCGCTCGCGGCGGCGGCGCTCGGCGCGGACGTGTATGAGAACTGGACGGACGTCTCCGGCATCCTGATGGCCGACCCGCGCATCGTCGACGATCCCGAGCCCATCCGCCGCGTGACCTACAGCGAGCTGCGCGAGCTGAGCTACATCGGCGCGCAGGTCCTGCACGAGGGCACGATCTTCCCCGTGCGCGAGAAGAACATCCCGCTCAACATCCGCAACACCAACGCGCCCGACCATCCCGGCACAATGATTATGGAATCCATCGGCGACGAGATGGATGAGGGCGGCTTCATCACCGGCATCGCCGGCAAGAAGGGCTTTTCCATCATCACCATCGCCAAGACCGGCATGTCGAGCGAACCGGGCTCTCTCCTGAAAATTCTCAACGTGCTCGCCAAGCACGAGGTCAACGTCGAGTACCTCCCGTCCGGCATCGACAACGTCTCGCTCGTCGTCTCGTCCGACAAGGTGTCCCGCTCGCTCTATGAGATGCTGGGCGAGCTGCAAAAGGAAGTGCAGCCGAATAAGATAACCGTAACGGAGCACATCGCCATTGTCGCCGCCGTTGGCCGCAAGATGGCGTACCGTCCCGGCGTTTCCGGTAAGATTTTCGCCAAGCTCGGCGAAAACGGCGTGAACATCCGCATGATCACGCAGGGCCCCGAAGAGCTCAACATCATCGTGGGCGTGGAAGAAAAAGATTTCGAACAGGCCATCCGTGTCCTGTACAATAGTTTTGTGAAGGAGAATGTAGTGTAATGAAACAGGTCAATGTCGGTATTCTCGGCGCCACCGGCGCCGTCGGTCAGGAAATGATCAAAATTCTCGAAGAGCGCAACTTCCCCGTTGCGTCCCTTCGTCCCATCGCAAGCGCCAGAAGCGCGGGCAGCAAAATCATGTTCCGCGGTCAGGAGTGCTCCATCGTCGAGGCGTCTGACGACGCATTTGAGGGCCTTGATATCGTCCTCGGCGCGGCCGAGAACGACATCGCCGAGCGTTTTGCTCCCTCGATCGTCAAGGCGGGCGCGGTGTTCGTCGACAATTCGAGCGCGTTCCGTCTCGACCCGAACGTCCCCCTTGTCATCCCTGAGATCAACCCCGAGGACGTGAAGTGGCACAAGGGCATCATCTCGAACCCCAACTGCACCACCATCGTGACCCTCGTCGCCATCAACGCGCTCGCCAAGGAGAGCCCCATCGAGACGATCATCGCCTCTTCCTATCAGGCTGTCAGCGGCGCGGGCAAGGGCGGCATCGACGAACTCAACAATGAGGTCAAGGCACTTTCCGAGGGCAAGCACCTTGAGCCCAAGGTCTTCCAGTATCAGATCGCGTACAACATCATCCCCCAGATCGGCGGCGAGGCCTTCGAGGGCTACACCAGCGAGGAGATGAAGATGCAGAACGAGGGGCGCAAGATCCTCCACCTGCCGGAGCTGAAGGTGAGCTGCACCTGCGCGCGCGTGCCCGTCATCCGCAGCCACAGCGTATCCGTCGTGCTGCGCACGAAGGAGAAGATCAGCGTCGAGCGTGCCAAGGAGCTCATCGCAAATGCCCCGGGCTGCAAGCTCGTCGACGACCTCAAGAACAAGGTCTACCCCATGCCGCTCGACACGTCCGATCAGGACATCGTCTATGTCGGCCGCATTCGTGAGGACCTGACCGACGAGCGCGGTCTGAACCTCTGGTGCTGCGGCGACCAGGTCCGCAAGGGCGCTGCCACCAACACCATCCAGATCGCGGAGCTGCTGCTCAAGTAAGGCTTTTTTAGCCACAGATCGTTCCCCGTTTTCTGCCGCATAGCGGCGGAAAACGGGGAATTTTTTCGTTTCTGCACAGAAACGCCGATTTTGGCCCGCATTTTGCTGTAAGCCGCTCATAAAGCGGTACAGGCACGTCATAAGCTGAACGTTAAGAGAACTATTCTCTGATCCTTTGGCTGTTTTGTCAATGATCGGTGCACATTTCTTGTGTGTTTTCCCCATTTTTACCACAAACGGCAAGTTTCATTTGACTTTGTCCGCTGTGGGGACTATGCTGTAAGCAAGGATTGGAAACGTTACCGGTAAGGTTTCCGGAATCATCGCAGGGGGCGCGTCGGCATGACCATCAAGGATATTGCAAAGCTCGCAGACGTGAGCGTCAGCACCGTCTCCCGCGTGCTCAACGACCGTCCCGACGTGAGCGAGGATTCCCGCAGACGGGTCCGCGCCGTCATCGAGGCACACCGGTATGTGCCGAACAACAGCGCGCGCGACCTCGTCAAGATCCGCTCCGACGCGGTCGGCCTTGTGGTGCGCGGTGTGCAGAACCCCTTCTACACCGACATCATTCACGCCATCGAGCAAAAGCTCGACGCCTCGGGCTACACGATGGTCATGCGCCAGATCCCGTCCGGCGACGACGAGATTCAGTGCGGCGCGGTGATGGAAAAGGAAAAGCGCCTGCGCGGCATTATCTTCCTCGGCGGGCGCAGCGATTATTCGCCCGAAGAGGTATCGCTTCTCGGCGTGCCCTATGTCTGCTGCTCCTACACCAACTCCTACGGCACGCTTCCGCCGGAATCGTACTCCTCCGTCTCCATCGCCGACGAGCAGGAGGCCTACCGCGCGGTCAGCGAGCTTTACAAAAACGGTCACCGCCGCATCGCCGTGTTGACCGCCGCTCCCGACGACAGCTCGATCTCCCAGCTCCGCTATTTGGGCTATCAGCGCGCGCTGCGCGATTTTGGTCTCACGGAGCATCCGGAAGACCTGATCTGCGCCGAAGATTTCACCATTGCCAACGCCTATGCCGCCATGCAAAAGCGTCTGCGCTCCCCCGCCGATTTTACGGCTGTCTTCGCCATTGCGGACGACATGGCCATCGGCGCGATGCGCGCCCTGCGCGAAAGCGGCCGCTCCATCCCTGAGGACTGCTCCGTCATCGCCATCGACGGCATCAGCGTCTCGGAATACATTCATCCCATGCTCACCACCCTCTGCCAGCCCATGACCGCCATGGGAAAGGCGAGCGTCGAGATCCTGCTCGACATCATCGAGGGACGTGGCGTTCATCGCCACGTCACTCTGCCGACCGCGCTGCGCGAGGGTGCGTCCGTGCGGCGGCCCAAGCACTGATTTTCCCGCGGGAACCCGCGTGAAAATAAATTTGAAAAGGAGTATTGATGAAATGAAAAAGTATCTTGCAATGATCCTTGCTCTTGTCATGGCGCTTTCTCTCGTCGCCTGCGGCGATAAGAAGGATGACTCCGCTGACAACAGCGACGGCGATACTGCCTCCGGCCGCGTCTACTGGCTGAACTTCAAGCCCGAAGCCGACGAGGCCCTGCAGAAGGTCGCCGCCATGTACACCGAGAAGACCGGCGTGCCCGTCACCGTCGTGACCGCCGCTTCCGGCACCTACAACGAGACCCTGACCGCCGAGATGGACAAGTCCGCTCCCCCGACGCTGTTCGTCGTGGGCAACCAGGCCGCTGTCGACACCTGGGGCGACTACTGCTATGACCTGAGCGGCACCGCCGTTGCCAACGAGCTCAACACCGACGCCTACAACCTCTATGACGCCGACGGCAAGCTCTGCTCCATCGGCTACTGCTACGAGTGCTACGGCATCATCGTCAATGAAGACCTGCTCGAAAAGGCCGGCTACACGCTTGGCGACATCACGAACTTTGAGACTCTCAAGGCCGTCGCTGAGGACATCCACGCTCGTGCTTCCGAGCTCGGCTTCGACGCCTTCACCTCCTCTTCCATGAGCGACGATTCCAGCTGGCGCTTCACCGGCCACCTCGCGAACCTCGAGTATTACTACGAGTCCGTGGACGATCCCGACGCCTGGAAGGAATGCCCGTCTTCCATCAAGGGTACCTACATGCAGAACTACAAGAACCTGTGGGATCTGTACATCAACAACAGCGCCGTGAATCCTGCTGATCTCGCTGCCGGCGGCTTTGACGCGGCGGACGAGTTCGGCAAGGAGCAGGCCGTGTTCTATCAGAACGGCTCCTGGGAGTGGGCCAAGCTCACCGGTACCGGCGACGGTCAGTACGGTCTTGACAACCTGTCCATGATCCCGTTCTACTGCGGTGTTGCGGGCGAAGAGAACGCGGGTCTCAACTGCGGCACCGAGAACTGCTGGGCTGTCAACGCCAAGGCTTCCGAGGAAGATATTCAGGCCACGCTCGAATTCATGAACTGGATGGTCACCGATCCCGAGGCCTCCCGTATGCTGGTCGATGAATTCGCCGCCATGCCCTATAAGCAGGCTGCCGAATCCACCAACGGCTTCCTCGCCGACGCCAACGACTACACCACCAACGGCAACTACATCATGCCTTGGGTCACCAACTTCCAGCCGAACGTTGATGCTTACCGCGCTGCGCTCGTCTCCGCGATGAACCAGTACGACGCCGACCAGAGCGATGCCAACTGGGAGCTCGTCAAGACCGCGTTTGTCGACGGCTGGGCCACGCAGTACGCTGCCGCCAACGGCTAAGCCGCTTTTAAAAAAGCAAGCGCATCTGAAAAGCACAAATGAGAGGGGCGGGCGATTTCGCCCGTCCCTCCCTGCATATCACGGCGAGCGCCGCATGAAGCGCCCGCCGTGCAGAAACAAAAGCAATATTCTATCTTTGGCTGGGAGTTGATCGAATTGAAACATAAGCACAGCAACGCTGCGGTCAACAGCTCGATGATCCGCCGCCCGATCCGCCGCTGGTTCCCGCTCTTTATGGGGCCGATGGTCTGCGCGTTCATCATCGGCTTTGTCTATCCGTTCTGCAAGGGCATCTATCTCTCCTTCTGCAAATTCAAGGTCACGAGCGACGCGCATTTTGTCGGCCTTGAAAACTACCGCCGCGCGTTCCAGGATGCGAGCTTTGTGCATTCGTTCTGGTTCACGGCGCTGTTTGCCGTCATATCGCTCGTGCTCATCAACGTGCTGGCCTTTGCGGTGGCCTACGCGCTCACGCAGGGCATCAAGGGCAGCAACCTGTACCGCACGGTGTTCTTCATGCCGAACCTCATCGGCGGCATCGTGCTCGGCTACATCTGGTCGATGATCTTCGACGGCATCCTCTCGCGCTACGGCACGTCGATCCTGCTCAACACGAAGCTCGGCTTCTGGGGTCTCATCATCCTGATGTGCTGGCAGCAGATCGGCTACATGATGATCATTTACATCGCAGGCCTGCAAGCCGTGCCCGAGGACATGCTCGAGGCCGCGAAGATTGACGGCGCGAGCCGCTGGCAGACGCTTTGGAAAGTCACGATCCCAAATGTGATGCCCTCCATCACCATCTGCACGTTCCTCTCTCTTACGAATGGCTTCAAGCTCTTCGACCAGAACCTCGCCCTCACGGGCGGGCAGCCCTATACCATCCTGTCCGACGGCAGCTCGATCAAAGAGACCGAAATGCTCGCGCTGAACATTCTCAACACGTTCTACGGGCAGAACGCCAACTCGCGCGGCACCGCGCAGGCCAAGGCCGTGCTGTTCTTCATCCTCGTCGCGACCATCGGTCTTCTCCAGCTCAGTGCCAACCGCAAAAAGGAGGTGCAGCAGTAATGAACAAGCGCTCTCTTTCCGCAGAAGCCCGCCGCAAGACGATCCTCTCCATCGTGCTCGGCGTCATCTGCGTCATCTATGTGCTGCCGGTCCTCACGGTGGTCATCAACTCCTTCAAGCTCAACACCTATGTCAAGACCGACACGTTCGCCCTCCCGAACGCGGAGAGCTTTGCCGGCTGGGCGAACTTCATCAAGGGTCTGACGTTCGGCAACTACCCGTTTTTGAAGTCCGCCGGCTACAGCTTATTTATCACCATCGTCTCGACCGCGCTGATTTTGCTCTGCACGTCGATGGCCGCGTGGTACATCGCGCGTGTGGACAGCAAATTCTGCCGCATGGTCTATTATCTCTGCATCTTTTCGATGGTCGTGCCGTTCCAGATGGTGATGTTCACACTGTCGAAGACGGCCGATACTCTCAAGCTCAATACCCCCTGGACCATCCCCATCATCTACCTCGGCTTTGGCGCGGGGCTTGCGATTTTCATGTTCGTCGGCTTTGTCAAATCCATCCCGCTTGAAATTGAGGAGGCGGCCGCCATCGACGGCTGCGGCCCGCTGCGCACGTACTTCTCCGTCGTGCTGCCGATGCTGCGGCCCACGATGATCTCTGTCGGCATTCTCGAGATCATGTGGGTGTGGAACGACTATCTGCTGCCCTATCTCGTGCTCGACCGCACGAAGTACATGACCATCCCCATCCACATCCAGTACCTCAAGGGCAGCTACGGCACCGTCGACCTCGGCGCGACGATGGCTCTGATCCTGCTGAGCATCATCCCTGTCATCGTGTTCTACCTGCTGTGCCAGAAGTACATCATCAAGGGCGTGGCCGCAGGCGCGGTAAAGGGTTAACACCTTTCATCCTTCATTTTCCAGAAAGAAGTGGTTCCATTGATCGAACGTTCCTCCGGCATTCTGATGCCGATCTCGTCCCTTCCCTCGCCCCACGGCATCGGCACGATGGGCAAGGCCGCCTATGACTTTGCCGACTTTCTCGCCGCCGCGGGTCAGAAATACTGGCAGCTCTTGCCGCTCGGCCCGACGAGCTACGGCGACTCGCCGTATCAGAGCTTTTCGTCCTTTGCGGGTAACCCGTATTTCATCGACTTGGACTTGCTCGTCAAAGATAAGCTCCTGACGCGCGCGGAGGTCAACGCCTGCGACTGGGGCGACGATCCCCGCTATGTCGACTACGGCAAAATCTACGCGAGCCGCTTCACGCTGCTCGAAAAGGCCAAGACGCGCGGCTTTACGCGCGACCGCGAGGCCGTCGCGGCATTTGAGCGGGAAAATGAGCGCTGGCTGCCGAACTACGCCCTCTTCATGGCGCTCAAGCGCCACTTCGGCATGAAGTCTTGGACGGAATGGGACGACGAGGACATCCGCTGCCGCACAAGCGGCGAGGTCATCGAGCGCTACCGCGCCGAGCTGCGCGAGGATGTGGAGCTTTTCACTTACATTCAGTTTCTCTTCTTCCGCCAGTGGGAAGCGCTCAAGGCGTACATCCACTCGCTCGGCATCCGCATCATCGGCGACCTGCCCATCTATGTGGCGATGGACTCCGCCGACGTGTGGGCAGAACCCGAAATGTTCCAGCTCGACGAGCACAACGTGCCCACCGAGGTCTCCGGCGTCCCGCCTGACTGCTTCAGCGAGGACGGGCAGCTCTGGGGCAACCCGCTCTACAACTACGAGGCCATGGCGAAGGACGGCTTCGGCTGGTGGATCCGCCGCATCGGCGGCGCGCAGAAGCTCTACGACGTCATCCGCATCGACCATTTCCGCGGCTTCGAGAGCTACTGGGCCATTCCCTACGGCGAGACGACCGCCAAAAACGGCCGCTGGGTCAAGGGCCCCGGCATGTCGCTCGTCGGCGTGCTGACCGGCTGGTTCCGCGACCTCGATTTCATCGCCGAGGACCTCGGCTATCCCTCGCCCGAGGTCGTGCAGCTGCTCTCCGATTCCGGTCTTCCCGGCATGAAGGTCCTCGAGTTTGCGTTCGACTCGCGCGACCCGAGCGACTACCTGCCGCATAGCTGCAACTTCAACAGCATTTGCTACACCGGCACGCACGACAACGCGCCCCTCGCCCTCTGGCGCACGGAGGCGGATAAGGCGGACATCGCGTTCGCGAAGAAGTACCTCGGTCTCAATGACGAGGAGGGCTTCAATGCCGGCATCATCCGCGGCGGCATGAGCTGCCAGAGCAGGTTGTTTGTCGCACAGATGCAGGACTATCTGGGCCTTGGCAAGGGCTGCCGCATGAACACCCCCGGCACGAGCAGCGGCAACTGGCAATGGCGCATGCTGAGCGGCGAGGCGAGCAAAAAGCTCGCAAAGTTCATCCACGAGACGACCCGCATCTACGGGCGCCTGTAAGGAAAATATGGCACGGCGGTTTTGGGCATACGCCTAAAACCGCCGTGTTTCGTTATATTTCGACAGAATATTACGAATTGTATTTATATTTTGACAGAAAAAGAGAGCTGGGCATTGCCCTGCTCTCACTTTTTTTATTCACAGGAGTAACAGTTTGCTGTAGTCCAGTGCAACGCGGACGGCTGCCCCCGCTTGCAGATCACTTTCATGTCCAACAGTGATACGCAGCATCGGCGCGCCTTCGGCGCTGCCCTCCGGACGCAGCAAGAGGATGTTCTCTTCCACGCCGGGGATCATGCGGCAGACGGTACAGCTCATGGTGCCGTTCTTGCTCATGGTGACGGCATTGTCTGGAATGCCAATCGTCGTAAAGGTATTTTCCATGCCAGCAAGCGGCAGCGCCACGTTCCACTCGGGCAGGTAGACTTTGCCGTCTTTCGCCTCGGCGGCGAAGAAGTTCTTGCAGCCCGCGAGGCGCGCCGCGCTGACGCTGCCCGGATGGCGGATCATCTCGTCCATCGGCGTGACCTCGCCGGTCCGGCCGTCTTCCATCACGCAGACGCTGCGGCAGTTGCGGTAACACTCATCGCGGTCGTGGCTGACCCAGAGGATGGGGCCGTTGAACGTCGCGAGCAGGTCGGCAAGCTCGATCTCAAGATTCCACTTTAAGTAGCTGTCCAGCGCGGAGAACGGCTCGTCGAGCAAAATCGCCTCCGGCTCAGAACACAAAATGCGCGCGAGCGCCACGCGCTGCTGCTGGCCGCCGGAAAGCTGCGCGGGATGCTTTTTCTCCAGGCCCTCAAGGCGGAACATGCGGATCTTTTCTGCCAGCACGCGGCGCTTTTCCGCCTTGTCGCCGTTGCGGATGCCGCAGAGGATATTCTGCTCAACGCTCATGTTTGGGAACAGCGCGTACTGCTGGAAAAGATAACCGACCTTGCGCTGCTGCGGCGGCAGGTTGATCTTCTTCTCGCTGTCAAACAGTACGCGGTCGCCGAGCACGATGCGCCCGCGGTCGGGCGTCACGATGCCCGCGATGCACTTTAGCGTCATGCTCTTGCCGCAGCCCGAGGCGCCGAGCAGTGCCATCGTCTCGTCCGGCGCTTCAAACTGTGAGCGCAGATGAAACGCGCCAAGCTTTTTTTCAATATCGACAGACAAACTCATCTTCTCGCCCTCCTCGCCTTGCTCGCATCCGTGAGAAAGTCACGCCGCTCGAGCATGTTGACCGCCAGCAGTACGACGGCGGAGATCGCAATATTGACCAAGACCCACTTCGTCGCCAGCACATCGTTGTTCGTCTGCCAGAGCTGATAGACCGTGGTAGAGATCGTCGCGGTCTTGCCGGGCGTGTAGCCCGCGATCATGCTCGTCGCGCCGTATTCGCCAAGTGCTCTGGCAAAGGCCAGCACTGTGCCGGCCAGCACGCCCTGACGGCAGTACGGCATGCGGATCCGCCAGAAAATGTAGGTATTCGACAGGCCCAGCGTCTGTCCAGAATAGGCCAGCGTCTCGTCAAAAGACTCGAACGCGCCGCGCACCGTGCGGTACATCAGCGGGAAGATGACGACCACCGTGGCAAAGATGGCCGACCACCAGGTCATGACCATCTTGACGCCGAACGTTTCGAGCACCCACGCGCCGATGACGCGCTTGGGGCCGAACACGCGCAGCAGCAGATAGCCCACGACCGTCGGCGGCAGCACGAGCGGCAGCGTCAGAAGCACATCGAGCACACCTTTGACCAGGCGCGGAAGCTTTGCGATATAATAGGCGGCAACAATGCCGGCAAAGAAAATAACGACCGTGGAGATCGCCGCAATGCGCAGCGAGTTCCATAAGGGGTACCAATCCATAGAGCACCTGCCTTTTGCCGCCAGCGGCGGCAGATTTGCAAAGGGGACCATTCTTAGCGTAAGAATGGCCCCCTTTGTATCCCCCAAGAAGCGCAAGGGGCTGTTACACCGTCGCGGCATTACGATTCCCGCGCCTCTTTGGGCGCGCCAATCGTGCCGCTTCCTCGAAACCGGCTCGCTTCATCCGCCACTGGCGGCGCTTCGCCGGTTTCCCTTGACCCCAAGGGTGCCGTGGATATCGCACTTTTCAGTAAAGTGTGATACTGCTTTTTCTAAACGACTTGGTCTGCTTCTATCTCCGCTGTCGCTGCTGCCCGTTTTATCGGGTCAAATCAGTCTGCGGTATGTAGAAGTCTCAGCCAATTTTAGTTAGCGGGGGAGAAGCCGACGCTCTCGAACACGGACATGGCGTCAGCGGTCTGGAGGTAGTCGAGGAAGGCCTGGGCGGCTTCTTCCTTTTCGCCCTTCAGGACGGCGGCGGGATAGATGACCTGGCCGCACATCTCGGCGGTGGCGCTGTCGACGACTGTGAGGCCGGCGGAGCAAGCGTCGGTGGCGTAGATGATGCCGCAGTCAGCGCTGGCCTCGCTCACCTGAGTGGTAACTTCCTTGACGTTGTTGCCGTAGGTCAGAGAGTCGGCGAGAGCCGCTTCGTCAAGGCCATAGTAGGCGAAGATCTTCTGGGTGTACTGGCCGACGGGCACGTCGCTGTTGCCGATGGCGAGCATGACGTCGCCGCTCTTGAGGAGTTCAGCAAGCTGATCGAAGCTCTCGATGCCCTTGGGGTTGCCCTCGGGAACGGCGAGCGTGACCTTGTTCTCAAGCAGGTCGATGCGGCTGTCGGTCACGATGAGGTCAAGACCGTCGGGGTTCTTGTCCTTGTCGTCAATGAGGCTGCCGTCCATGGCGTTCATCTGCTTGGGGGCGGCGGAGATGAACAGGTCACAGTCAGCACCCTCGCTGATCTGGGTGAGGAGCTTGCCCGAGGAGTCAAAGTTGTAGGTGATGTTGACGTTGGGGGCAACTTCCTTGTACATCTCGGCGATCTCCGTCAGAGTCTCGGTCATGGAGGCGGCGGCGAAGACGACGAGATCAACGCTCTCGGCGTTCGCATCGCCTTGGGTGTCGTCGGTGGTTGTGTCGTCAGTCTTGCTGCTGCAAGCGGCCAGAGAGAACACAAGCGCAAGCGCAAGGAGCAGAGACAAAAGCTTTTTCATGTTTGGATACTTCCTTTCAATTTTTTCTTTTTCGCGCATTCATTGAAAAGCGCGGCGATACAGGAATTGGCAAGAACACGCCGCACGCAATTTATTTCCAATCCCCAGCGGGAAACTTGGACAAATTCACCTCGCTATCCTCAAAATAGATAGCGCTCCCCCAAGATTTCGCGCCCGCAGGCGCGAAATCCTGAAGTTGTCAAAAAGTACCGACTCATTCGGTTCAAAAATCCACCAGTCCTGCCCCCCTAACCCCGCGCCCATGGGGCGCGAAACAGTGTCGCAGACTTTGCCGCCGCGCACGGCGGCAAATTATCTTGATCCGTTTTTTGCCGCGGTCACCGTCGCAGCATTACGATTCCCGCGCCCGTTGGGCGTGCCAATCGTGCCGCTTCCTCGAAACTGGCTCGCTTCATCCGCCGCTGGCGGCGCTTCGCCAATTTCCATGCGCGTGGCAAAAAACACCTCTCAGCCTGCAAGTGTGCGAGCGCAAGCGAGTGCGCGCAGCAGGCTGTACCCCCCCCCTCAAAACGATGGCTCCGCCATCGTTTTGAAGTTTTATTTTCCAAACGGGCAGATCGGATAGTGGCACGGCTTGCACCCAAGGCACAGCCCGCCCTCACCGAGCGCCGCGAGATCCGCGCGCGTCACGGGCACGTCCGCCGCGATCTTCGGCAGCACCAGATCAAAGACCGTCGCGCCCGCATACATCACGCAGCCGGGCAGGCCCATGACGGGCATACCGTCGTCAAAATAGCCGAGCAGGAACATAGCCCCCGGCAGGACCGGCGCGCCGTAGGCGATGATATTCGCGCCCGCGGCCTTGATGCCGCCCGGCGTGTTGTCGTCGGGGTCGACGCTCATGCCGCCGGTACAGAGGATCATGTCGGGCTTCTTTTCGCGCATCGTGAGCACCGCGTCGCGCACATTCTCCACCCCGTCGCCGGAGTAGACGACCTCGAGCGTTTCGATGCCGTAGGTCTTGAGCTTGTCGATGACGACCGGCGTGAACGTATCCTTGATGAGGCCCTTTTTGACCTCACCGCCGGTGGCGACGATGCAGGCGGTCTTGCGCACATAGGGCTTGAGCGACAGCAGCGGCTTATCGCCCGCGGCCTGCTCGGCCTTTTGGAGCTTTTCTTCCTCGATGATGAGTGGGATGACGCGCATGCCCGCGAGCTTGTCGCCCTCGCGCACGGCGGTACCGCCCTTGCGCGTGGCGATCATCACCTCGTCCTGGCTATTCACGGCGACAAGGCGCGCGGAATCGACCAGAAACACGCCGTCACAGGCGGCCTTGAGCTCGATCTTGCCCTCTTTCACGCCGCTGCGGATCATGTTTTCCTGTCCGCAGAGGGCCAGAAGCCGCTCCGCCGCGTCGTTTTCGTGCACCATGCCGGGCGTCATCTCCCAGACGTAGAGGTGCTCCTTGCCCATGCTGAGCAGCACGGGGATGTCCTCTTCCGTCACGACGTGGCCCTTGCGGAAGCGCGCGTCCTTATACTGGTCTTTGATGATCTGCGTCATGTCGTGGCAGAGCACATGGCCCACCGCGTCCTCGGTTTTGATAAGTCTCATTTCTTCAGCACCTCAATCTCGTCTCCGGCCTGAATGCGGCCCTCTTTGATCACAATGGCAAAGATGCCTTCGGTCGGCATCACGCATTTGCCCGTCGTGCGCTTGATCTCGCAGTCGTTGTGGCACTGCTTGCCGATCTGCGTGACCTCAAGCTCCGTCTCGCCCACGCGCAGGCGCGTGCCGACGGGGAGCGTCTTGAGCTCGATGCCTCGGGTGTTGATGTTTTCGGCAAAGATACCCGCATCCAGCTCAAGCGGGCAGATAGCGCGCATCGTGTCCACGCTCTCGTCGGCCAGCAGGCTGATCTGGCGGTGCCAGTCACCCGCGTGGGCATCACCCACAATGCCGTGGCGGCATTTTACGTCGATATAGGGCACCTCGTGCTTGCGCACGCCCTTTTTTTCGCTGATGTTCACAGCGGTCACCTGTGCCATTTCTTCATTCCTCCGCTTCATAAACGCCGCTCTTGCCGCCCTCTTTATAGAGAAGGTGGATGCCGTCGATGCGCATATCGCGCTGCACGGCCTTGCACATATCGTACACCGTGAGCGCGGCGACGCTGACGGCTGTCAGCGCTTCCATTTCAACGCCCGTTTCACCGTGGCAGCGGACCTCGCTGCGGATGTGCAGGGCGGTTTCTTCGATTTCAAATGAGATGTCCACCTTGGTGAGCAGCAGCGGGTGGCACATCGGGATCAGTTCACTGTTTTTCTTCGCGGCCATGATGCCCGCGACCTGCGCGACCGCCAGCACATCGCCCTTGCCGATGGAGCCCTCTTTGATCTTGTCCATCGTCGCTTTTGCCATGCGGACCATCGCGGCGGCGCGCGCCACGCGATAGGTCTGCACCTTTTCGCTCACGTCCACCATGCGGGCGCGGCCCTGTTCGTTAAAATGCGTCAGTTCCATTCTCAGCCTCCGATCGCAAACATGCCGCGGTGCGTCTCCGTGACGCCAATCTCGTCCATGTGGTGGCGCTCCGGCTTCATCAGAATGCCGCGGCGGATGGCCTGCTCCAATTCCTCACCGGACAAGCCCCGCAGCGTGATCTCTGCGTCCGAATGTAGGCACGGCTTCAATTTCCCGTCCGCCGTGATGCGGATGCGGCTGCACTCTGCGCAGAACGCGTGGCTCATCGGCGCGATGAGGCCGACGGTCCCCTTTGCATCCGGCAGACGGTAGCACGCGGCCACGCCGTCGTGCGAAACGGCCTCCAACTCCGGACAGCGGTCCAAAACCGCCTGCGAGGGGAGGTATGTACCGAAATCCTTTCCGCAGCCCATCGGCATGCGCTCAATGAAGCGCACCTGCCACGGGTGTTCGCGCGTTAAGTCCACAAAATCGGCGATCTCGTCGTCGTTGACGCCGCCGAGCAGCACACAGTTGAGCTTGATCTTTGCAAAGCCCGCGCGCTCCGCCGCCTCGATACCGTCCAAGGTATCCTGCAGCGTACCAAGGCGCGTGATGGCGCGAAAGCGCTCCTCGTTCAGCGTGTCGAGGCTGATGTTGAGGTGCGTGACGCCCGCGTCGCGCAGCGGCCGGGCAACTTCCTTGAGCAGGCTGCCGTTTGTCGTGACGCAGAGCTCTTCAACACCCGCAATGCTTGATAGCATGCGGCAGAAGTCCACCGCACCGCGGCGCACGAGCGGCTCGCCACCGGTGACGCGGATCTTTTTGACGCCGCACCTGACCGCCGCGGCGGCCATGTCGCGCAGCTCTTCCAAAGAACAGATGTCCTCGTGCGCGCACTTTTCAATGCCGCCGTCCGGCATGCAGTAGCGGCAGCGATAATTGCAGCGGTCCGTGATGCTGATGCGCAGGTATGTAATTGATCTTGCAAAGCCGTCCAGCATCTGAAACGCCTCTTTCTTCCATGGTACAGCATGATATTTTAGCAAATATCACGCTCTTACGCAACACAGTCGTCCGATAATGTCGAACTGTATTTTTATATTATCGTAATCTTGACTTTTTCCGCAGTATTTTTTAGAATACAAGCAACGATTTTCGACCGGGAGGGCCGATTTATGACTGACGGCAACACCATCCGCTCCGTGGCGAAGGCGATGGAGCTTTTGCAGCTCCTCAGCGACGTGGGCGAGGCGATGACGCTCACCGCCATCAGCGAGCGTGCAGGGCTGCCCAAGAGCACGGTGTTCGGCCTTTTGACCACCATGCGCGACTATGACGTCATCACACAGCACGCAGACGGCAAATACGCCCTCGGCCTGCGCCTTTTTGAATACGGCTGCCGCGCCAGCGCGTTCTGGAACATCTCGTCCCTCGCGCGGCCTTACCTTGAGCATCTGGCAGAAGCGACCGGCGCCTCCGCCATGCTCTCCACCTATGAAAACGGACACATCGTCGCCCTCGACCAGGCCGAAGGACGCGACTCCCTTCGCATCGTCTCCGCGCCGGGGGCGCGGCTGCCGCTGCACTGCACCTCGCAGGGCAAGATCGTCCTTGCCTGCATGAGTGAGAGCGAGGCGGCGGCTCTCCTTGCCCGTGTGCCGCTCACGCCCTACACCCCGCACACAGAAACGGACGCGGGTGCTTTGCTCGCATCGCTCCCCGCCTGCCGCGAGGCGGGCTTCGCCGTGGAAAACGGTGAGTATAAGATCGGTCTTCGCTCCATCTCCGCGCCGGTGTTCACCGGCGGCGGCGCGCTCAAGTACGTCGTCAGCGTACTGGGGATGTTCCGCTCCGTGCACTCGGACGAGTTCGCGCACGCCGAGCGCGCGGTCGTCGCCGCGGGGCAGATGCTTTCCGCCGCACTGGGCTATCCGGGAAAGTGAGACTCTTTTCCGCGCGGAAAAATTCACGCTTGACTCTACAATTGTTATAGAGTTTATGATGACTCCATGCTATACTGATAAGGAGTCCTTTCCGATGCAAAACGATCTCACCACCGGCAGCGTCTTTCGCAACGTTGTGTCCTTTTCGCTGCCGTATCTGCTCTCTTACTTTTTGCAGACGCTCTACGGCATGGCCGACCTCTTCATCATCGGCCAGTTTGAGGGCGTCGCCAGCACGACCGCCGTCTCCATCGGCTCGCAGGTGATGCACATGCTCACAGTCATGCTCGTCGGCCTTGCGATGGGCGCGACGGTCAGCATCGCGCAGGCCGCCGGCGGCGGCGACAAAAAGCGCACCGCCTCTGCCATCGGCAACACGGTCACGCTCTTCATGCTGCTGTCTCTTGCGCTGACGGCACTGCTGCTCGCGCTGCGCGGGGGTATCGTCTCCATCATGTCCACACCGGAGGAGGCCGTGCAGGGCACGCTCGCCTATCTCACGGTCTGCTTTATCGGTATTCCGTTCATCACGGCGTACAACATCATCGCCTCGATCTTCCGCGGCCTTGGTGACAGCAAGAGCCCCATGTACTTCATCGCCGTGGCCTGCGTCGTCAACATCGCGCTCGACTACTACTTCATGGGCACGCTGCACCTCGGCCCCGCGGGCGCGGCGCTCGGCACCACGCTCTCGCAGGCGGTGAGCGTCCTCGTCTCGCTCGCGGTCATCTTGAAGCGCAGGCTCATCTCCGTCCGCCGCGCGGACTTTCGCCCGCAGCGCGCCGTCATGGGTAAGCTCCTTCAGATCGGTGTGCCCGTCGCTCTGCAGGACGGCTTTATTCAGGTCTCGTTCGTCATCATCACGATCATCGCCAACCGCCGCGGCCTGACGGACGCGGCCGCCGTCGGCATCGTCGAAAAGATCATCGGCTTCCTCTTCCTCATCCCGTCGTCGATGCTCTCGACCGTCTCGGCGCTCGGCGCGCAGAATATCGGCGCGGGCAAGCCCGAGCGCGCGCGTCTCACGCTGCGCTACGCCGCGATGATCGCCTGCTCGTTCGGCATCGCGGTCGTCATCCTCACCCTGTTTATCGCCGAGCCGCTCGTCGGCCTCTTCACGCCTGATGCCGCCGTCGCCGCCGCGGGCGGGCAATATCTGCGCGGCTACATCTGGGACAGCTTCTTTGCCGGCGTGCAGTTCAGCTTCAGCGGCTATTTCTGCGCCTGCGGCAAGTCGGGCATCTCGTTTCTGCACAATTCGCTCTCGATCCTGCTCGTGCGCGTACCGGGGGCGTACCTTGCGTCCAAATACTTCCCGCAGACGTTGCTGCCCATGGGCCTTGCCAACGCCGCGGGGTCGCTTTTCTCCATCCTCGTCTGCGTGATCGCCTACGCCATCCTCACGCGGCGGGAAAAACGTGCGCAGGAGGCATCATAAATGGCTCTTCCCCAGCTTTTCTCCATCGGCGAAATGGCAAAAATTTTCCATCTCAGCGTGAGCAGCCTGCGCCACTACGAGGCGCTCGGCCTTGTCTTGCCGGAATACGTCGACCCGTCGACGAATTACCGCTACTACAGCGTCCGCCAGTTTGAGCCGCTCAACACCATCCGGTATCTGCGCGCGATGGACATGCCGCTCACCGAGATCGCCGACTTTCTGCAAAACCGCGATGTGGAGACGATCGAAGAAAAGCTGCGCGCGCAGAAGGCCGCCGTCGTACAGAAGCAAAAGGAACTCAAGCGCATCGAGCGCACGCTCGACGCGCGCCTTAGCCAGCTCCAAGATGTGCGGCATGCGCCGCTCGGCGAGATCACGCTCATCCATTCACCCGCGCTTCGCCTTTTCTGGATCGACACGGCGCTGACCGCGCCGGACTACTCCGCACTCGAGCTCTCCACGAGCCGTCTTGCCGCCGCGCAGGCCGAAGCGCTGGTCTTCCTCGGCAAGGTCGGCTTCAGCGTATCGCAGGAGCACTTGAACAAGGGCAGCTTCGGGCAGTACGACGGCGAATTCCTCGTGCTTGACGAGGCCGACCGCTTTGTGGGCGACGTCATTGATCTGCCCGCTTCGCTCTGCGCATGCGTGCGCTTCCGCGGACACCACGCCGAGTCGCCCGCGCAGTACCGTCGCTTGATGCAGTTCATCCGCGAGGAAGGCTACACCGCCGCCGGATTTTCGCGCGAGATTACAGTCATCGACTACGGCTTCACGACCGACCCGGAAAAGTTCGTCACTGAAATCATGATCCCCCTGCAAAAGGTATAAAAAAAGTTCCCGCGTTTCATACGTGGGAACTTTTTTATACTTTTTACTCAATGCCCGCCGCCGGCGATCATCTTGAGGGCGTGGTCAAGCGCGCCGAGCACGGCGCTCAGGTTTTCGCGCGCAGCCTTTTCCGAGCCGGGGAGGTTCAGGATGAGGCTGTTTCTTCTCGTGCCGGCCACGGCGCGGGAAAGCATCGCGCGCGGCGTGATCTGCAAGCTGTAATAGATCATCGCCTGCGGGATCGCGGGAATTTCGCGCTCGAGCACGGCGCGCGTCGCCTCGGGCGTCACGTCACGGGGAGATAAGCCCGTGCCGCCGCTCGTGATGACAAGGTCGCAGTGCTTTTCATCCACGCAGGAGATGAGCTCTTCGCTGATCTTCTCATGTTCGTCCGGCACGATGGACGTGTACACGACCTCGTAGCCAGCCTCCTTCAGCATCGCGGCCACAGCGGGGCCGCTCTTGTCCTCGTACACGCCCGCGGACGCGCGGTCGCTCACGGTGATGACTGCCGCCTGATAGCTCATAGCATTGCCGCCTTTCTCAAAAGTCGATCGTGCCCTCGCGCACGCACAGATCATAGGGCTCATAGACGACCTTGCGGTACGCGTCCACATCGAGCTTCACGCCCGTCCAGTCGGAATGGATCTCGCCGGTCTGCTTGATGAGGATATCATAGAGGATATCGTAGGTCACGCCGTCGTCACCCGTCTCCACGATGGTGGAATAGGGCAACGTCTTATGGTAGGTCATGTGCAGGCCCTTGTAGTCGAAGTGGTAGCCGTTGCGCATGCGGCAGCCGTCGAGGCCCTTGTAGGTGAAGCGCTTTTTAAGGTCTGCCAAAATCTTGTCGCCCTCCTCCTGATAGAGGTTCTCGGGCGTCGTCTCGGTGTAGTCGTAGCGGAACTGCACGGGGATGTTGTACTTGCGCCAGCGCTCTGCGTAGTCCACAAGCTCGTCGGCGGGATAGTCCATGTACAGCACGCAGTTCACACGCTTGGGCGTTGCGATACGGGCGACGACCTCGTCGGGCGACTCCTCGACATACTTCGTCAGGTGGCGCGAGATGTTGATGCAGGTGATCTTGTCGCGATTGCGCTCGGTGAAAGCGATCATCTCCTCCGCGCTGCATCCAGGCTGCACGGGGAAGGTCGTGTTGATATAGACCTTGTGGGTCGTGGGGATGGCGTCGAGCATGCGCTGGAGCGCTTTTAAGTTGGCAAACGGCTCGCCGCCGGTGAAAACAAAGTCGCAGCGCGGCGTGATCTCGTCCATCACGGCGATGCTCTTGAGGATCGCCTCCACGCTGAATCCCTCAGCATGGGCGTATTCCTGCTTGTTCACGCAAAACGGGCAGTGGTTCCGGCAATCGTAGGGTACAAAGATCGTTACCGTCGCGCCGCCCTCGCGCGTCTTGTAGGGATGAGTCATTGGTTCTTGTCCGTCCTCTGTTAAAATTCTATAATGAAAATAGTTTACTCTGAAATATGCAGGATTGCAAGCGATCTTCTGACAGTTTTCTCATTTTGTCGGACATTGCTTTTCCTCGCGCAGAAGAGCGCGCACATAGTCGAACGCCGCGTCCTCGCCCTGCTCCTTGAGTACGAGCAGCATCTTGCCGATGAGCTCACCGGTCTCGGGATGGATGAGGATATGGCCGCGCGACTTTTCGTAGTAGTCGTAGGCCGAGGCGTCGGTATATTTGTCGCCCTGATAGACCTTGCAGGCGGCAATGCGGTCGCAGAACATTTCGGCTACATATTTGAGCGGCATTTTGCACCCGCCCATGTAGACCTTACCGTCGTCGGCAATACAGTAGTCGATCCAGTATTCAAAGTGGTGGCGGTTGCGCCCCTTGTGGTGGAGCCACGCAAGGCTCACGCCGTTTTCGCGCCGCTCAGCGTCGTTCGGGCTGCGGTAGCCCTGATAATACTTGACGCCGCGCCAGAATTCCGAGGGGCTGTATTTGCTCAGGTCATGCGTTAACCCCTGATAATACAGGCCGAAGCGAAAACAGTATTGCCGCACCAGATGGCGATGATGCGTGATGGTTTTAAAGTGCTCGATGGCGCGCATACGGACACCTCCCTGCGTATTCCGGCAGGCCGCCCGCCGCGGTTCGCCGCTTTCCCGCGCGCGTATGTTTCCGTTTGAAGTAATACATGCACAGATATTGAAATTTTATATCAAATCAGCAGAAAATGCAATAAGGTATTTTTGCAAATAAATTGCGCAAAATGAGCACCAAGGGCGGCAAGTCCCTTGCCCTTTTGTCTCCTCCGCGCGGGAATGGAAAATATTCCCGCGCGGAGCGAGCGTGCCGGAAGGCTTTGCAGAATATCTTCTGTCATTTCGTCCATCACAGCAAAAAAGGCGCGGCCTGTTGGCCGCGCCCTTTGTCTGCGCTTTGCGAAAGAGCCTTTTTTACAGGTTCTTCTCGTAGCTCTCGATCATCTTTTTAACCATCTGGCCGCCAACAGAGCCGGCCTCGCGGGAGGTCAGATCGCCGTTGTAGCCCTGCTTGAGGTTGACACCGACCTCGCTGGCGGCTTCCATCTTGAACTTGTTCATAGCGGCCTTGGCCTCGGGGATGTTGAGCTTGTTGCTGTTCTTGCTGGACATAATGATTTTCTCCTTTTCCTACAATTGTTTTTGGTTTCACCTGTTTGAAAGAGTTTTGCGGTTTGGGTATCGCAAGGGTAGTTTGACTCATAAAAAATCGGATATGCAGTTTTTCTGCTGGTAAGTTTTATCAGCGCTTCTTCGCGCACGAACGCTGATTTGACAATCGTTTTTCTTTCCTCTATAATTTATAATCAAATGCAACATGACGGAGGTATTTACGTTATGATCTCTTCCGATAACCGCCGCTACGCCTACGGCAAATCTCAGCTCATCGAGGTCATCTGCCAGCTGCGCTTTCCCACGATCCTCTCGATCGACACACGCGAGCCCGCCGACTTTCAGGAGACCGTGCGCGCGGCATTTCCGCGCTACCAGTGCCAGGTGGAAAAGCTGCCCGGCGTGAACGGCGCGCCCGCGCGGACGGTCAACAACCACACGTTCATTTCCGAGGACGGCGGCTACAAGCTGAGCCTCACGAAGGACTTCATCGCCCTTTCTACCATGCGCTACACGCATTGGGAGGACTTTGCCGCCCGTCTCGACGAGCCGCTCGGCCAGTTTATCAAGATTTACCGTCCCAACTGCTTTGACCGCGTGGGGCTTCGCTTTGTGAACGCCATTTCGCGCGAGCAGCTTGGCCTCACGGGCCGCCGCTGGAACGATCTGCTCCAGCCGCCGTACCTCGGCATTCTCGACGAGGACGACGTGGACGAGGCAAGCGTCGCCAAGTGCTCGGTCGACGTCGAGCGCAAGCTCGACGCGCTCGCGGCGCTCAAGCTGCACGCGGGCCCAGGCTTTGTCCAGCGCAACATCCGCAGCGGCAATCAGGTTCAGCAGGTACAAGAAAAGGAAGTGCGCTTCATCTTCGATCAGGACGTGTACTCCACTGGCAAGGTGAAGGTCGCCGCCGTGGCGGAAACGCTCAACGCCCTGCACGCGCATTCCGACAGCGTCTTTTCCGACGCGATCACCACCGTGCTCCACGACGCGATGGAGCCGGAATATCTGTAAAAGCGATGTGAAGTAAATTTTGGCAAAGAAAACACATGAACTGGCGCTGTGCGGCGTACTGTGCGCGCTCGCGGTCGCCTTCCTCTGGCTCAGCGGCGTCATTCCGCTCTCGACCTACGCCTGGCCGATCCTCGCATCGGCTACGCTTTTGCCCGCGCGCGAGGAATGCCGCAAAAGCTACGCATGGAGCTGCTTTGCCGCGGCGGCGGTCTTGGGACTTCTTCTCTGCGCGGATAAGGAAGCGGCCCTCGTTTTTTGCTTTCTCGGCTATTATCCCCTCGTGAAGCCGAATCTTGACGCGATTTCGTCCAAAGCGCTGCGGCTCTTTGCGAAGCTCGGCCTCTGCACCGTGAGTATGGGCGTCATGTACGCGCTCATCATTTTTGTCTTCAAGCTCCCCGCCGTCGTGCAGGAGTTTTCCAAGAGCGCGACTTGGCTGCTGTGGGCGACGGCAGCGATGGGGCTTCTGCTCTTTTTTGTCTACGATCTGCTCATCGACCGGCTGGCGGTCGTCTATCGCCACCGCCATGGTAAAAAGGCATAAATTTCGGTTCTTTTTGTTATCTATCTTACCAAAATGCAGTATGAAAGCGCGGTTTTCCGTTGTGGAAATCCGCGCTTTGCCGTATACTGGTTTCGAGCAGTTTTGCTCACTTCCATTCCCTCCCGCCTGTGCTACTCCACCTCTACGTACCGCTCGCGGGAAATACAAAAGGAGGAACGTTTTCCGCCGAACCGGCGGGGCGGCAGTGTGGAGACCTGCCGTAAAGCGGCGCGCTCAGGCGGCTGCGAGGTCCTGTATCGCGGAGGCGGCAGGGCTGCGGTTCACGATTATGGCAGAGGTCATTCTGAAAAATGTCCGAAAGGTCTACCCCAACACCGAAAACAAGAAGAAAAAGAAGAAAGACGAGGCCGTCGAAAAGAAGAACAATCTGGAGATCACTGACGAAGGCGTTGTCGCCGTGCAGGACTTCAATATCGACGTGGCCGACAAGGAGTTCATCGTGCTCGTCGGCCCGAGCGGCTGCGGCAAGTCGACCACGCTGCGCATGATTGCCGGTCTCGAGGAGATCAGCGGCGGCGAGCTCTTCATCGACGGCAAGCAGATGAACGACGTCGCGCCCAAGGACCGCGACATCGCGATGGTCTTCCAGAACTATGCGCTCTATCCGCACATGACCGTCTATGAAAACATCGCCTTCCCGCTCAAGCTCAAGAAGATCGCGGAGACGGACGCGGACGGCAAGACGCATCTCAAGAAAATGCCCAACGACGAGATCGACCGCCGCGTGCGCGAGGCGGCAGAGATCCTTGATATCACCCAATTCCTCGACCGCAAACCCAAGGCGCTCTCCGGCGGCCAGCGCCAGCGCGTGGCCATCGGCCGCGCCATCGTCAGAAGCCCGAAGGTGCTGCTGATGGACGAGCCGCTCTCGAACCTCGACGCGAAGCTGCGCAACCAGATGCGCGCCGAGATCATCAAGCTGCGCGAGAAGATCGACACCACGTTCATCTACGTCACGCACGATCAGGTCGAGGCCATGACTCTCGGCGACCGCATCGTCATCATGCGCGACGGCTACATCCAGCAGATCGGCACGCCGCAGGAGGTCTTCAACCATCCGGCGAACCTGTTCGTCGCGGGCTTCATCGGCTCGCCGCAGATGAATTTCTTTGAAAACTGCCAGCTCACGAAGACTGCCGGCGGCTATACGCTCACCGTCATGGGCGAGACCGTCACGCTTACCGCGGAGCAGAGCGCAAAGCTCGCCGCCGCAGGCGTCGAGAGCCGCAGTGTCACCGCGGGCGTGCGCCCCGTGCATATCGCGCTCGGCGAGAGCGGTATCCCTGCCGAGGTCGACGTCAGCGAGCTGATGGGAAGCGAGCTGCATCTGCACCTTGCCGCGAATGGGCAGGATGTTGTGGCAGTCATTCCCACCGCGAATATTGATCCGATGGCGTATGCGCGGCATACGGCGGTGAAGTTTGGGTTTGATGCCAAACTGGTGCATTTGTTTGATTCTGATTCTGAAAAGAATCTCATTTGATTTTTGGAAAATTTCCCTTTTAAGGGAAGAATATTGCAGCCCAAGGGCTGCGGTGAATAAAGGGGGCCATTCTCTCACGTGAGAGAATGGCCCCCTTAGACCCCCAAGAGAACGCGAGGGGAGCTCCCCTCGCCCCCCGACATTGCCGGTCTTGGGCTTGAAGAGCTGCACGCGCTGCGCAATCAGGTGCAGTGTACATGGCTTCGCCATGAACCCCTGCGATTCGGTTCATCCAGCAACCGCGCCTTACTATCGTGAGGCGCGAGTGACGGCAGCACGGCGGCAGACTGCGTGCGGGCGCGGCATTGCTGCGCTCGCCGCATTAAATATGAAAAAACGACCGCGGTGGCGGTCGTTTTTATCGTTTGTCGGTGCGGCCGAGAAGGTAGTCGACGGAGGTTCCGTAGAGGTCGGCCAGTTTAATTAAAATTTGTGTTGGCACGTCGTTTTCGCCAGTCTCATATTTGGAATAACCGGTCTGCGACATGCCCAGCAGCTTCGCAAGTGCAGCTTGCGTCATATCGTTGTCTTCCCGCAGGTCTCTCAATCTCGGATACATCATCTTCACCCCAGGAAAACTATAAAGCAAGCAACTTCTCAACTTGCATTTTAACCTGTTTCAGGTTATTATAGTCGCAAGGAGGAATGAAAATGTCTGATTACGAAAAGATGTACCATCTGTTATTCAACGCAATCACCGACGCATTGGAGCAAATCGAAAGTCAAAACTACGGTAACGCAAAAGCCCAACTCATCTCCGCCCAGCAAAAAGCAGAAGAAATCTATATCACAGCAAAAAACTAAAAAAGCAGCACCCCAAAGCGGCGAGCGCAGCAATGCCGCGCCGTCAGAAGAGCGGGGTGGATAATCCAAAAAGGAGGGGCAAGGCCCCTCCCTTTTGGTCGTTAGGGGTGCAGGGGCGAAGTCGAAACGCCCCTGCCGTTCTCTTAGGGGTTCAAAAGGGGACCTTCTCTCACGTGAGAGAAGGTCCCCTTTTATCCGCACTCCCGCGCGGCGCGGGAGATTATTTCACGTTTTATTAAAACGCGATCACACCCAAATGTTCAAGCAAGATCTTGAGCCCGATCAAAATGAGAATGACGCCGCCGGTGAGCTCGGCGCGGCTCTTGTAGCGCGAGCCGAACACATTGCCGACGTACACACCCGCAATCGAGATCACAAACGTCGTGCAGCCGATGATCGTGATGGCAGGCACAATATTCACCTGTAAAAAAGCAAACGTCACACCGACGGCCAGCGCGTCGATGCTCGTGGCGACGGCGAGAATCAGCAGCTCCTTGAAGTTGACGCCCGCGTAGGGCTTTTCCTCTTCTTCCTCCTCTTCGCGGCTCTCCTTGATCATGTTAAAGCCGATCAGCGCGAGCAGGACGAAGGCGATCCAGTGGTCGAAGCGCTCGATATACCCTGAAAACTGGTTGCCGAGAAGGTAGCCCGTCAGCGGCATCAGCGCCTGGAAGCCGCCGAAAAAGAGGCCGATGCAGAGCGTATACTTTTTGTCGATCTTCTGCATGGAAAGGCCCTTGCAGATCGACACGGCGAAGGCGTCCATCGAAAGCCCGATGCCGATGAGGAACAGCTCGAAAAATGTCATGGTAAGATCCTCCAAACAACAAAAAATCAGGCGCGATACCGCACCTGAGCATAAGAAAAGAGACACAGGTACAGCGAAGCCATACTTGAGTCTCGTTGTTTAAGACAAGCCAGACCGCAAAGCGGTCAGTCTGTTGACTTGCCACGCCATCTAAAGCAGCTGACGCCATCTACTCCCTCAAAGTAAGGGGCAGTATATCATATCCCCGCAGGGCCGTCAAGCATTCTTTGACTCGCATTCAGACATTTTTCATTCAATGTATCATTATTTCTGAATCATTCGATAAAAATGTGAAATCATTGACAAAAGTTCCCTTGCCATTCCCACGCTGCTGTGCTAAACTGAAAATTACATTATAAGAAAGGATCCTCATACCGCTATGGAATTCTTATCGAACAAGCCCCTTCTCATCACCGACACCATTCTGCGCGACGCGCACCAGTCGCAGGCTGCCACGCGCATGACGCTCGAACAGATGCTCCCCGCCTGCGAAATTCTCGACTCGATCGGCTACTACTCTCTCGAGTGCTGGGGCGGCGCCACGTTCGACGCCTGCCTGCGTTTTCTGGATGAGGATCCGTGGGAGCGGCTGCGCCAGCTGCGCGCCCACCTGCCGCACACGAAGCTCCAGATGCTCTTCCGCGGCCAGAACATCTTAGGATACAAGCACTATGCTGACGACGTCGTCGACGAGTTCTGCGGCAAGTCCATTGATAACGGCATCGACATCATCCGCATCTTCGACGCGCTCAACGATGTGCGTAACTTAGAGCAGGCCATCAAGTCCACGAAGAAATACGGCGGTCAGGTCGAGGCCACTCTCTCCTACACCATCTCCCCCATCCACAATGAGGATTATTTCGTGAAGCTCGCTAAGGAGCTCGAGCAGATGGGCGCGGACGCTCTCTGCATCAAGGACATGGCGAACCTGCTGCTGCCGATGGATGCCTACTCCCTTGTCAAGCGCCTCAAGGAGACCGTCAGCATCCCCATCCACCTGCACACGCACAACACCAGCGGCACGGGCGACATGGTCAACCTGATGGCTGCGATGGCGGGCGTCGACATTGTCGACACCGCGCTCTCCCCGCTCGCCAACGGCACGTCCCAGCCCGCGACGGAGTCCCTCGTCGCCACGCTCAAGGGCACGCCGCGCGACACAGGCCTCGACCTGAACAAGATGAGCGAGGCTGCCGTCCACTTCCGCAAGGTCGCGGATGAGCTCAAGGCGAGCGGCGCGCTCGACCCGAAGGTGCTGAATGTCGACACGAACACGCTCCTCTATCAGGTCCCCGGCGGTATGCTCTCTAACCTCATCTCCCAGCTCAAGCAGGCGGGCAAGGAGGACAAGTACTACGACGTGCTCGCTGAGATTCCGCGCGTGCGCGAGGACTTCGGCTATCCCCCGCTGGTCACGCCGTCCAGCCAGATCGTCGGCACGCAGGCCGTGCTGAACATCATCACCGGCGAGCGCTACAAGATGGTCACCAAGGAGTTCAAGGCCATGCTGCGCGGCGAATACGGCAAGCTGCCCGGAACGGTCAACGAAGAGGTCCGTGCCAAGGCCGGCATCAAGCCCGAGGACGTCATCACCTGCCGCCCCGCCGACCTTCTGGAGCCCGAGCTTCCCAAGTACCGCGAGGAGTACAAGGACCTCGCCAAGAGCGAGGAGGACGTGCTCTCCCTCGCGCTGTTCCCGCAGGTCGCACCCAAGTTCATCAACCGCCGCAACCTGCGCACGCCGAAGCCGCACCGCATGTTGGCCCCCATCGTGCATCCCGAAAAGCACGAGCGCGCCGTCGCACCGTTCTCCCGCAAGTAAACCGCAGCGAAAAATCGCCCTTCCAAATGGAAGGGCGATTTTCTTATTTTGTCAGGTCGAGCTGCATCTGCACGTGCGGGATGCCGTCTTCCAAGAATTCTTCCGACGTCTGGCGGAAGCCGAAGTCCTCGTACAGTTTCTTCACATAGGTCTGCGCTTCGATCGTGATCTTATCGGCGTGCAGCTTCTCCGTCGCCGTGTCGATGGCCGCGGCGACGATTTGCTTCCCCAGACCACAGCGCCGTTTCACGGCGATCACGCGGCCGATGGAGACCTCCGGGAACGTTGCGCCGCGCGGCAGAACGCGCGCATAGGCCTCGATACCGTCCTCGTCCCGCAGCCAAACGTGATAGGCGTCCTTGTCCGCGTCGTCGACCTCCTGATAGCAGCATTTCTGCTCCACGACGAAGACCGACACGCGCAGCCTGTAAATTTCAAAGAGCTCTTGCGCCGTGAGCTCGGAAAAGTGCTTGACGAACAGCTCCATGCACTTTCCCTCAGCGGATGAAGTGCGTGGCGATCCGCTCTTCCTTTTCAGGCAGGCCGAACTGCTCCTTGCCGAGCGCGATACTCTTCATCAAAAACGTCATGTTGCGCGCGAGCGTGCGCATCGTCTGCCGGCCCTCTCCGTCCTGCTCCGCCTCGCCCGGTGCGCGGCCGTGGATGCTGTTCCAGTACTGGCTGGACGCGACCGGCATGCCGGAGATGGTGAAATACTTGTTGAGCTCATCGAACGTCGCCGAGCAGCCGCCGCGGCGCGCGCAGACGACGCTCGCGCCGACCTTCATCGTCTTATCGAACGACGAGATATAGAAAAGGCGGTCGAGGCACGCGACAAGCGTCGCGTTCGCGGACGCGTAATAGACGGGGCTCGCCACGACGAGGCCGTCCGCCTCCTCAAACTTCGGCTTGAGCTCGTTGACCACATCGTCAAAAACACACTTGCCGAGCTTGCCACAGGCTCCGCAGGCCGTGCAGCCGCGCACGGCCTGATTGCCGATGAGCACGGTCTCGACCTCCACGCCGCTTGCCTTGAAGATCTCCTCCATCTCACGCAGTGCGACGGCGGTGTTGCCGTTTGCGTGCGGGCTGCCGTTGAGCATCAGTACCTTCAAATTTTTCATTGCTGTCTCCTCCTGTATGCTCCGCGCGCCGCTGAGCGCTTGCCTTGCTCAACGCGCACTGTTTTCTATTCTCTCGTCGATCTCGCGAAAAAGCCGCCGGTAGTCTTCGTTCGACCAAATCCTTTTCGGCCGCCAGCAGTCCCGCAGCTGTCGCAGCGCGGGCGAATCGCCGCAAAAGGCTTTCACCCGCTGCGCCGCGAATTCATTGGCGTCCACCTCGTAAGGAAAGCCCAGATAAGCGTCGCGAAACCTCTCTTCTCCGCCGTCCAAGCGGCACTCCTGCCAGGTTTCGCCGCGCAGGCGGAAGCACGTTCCATCATAGAGCACCACGTAGGGAAGGCTTACGCGGATCATCGCGTCGAAGCGCTCGGGATGCTGGTACTGCTCCGCGTGCCGCAGTTCGTGGACAAGATAGAACATCGCCTCGTACTCCGGCGCACTTTGCAGCACGGCCGGATTGAGAAAAAGCGTTTTTGCCACCGGATCAAATGTGCCGTTGGCCGTCTCGTATCCCTGCGGCATGTCCCACGAAAGTACGACGGACAGTCCGCGCTCTGCGCAGATGCTTTCGACCAGCGTGCTCCATTCCGTCTGTCCCATGGGCTGGCCTCCTCTCGATTACTCCTCGCCCGCGTCCCCTGACATACGGTGGGCTTTGCGCTCTTTTTTGTAGCGGTACATGTTGTGGTCGGCGCGGTCCTTGACCGTGACGACGTTCTCGCTCGAAATCTCTGCCGAGCCGAACGACACCGTCGGCAGGAAGTCGAGTTCCTTGCGCCGCTCGTCCAGCCGACGCACAAAGTCCCGTGCACAGGCGTGTTCCCAGTCGCCGTCGCGCAGCAGCACGCAGAATTCATCGCCGCCCGTGCGGTAGCAGTAACCGTGGCGCGCATAGGCCTTCTTGATGCACGCGGCGATCTCGGCAAGGCAGATATCTCCTTTCACGTGGCCATATCGGTCGTTGACCTGCTTGAAGTCGTCCACGTCGAAGACGACGAGCACCTCGCCGCTGCGGCGCATCTCCGCCGTGCGATTGAGATAGCTGTTCTGATTCAAAAGGCCCGTGAGCGCGTCGAGCTGGTTCCACATCTCGCTGCAATAGATGAAATACAGCACCGAAAGAAGCGTGACGCACAGCCATGTCACGTGCAGCTGCGGCAGCGCGATCTGGATGATCGTCTCCGCCGCCAGAAAGACGATGAGCGGATAGATCAGTACGCGGCTGCGATTCTGGAACACACGCGCCGTGATGTCCGTACAGGCCGCAAGATAAACAAGCGCGGCAAAGTACGCCGTGACGTAAAACGCGAAAAAGTCGCCGCGCGAATAGAGATTCTCTTCGCTCACGGAGAACACCATCCCGCCCGGCAGCATCAGCGCCAGCGAAATGAGATACGCCGCCTCGCACGCGACCGCCGTTTTGAACCCGCGCCGGACGCCCTGTTTTTTATCCAGCACATACACAAGGCAGAGCGACACCGCGGGCGACAGGCCAAAGCCGAGGTAGTTCGACAGAATATTCAGCCAGCGCAGATGCACCGGCGCACCGTCAACCAGGATCGTGATGACCTCGAGGATCGAGATCACGCCGATGAGCACAAAGGCGAGGAAAAAGCCGCGTTTCTGCTTGCTGTTGAGCGTTTCGCTCAGCTTTGTGAGGATGCACATGAACGTCAGTACAAAGAGGTCGATCGTCGTTAAAACCAAGAAATACTGATCTATCATAAAATCAAAAATACCTTCTGCCAAAATAAAAGGCCGATAATCCGGCCCAACAAAAAATCTCTCCATTTGTCCTCTTTGGGACATTTTGGAGTAGTACCCTGTAAGTGCAGTCGCAAAATCCCCAAAAATCTGTTAAACTGAAGAAGCAGAGACGGAGGGAATCGCAATGAAGCATTACAGCAAAGAATTCAAGGAAGAAGCGCTGAAGCTGTCAGACGAGATTGGCGTGAAGAAAGCCGCGCAGCAGCTCGGCATTGCGTACTACACGCTGGCGGACTGGCGCAGCATACGCCGAAATACACCGCCCGCGAAGACACTGAGCGCAGAGGAGCAGACGATCCGCATCCGTGAGCTTGAGCGAGAAAATGCCGAGCTGCGAACTGCAAACGACATTCTCAAGGATGCACTCGGTTTTTTCGCAAAAGACCGCAAGAAGTAAAAGCGTGTGAACGACACCTGTTCATAGTCGAACGCAAGGGCATCTACACGGCAAAGGAGATGTGCCGCGTCCTGCGCCTGAGCGAATCCGGTTATTACCGGTGGCTTCGAAACAGGGGCAGGCACAGCAGCCGTCAGCTTCTTGCGGGAAAGGTCAAAAAGATTCTCGAAGAGCATCCGGATAACCGAAACTACGGCGTGGATCGCGTCTGCCTTGCGCTTGAGCAGGACGGCGTTGACGTTAGCCGGAGGACAGTGTATCGCGTGATGAAAGAGAATGGCTGGCTCCATAAAAGACGCATTCCGCACGGTATCACGAAGACCACGACAGAAGCACAGGAGCAGGAAAACCTTTTAAAGCGGGACTTCAGCGCCCAGCGCCCTTTGGAAAAATTTCTCACGGATATTACCGAGGTACAGTGCGCAGACGGCAAGCTGTATGTTTCACCGATCATGGACTGCTTCAGCGGCGAGATCGTCGCGCTCGAGATGCGGGACAATAGGAAGAAGGAGCTGTGCATTGACACGGTGCGGCAGCTGGAGCGGATTTATCCGAGCCTAAAGGGAGCGGTGTTCCACTCAGATCGCGGGAGTCAATACTCCAGCGCAGCCTTTCGCGCAGAGCTGTCTCGCTGCGGCATGATACAGAGCCTCAGCGGCACCGGACATTGCTTCGACAACGCACGGATGGAAAGCTTTTTCGCTACGCTCAAAAAAGAGAAGATCTACCAGATCGCGGCATACAAGCTACCGAGAGAACAGGTCAAAACGATCATTTTTCGCTATATTTTTATCTACTACAACCGCGTCAGGGTCTATACACGCAACCCGATGGGACTGCCGCCTGCGAAGTACCGGGAGTGGGTGCAGGCGCAAACGGCAGCCTGATCCGATGCCGCCGCAGTTTTCCTGCGTTCCGCTACGCTCCACTTCGGAAAACTGCGCTGTATTACCGTGCTTTTCAGATTTTGGGTGTTTCCCGACTGCACATTTCTTGACATTTCCAGAATGTTGAAAGAATTTATTGCAAAATGGATGGAAAAATAAACTGGTTGTTCATAGAACAGAAACCAAGGTTTAGCGGAGTCTCGAACGAGATAAATTGCAATGAATATCGTTCATGGCAGGCTCAAGCCCAAATTTTTACATAATTTGCGTAGCTGATTTTACACATATGTGGTACAGTAAAATAATAAAGATTTCCCAGAATACAGATAGCTGTTAATGTTATGCACAAAACCTGCCAAGGAAAGGAAAACGTCATGGGAGACAATTATTTCCTGCTGACCAATCTGCTCTCAGAGGATGAACGTAAGGTGATCACCAGCATCGCCTCGCATATTGAGCGGGGGGAGAAGCGCGTGGGCATCCAGCAGATCGCAAGCGAGAATTTTCTGTCCACGACCAGCATCGTAAAGATGTGCAAGCGTCTGGGCTTTGACGGCTACAGTGAACTCTATTATCACCTCAGCCGTCAATTAGCCTCATCTGAAGAAAAAAAGCCCGAAGACCTCAAAAGTCTGATCGATAATTATGATGATACCTTGATCACCCGCTTCTGTGCATTACTTATGGAGCGCCGCAGCGGAAAAGTGTTCACGACCGGCGAGGGCTTTTCCAATATTGTTGGGACATATATCATGCACCGACTGGCAATCTGTGGCTTTAAGGCGTTTAACAATGTGCACTTTTATGACTATATGGTTTTTCAGGAGGCCCGCCACGGCACAATGCGCGACGAGGCGGCTGTCATGTTTGCTATCAGCCAGAGTGGGGAAACGGAGCCGGTGCTCAACGATGTGCGCCATGCCAAACAGCATGGGCATAAAATCGTGACCTTTACCAGACGCGGCGACTCCACGCTCGCCCAGCTCTCCGACTTGGTATTTGTGATCGACGGAGCAAAACAGACACTGGCGGGCAGCCTGCCGAATCCCTTCTTCGGGTATGTCATTTTGACGTTTGAAAATCTGATGGCGCGCTATTTTGACCAGAATGAAAGTGTTTAATCGGTACAATTTTTACTCAACCGGAAATTCTTTTCCTCCGCGGCTGTGCTATACTCAAAATGCGGTACGGTGGAAAATGCCGTTTTCCGCGATCATCGGCTCCGACGGGGTATCCGGCGGAGAAATGCAAACGATACATTATGGAGGAAAGCACAATGAAAAGAAGTCTTGCACTTTTGCTCACGCTGGTCATGAGCCTCGGCCTGCTGGCCGGCTGCGGCAGCAAGGACACCACCGCTGACGAATCCCAGCAGGACGGCGAGAGCGGCGCGAAGCAGATCGAAACGCTGAAGGTGGCGTTCGTTCCGTCCCGCGAGCCGCAGGAGATCATCACTGCGACCGAGCCCCTCAAGCAGCTGCTCAAGGACGAGCTGGCCAAGGAGGGCTATGAGGTCGGCGAGGTCGAGATCACCGTCGGCACCACCTACGAAGCCGTCGGCGAGGGCCTTGAGGCCGGTACGATCGACGTCGGCCTGATCCCGGGCGGCACCTATGTTCTCTATGACGACGGCGCCGAGGTCATCCTGACCGCCACCCGCGACGGCCTGAACAAGGACTCCGACAACGCCAAGGACTGGAACGACGGTCAGCCCACCGAGGCGTCCGACAAGCAGGCGGTCTCCTACCGCGCGCTGATTATTGCCGGTCCCTCCGACAAGGGTCAGGAGCTGGCTGCCAAGGTCAACAACGGCGAGGAGCTGACCTGGGAGGACCTCGACAGCGCCAACTGGAGCATCATGGGCACCTCTTCCCCCGCAGGCTACATCTACCCCGCCCTGTGGTTACAGGATCACTACGGCAAGGGCATCTCTGATCTGAGCAGTGCCGTGCAGTCCGATTCCTACGCCAGCGCTTTCGCGCGTCTCGCCTCCGGTCAGGTCGATGTGCTCGTGACCTATGCCGATGCCCGCCGTGACTATGCCGAGCGCTGGAATAGCGAATTTGGCCGTGAGGGCTCCATCTGGGAGGAGACCAATGTTATCGGTGTCACCGCGCCCATTTACAATGACACCATCTCCGTGAGCAAGAACTCTCCCATCATGGACGACGATCTGATCGCCGCCCTGCAGGATGCCTTCATCAACATCGGCAACACCGACGAGGGCAAGCAGGTCATCGCCATCTACAGCCACAACGGCTATCAGAAGGCGCAGTCCTCCGACTATGACAACGAGCGCGCCGCGCAGAAGCTCATTCAGGAGTTGACCGCCGCGAACTAAATCAAAACTTTCCCAAACGCGGGGAGGACATGCACGGTGAGGACCTTCCGCTGTGCCGTCCTCCCCGCGTTTTATTCAAGAAAAAGAGGAAACCGTATGATCGTATTTGACCATGTATCCAAGGTATATTCCAACGGCACGGTGGGACTTGACGATGTGAACCTGACCATTCAGGACGGCGAGTTCGTCGCCATCATCGGCCGCTCCGGCGCGGGAAAATCGACGCTGCTGCGCGCGGTGAACCGCATGCACCGGATCACCGCCGGCACGCTGACGGTGAACGGAACGGACGTGAGCACCCTTTCCGGCAAGGCGCTGCGGCAGTTCCGCCGGGGCATCGGCATGGTGTTCCAGTCATTCAATCTGGTCACGCGCACGAGCGTCATCAAAAACGTGCTCTCCGCCTGCGTGCCGGATATGCCGTTCTGGCGCGTGCTTCTGGGCGCGTTCCGCAAGGAGGACAAGCTCAAGGCGCTCGAGTCGCTCGACAAGGTCGGCATTCTCGATAAGGCGTATATGCGCGCCGACCAGCTCTCCGGCGGGCAGCAGCAGCGCGTGGCGCTGGCACGGACGCTGACGCAGAGCCCGAGCATCATTCTGGCGGACGAGCCGGTCGCCGCCCTCGACCCTGTGACGGCCAAGCAGGTGATGCAGGACTTTGTGCGCATCAATCAGGAGATGGGCATCTCCATCCTGCTCAACATCCACCATGTGGAGCTGGCGCTGGAATATGCCGACCGCATCATCGGCATCCGCGCCGGTAAGATCGTCTACGATGGTCCGTCTGATAAGGTCGATCAGGCGGTGCTCGATTCCATCTACGGGGAGGATACCGGGACGGAGGCAAGCGTATGAGCCTGTACGACCGCATCTTCAAGCCCCGTATCTACACGCTGCCGAACGGCACCGGGGTGGAGGAAAAGCGCAGCCGCGCGCCGCTGGTCATTGTGATCGTGGCTTTGCTGGCGATTCTTTCCATCCGCATTACGGGCTTTGACCTCTCTGTGTTGGTCACAAAGGGCGGCAAGTTCTTCGATATCCTCAAGGCGATGTTTCCACCGAACACCGCCTATCTCGGCAAGATCTGGCAGCCGCTGTGGGACACGATCAAGATGTCCTTCCTCGGTTCGTTCATCGGCGCGGTGCTGGCGATCCCGTTTGCCATCGCCGCGGCCAGCAATATCGTAACGAACCGCGCCGTGGTGTTTCTCGTGCGCCTTTTTCTGAGCCTTGTGCGCACGCTGCCGACGCTCGTGTGTGCGCTGATCGCCACGTACATTTTCGGCCTCGGCACGATGGCCGGTACCTGCGCCATCGCCGTTTTCACGTTTGCCTATGTGGGCAAGCAGCTCTTTGAGATCATCGAAACGGTGGATATGGGGCCCTATGAGGCGATGGAGGCGCTGGGCGCCACGCGCCTGCGCGCCTTTACGACCGCCGTTTTTCCGCAGGTGCTGCCCACCTATCTGTCCGTGTCACTGTTCTGCCTGGAGGGCAACGTGCGCTATGCCTCCATCCTCGGCTATGTGGGCGCGGGCGGACTGGGCCTTATCATGAATGAAAAGATCGGCTGGCGCGAATACGACAGCCTTGGCATGATCCTGATTGTCCTCTTTGTCACCGTCATGGTCATCGAGGGCCTCAGCCACGCGCTGCGCAAGCGCCTGACGTAAGGGGGAAAGGGCAATGAACGAAAGAATCAAAAAAGCCTACGCCTCCGCACCGAAAACATGGGTGTGGCAGCTGCTGGCGGCCTTTATCGTCGCCTGCCTTCTCGCCTGGTCCGGCACGGCGGTGAAGGTCAGCAACCCCACCGGCAACGGATTGGAGGTGGCGGGGAACATCCTCTCCGGCATTTTCCATCCCTCGACAAAGCTGCTGTTTACCTTCGGCACGAACGGCGTGCCGTACCTGCTGCTGGAAACGTTCTGCATTGCGTTCCTCGGCACGGTCGTGGGCGCGGTGATCTCGCTGCCGCTGTCGTTTCTGTCGGCGAGCAATCTGGTGCCGAAGGGCGTGGCGTTCATCGGCCGCGTGCTCATCGCCGGCATCCGCACCATCCCTGCATTCGTCTACGGCCTGATGTTCATCCGTGTCACCGGCCCCGGCCCGTTTGCGGGCCTTTTGACGATGTCGCTCTGCTCGATCGGCATGGTGTCGAAGATGTTCATCGAGAGCATCGAGGACCTCGACAAGCGAATTCTGGAGTCCCTGGACGCCGCGGGCTGCACGACCTTCCAGAAGATCCGTTATGGCATTCTGCCGCAGCTGACGGCGGACTTCACCTCCACGATCATCTACCGCTTCGACATGAACCTGCGCGACGCGACCGTGCTTGGTCTTGTGGGCGCGGGCGGCATCGGCGCGCCGTTGATCTTCGCCATGAGCTCGTACCGCTGGAATGAGGTCGGCGCGATCCTGCTGGGGCTGATTGTGCTGGTGCTCATCATCGAGTGGATCTCGGCGAAGATCCGCGTGAAGCTGGCACGGGGGTAAGGTATGGATGAAAAAAAGCTGACCATTTACTTCACCTCCGACCTGCACGGCTACATTTATCCGACCGATTACCGCGGACAGGGGGAAAAGGAGCTGGGGCTGTTCAAGTGCGCCAGCCTCTTCCGCAAGGACGGCAACACCCTCGTCATCGACGGCGGCGACATCCTGCAGGGCTCGCCGCTGGGGGCCTTCTGCCACGATACCGTCGGCAGCGCCGCGCGCTTTGCCGACATGATGAACCGCTGCGGCTATGATTATATAACGCTCGGCAACCACGACTTCAACTATGGGATGCCGTACCTTGACAGCTATCTCGATGCGCTGCAGGCCTGCTGCGTGTGTGAAAACGTGCGCCGGGACGGGGCGGGGGTGCGCTTTCCCGCGCGCATCCACACACTGGAAAACGGACTGCGGATCGGCATCGTCGGCATCGTGACCGACTATGTGAACATCTGGGAAAAGCCGGAGCATCTTGCCGGCATTGCGATCACCGACCCCGTCCCCGCCGCGGCCGCCGCACTGGAAAAGCTGCGGGGGCAGGTCGACCTGACGGTGTGCGTCTACCACGGCGGCTTTGAGCGCGACCTTGCCACGGGGCGCGTGCTCTCCACGACTCACGAGAACGTCGCCTACCGCATCTGCCGGGAGTTGGATTTCGATATTCTGTTGACCGGGCACCAGCATATGTCCGTCCCCGGGCAGACGGTGAGCGGCACGTTCGTCGTGCAGCCGTCCGACAAGGGACAGGAGTTTCTGCGCATGGAGGCTGTCGTGTCCGGCGGCGAAAAGCGCTTTTCCAGCGAAACGGTCCGCGCGCACGGCAAGTGCCGGGCAGACTGGCTCGCGGAGTTTGCCGATCTGGAGCGCGGCGCGCAGGAATGGCTCGATCAGGTGGTGGGCCACCTGAAAACGCCGATGACGCCGGATACGCCGCTGCGCATGGCGGCAGAGGGCACCGCGCTCGCGGACCTCTTCAACACGGTGCAGCTTGCCGCGAGCGGCGCGCAGCTTTCGGTCACGAGCCTTGCCAACGACGCGGCGGGCCTCCCGCAGATCGTGTGCCGCAGGGATATTCTCAACGCCTATCCCTACACGAATACGCTGACGGTGCTTGAGATCACCGGCGCGGTCCTGCGCAGGGCGATGGAGCGCAGCGCGGAATACTTCACCCGAAGCCCGGACGGCACGCTGCGCGTGTCGGACTGCTTCCTGAAGCCCAAGGTCGAGCATTACAATTACGACTACTACGCCGGCGTGAGCTATGCCTACGATATCACAAAGCCGGTCGGCAAGCGCGTGGCCGAGCTGACGGTCAACGGAGCGCCCGTGAAGGATACGGACGTATTTACCGCATGTCTGAGCAGCTACCGCGCCAGCGGCACGGGCGGGTACGACTGCTACGTCGGCTGCCCGGTCGTGCGCGAGATCGGCACGGAGATGTCCGATCTGCTGCTGGACTACTTCCGGCAGTACGGCGGGGATATCCCGCTGGCGCGCGGTAGCTTCCGGGTATTCTGACCGGCAGACAACAAAAAGTAAGAGGGAGGACGAAGCTGTCCTCCCCCTTATTACTGATTTAGGAGCTTTTTCCCGGCAACTCCAATGCCAGCGAGAATTTCCACAATAGAGAGCCCCATCAAAATGCCGGAGACAAAATCCTGCACATCAGTACCTCCGACTGTCCCTGACATGGCGCTGCTGGCAATACCGAGGACGACAAGGACAAGGCCGTAAAGAATGCCCTTCTGCCGCTCCAGTTCCTGCGTGCGGCGCAGCAGGTCGAGGATCTGTGCATCGTCGTAGACGCGCACGCTGCTGTCCGCCGCGTCCTCGCCGTCCATCAGCTCCGGGAGCGTCACATGAATCGCCTCGCAGAGCTTTTGAATGATGCTGTAGTCTGGCATACACTTTCCATTCTCCCACTTGGAGATGGTCTTGTTGGACACGCTGAGCTGCTCTGCCAGTTGCTCCTGCGTCAGATTCTGTTCCTTGCGCTTGCGCGCGATGTAGCTGCCGATGGCTGTCTGGTTCATTTGAAATGTTTCCTGTATTGAAGATGCTTTGAGCATAGAGCAAGTCTGAGGGAAAAAACATCCCCTGACGGTAGAATATAGGGAAAAATAGAGAAATCATGCCGATCTTCTATTTTAGCCGAAAATGCTCTACGATCCACGATTCGGTTTTTGGTGCTGTATTTCCGGCGCAAAGCCGCAAATTCGGTTGCGCACTCTTTTGCGTTATGGTATGATGAACGCACAGGTCTGTCACTTAAAGTACGATATGGAGGAGCACAATGGGTGAACTGATACTTATGCTGCTTTTGACCTGCGCGGTTTGCGGTGGCATTCCTGCGTTGGCGTTTGCATACATAAACGGCAAAATAAAGTTTTTCAACCGCGGAAAGGCTCCCTCGGAAAAGCAGAAAAGAACTGTCTTTCGCTGGCTGGCGTTCCTGTTAGGCTCATTTATGGGGTGTTTCCTGTTTCCGACATATAATTTTACAAAGACTTATCCGAATGACTCTCATTGGTACAGCGTTTACTTATCCGTTATGTGGTGCCTCATCATGGGTGCGTTCTTATCGCAGGCGTTCCCGTACAAAAAGGGCTGCCTATTAAAAACGACGCCTATGCTCATGGCATTCAATTCTTTATATATTTTGGCGGGGATGGGCTGCCGCTATCTTCTGGAGTTTGGCGAGGTTTCAAACACATACAACTTTACAGTGCCTAACATGATCGTTCATGTACTGCTGATCAATATTCTCTGTTTAGCGTGCTGGCACCTTGCCGCCAAAATGCCCCGAAAGAAATCCGATAACATTTTTCCGTAATTGCGGCGCAATACTTCAGGGACTTCTGGTCTGCACAATTGCAAAATCGTCTTTGACACAGAATAGGATCGGAGCAGGAAAGGCTGAACGGAAACAACAGAAGATCCGCCGAGTAAGCAGCGGCAAAAAGGATAAATCGGGACCGAGACGGTTCCGATTTTGCTTTGAGGCCCCCTGTGCCCTTGACACTTATCGCGTGATGGGTACGACAACGACCGTTAACGCAGCGCCTTTGTGGGGCAGGCCTTCGTGCACTCGTAGCAGAGGATGCCCAGTTTTTCCTTGCGCGGCTTCTGCGGCTGCTGATAGGGCAGAAAATCCAGCACCATCGCCGTCCAGCAGGCGTAGCCGCACCAGCCGCGCCCGAACAGCAGCGGGTCGAATATTTTCGCCACCGCGTAGTGGATGGTCGCCGCCTCAAAAACGCCGAGAAACAGGTAGTACCAGAAGCCCTCGATTTGCATATTCTCACGAGAGATCACGCCGAGATATGGCAGTAAGACGGTCAAAGTCCTGCTGAAAAACAATCAAGTTTTAGAGGAGTGTGATGATGCATGACGCAGACCCGCCCTGAACCGAAGGTCATTATCATCCCTGCAAAGGAGGAATCGCCGCAGGATCAGGAAAAGAGGAAAAATCTCCGGGTATGAAAAGAACTCCGATGGAGAGATGGTAGTCAATGCGGAGCAGGCAGAGACTGTCCGAAAGATTTATGAACTGTACTTATCCGGTCAGACGCTGCGCAATATCAAGGAAGCATTGGAAACGGGCGGATTCAAGAATTCGGCAGGAACGACGGAATGGACAACCTCCAATCTGCGGACGATCCTCTCTGATGAAAAATATTGCGGTGACGTCCTGCTCCAGAAGACCTTCATTCGAGACTGCATCAGCAAGCAGGTCATCCGTAATACTGGACAGCTTCCCATGTATCTGATTCAGAACCACCATGAGGCCATCATCTCTCGGGAACAGTTCGATGCTGTGCAGATGGAATTGGCGCGGCGTCGGGCTCAGACCGGCGGCACGAAAAAGAGCGCCCCCACAGGTATGAGCCGCTACAGCGGCAAGTACGCGCTCAGCGGTCTGCTGTTCTGCGGCGAGTGTGGCACAGCGTACCGCAGAGTGGTGTGGACGCAGCACGGTGAGAAGCGTGCCGTATGGCGCTGCAGCAGCCGATTGGATTATGGCAAGAAATACTGCAAAGAATCTCCAACGCTGGACGAATCGCCGCTCCAGCAGGCGGTGCTGGCAGCCATCAATGCGTCCATGTCGGGACGCAAGGTGCTGGCGGATCAACTGGTGGATGCGATGGAGCAGGAATTGGCTCCGGTTCCCGGTGAGAGCATGAGCCTTGGGGATATCGACCGGGCGGTCACGGAGTTGGGCAAGCAATTCGATACGCTTCTGGCAGAGGCAGCAAATGGTGATGTGGACGAATACGCCGAGCGTTTCCGTGCCATCTCCACCACAATGGAGGAACTGAAACGTCGAAAGGCCGCTATTCTCAGTATCCGGCAGGAACAGGAGCAGATCGGCCGCCGCATCCATGCAGCAGCCACGGCAATGACCGCGGTGACTGTGGGAATCACAGAGTGGGACGATGGCGTAGTCTATCAGATGCTGGAAAAGGTCACGGTTCTGGCGGGCAACCGCATCAAGGTCACCTTCCGCAACGGCGCAGAAATTGAGCAGGTCGTGGATCAGCCAAAGCGGAGGAAATTCGAATGATCTATGCCAAGCATATCCCGTTGCGGGCGTGGGTCTTATAAGATAAGACCGCAAAGGAAAGAACGGCAGGCTTGCCGTTTTTTCCTTTGCGGCTTTGCAGAATGTTTTTAATTTTGACATAGACTTTTTTACAAAATACGCTATGATATTCGAGCATTCAATTTTTAGGCAATACTACAAATGCAATGAACTAATTTATGAGGTAAGGAAGGTTACAACCTATGTATAGACAAATACGAGCCACGGTGCTAATTCTATGCTTGCTCTCCGCTGCTGTTGTCTTGACTGCCTGCGGCAAGCAGGAAAAAACGGCTACAGAGCAGCCTGCGCTGGATGCGGTGGAATATTCCAACCTGACCGATGAGGATTCCAGAAAACAGCTTTCCGAGCTTCTCACGGATGCGGGAATCGAAGAATCACGCATTGCTGCTCTACTGAATCGAGTGGAACAGTTTAACGCCAGTGTCAAGAGTGAGTGGCTGACCGATGGCTTCGAGAGTGCCGCACCGACCGATACCAAGTATGATCCCTATGACATGCAGGATGAATGGGCGGCGGCAAACGGCAGCTTTCCAGGTTATAACTGCCGTATCACGGCCTTTGGCCTGTTCAGCGAATTTATTACAGCAGGGGCCGACCAGCCGGAAACGCAGGGCGAGGACTCGCTCTTTACCGATTTAGAGACAGTCGACGCCAATCCTGACGCACTCTGCGGGGACAGCACCGCCAAATTCTGCGCGTTGTTCGCGCCGGTGAATGCCGCGGACAGCACAGAGGTCGAAGCGCAGGTAAAAGCGCTTCAGGAGAGCTGGACAGCCCGCGGCATCGCGTTTGCCGACAGCAAAGCGAGCATGATCTCGGTTGTCTTCCATGATAAATTCTCGGACGAGGACAACACGCTGTTCGTTGGTCATGTCGGCGTGCTCCTGTCCGCGGAGGACGGTACACTGTATTTCATCGAAAAGGTGGCGTTCCAGGAGCCGTACCGTCTGGTGAAACTCCAGAACCGCACGGAGCTGAGTGACTACCTGATGGAGAAATACGATACCTCATGGGGCCAGGATACGACGCGCCCCTTCATCATGGAGAACGATACTCTGATGGACGGATACCGACCGAACCCTCTGGAGGAAACAAGCCCTTAAAATTGAAACAGCAGCGGGATGGCATTGCCATTCCGCTGCTTCTACTTTACAGAACAGGCACACAACGCCAGAAAGGAGAAAGCCCATGAATATCCGCAAGCCTACAGATTACAGCATCCTATTTTCCGAACTGGACAGACTTATGGCTGAGCAGCTTTCACAGATGAATTTGTACTGCGAGACTGGTCGGCTGGTCAGCAGCAGAGCGGAAAAAGGTGCGGCTGTTGCAGCGTCCGAGTACCTGCAAATGACCTATCCTGCGGTCGAGGGCTTTTCTCCCCGCAACCTGTGCCGTATGCGCGCGTTTTACGCAGCCTACGAAGAATCCCCTGAAATCATGAGGCTGGCGATGCACCTCGGCTGGACGCAGAATGTGGCGATTTTAGAACGGTGCAGCAACAACGATGAACGAGCGTGGTACATCCGAGCCGTGCTGCGCTTTGGATGGAAGAAAGCAAAATTGTTGGACGCCATAGAATCTCAGGCGTGGCTGTATTCTTCTCTCGACGAGCCGATGGTTTCCTGCTATACTGGAGAAAAAGAAATCTCTCAGGAGAGCGAGTGCGATGAAGAAAATACTCTTTGTATGCCATGGAAATATCTGCCGCAGCCCGATGGCGGAGTTCGTGATGAAGGACTTGGCGAAGAAGGCAGAACTTGCCTCACAGTTCCATATCGAGTCGGCGGCGACCAGCCGGGAGGAGATTGGCAATCCGGTTTATCCTCCGGCGCGGCGCAAGCTGGCGGAGCACGGGATCTCCTGCGACGGCCACGCAGCGCGGCAGCTTACCAATGCCGACTACGAAAAATACGATCTCCTGATCGGTATGGACAGTGCGAACCTGCGGAATATGCACCGCATCTGCGGTGGCGATTTCTCTGGCAAGCTGCACCTCCTGATGGACTACACCAAGCAGTCCCGCGATGTTGCCGACCCGTGGTACACCGGCGATTTCGAGGCAACCTGGCAGGATGTGTTGGCGGGGTGTCAGGGGTTGCTGCGTGAAATAACCGGCCATCATCATACGAGGGAATGAACACGAAAAAAACAGAAAAGCCATTCGTAACAGTACAGTCGATTTCCTCGTTTTCACTAAGGATGCCGGTGACGACAGCATTGAAGTCCGTGTGCAGGATGGCGAGATCTGGCTGACTCAGGATGGGATCGCACAGCTTTTTGATGTAGACCGAAGCGTAGTGGCCAAGCATCTCAAGAACATCTTTCAGGATGGGGAGCTGGCAGAAAAAGAAACTCGTGCAAAATTTACACAAGTTGCTGACAATGGAAAAACCTATCAATATCATTCAGGACAAAAATTATCAGAGTGACTTCGACCGATTGATGGCGGAAACGGCTGAAACAAAATATCCGAATTGAAGCCACTTGCCAAGAAGAAACAGGACATTCTTATATGAATGTCCTGTTTCTTTTTTTATAACGTTTTTTGAAAGTAAATAAGCACAATACAGATCGCTCTCATTTACTGTGCGATCTTGTTTTCCGCGCTGCCGACTACCATTTTGGTCAGGGCGAACAGGGCGATGACGTTGGGAATGACCATGAGGTTGTTGAACATATCCGTCAGCTCCCACACCAGATCGTTGCTCATCATGGTGCCCATCAGGATGAACACCAGGGCGATGAGGGTGTAGATCACGGTGCAGGCCTTGGGGTTCTTCTTGCCGAAAAGCCAGATGGCGTTGATCTTGCCGAACAGGTTCCAGCTCAGAACCGTGGAGAAAGCGAAGAAGAACAGGCAGATAGCCACGAACTTGGCGCCGAGGCTGGCTCCCATCACGGAGCCGAAGGCAGTCTGGGCCAGATTGGTCTTGCTGAGCACGGAGGTCACATCCCCCACATAGCCGTTTGCCAGAGGGCCATCGGCGGTGTAGAGGGTGCAGATGATGACCAGCGCGTTGAGGGTCAGCACCACGAAGGTGTCGATGAACACACCGATCATCGCCACAACGCCCTGCTCGTGAGGATCCTTCACGTTGGCCTGAGCGTGGGCATGGGGGGTAGAGCCCATACCGGCCTCGTTGGAGAACAGACCACGCTTGGCGCCCTGAGAGATGGCCTGCTTGATGGCGTAGCCGAAAGAACCGCCCACGATGGCCTGAGGCTCAAAGGCGTACTTGAAGATCATGCCGAAGGTGGCGGGGACGTACCGGATGCGGAAGATCAGGATGACCAGACCGCCCAGCAGGAAGATTGCCGCCATAATGGGGACGATTTTTTCCGTAACGGCGGCCAGCCGCTGAACGCCGCCCAGGAAAATCACGGCACAGATCACCACCAGCGCCACGCCCACGATCCAGGAGGGGATGCCAAAGGCGGTCTGGAAGCACTCGCCGATGGAGTTGGACTGCACCATGCAGCCCATGAAGCCCAGAGCCAGGATGATGGCCACGGCGAAGAAGGTGGCCAGGAATTTGCCGAAGCCGCCCTTGAACGCGGTGGTGATGTAATAGACGGGGCCGCCGTGGATGGTGCCGTCTGCTGCCTTGATCCGGGTCTTGATGGCCAGGGTGGCCTCGGCGTAAATGGTGGCCATGCCGAAGAAGGCAATGACCCACATCCAGAAGATGGCGCCGGGGCCGCCGGTCAGAATAGCGCCGGATGCGCCTACGATGTTGCCGGTGCCCACCTGGGCGGCAATGGCAGTGGCCAATGCCTGGAAGGAGCTCATGCCGCTGTCATGCTTTTTGCCGTTGAGAGTCAGGTTGCCGAACACTCTGCGCATACCCTCACCGAAGCAGCGGACCTGAACAAAGCGGGTCTTGATGCTGTACCACAGGCCGACAGCCACCAGCAGAAAGACCAGAATGTAGTTGGACAGGTACGTGTTGACGCTGCATACAGCGGGATAAAGCGCAGCGTCCAGTTTTGCGACAATCGATTCCATAGTTTTTCCTCCTGTACACGGTTTCACCGACGGCGGGATCTTTGCCGCGGTGATAAAAAAATGGAGCGGCTGGCAATGCAGCCGCTCCGAAGAACGCAGTACAGGAGATCGACGCAGCCCCGCCGCAAACGGTGAAGCCTGCGGCCTGCCTGACGGAACTCTCCGCCTCGCCTGCCGCTGCGTCAGATCACTCTGTCCTTTTACCTGAGAGATTCAGCGGTCATGCCGCCTTTCACCTTCGGTACCCGGTGAGCCGGGATTCTCCAGAGCCGCATCCACCCATAGTCCTGTCCGCACGGCGGACACCTGAGAGTTTTACTCCTTCGGTAGACTTACGTCGTTTTCCTATGGGCTTCCATTGCCGGTATTCCGTTGTTGAAGATAGCCGTATCCTATCATATGCGCCGCGGAATGTCAACTGTCCGCGCATGGTGGAATGCCTGAAATATTTGAGGTTTTCCAGAGAAATTTGTGCATACGGGAGAAAAAAGCGGTCCCTCTTTTCGGAAGGATCGCTTTTCGGTATGCGGTTGATCAGAAATCTGCGCTGCCCACAGTGCGGGGATGCAGTTCCACGTCGCGGATGTTGTTCACACCGGTGAGATACATCACCATCCGCTCGAAGCCCAGGCCATAGCCTGCGTGACGGCAGGAGCCGTAGCGCCGCAGGTCGCAGTAATACTTGTAATCCTCCGGATTCATGCCCAGCTCCTTGATGCGGGCTTCCAGCACATCCAGACGCTCCTCGCGCTGGCTGCCGCCGATGATCTCGCCAATGCCAGGCACCAGGCAGTCCGCCGCGGCCACGGTTTTGCCGTCATCGTTCAGGCGCATATAGAAAGCCTTAATGTCCTTGGGATAGTCGGTGACGAATACGGGCCGCTTGAAGATGTGCTCCGTCAGATAGCGCTCGTGCTCGGTCTGCAGGTCGATGCCCCACTCCACGGGATAGTCAAACTTCTCACCGCTCTTTTTCAGCAGGTCCACCGCTTCCGTGTAGCTCACCCGGCCGAAGTCGGAGGAGGCCACATGCTCCAGACGCTCCCGCAGGCCCTTATCCACGAACTGGTTGAAGAAGTCCATCTCCTGAGGGCACTGCTCCATCACATAGCGGATGATATACTTGATCATGTCCTCGGCGGTATCCATATAACCGTTCAGATCGGTGAAGGCCATCTCAGGCTCCACCATCCAGAACTCGGCGGCGTGACGCTGGGTGTTGGAATTCTCCGCACGGAAGGTAGGACCAAAGGTATAGACATTGCCGAAGGCCATGGCGAAGTTCTCGGCGTTCAGCTGGCCGGACACCGTCAGGCTGGTCTTCTTGCCGAAGAAGTCCTGACTGTAATCCACCTGACCGTCCTCCGTCTTGGGGACGTTGTTCAGGTCCAGCGTTGTCACCTGGAACATCTCGCCGGCGCCCTCGCAGTCGCTGGCGGTGATGATGGGGGTCTGTGCGTAGACAAAGCCGCGATCCTGGAAGAACTTGTGGATGGCGTAGGCCGCCGCGCTCCGCACCCGGAAGGTGGCGGAGAACAGGTTCGTCCGGGGACGCAGGTGCTGGATAGTCCGCAGGAACTCTACGCTGTGGCGCTTTTTCTGCAGGGGATAGTCCGGAGTGGAGATGCCCTCCACGGCGATCTCGGTGGCCTTCAGCTCCAGAGGCTGCTTGGCATCCGGCGTCAGGGTCACAACGCCGGTGACGATCAGGGCCGCGCCTACGTTCTGGGCGGCGATGTCCTTATAGTTAGAGAGGGCCTCTGCCTCCATCACCACCTGAAGATTGCGGAAGCAGGAGCCGTCATTCAGCTCGATGAAGCCGAAGCCCTTCAGATCCCGAATGGTGCGGACCCAGCCGCCCACGGAAACGGTCTGACCGGAGAGCGCTTCGCTGTCTGCAAAAATTTTTGCGATTTTTGTGTAACTCATAGTTTGATCCGTCCTTTGTGTTGTTGGTACAATTATAAGCATAATACTCCTATTTTTCGTTCTTTACAAGAGGGAACCGCCATTCTTCCAGCAGAATCAGGGATTTTACGGCGAAAACATAAATTCCTCTTGAATTTTGGCCATTCATCCGATATAATGAACAACGTTAATGCCGGTGTGATGGAATTGGTAGACGTGACGGACTCAAAATCCGTTGGTAGCGATACCGTGTGGGTTCGAGTCCCACCACCGGCACCAAATAGAAACACCATCCGTCAGGGTGGTGTTCCTTTTTTGCTATGCAAAAGTGTAGCAAAATAAGAAATGTGCCACTTCCTCGCCCCTGCGGGGCAACCGGAAATGGTGCACGAAAACTTCATGCACATTTCGTTTGCGGTATGCGCTGTCCGTATGCGGCAGATCTTATGGGAAAACAGGAGGAAACCGCAGCGGTCAAGGTGGCCCATGGAATTCTGTATAGATATTTTTCGCCAATATGTGTATAGTATAAAGACATATGATGCGATCTGTTCTGCGCCGCAGAATGGACGAACACAGGAAAGGTAACGTAATTTATGAATCGGAAAAACCATCTGCTGGCGATCCTTGCGGCTGTCAGCCTCATCCTTGCCTCCCTTGCCGGCTGCGGCGGAAAAACAGAGCCGGACGTCCCGCAGCCGACGCAGAAACCTGTCGAATACGCCAATCTGACGGACGAGGATTCCCGTGCTCTGCTCTCCCGGCTGCTTGAGGACGCGGGCATAGACGAGACCCGGATCCGCGGCCTTTTTGACCGGGTGGACCAGTTCAACGCCAGTGTTAAGAGTGAATGGCTGACGAACGGCTTTGAGCGCGCTGTCCCCACCGACACCAAGTACGATCCCTATGAGATGCAGGATCTGTGGGCGGAGAAAAACGGTGACTTCCCCGGCTATAACTGCCGCATTACGGCATTCAGCCTGTTCGGTGAGTTCGTCACCGTCGGAGCGGATCAGCCGAAGACTCAGGGAGAGGATACGCTTTTTCTGGATTTGGAAACGCTGACCGAAGATCCCGCCGTTCTCTGCGGAGACAGCACTGCCAAATTCTGCGCGCTGTTTGCGCCGGTGCCCGCCGCAGACAGTACGGATGTGGACGAGCAGGCCCAGACGCTTCAGGCGGGCTGGGCCGCCCGGGGCGTCGCATTCTCGGACAGCCCCGCCCGGCTGATCTCCGTTGTCCTGCATGACAGGTTCTCGGACACGGAGAATACGCTGTTTGTGGGGCATGTTGGGGTGCTGCTGCCTGTGGAGGACGGGAGTTTCTGTCTGGTCGAGAAGGTTGCCTTCCAGGAACCGTACCGGCTGGTAAAGTTACAAAATCGGGCGGAACTGCGCGATTATCTGATGGCAAAGTACGATACCTCCTGGGGACAGGATACCACCCGGCCCTTCATCATGGAAAATGACAGCCTGATGGCGGAGTGAGCGGCGGCACGGGACTGCGGATACCGTATCAGCAATCATACAGTAAAAATAATTGGTTTCCTTGAAAAACCGGCAGACGTGTGGAACGTCTGCCGGTTTTTGTGTGCAGAACGTTGCGCCGGGGCACATGTTTCTGTTGATGGCCGCATAGATTGGACAAGCAAAGGAGGAATCACTATGCAGCTTTGGAAAAATACGGCTTTGACCTCGGTGGCGGCGCTGCTGGGGCTGTTTCTGCTGCCCTTGGCCGTAGCCCGGGAACCGGCGGAGGTACCGGAGTATACGGAATTACCCCGGACGGAGCAGACGGCTCCGGTCCAGCCTGCGGTAAAGGCTGTTTATGACGCGGACCGGACCCTGCGGGTGCTGGACGGAGAGACTGTGCGGGAAATGACGCTGGCGGACTATCTGGTGGGCGTCACGGCGGCGGAGATGCCGGCGTCCTTTGCAGAGGAGGCGCTGAAGGCTCAGGCGGTGGCAGCCCGTACCTATACCCTTTACAAGCTGACAGCCGGCAGCAACCACGGGGACACGGCGGACATCTGCACGGACTCCACCTGCTGTCAGGCATATATCGCCATGGAGCAGGCCCGGGCCAACTGGGGGGCACAGGCGGACGCTTATGAGAAAAAGGTCCGTGATGCGGTGACGTCTACCGATGGGGAGGCCATCCTTTACGGCGGCGTTCCGATTCTGGCGGTGTTCCATTCCAGTTCTGCGGGGCTGACCCGGGCTGCGGGGCAGGTGTGGCAGAACGATCTGCCCTACCTGAAGCCGGTGGATTCCCCCGAAGCCAAGGAGACCATCCCCAATTATTACAGCCGCGTAGACTTTACCCCGGCGGCGCTGAAGGAAAAGCTGCTGGCGAAGATCCCCTCTGCCGATCTCTCCGGGGACAAGAAAAGCTGGCTGAAAGATCCTATCCGGGACAGCGCCGGCAGCGTGGAGACGGTGGAGGTGGGGGGCGTGACGGTCCGGGGCGGTACGGTGCGCGCTGCGCTGGGGCTGCGTTCCGCCTGCTTTGAATGGGAATTGCAGGACGGCAATTTTGTGTTTTACGTCACCGGCTACGGCCACGGCGTGGGCCTCAGTCAATACGGCGCGGACGCCATGGCGGAGAGCGGCGCGGACTATCAGACCATCCTGACCCACTACTATACCGGCGTGACAGTGGAGGTCTTCACCGGCTGAGTCACGGACTTTACAAGACAGAAGCAAATGTGGTAAAATATTTTATTAAAAACTGCCGCAAAGGGGAACTGCTGATGAAAAAGCGATGGGCCATGGGTCTGCTGTGCTGCTTGCTGCTGTTTCAATTGGCTTTTCCGGCCAAAGCGGCGGGCAGTGTGTATTTCGTGGCGGCAGAGGAAAGCGTTCTGCCGGTGACGGATGCCACCATGCCCTTCTGGGCCAACGGCTATCTGTATGTACCGGCCTCTGTATTCACCAATCTGGGGATCTCTGTCATCAACAATACCGCAAAAAAAATGACGGTGCTGGAAAAGGACCGCCGGGCCATGCTGTTTGACTGGGCCAAGGGTACGGCGCAGGACAGCAGCGGCAGTCTGTTCACCCCCGGCGTCATTCAGTCCGGCGGACTGGTGTTTGTCCCGGCGTCTACCGTCGCAAACTTTTTCGGCCTGCAATATTCCGTGACAGATGTGACCAACGGCTATCTGGTGTGGCTGCGGTCTCCGGATTTCGGCATGAGCGCCAAGGATTTTGCCAATGCGGCGACCTACAATATGGAAGAGCGCTACAACGCGTATAACAGGGATGCCACGTCCAGTACCACGCCCAATGTACCGGTTACACCCTCCGCACCGACGCGGGGGGCCAGAATCCATCTGTGTCTGGAAGCGGATCAGCGGACCTCCGGGCTGCTGGACGCCTTGGACCGTGCTAACGGCTGGGCCACCTTCTACTGTACGCCGGACTTCCTGGAATCCAACGGCGAACTGCTGCGGCGGATGGCTGCCTCCGGTCATGCGGTGGGCATACTGGCGGAGAGCGGCGAGGACACGGCGGAGCAGCTGCGGCGGGGCAATGAAGCCCTGTACCGGGCCACTCTGGGAAAGACCCGGCTGGCCTACGTGCCGGATGCGGAGGAGACGGAGCTGCAGGCCTTGGAGGAGGTTGGCTGGCGGTGCCTGACACCCTCGATGGACCGGGCGGATTATAAGCTGGAAAGCAGCTCCAACGCCTCCACGCTGATGAAGCGGGTGTCGGCCCGGCGGGGGGATGTGTCTGTCTGGCTGGGGACCACTGCCTCTGCCGCGGGCCTGCGGGAATTTGTGATCTCCGCTCAGGGAGCGGGCCACTACTGCCGGGCGATGACGGAAATCGGCTGACCGGCGGCTGAAATGGCGCAAGATTTACAAAACGTTCAACACCCTGACGAAGTTTAGGGTAATATAAAGTAGAGAAGAACATAAGAAACGGGACCGGAAGGCCCCGCAGAACGGAGGAGACCCTATGGGACGCAACATTCTGGTTGTAGAAGACGATAAGAATATCTCCGACCTGATCCACATGTATCTGGTAAAGGAAGGCTTTGACGTCCGCATCGCCGGGGACGGCGGCAAAGCACTGGAGGAGTTCCAGAAGAAGGAGCCGGACCTGATCCTGTTGGACATCATGCTGCCTGTGATGGACGGCTGGGCGGTCTGCGCCAAGATCCGGGAGACCAGCAAGGTGCCCATCATCATGCTGACGGCCAAGAGCGAGGTCTTTGACCGGATCCAGGGCCTTGAAATGGGCGCGGATGACTACATCGTCAAGCCCTTTGAGATGAAGGAGCTGATCGCCCGGATCAATGCCGTTCTGCGGCGGACGGAGATCCCCAACGACACCAGCAAGAAACTCCATTTCGACAAGCTGACCATTGATCTGGATTCCTATGAGCTGATCGTGGACGGCAAAAAGATCGACACGCCCCCCAAGGAACTGGAACTGCTGTACCATTTGGCCTCCACCCCCAACCGGGTCTACACCCGCAACCAGCTTTTGGACGAGGTGTGGGGCTTCGACTATTTTGGCGACAGCCGCACTGTGGACGTGCATATCAAGCGCCTGCGGGAAAAGGTAGAGGGCGTCAGCGACCAGTGGGCGCTGAAAACCGTCTGGGGCGTGGGCTATAAGTTCGAGACCGTTAGCGGCCAGACGGCAGACAAGGCGAAGTAATATGAAGGATTGGTTCCGCGAGCGGTTTCACGGGCTTTATTGGCGGCAGATGGCCGTCACCGTGGGCATGGTGTTCCTGACGCTGGTGCTGTTGGGCGTGTCCTTTTTTTCCCTGAGCTATTCCTATGCCCGGGGGCAGAAAACCGATGAGCTGATGGTCCGGGCGATGGCGGTGAGCAAGCTGTCCGTGCGGTATCTGGAGACCGGCCGCTATCTCTCTATGGAGGAATTGCAGAAGGACGAGCAGTTCCGTCAGCTGGCGGCCACTGCCGCCGTGATCTCCGAAATGGATATTCTGGTGTGCGATATGGATGGCCATGTCCTCCTGTCAACGGATGCCACTATGGATGGCCGGTCCGTCACCATTCCGTCATCGGTGATGGACAAGGTCTCCGCAGACGGCACCTGGGCCGGGCGGAGCCGTCTGGACCAGATTTATTCCAGCAAGCAGTTTGTGGGCGGCGTGTCCGTGGTGAACCCAACCACCGGGGAGGTCCTGGGGGCGGTGTTCACCGTCTGCGCCTCGGATTCCGTTGATAATCTGTGGCGGGCCTTTGCGGGACTGCTGATGATGACGGGCTTCGTGGTGCTGATGATCTCCTTTATGGCGTCCTCCATCACCACCATGCGGCAGATCAAGCCCATCCGGGAGATGGCCGCCGCCACCCGGCAGTATGCCGACGGTGATTTTGACGTTCGCATGAATGACTACGGCCGGGAGGACGAGATCGGCGAGCTGGCGGCTTCCTTTAATAATATGGCAGAGTCCTTGCAGCAGACGGAGCGTCAGCGCCGGGAGTTCATCGCCAACATCTCCCACGAGCTGAAAACCCCTATGACCACCATCGCCGGGTATACGGACGGCATTTTGGACGGTACCATCCCGCCTGAGAATGAAAAGCAGTATCTGCGGATCATCGCCAACGAGAGCCGCCGTCTCAGCCGCCTTGTGCGGCGGATGCTGGATGTCAGCCAGCTGCAGGCTATCGATCCCCTGCGCAACGGTAATCATTTCGACGTGTGCGAGTCTATGCGCCGGGTACTGATCTCCATGGAGAAGAAGATCAATGACCGGCATCTGGATGTGGAAGCGGATATTCCCGATGAGCCGATTTTGGTGCTGGGCGACAACGATATGATCACCCAGGTCATTTACAACCTGCTGGAAAATGCCGCCAAATTTGCGCGGGAGGGCTCCACCCTCTATTTGGGTGTGGCCATGATGGACGGCAAGGCCCGGATCACTGTCCGGAACGTGGGCGAGACCATCCCGGCGGAGGAGCTGCCGCTGCTGTTTGAGCGGTTCCACAAAAGTGACAAGTCCCGCAGCGAGGATAAGGATGGCTATGGCTTGGGCCTGTATATCGTCAAGACCATTTTGCAGCAGCACAAGGAAGAAATCAATGTCACCAGCGAGAACGGCGTGACCACCTTCACGTTTTCTCTGCGGGTGGAGTAAAGAGGTACTATGAGCGAGCGCAGGACCCTGCAGACGCGGGGAGAAGTCATCGAGGAATACAGCAGAGATTTCCCCGCGGAGATCGTGGAGACCTATTCCCGGCCTTTGCCGGGGGCCGTGGAGCCTGTACCCACAGAGCCAACGCCCAGATCTCGGAGGAAAAAGCGACGGGTGTGGAAGGGGCTGCTGATCCTTCTGGCCGTAGCGGCGGTAATCGCTCTGCTGGCGGCGGGGGTGCGGTGGCTGATATGGGAATTGCAAATGCCTGATGACTGGGGCGAGGATGATTATTACTACTACGATCAGGATCAGGAGGATGAGGATGCCCCCATTACCATTCCCACTGTGGAACCGGATGCAGACGCCCGTCTGGAACTGGCGAAGGACCGCAGCCATGCGCTTTCGGCTCAGGAGGTTTACCGGAAGGTAAGCGGCGCCGTGGTCACGGTGGCGGTGGATCTGGACGGCGGCCGGATGTCTGTGGGAACCGGTGTGATCTTCCGGGAGGACGGCTACATCCTCACCAACCACCATGTGGTAGCCGGGGGCAAGAGCTGCACGGTGCTGCTGTCCGGAGGACGGCCCTATGCGGCGAAGTATATCGCCAGCGACGCCGGGTACGATCTGGCGGTGCTGAAGATCAATGCGGAGGAGGCTCTTCCCTTTGCGGAATTTGGAAATTCCGACGCTTTGTCCGTAGGCGACCCTGTGTACGCCATCGGTACGCCCCTGGACATTGAGATGGGCGGCACCTTCACGGATGGTATCGTTTCCTCCGTCAACCGGGAGATCCAGCTTACCAGCCGGACCTCCATGCCGCTGATCCAGACCAATGCGGCGCTGAACAACGGCAACTCCGGCGGCCCGCTCATCGACAGTTACGGGCAGGTAGTGGGTATCAACTTTATGAAGCTGTATGCCCGATATTCCACGGTGGAGGGTCTTGGCTTTGCCATTCCCTCCGTGCAGGCGGAGCGGGTGGTCAATGATCTGCTGATCTACGGCGAGCCTCAGCCGGAGCCGCTGCTGGGCGTTTCCGTTCTGCAAGTGCCGGACCAGCTGGCGGAGCACCTGTGGGGCATTCAGGTGAAGGAGGTCACGGTGGGCGGCGCGGCGGACTGGGCCGGCGTCCGGGCCGGGGATTATCTTCTGGCGGCGGACGGCAAGGAGACCCTCAGCAGTGCGGATCTGCTGCGGGCCCGGTGGCAGCACCATGTGGGAGACGAGATGACGTTGACCCTTTGGCGCCGCGGCGAGATCCTGACGGTGACGCTGGAACTGACCGAGGCCGTGGAAAAATGATCCCCTCTAAATGAAACGAATGACCCCCGGCGGCTTAGTTCAGCCGCCGGGGGTTTTATGATCCTTTTGGGGGAAAATCAGCGAAAGACCGGAGAGCAGCAGGTAGATACCGAAGGGGCGGCGCAGCAGGTCCACATCCACCGCTGTGGCGATCCATGCTCCTGCAAGTGCCGCCGGGACAGCCACGGGGACGGCAGCCTTCCATGTGGGTGTATCCAGATATCCCTTCTGCCAGTGGCACAGCAGGGCGGAAATGGCTGTGGGCAGGAAGAACAGCAGATTGATGCCCCGAGCCGTTCGCTGGTCCACGCCTAAAAACAGTGTCATCACCAACAGCAGCAGCGTTCCGCCGCCCACGCCCCACGCGGAGATCACCGCAGCCCCCAGCCCGCAGAGAAAGGGGAGCAGCCAGTCCGTCACAGCAGATACCTCACCCCCGCGTAAAAGAGAAAGGCGGCGAAGATCCACTTCAAAACTTTGGTGGACACTCTGCCGTAGAACTTTCCGCCCAGCCAGCCCCCCAGCAGCCCACCCGCCAGATAGGGCAGGGCGGAGGCCCAATCCATCCCGCCCCGCCAGAGGTACATGGCGGCGGATACAGCGCACACCGGGAAAATGACCGCCACACAGGTGGCATAGAGCTGCCGGGACTTCAGATTGCCCCAATGGGAGAGAATGGGGAGAAATACCATACCGCCGCCACCACCGAACAGACCGTTGGCAAGACCAGCTGCACCGCCGGCGATCCGGGCGGGCCATTTTGAAGCCATCACGCCACCTTCCTTTCGCGTATGTACGGACCTCCGCCGGTGGGTCAAAGGATTTTTGGCCCGGCGGCGGAGGGGAGGGAGCCGTTATTTCAGCTCAAAGCTCTGGCAGTCGGTGCACTTGATCTCGGTGGGGTTAGCCTCGTGAGTGCCGACCCGAATGGAGGTCAGGCCGCAGTAATTGGAGTCCTGGCAGTGGTGCGCGCAGTTGTTGACGGTGCAGCTGATGCTCTGATTGGGGGTGCACTGGCAGCCGCCGTTGGTGCAGTCCTTCATGATTCGTTCCTCCTGCATGAGAAAAATTTTGGCTTACGCCGTCAGGTAGTATGTCCCCGGACCTGAACTTTATACGGCGGCGAACATAAAAAACAGGCGTTCCCTCCGGGAACGCCTGCGAGGCTGTCGATAAAGTGATAAATTTTCCGCGACGGTAAGGAAGGGTGTGCGCGGGAAACCCAAGAAGGGTGTCCCGCGCCATTAAAATCCTAAGTTTTCAGAACTTTTATGAAGTTCTGAAAACTTGCTCAGCGGGGAGAAAAGACTTTTTCGACACGCTGACAGGCGTTCCCTCCGGGAACGCCTGTCAAATATTGGCTCATTTTTCCAAAAGCTTCCGCAGGGAGTCAAAGGCTTCACCCAGTTCCGCCTTAGCCTTGGCGGAGGGGTTGGCCCGGAGGACCCGCAAAGCGGTTTCATAGCGCTGGATGGAGCGGGTGCGGACCTGCGCTTCTCTCTGGCGGACGGCAGCGATGAGGGCGTCCAGCTCCTCCCGATGCTTGGCAAGCTCCTGCTCGCCGGGTTCGTCGATGCCATCGTCCAGCGCGGCGCGGGTCTTTTCCAAAGCCTGGGCGATATTGGCCAGGATTTCCAGCTTGGATTCCACCCGGCGGCGGAAGGCGTTTTCCAGAGCCGTCCGGCGGCGCTGCTTCCGGACCTGCTTGGCGGTGCGGTGGGCTTCCAGCTCGTCAGCCAGATAGGACTGCAGCAGGTATCTGTCCAGAGAGGTCTTTTCCCGGAAAGCCTGCAGCTCCTCGGCAGTGCGGGCCTGAGCGGCCTCGGCCTTTTTGGCCAGCCGCCGCAGCTCTGCGTTTTCCTCGGTAAGCTTGGTAAGGACCTCCCGCAGGTCGATGGCGGCCTTGGTGGACTTTACCGTATCCATGATGAACAGCACGGCGATCACTGCGGCCAGAGGATTCACCAGCAGGGCCGGGAGCTTATGGAGCAGCTTGTCGATGGGGGGATGGATGACATAGATCAGCAGATCGGAGAAAAAGCCCCAGGCGATCGAACTGGTCAGGCAGATGTAGCCGTGGAGGTTAAAGGGCTGCTTGGTGTAATCCCAGTAGCGGACCTTGAAAAGCTGCTCCATTACGGCGCCTACCACATATTCCAGCGCCGTAGCGGCCAGCATACCCAGAAAATAGACCAGCCAGAAGTTGTCCGCCACCGGCAGGGTGGCAAACAGAATGATGATGGCCCCGGAGCCATAGATCGGCAGCAGCGGCCCATGGAGAAAGCCCCGGTTCACCCAATGACGCTGCTTGGCGGAGACATAACAGGATTCCCAGACCCAGCCGCAGAAGCAATAGAAGAAGAACAGCAGGGCCCACTGCCCCGGCGTGTAAACGTACATAGAAAATCATCCTTTCATAGGATCGGCAGTGCCGTTTGGCTGCGGGTCAGTCCAGATTGACCCGGAAATCGCCCCGGGCCGCCGCGTCTGCCCGGCGCTGCTTTTCCGCAGCCTGAGCATCCAGCAGCCCGCCGATGATCTGGTTGGATACTAAAAAGCCCTTGGGGGTCAGATGCCACACACCGTTTTCCGACACAGCATAGCCGGCGGCCACGCACTTTTGCAGAAACGGCAGGAAAATCGGATCAAACCGGCGGCGGAACTGGGCTTCGTAATCCTTGGGATCCAGACCGGAGATTAGTCGCGCACCCAGCATCACCCACTCCACGTCCCGGTCTCTGGGAGGGATGACGGTGTTTTCGGAAAAGCGGAACTGTCCGCCGTGTGCGGCGGCGATGTAGGCGTCCAAGTCTTTTTCGTAGGCATACCGGACGCCGCCGAAATCGCTGTGGGCACCGGGGCCAAAGCCGGCGTATTCCTGAAGCTTCCAATATTTCAGGTTATGCCGGGATTCCCGGCCCGGCTTGGCGAAGTTGGAAATTTCGTACTGCTCATAGCCGTACTGCTTCAAAAATTCCACGGTTTGCAGGTACATATCCGCCTGTTCCTCGTCTCCCGGCAGACCGGCGGTGTCCTTCATGGCAAAGAGAGGCGTCCCTTCCTCTACCTTCAGGCCGTAGCAGCTCAGATGCTCCGGGTTCAGAGCTACGGCAGCGGCGAGATTTTCCATCCATCGCTCCTGCGTCTGGTGGGGCAGACCATAAATGAGGTCCAGCGACAGATTTTGAATCTTGGCTTTCCGGGCAGCCTCCACCGCCTGTTGGACCTGCTCCATGGTGTGGACCCGGCCGATGGTTCGCAGCTCCTCGTCGCAGGCGGACTGCATCCCCAAGGAGATCCGGTTGAAGCCGCAGCGCCGCAGGGCGCGGAGAGCTTTCCAATCCCCGGCGGAGTCCGGGTTGGCCTCCAGAGTGATCTCCGCGTCACGGGCCACTTGATAACGCTTTTCAATGACCTTTAAAATTTTGCACAGGCGCTTTTCTCCTAAGTAGCTGGGAGTGCCGCCGCCGAAGTATACGGTATCCACTGTGTGAGACGCGGCCAGCGGCGCGGCTTCTGTCAAATGGGCGCAGAGGGCGTCGGTATAGGCGTCCATGCGGTCCTCGCCATGGGGCAGGGAGTAGAAGTCGCAGTAGACGCATTTGGCCTTGCAGAAGGGGATGTGGATGTACAGCCCCAGCGGCCGGACGGTTTTCATAAAAATGCCCTCCTTTTGGAATCATGGTCAATAGTTTACCGCTTTTCAGGCTGCATTGCAAGAAATTTCACATACTTTTCGCCGGAATGGGGAACCTATGGAAAACTTGTGAAAAGAGGTCGTACTATGGATATGACGCCCCGGGAATACCAACAGTATGTGCAGCGGAAAATGAAAAAGTCCCCCTTGGGGAAGGACGTATGTCTGGCCTTTTTCGTGGGCGGAGCCATCTGTGTTCTGGGACAGGCCATTCTGGACGGCTGGATGTCTCTGGGTCTGCCCAAGGAGGACGCGGGCACAGCTACCTCCTGTTCGCTGGTGGCCCTGTCCTCATTGCTGACGGGACTGAATCTCTACAACAAGCTGGCCCGCTTCGGCGGCGCGGGAACGCTGGTGCCCATTACCGGCTTTTCCAACGCCGTGACCTCCCCAGCGCTGGATTTCAAGTCCGAGGGATTCGTCACCGGTATGGCGGCGAAGATGTTCACCGTAGCCGGGCCGGTCATCACCTTCGGGACACTGGCATCGGTGATCTACGGCGTGATCCTGATGTTATTGAAATGATCGGCGGGGAGGGAAGTGCGTATCTGAACCGGATTCCTTTGGTGTGGAGATGTCTTGGCGAATCTGTGCGTCGGATTCGCCTTTCCTGAAAACGGGAGGTGACAACTGCGACCGACCCTGCAGCCTGCGGTCTTGCATTGAAATTTCGCAAAGCTGAACCGGTAGATGTATTGTATGGCATTTTCAAATTCAACAAAAAATTGTTATTTTTTGCCATATCTTATAATTGCAAAAAAACGGACACAGATTATATTAACAGTGCTAATAAGCGATATTGTTTCGCTTTTCTTTTTGCACTGACTCGTGCACGTGCACGGAACGGAAAAACATATACAGCTCGAGTGGAGACCAACAGAGCAAGTATGGAACGCATCGCCGCCAGAGCCGGCGTATCCCGGGGCACTGGAATCGGGCGCTGCCTGCTATGATCTTGACGGGCACGGTGTTGGGGTGAAACAGCCCACGGCATCCGTTTTCAAATTAAAAATCTGTATACTTGTTGATACGATATGCCGCCTGCGGCGGCGAGAGAGGAGCAAGACATGGAAACCATTACCAACCTGATCAAAGACACACCGATCCCCAAGATGGTCAAGGTTCGCCAGAACTTCGACAAGACCTGCATCCCTGAGAGCGATATTCCCGGCATCATCACCCGGGAGCTGGATCGCCCTGAGATCGGCGGCAAGATCCAGCCCGGTCAGAAGATCGCCATTACCTGCGGCAGCCGCGGCATCAATCACAATGCCGTGATGGCCCGTGCCATTGTGGATTTTGTCAAATCCAAGGGTGCCGAGCCTTACATTGTGGCGGCTATGGGCAGCCACGGCGGCGCTACCGCCGAGGGCCAGCTCCAGATCCTCAAGGACTACGGCGTCACTGAGGAAGCCATGGGCTGCCCCGTGAAAAGCTCCATGGAGACGGTGCAGATCGGCATTTCCGGCGTACGTCATCAGCCGGTATATGTGGATAAGAATGCCTCTGAGGCTGACGGCATCATCCTCTACAACCGCATCAAGCCCCACACCTCCTTCCGCGGCCCCTATGAAAGCGGCCTGATGAAGATGATGGCCATCGGCCTTGGCAAGCAGAAGGGCGCTGAGAGCATCCATCATCAGAGCCCTGCCATCATGCATGAGTTGGTGGAGGAGTACGGCCGGACGATTCTGGAAAACGCGCCGGTTCTGGGCGGCATTGCCATCATTGAAAACGCCTATGACGATACCTATCTTATCAAGGGCCTGAGCCCGGAGGAGATCATCAGCGAGGAACCCAAGCTCAAGGAGATCTCCTACAAGACCATCGCCCACCTGCTGTTTGACAAGTGCGACGTACTGGTGGTGGATAAGATCGGCAAGAACATCTCCGGCGACGGCATGGACCCCAACGTGTCCGGCCGCTTTGTCCAGCCCAAGTACTGCTCCGGCGGCATTCAGGCGGAAAAGTGCGTCATCCTGGACCTGACCGACGAGACCCACGGCAATGCACAGGGCATCGGCCTGGCGGAGGTCACCACCCGCCGTCTGTTCAACAAGATGAAGCTGGAGATGACCTATCCTACCGGCGTGACCAACACCTTCCTGCATCTGATGAAGATTCCCATGATCATGGACAATGACCGGGAAGCTATGCAGCTGGCCCTGATGTGCTGCCCCGAGGCAGAGGATCATGACCACATGAAGATGATCCGCATCCCCAACACCGCCCATATCGGTGTCATCGAGATTTCTGAGGGTATGCTGCCTCTGGTGGAGAACAACCCCAACTTTGAGGTCCTCACGGAGCCCTATGACCTGCCCTTTGACGAAAACGGCAACCTGTTCTGAAAAATCCGAGCTGCCGGAGGCCTGCCGTGAACAGGCGACTACCGGACAGCTCTGGTTTTAAATAGTAGTGCAAGAAACACAAAAAAGAAAGGAACTGACTCTATGGTATCTCCCGCAATGCTGATCGTAGCACTGGTGATCGCAATCGCAATCATCCTGTTCTGCATCATCGTCCTCAAACTCAACGCTTCCATCGGCATGGTTCTGGCCAGCCTGTTCATGGGTGTGGCCGGCGGCCTCGACCTGATGACTACAATGGACACCATCTCCTCCGGCTTCGGCAGCATGATGACCAGCATCGGCCTGCCTGTCGGCTTCGGCACCATCCTGGGCCAGCTGATGAGTGACAGCGGCGCTGCCGACATCATCGCCGACAAGCTGGTTTCCGCTTTCCCTGAAAAGCGCTCCATCTGGGGCCTGAGCCTGGCCGGCTTCGTGCTGTCCATCCCTGTGTTCTTTGACGTCACCTTCATTATCCTGATCCCCATCGGCATCACCATTGCCGCCAAGATCGACATGAAGATGTGCTATGTCACCGGCTGCCTGACCATCGGCGCCACCACCGCTCACTGCGTGGTGCCTCCCACGCCCAACCCTCTGGCTGCCGCCGATATCTTTGGTTTTGATCTGGGCATCATGATGATCGTCGGTCTGGTTGTCGGTTTTATCACCGTTCTGGTGTCCGACTTCATCTATGTTAAGATCCACAACCGCGGCATTTGGAATGAGGAAAAGGACGTGAACCACAGCTCCAACGTTGTTAACGAGCTGGTAACTGCCCGCGCTGCTCAGAACAGCTCTAAGGCCCGTCCCTCTTTCGGTATGGCTCTGCTGCCCGTCGTCATCCCCGTGGTCTGCATTCTCTTCGGTACCCTGGGCAGCGCCATGTTTGACGAGGAGCCTCTGATCTGCAGCTTCCTGGGCAACAAGCTGGTTGCCATGACCCTGGGTACTCTGGGCGCTTACCTGGTAAGCCTGCCCTACATTGGCCGTGAGAATCTGGAGAAGTCTGCCGGTGAGGCACTGAAGAGTGCCGGCGTGGTGCTGCTGATCACCGGTGCAGGCGGCTCTTTCTCCTCTGTCATCACCGCTACCGGCATTGGCAATGCCATCGTGAGCCTGCTGGGCACCGATACCACCTCCGTCATCCCTGCCATGTTCCTGGCCTACTTCATTGGCATGATCTTCCGTGTGGCGCAGGGCTCCGGCACCGTGGCCGGCATGACCTCTATGGGCATCATGGCAACCATCGCTCCCGCCATCGGCTGCCATCCCGTGTGGATCGCGCTGGCCTGCCTGTCCGGCGGCAACTCCATCGGCCATGTCAATGACTCCGGCTTCTGGGTGGCCACCAATATGTCCGGCCTGACCGTGACCGGCGGTCTGAAGACCTACACCCTGGGCTCCTTTATCTCCTCTGTGTGCATTTTCGTGCTGGCTCTGATCGGCGCCCTGGTGATCCCCCTGTAAGCATACCCGGCCCCATAATATGAAGGAGGAATTATACATACAAAATGCAATGATTATTGACCCCAAAGACAATGTGGCCGTTGCCATTGAGCCGATTGCCGCAGGGGATACCGTTACCTATCTCAAAGAGGGAAAGACAGTGTCTCTGAAAGCCACGGAAGATATTACCATTTATCATAAGCTGGCTACCCGGACCATCGAAAAGGGTGAGCCTGTGGTGAAGTATGGCGAACACATCGGTGTGGCCACGGAACAGATCCCCGAGGGCGCCCATGTTCATGTTCACAATGTTGAGAGCATGAAAGAAGATCGCCGCGGGATGGAGTAAGGGAGGATACAGAATATGACTTTTTACGGATATCGCCGTCCTGACGGACGGGTTGGCGTGCGTAACCGAGTACTGATCCTGCCCGCCAGCGTTTGCGCCACAGACACGGCCCGCATCATTGCACAGCAGGTCGAGGGCGCTATCAGCTTCAATAACCAGCAGGGCTGTTCTCAGGTGGCCCCTGACCAGCAGCTTACCATGGACGTGATGGCAGGCTATGCCGCCAATCCCAATATCTACGGTACTGTGATGGTGTCTCTGGGCTGCGAAAACTGCCAGATGGACCTGGTGGTCAAAGCCATTGAAGAGCGCACCAACAAGCCCCTCAAGCAGGTCATCATCCAGGAGGCCGGCGGCACGCTGAAGGCTGTGAACATGGCCGTGCGTTACGCCAAGGAAATGGTGGCTGAAGCCTCCATGCTCCAGAAGGAGGAGTTCCCCCTGTCCGAACTGATTGTCGGCACGGAATGCGGCGGCTCCGATCCTACCAGCGGCCTTGCTGCCAACCCCGCCATCGGCGCTATGAGCGATCTGGTGGTGCAGGCAGGCGGTACCAGCATTCTCTCCGAGACCTCCGAGTTCATTGGCGCTGAGCACATTCTGGCCCGCCGTGCTATCAACAAGGAAGTCCACGATCGCATCTATGAGATCACCAGCCGCTTTGAGGCGCACTTCCACGCTGTCGGCGAAGATGTCCGCCAGGGCAACCCCTCTCCGGGCAACAAGGCCGGCGGCATCACCACGCTGGAGGAGAAGTCTCTGGGCTGTATCCACAAGGGTGGCCACAGCCCCATCAATGCTGTATATGATTACGCCAAACAGGTCGAGAGCAAGCAGGGCCTGGTCATCATGGACACGCCGGGCAATGACCCCGCCTCCGTGGCGGCCATGGTGGCCGGCGGTGCACAGGTCATTGTGTTCTCCAGCGGCCGGGGTTCACCGGTGGGCCATCCCATTGCTCCTGTGGTGAAGGTCACGGGCAATAAGATCACTTTTGCCAATATGGAGGATAACATCGACTTCTGCGCAGCTCCTCTGATCTACGGGGAGAAGACGGTGGAGCAGCTGGGTACTGATCTGCTGAATATGGTGGTAGAGACCGCCTGCGGCAAGCAGACCAAGGCGGAAGCACTGGGCTTTGTTGAGACCGCTATTGCCCGTATCTGCAACTACGTCTGATTTGTTTTATAAAGTACATCTATAAAGTACATCGTCGGCTCTGACGCGGCTTTATGCCGCGTCAGAGCTTTTTTGTGCAAATAGAGAATTGGATAGACCGTCCCAATATTTAAGAGCGAAAAGAAAGCGGCCACAAACAGGCGGCATATCATCAGAACTTCTTCCTTGTATAAGCTGTGTAAAATTTATGAACTTTTTTCGTTTTAATAAGGTTACATAACGATGTGGAAAAAGCTGTGGAAAATGTGAAGAACCCTTTGGAACCGGGGAAAATACCGGGTGACCGGCTGTTATGTAAAAAGTTACGCAACAACCTTTTTAAGTGAAATGGCACTCTTTCTGACAAAAAACGGGGAACAGCGGAGGACGCTTGCAGTCAGGACGGGGATATGCTATAATCAACTCAGTATGAAAATGGCAGAATGTTCCCTGATAAACGGGGAAATGCCCTCTTGGAGGAACTATGGCGACTAAAAAACAGGATTATGGCAATGACAGCATCTCGTCTCTGAAAGGCGCGGACCGGGTCCGGAAACGGCCTGGTGTCATTTTTGGCTCCGACGGTCTGGACGGCTGCGAACACGCGGTTTTTGAGATCCTCTCCAACTCCATCGACGAGGCCCGGGAGGGCCACGGCCGGGTCATCACTGTGACGCGGTACAATGACCGCTCTATTCAGGTGGAGGATATGGGCCGCGGCTGCCCTGTGGACTGGAACGAAAAGGAACAGCGCTACAACTGGGAACTGGTGTACTGCGAGCTGTACGCCGGCGGCAAGTATGATAACCTCACCGGCGACAACTACGAATACTCCCTGGGCCTCAATGGCCTGGGCGCCTGCGCCACCCAGTACGCCTCCCGGTACATGGACGTCACCGTCTGGCGGGACGGCTTTGAATACAAGCTCCACTTTGAGCGGGGCGAGATCGTAGGGGAACTGGAAAAGACGCCCCTGCCCAAGTCCCAGGCGAAAAAGACCGGCACCCGCACCCGCTGGCTGCCGGACCTGGACGTGTTCACCGACATCGCCATCCCGGCGGAGTATTTCACCGACGTGCTGCGCCGGCAGGCGGTGGTAAACGAGGGCATCACCTTCAAGTTCCGCAATCAGCAGGAGGACGGCAAGTTTGATGAGCAGGACTTCGTCTATGAACACGGCATCCAGGACTATGTGGCGGAGCTGGCCGGAGAGGGGGCCCTGACGGCTCCCGTGTTCTGGCAGGCGGAAAAGCGGGGCCGGGACCGGGCGGACAAGCCGGAATACAAGGTGAAGCTCTCTGCCGCCTGCTGCTTTTCCAACAAGGTGCAGGTCATCGAGCACTACCACAACTCCTCCTGGCTGGAGCACGGCGGTGCGCCGGAAAAGGCGGCGAAAAGCGCCTTTGTCTCCGCGGTGGACAAGTACCTGCGGGAGCAGAACAAATATCAGAAGAATGAGAGCAAGATCGCCTGGCAGGATATTGAGGACTGCCTGATCTTCGTCTCCAACAACTTTTCCACCCAGACCAGCTACGAAAACCAGACCAAAAAGTCCATCACCAACAAATTCGTCCAGGAGGCCATGACGGAATTTCTGCGGACGAATCTGGAGATCTACTTCATCGAAAACCATTTCGACGCGGAGAAAATCGCCGAGCAGGTGCTGGTGAACAAGCGCAGCCGGGAAAGTGCGGAGAAGCAGCGGCTGAATATCAAGAAAAAGCTCTCCGGCAATATCGACATCTCCAACCGGGTCCAGAAATTCGTGGACTGCCGCTCCAAGGACGTGGAGAAGCGGGAGATCTACATCGTGGAGGGCGACTCCGCCTTGGGCAGCGTCAAGCTCAGCCGGGACGCGGAGTATCAGGGCATCATGCCCGTCCGGGGCAAGATTTTGAACTGCCTGAAGGCGGACTACGCCCGGATCTTCAAGAGCGAGATCATCACGGACCTGATCCGGGTGCTGGGCTGCGGCGTGGAGATCCAGAACAAGCACGTGAAGGATCTGGCAGCCTTCGATCTGAACAACCTCCGGTGGAACAAGGTGGTCATCTGCACCGATGGCGATGTGGACGGCTTCCAGATCCGGACGCTGATTTTGACCATGCTCTACCGCCTGACCCCCACCCTGATCCAGCAGGGGTATGTGTATATCGCGGAAACGCCGCTTTTCGAGATCAACTGCGGGGATAAGACGTGGTTCGCCTATTCCGACAAGGAGAAGGCGGATATTGTCAAAGCTCTGGAGGGGAAGAAGTACAAGATCGACCGCTCCAAGGGCCTTGGTGAGAACGACCCCGACATGATGTGGCTCACCACCATGAACCCGGAGACCCGGCGGCTCATCCGGGTCATGCCGGAGGATGTGGAGCGGACGGCGGAAGTGTTTGACCTTCTGCTGGGGGATAATCTTCAGGGCCGGAAGGATCATATCGCGGAAAACGGAGCAAGATTTTTGGATCTGGCGGATATTTCGTAATGTGCCGCCATGCGGCACCAGATTGCGGCCCCCACTTTTCTTTTGTCTTGTCAAAAGAAAAGTCGCCGCCGCAGCGGTGGAAA
>OLGI01000114.1_pt1 | contig 85289 bp, 63 predicted proteins | sample 1605221 | NCBI WGS metagenome assembly OLGI01 (sample SAMEA3888915, study PRJEB22519) | human gut metagenome | biome: human gut; feature: human-associated habitat; material: faeces | place: Denmark | collected 2010 | reverse complement strand
CTGGGTTCAGAACGTCGTGAGACAGTTCGGTCTCTATCTATCGTGGGCGCAGGAGTTTTGAGTGGTGCCGTCACTAGTACGAGAGGACCGTGATGGACAGACCTCCGGTTTACCAGTTGTGCCGCCAGGCGCACCGCTGGGTATCCGAGTCTGGTTAGGATAAGCGCTGAAAGCATCTAAGTGCGAAGCCATCCGCAAGATGAGAACTCCATTGAGGGTCGTTGTAGACGACGACGTAGATAGGCTGCAGGTGTAAAGACAGCGATGTCAAAGCCGAGCAGTACTAATTGCCCGAGACTTTCTTCAAAGTAGTCGTGCTTTCAGTTGTTGCACATTTAACAACAGTTTTTGCTAATCAATTTGTCTATCTTATACGTGAGCAAATCGGAATTCGACATTCCACACTCAACATTCAACATTGAGTTTTTTGCTCCGCAAAAAACTTTAGGCGGTTATTGCGGCGGTGTCCCACCTCTTCCCATTCCGAACAGAGAAGTTAAGCCCGCTTGCGCCGATGGTACTGCAATGCAATGCGGGAGAGTAGGTGGCTGCCTTCTTTTACTTGGGTCTTCAAGGTCTAACGACTTTGGAGACCTTTTTTTATGTATCTATATTTTCCTTCACCTACGCTATATATTCCGAAGCGTACATCCTGCTATTTAGTTTTGTCTATGAACTACTATGGACTTGTTTGTAAAATAAAAATCCATTAACTTTGTCATCATAAAACTATAACTATTATAATTATTAAAAAATGAAAAACGGAGTATTAAAAATTCTTTTAGTGGCAGTTCTATCCGTTCTTGCTACTTCTCATGCTTTTTGTCAGCAAAATCAAGAAGTAGAGAAAACCGAGAAAGCAAAATCAAGCCAAGTAGTAGAAGAGATGCCTGTGTTTCCTGGTGGTGAGAAGGCTTTAGTGGCTTATCTTAAAGAGAATCTTAAATATCCAAGTGTTCCTGCTGAAAATGGAGTTCAAGGTAGAGTAATTGTATTGTTTAAAGTAGAGGCAGATGGTAGCCTCACCGACGTGCGAATAGGAAGAAGTGTTGACCCTTGGATTGACAGAGAAGCATTACGTCTTGTAAAGGCTATGCCCAAATGGATACCAGGTAAGCAGGATGGAAAGCCTGTTCCAGTGAAGTTTCAAGTATCAATTACTTTCAGCTTAAATTAATAAAATAGTTTTTATTGTTATAATATGGCGTTAAAGCAGTCTGTTTCATTTTGACGAAACGATTACTTTAACGCCTTAGTTGTTTTTATAGACTACCTTGTCTGTATAATTTTCATTTGTGAACCATTATGGACTTGTACAGGTCATAAATATCTGATAACTTTGCTCCTTACTTAATGATAATTTTTATAACATGGGAGCTATATTACTGATTATTCTTATAGGAATTATATTATTTGTTGTACTTGGCCTCTTGGGCTGGGGTGTTCAATTGTTGGGTTTATTCGGAGGCTTCTTAGGTAGTGGAATCACTGGATGTATTGGATGCTTCGTCAGATTCTTCTGGTTTATTTTCGTCGCCTTCGTTCTTATTGTTCTCGCTTGTTCCGTATTCTAAATTCATAAGTCAGTCCCATAACCTTAAAAATAATAACTATTATGACATATTGCAAAAAGTGTGGCGCAACGCTACAACCAGGAATGAAATTTTGTACCAAGTGTGGACAACCCGTCAGCTTGCAACCTCAGGCACCTCAGCAACCTCAGGCTCCACAGCCTGTGCGTCCTCAAGCACCTGTTATGCCACAGCGCCCGATGCAACCGCAGCGACCTGTTATGCCACAAGCCCCTACCACACAATCTCCACAACCAAGCAAGGGAATGTTCACTAATGCCGTGCGCTCTGTTGCTAACGCCATGACCGGTGGTGCGCTCAATCGTCAGATAGCCGAAGAGCAAAGACAGGCCCTAAATCAGCAGGCAGCTGAGGGACGTGTCGAAAAACGCGAGGCAAGAAATGCGCAGCAGCAGGCTGAACAGGCACAGATGGCAGCCGAACGTGAGGCAGAGCGTAGTCGTGACCGTCGCAGTATGGAGGCAGTAGATGGTGTTGACGTGGTGCGCGGCAGAACCATCTGGAACATTCAGCCGGGCGAGATAGCCCGCAAGATAAGCGAGCGCGAACTCGACGAGATAGAAAAACTCAAGGGAATAATAGTACAGGAGGGTTGCACAGCCATCATCTTTGCTAATGGTGAGCTGGTTTCAACACTTTCGGCAGGTGCCTACCTATTCTATAAGTCGTTGGAAGAGGAGCATGCAGCCATCAAGGCGGCTGTAGAGAAGGCAGAGAAAGACATGGCTGAAGCCGAAAAGCGTGAGCGCGACCGCAAACGTCTGGCTCAGCCCACATTCCGCGAACTTGGCGTCGTGGGCGAAGTGGGCAGAGGTTTCAGTTGGCTTGGCCGCATCATCTTCGGCGATAAGAAGGGTGAGCAGAAGGAGAAAGCCAAGAAGCGTCAGCTGAATTATGCCCGCATCTTGGCTCGCATCACTCAGGCTCCTATCCTGTCAGTTTATATAGTCAGCAACCGTTTCATCACGCTCACATTCGGCGGGGCTATGAACGAGGACGGCGAACTTGCCTTCCGTCCTTACACCATTCCGATGGGCATGCATGACGTGCAGATAGGTGTGTCGCTCCAGATGAGCGTCCATGACATCCATACCTTTGCCACCAATTATCTTGCCGACCGCAACAGCGTCACCACAAGAGAGCTGCAGCAGATGCTCAACGGCACCGTAGAGACATTGCTGCGACAGGAACTTCGCAATCAGAACTACGAACAAGGCGGATTGACCGTTGATATGGTCAACGCTCTGAAAGAACATATCCGTCAGACCATCAATCAGCAGGTGTATGGCATAGAATGCACTCAGGTGCTGAACATCACCGACAACAATAAGGACTTCGAGCGTTTCCGTCAGGTGGAGCGTCAGCTGTATAATACAGAGAAGGAACTCGACTACATGCACCGCACGGGCGAGTTCCGTAACCGTATGGAGGTGGAGGCTAACGCCCAGCAGATAGCTTCGGCAAAGAACGCCGAAGAACTGCGCCATGCTCTCCAGAAACTCAATATGGACCAGCTTCTGCATGACGACGAGCTAAACGAGTTCGTGCAGATGCTCGAAAGCCAGAAGCGCATACGTGAGGCAAAGACCGAGGAGGAAGAGTTCGAGGCTTTGGAAGACCTTCGTAAGAACCGCCTCGTGAAACAGGAGGAGATGGAGGTGCTCGAAGACGAACTTGCACACAAGCGAATCCCGCGTGAGGAGATAACGGAGATAATGCGCATCCAGAGTCAGCAGAACATCGACGCTGCACGTCTCAAAGCAGAGTGGGCTCTCGACGACTCGCGCACCGACCATGACTGGGAACGCGAAGACTTGGAGCGCCGCCGCAACTGGGGCATCGAAGACGAAGAACGTGAGCGCCAGTGGATGCAGGAGGAAAAGGAATATAGCCGCCAGCGCGACCGTAAGATGAATGAAGACGAATACGACTTCAAGCAGCTTATGCGCCAGCGCGAAATGGATAAGGAAGACCATCTGCTTGCACGCAACGAGAAACTGGAAGACGACCGCCTTGCTTACGAGCGCAACCGTCAGGAGAAGATGGACGACGAGCAGCTGGAAGCCAACCGACACCAACGTCAGATGGACAAGCTGCAGCAGATGGCGCAGATGCAGGCTCAGATTGACCAACAGAAGTATCAGCACGAAGAGACAGTAGCTACGATACAAAGCAACGAGCAGATCAATCGCGACAACCAGTTTGCCAATATGACGGCAGAACAGATACGTGCAGCACAGCTCTCTCACCTCACTGCAGACGCACAGGTGGCAATGGCTAACGCCTATAATGGCGAGAAGGAAGCCGACACCTTGCGAAAGACCACTGCCGAGAAGGAAGCCATGATGCAGCAGATGCTACAGATGCAGCTGCAGAACAGCAACGCGCAGATGGAGGCGATGATGAAGATGGCTGGCATGATAAAGGATACTGCCACCGGCATTAGCGGTGCTCAGCAGACACAACAGCAGCAGCGCATAAGCCAGCTGGAGGAGGACAACCGCCGACAGCAGGAGCGTGTGGACCATACTCAGGATGTGGCAATGAACAACATATCGCAGGTTAGCTCGGCAGCTGCCAACAACCTTAACGCCTTTAACGGAGGAATAGGCGGCAATGCTGCTCCTCAGCAAGCAGCTCCCCAGCAAACAGCTCCACAAGAAGCAGCCCCTAAGCAGGACTTGATAGAATGTCAATGCTATAACTGCGGACACACCATCCGCATAGCGCAAGGCACACCCTGCTGCCCTGACTGTGGTGCTCCGTTCCAATGGTAACCTAAAAAACAGAAAAGACTATGAGCGACATAAAACTTGATGGCGACGCGGCTGTGGTAGGCGGAATACATACCGACTCACACAATACGCAAAACAACTATACCACCACGACCAACACCACCAACAACAGTACGGTGAACAACAAGACTGTATATGAGGCGCAGAAGACGCAGACTGAGATTTATCAGCAGAACGAACGTCTCTTTCTCGAAGCAGTGCAGGAACGTCTGGTGGACGGCAAGCTGGACAATCTGCGTCTGGCTGAGCTGAACCAGCTGAGCATACAATGGCAAATAGCTCCGATGCGTGCCTCGCAGATAATCGACCAGGTGCGCCGCAACATCAGTGTGATGCAAGGCAGCAAGGGCAACGAGTTCTTGGCAGAGCAGACGCTTAACGAGGTGTTTAATGCCATACAGACCAACCATACGGACATCCTGCAACGCAAGTTTAATGGGCTGGAGCAGTTGGCTCGTGTGATGACAGCCGACAACAACATCCAGTTCTACTATCATCTGCTGCTTGCCTCGATGTATCCCGACAAGTGCGCCCTTGCCTTCTTCGGTTCGCGCACCGACAACTATTGGCAGCTCTTCTGGGCGCATGTGGCTTTCATCAAGACAGGCAACGTGGACAACGCCACCGTGCTCTTGCCAAGAATGGGAGGCTTCGGTTGTCCGCAAGGCGACATTGCCCTGCTGATGGCTCTCGACAATCTTGCCGACTATCACAAGAACGGCAAGCAGGACTACTACCGACAGCAGACCCTGCAATATCTCGACCAAGCCGTGCAGAACGGAATGAGTGAGCCGCTGGGCGCTCTGTGGTACGCCGTGAAGGAAATGCTTGAGGACAAGCCCCAGCCCGAAGAGTGGTATCAGTTCTATTGCGACACCACCCTTGCCGAGCTGAAGCCCAAGGAGAAGACCAAGATGGCTGTGCCGCCGCAGATGCCCACGCCTCCACCCATGCCGAAGTTTAATGCGCAGAACGTGAAGCTCAATCAGATGCGTGGTTTCAATGCTCTGCAAGCTGCCAACAATATGGGATTGGGTATCGCTACTCCGCCTCCCATGCCGGAAGCATTAGCCACACCGTCGATGCCGGAACAAAGCAAGTCGGCTCCTCAGCCCGCAGCTGATGCCTTGGACGACCGTTACGGCATAATCCTCACCAACGCCAATGCTCTGGCAAGAAAATACGTCTGCAGCACGCAGGACGTGTATGACGTCTTCAACGACTTCATACAGAACGCCTACGACCAACGGATGTACTGGACATTCCTCGACATTGCCCAATACGGAATGGACTCTGCCAATGAGCCTCCATCATGGATAGAATGCAACGAGGCGGTGTCGCGCTGCATAGCCGAAAACAAGCTGACAGCAGGTGCCGACTTGCATCTGTTTATAATAGGTGGCGACGACGTCATTCCCATTCCGCGTGTGGAAGACCCGTGGCCGTATGGCAGCGAACGAATACCCACCGACACGTGCTACGCCTTTGAAGGCACCTACATCGTGGACCTGCTGGACAACCGCGACTCCGACTTCACCGTAGGATGCGCCCGAAACAATGTGGCGCGACTGCCGTTGGAAGACGGAAAGCTCAGTACGGACATACGCAGCGACCTCGGTGCTTACTTCAATATCAGCGGTATGTACGGCGACGGAATACCCGTAGGCAATGTGTTGATGATAAGCAATCGCGACTGGATTCCAGCCAGTTGCACGATGACCCAGCACCTGCCGCTACTTTACAACAACGACGACCCCGAACTCATACGCAACGGAATGTATATCAGTCCTAAGCTGCTGACGCAAGACGCCGAAAGCCTCGGCATCTACTGCAAGTCGCTGGACAATGCCGACATGCTGATGTTCAATCTGCATGGTGCCGACGTAAAGGGCATGTGCGGATTCTATAGCGAGGCAGAAGCCTTCAATCCTTCGCTTCTCAGTCATGGCAAGGCAAGGGTGTTCAACACTGTGGCATGCTTCGGTGCCCGATATGCCGGTTACGAACGCAACGACTCGATGTTGCTCAGCGCCCTCTATGGAGGAGGCGTATTGCTCTATACCGGTTCGCTCGTGTCAGTGCCTATGTTCAGCAGCGGAGAGACCGACGAGGTGCGCGAGCTGATACTCAATCCGGGTACGGGCAGCGAGGTGCTTATGCGCCTTTATCCTCTCTATCAGTTTAAGGGAATGACGGGAGGCAAGGCCCTGCTGCAAGCCAAGTGCGACTACTTCAATATGTGCCGCAATATAGAGGACGACTGCTTCTCTATGAGCACAGCCTTGATGTTCTGCCTCTATGGCAACCCGATGCTTAATGTGCGACGCAGCGACCACGTCATTGAGTCGGCTTTGGGTAACGATGCCATGCCGCCAGCCGCAGTAAAGGCAGACGGAATGCCGCTCAGGAAGACCATGTGCCAGCGACTGATGAAGAAAGACGTGAACAGCCAGTCGCTCATCGACCAGATACGTGGATATGTGGACGACAACCTGAATGCAATCCGAACGATGGTGGAACAGCATCTCTATCGGCAGTTGGGACTGAACCCGCAGACGCTGGACAGCATCGACCAATTCAGCCGACCCACCATCGACGGCAACTACGAGATGGGCTACTCGTTCAACTATCATGACCCTAACCGACAGTATGCTGCCGACACCTTTGTGGAGGTGGATGCGAAGGGCAAGACAAAGAGAATTTACACAACTAAAAAATTGAACTTTCGCAAGTTCAGAAGTTAATGGGATTAAAGAAGTTATCACTCCCTTTGGTCGTTCAAGAAGTTCTTGCTTAAGCAAGCGGCAAAGCCGAGCGAACGGACAATAGCTTTATTGCTTAAACAATAGGACATTTGTCCATTAACTTCACGAGCGAAGCGAGTTATCTTCCAATAACTTCCAATAACTACTTTCGCTTGCGAAATCTAAGTAATAATAATTAAAAACTGAAATAATATTTTATGGGATTCTTTGGTTTTAAGTCTTCCCGCGAAGTGGAAGAAGAAAAGAGACAGGCAGCGGAAGAGGCTGCAAGAAAAGTGGAACAGACCAATCTGACCAACCTCAGCAATCTGAGCAAGGGCAGTCAGGTGAACTTTGCCATTCCTTACTTCGACGTTTTCGACCCGCGTCTGCAAGATTATGGTGTGCCCGTGGCTGTACATGGTGCCATTGTGTATGCCATTGAGGATATGGACCTCTTCCATAGCGTTAACCGCAACGAGGCTTACAGCGACGAGACTTTCAAGAACAAGCTTCGCGGTCAGCTCACCAAGTTCATCAAGAGCGTGGTGGTGAATGCTCCTATAGACGCTCAGATTCCGGTGGTTCAGATTGAGCGCAAGATTATGGAGATAAGCGAGCTGGTGCAGCAGCGTGTTATGCCGCAGGTGGAGAAGCTCTTCGGCATCACCATCCGCAGCCTCGACATCACGAGCATCAACATCGACAAGGAGAGCCGTGGCTATCGCGAGCTAAGAGCCCTTACTGCCGACCTTGAGAAGGAGCGCATGATGGCTCAGCACAATGCCCAGATCTCTAACTTCAACCTCAACAACGACCTTCAGCAGGATATGCTCCGCAAGCAGTCGTCGCTTAATCTGGACGCTATGGGCAGAAAGCAGGAGCTCGACCTCGGCGGTCAGGAGGAATTGCAGCGCATGAACCTTGAGAACCAGCGCGAGACCATGCGCATTCAGCGTGAGGAGATGCAGCGTGCCTCTCGTCTGCAGACCGAGCAGACCTTTATGGGTGCTCACCAAGCCAACCTCAATGCTGGCGTGCTGAACAACGCTATGGACAACGGCATCAATGCCTTCCGTCAGCAGCCTATGGGTGGTATGGGTCAGATGGGTGGCGCCCCACAGATGCCTGGCATGGGTGGTGCACCGCAGATGCCTGGCAAGGGAGCCGTTCCTCAGGTGCAATATTTCATCGGCATAAACGGTCAGCAGTATGGTCCGTGTGACTGGAACAAGCTGCAGCAGCTCGTTCAGCAAGGTCAGCTCACCCAGCAGTCGTACGTATGGAAGAACGGCATGGCGCAATGGGAATTTGCTGGCAACGTAGCAGAACTCGCCCCGTTGTTCCAAGGCACAGCTCCGCAGATGCTAGGAATGCCACCGCAGATGCCGGGGATGTAAAGAATAAGAGAAGTAAAAAGAATAATTATTGACATATTAAAAGCGCAATTATGTTTTCAAAAGAATTAGAAGCATTGATAAATGCTTCACTTGAAGATGGTGTTCTTGAGGAATATGAGAAGGCAGCTATTGTGAAGCGTGCCAAATCAGAAGGTGTAGATATCACAGAGTTGGAAATCTACATCAACTCCATTTTGCAGAAACGCAAGAGAGATCACGACTTGGCTGAAGATGCCAAGCAAGAGAAGATTGACCAAAGGAAGAGAGAGGCATTTGGCAGAGTATGCCCTAACTGTGGCAGACAAGTTCCTCCTATGACCTTGAAGTGTGAGTGTGGGTATGAATTCACAGAAGCAAGTACGGTTTCGTCGATACAAAAATTGTCAGATAAATTACTATCTGTAACCATAACTGATGAAGATAGCAGTGAGATAAGACATGCAGAAAATAAGCAAGTTATGAGAGCTAAAATTCTTACTAATAAGAAGGTTGATATAATCGCCTCTTTCCCAGTTCCTAACACAAAAGAAGATATTATTGAATTTTTGGCCATTTCAATAGTTGGAGCAAATAAGAAATTGGGATTTTTTGAAGTAAAAAGAAATTTTTATATACTTATTTCTGTCGTTTGTGCCATTATTCTAATTAAAAGCCTAATTGTCGGCTTAAGTGGTGATACTCTGACAGCTACTGGAATAGTAGTAGGTTCTGGTGTTATACTTGGTGCTTTTTGCACATTGTATCTTGAGTCAAAATCTTATTCTGAAGAAAAGATGAAAAAAGCTTGGCGTGAAAAATTTGATGAAGTAATGCTAAAAGCAAGAAGTCTGCGTGGTGACCCTGATTTCACGCAACAACTTAACTACTACGAAAATCTTTTGGATGAGTAATAGTGGCTATGGTTACCGTTTCATAGATAACAATAGTTTTAGAAGTATTAAGACAATAATAACTCAATAAAAAAAACAATTATGTTTTCAAAAGAATTAGAAGCATTGATAAATGCCTCACTTGAAGATGGTGTTCTTGAGGAATATGAGAAGGCAGCTATTGTGAAGCGTGCCAAATCAGAAGGTGTAGATATCACAGAGTTGGAAATCTACATCAACTCCATTTTGCAGAAACGCAAGAGAGATCACGACTTGGCTGAAGATGCCAAGCAAGAGAAGATTGACCAAAGGAAGAGAGAGGCATTTGGCAGAGTATGCCCTAACTGTGGCAGACAGGTTCCTCCTATGACTTTGAAGTGTGAGTGTGGGTATGAATTCACGCAGCAAAGAACAATCTCTTCCATCCAACTTCTTTCAGAAAAGTTAAGCAATATCACCTTAACAAAAGCTGAAGAAAACGAGATTGAAGAAGCAGCTTCTACTGATCAAATTGCAAAGAGAGAGACATTCATTGTCAATAAGAAAATAGATATAATATCTATATTCCCAGTTCCTAATACCAAAGAAGATATCATAGAATTCCTTTCTCTGGCAATAGCAGGAGCAAATAAGAAACTGGGCTTTATGGATATAAAAACTAATTGCTATAAAGCAGTAGCAATTGCGGGTATTATTATACCTGTGGTTGGTTGGTTGATTGGTGCAGTTTTTCTGATGACAAAATCTTTTGCTGAAGAAAAATTGAAGAAGGCTTGGCGTGAGAAATTTGAGCAAGTATTGCTCAAAGGACGTAGCCTGAGAGGTGATGCAGAATTCACGCAACAACTTGACTATTACGAAAGCCTATTAGAAGAGTAATGGATTCAGGAATTATCATTTCATTAATACTTGGCTTCGCAAGTATAGTTAGTTCTATTTGTTTTGGCTTCATTCCAGGATTACGTAGAAGTAAAATAGAAAGATTAGAAAAGAAGGTCAACACTTTAGCACAAGATATAGACTCTTTCTATGCCATAGAGCAATCTCTGCTAGAGCAACTTTCAGCAGCTACTGGGAAAAATAGCAAAACGATAAAGGAAAATACTAGAAAGCAAGTAAAGATAGAAAAAGGAAGAGCACTAAGTTCTTATGCTTGTCCAAGCGGAATTGCTTCTTATTTATAAACAAGGCGATGTCGTAAACAAGTACGACATCGTCTTAGAAACTATAACAATTAATTATGAAAACATTTGTAGAAAAATTAAAAAACAATCCAATCTTCCAGCTTTCCTTGTCGTCCAAGGAGTTGTTTCACAGCAACTTCTTGGCATGGTTGGCAGAAGGCGACAATACCCGTTGTGTGTTCAATAAAGTAATGCAAACATGGTTGGACGACAAGAACTGGGAGTATAAGCCTAACGAGATGGAAGTGAAACGTGAATATAATCATTTTGATTTTTGCGTTTGTGACAAACTTTCTATTGACGGCAACGATGTAACGGGAAGTGTGCAGGTGGTTCTTGAAAACAAATTCAAGAGCATAGCATACAAGGCTCAGCTTGTGGACTATAAGGATAGGACAAAGACTCTTAATGAGGAAGGTTATAAGAACGAATATAAAGCAGAAGAAGCCAACAAGGGTAAAATTCTCCCCAGAGGTTGGAGAGACGAGGTGGAACATCCAAATACAAAGTACATCTTGCTGACTTTGGCTGATAAATTCTTAGACAAAGACGAAATCCAAGGCTTAGGATGGAAGATTGTAACATACGCAGAGTATGCAAAGCTTTTAAGAACTGTTGTTGGAGAATTGAAAGATGACGAGATAAAGGGAAATAAGGCCTTCTATGTTGAACTCATCGCGCAATATTGCGATTTCATAGAGAAGTTCTCAGAGCATATCAACGAATGCTTAGACAATGTAAAAGAAAACAATTACTGGGATATCCTCAAGAATGATGACTTTACGGCTGTGCGCTGCAATGATATTTGGCAGAAAGTGGTGATGCATAAATATGCCCAAGAACTCTTCAAGCTTACTCAAGAGAAATTCCCAAACACTAAGATTGTCTTTGACGACAAAGACTCTTGGAATGAAGAAAGCGACCGTCCTTTGATGATTCGCGTAGCATATTTCCGCAACGAGGCTTTGGTCGAGCTGAAATACTTATTGAATAATGGTGTTGTCTTCTGCGTCCAGCAACAAGGAGATAATGGCCTTAGTATTGGCATGGTGGTAAAAGAGGAAGAAACGATTAAAAAAGCTGTCAGAAAACAGGACAAGGGAAAATGGAATGCAAGCATCAAGAAACTTGTTGCCCAAAAGAAACTTGACGAAATAATAACCGGTGACATATTCAACTCTTTCCAGTCAGAAGGATCGTGCGGATATTACTATATTCATAATTCAGAGAAGCTTAACATAGGCGACACATTAAAGCTTATGGTGGAGCTTATGAATAAGGCAAAAGCAATATAATAACAGAGAACAAAGATAAAAAATAATCAGTAATTATGATTAGTAAAGACAATAATTCTATCACATTCACTTCCAAGACCTTCCATTGGTGGCCATTTAGTTTTACAGATAGTCACTATCCTGGTATTTGGAGAGGTTTTGTAGAGCAAAACAACATCACTCTGACAGACACAGATATTACTGTGTCTTACACTAAAGACAGAATAGGTGAGTTTAGTTTGCCTATAAAAGATTTGGAGTTCTGTATCAATGAGAAGAAAATCTTTAGTGTCAGAAGTAAGTGGTTCTGTAATGGCAACACAAGAGTGTCTATTGGTATTGGAAAAGAAGACAATAGTGGCTGGAAGGGTGGCAATGTGTCTTTCGACAGATTCTATGTGGACTTTGATGAATATGACGATTTCATTGATGCCCTTGCAACAAAGGATCCAGTTTGTTTCTCAGAAGAATCTGAGATGTTGAAGACAAAAGCCCGCTGGTATCGTATTGACAAGCTGTTGAGCGGTAACCGCAATACACTCTGGATGAATCCCAAGCATATAATATCATCAGAGAACATCAAATATGGATGGTGTGTGAAAACTGACGAAATAAAATACTTTTTCACACGAGGTGTTATCTTTAACAACTTATACGTCGGATCAGAGAAGAATATCCGTCTCAGTAATGTTAAGAATGATGATGTAAGAGCCGCTCGAAAGTTTATTAAGAATCATGGAGGCAACATCGCTGATGGTGCAGAAGTAACCTACAACGACCGCTTTACGCCCAGCGTAATATTCAGCCCTTCGTTATGGTTCACCCATTCTTCCATTGGCTTTACAGACAAGGGCATTGTGTTTCATCAGAAGACCTTCAAGACCGAGGATGACATCTTCCTGCCTTACGACAAGGTGAACATCGCCACTTATGAGAGTAAGATGTATTGGATGTTTACAAAACAGTTTACCATCTATGGTGAGCAGAACATCATACCAAGCAGACGCTACGCAAAATTAGATGTAGATGAAATAAAAAAGAAGTTGGAAGACGCCGGTGTGAAGGAATTGGATGGCGCTACATATTCACCTTCTTACCACTCATCTTGGTTCGGTGTGATGTTAAGCATCATCACACTCTCTATCTACCATTGGCTTATAGTGGCTGCGAAGAGGTTAAGCTCGCGCAACTCCTTGGTTATCGGTGACGACCGAATAGCATGGAACGGAACGATTTATGGCTTTACTGCATTCAAGAGTGGTTACAAGAGAGAGATTCTTAAGAACCTTTCAACTCTCGTGTTGGAGGGAACGGACATTCGTGACGTTGTCTATCTGAAGAAACATTGGTATCATCTTTGGGGACATATGTTTATTTGGGCACATCCCCAAAATATTCGTGTTCTCGAGGGTGAGGCAAGTCAGGATTCAGTAGACTATGACTTGGAAATCAAAAAAATCTGGTCGTGGAATGTGAAGAAGGCAATTTCTCAGCTTGAGGACAAGGGCTTTGTTCTGGAAGAGGATGCGCATAAGTTCTACAAAGGTTGGTGTAAACATTATCTGTTAGAAAAATATAAATAACCTGACTCCTTGCATTTTATCATAAGTGTAAGAGTTTAGACAATTATGACCGAGCCTGCTTTTGTGAAGTGGGCTCGGTCTTTATCAACGACAAAATAAGTGCAAGTTACGCGAGAAGTGCTTAAGTATTATCAGATAGTGATGGACCATAGCGACGACAAAGAGGAAAAACAAAAAACAAAATAATATGGTAGGTAAAATGTCTTTATGCATTATCAAATACACCTATACACGCTATGTAGGGGTGGACATCGAAAAATATACTCGGGGAATCTATGAGTATGTGAAGGAAGCGTTCGGGGAGTTGCAGCCACAAATGTCGGAGCCAGGAACTATACCAGACATGCCTGACTATTTGGACGTTGTGCTCATAAAAAAGGACGGCAGCAACTTCTTAGAAATGGATATCGTAAGACGTGCCATCAATATCCCGACTGACTATCAGTTGGATGGATTGGTGCTGGAAATCAATATCGCTAACTGTGATGGTACTGAATACAAGAAAATACACCAATATCATTAATAGCAAAGACAAAGAGGATACTTCCAATGAAACAATTATCCTATGACGAATTCAAGCAATTGGCTGAGCATCCACAGCATCGGGATGTTCCTGCCATCTTCAAGCTCGAAGTATTAGAGACGGAAGAGCTGGAAGAGGGGAAGCGTTCGCATTATCCCAAATATAAGGTGAGCAATTTTTGTCCGCAAGCCTTCGCCACAACCCTTGAGGAGGCTGAGAGGCTGATGCACCAGGACATAGAATACCGCAGAAAGATGAAGCGGGAGGATGACTATCCGCGCGACACCTTCTGTTATTATATCTCGGAGATTCCGATGGGACTGTTGCACTACAACCGCGAATGTCTTTCTGAAAGAATGTACGACAGAGAGGGAAACCTTATTGACTGCTCCTTCTGCTGCTCGGGATTCAGCACCTACTATCCCGGCGTAAGCGACTCACCCGAATACGACCGCCATCCCGACCAAACCTTTCGTGGCAGAAGTGCGGAACAGATAAGATTCCAGAAGGGCGACATTGTGGAAGTATATCGTGGCGACGAGGTGAGGCTTGCCATCGTTGTAGGCACTCCGCTTACTACGGAATGGATATGGGAGAAAAGCCAAAGCATTAAGGACAAGAGAGGATTGGATGAACTGCCTTTCGACGAGACCGACGACAGCTACACCGTGATAGATGGTCCAGGCTATGAATACCACGAACACGTTCCGTCGCTGCGTGTCTTCGCTCCTCACTATCATGTGCCACTTTATCTTCAGAGACGATTCAAGGGTTATCTGGAAAAGGCAGAGAAAAAGCAGAAAGAAGAGGAGGAGCGAGACAGAATACTTCGCCAAGCTCACGATTGCAGCATCCGCAACAAGCAGCAGTTGGAGCAATCGAAGATTTGCGGCTGCTTTAGCTGCTGCGAGATATTCCCGCCGTCCGAAATCACGGACTACATCTCCGACGAAGAACCGACAGCCGAATGCCCCTACTGCCACATCGACGCCGTAATTGGCGATGCCTCCGGATTCCCTATTACCAAGGATTTTCTGAGGAGAATGATGAAGAGGTGGTTTTAGTAATGACGGATTAAGCAAGAAAGGTAGGAATGGATTTTAATAAATAAGTAAAAATTTTAATAGAAAACTAAGAGAAAGTTTGTTTTCTATTAAAATTTTCACTACTTTCGCTGCGACATGAGCAATATTCTAACCACATTAGGCAATATTCCAGTAACATCTTCGGTCATAGCTTCGCTTTATCCCGATGTAAAGACTAAGTTTGCTAAAGTAGCACAGCTGGAAAGGGCGGGTGAAATCATCCGTCTAAGGCGAAACTTGTTCGTAGTAAACCCAGAAGAAACGGGAATGCCTCTGTCTTCAGGATTAATAGCCAACCATTTGTTGGCACCATCTTATGTTTCCATGCAAACAGCGCTGCGTTATTATGGATTAATACCAGAAGCGGTATATACAATCCAATCAATGACGTTTAAGGCAGCAAAGGAGTTCAATACTCCAGTGGGCAATTATTGCTACTATCATATTTCAAGAGAAACTTATCCTATAGGTATCACTCAAATAAAAGATGGAAACAGCGTTTATATAATGGCTACTCCAGAAAAGGCGTTATGTGATTTGATAGCCAATCAACCTGGAATCAATTTGAGATATAAAAAGGAAGCCTTAGAGTTTTTGGAGGAAAACCTAAGATTCGATATGGATAGGTTCTGTCAACTCAATCCAGAAATATTCCTTGCATACGCAAAAACAGGAAAGAAGTCAACATCAATACTTACCATTCTAAAACTTTTACAACATGAATGATATCTACCAAAATATGCTATCTGCTTACGATCTGTCCACAGACCAATCTAAAAGAAATGCGATATTCGAGGTTAATCAGCAAATTATTCTTGCTGGTTTATACCAAGGTGGCTTTTTTGATAAGGCTGCATTTTATGGTGGAACTTGTCTACGCATCTTTCATGGATTAGAGCGCTTTAGCGAAGATATGGACTTCTCCTTGTTGGTCAAAGATGATAACTTCGACTTCACGCAATACTTCCAACCCATCATAGATGAGTTTGAAGCCATAGGAAGAAAAGTTGACATCAAAAAGAAGGATAAAAAGAACTTTGGAAAGGTTGAGTCTGCATTTCTGAAAGACACTACCGATGTTTATGACATTTCTTTCCAGACAGAAAAATCAATCAAAATAAAGATAGAAGTAGATACCAATCCACCGCTCAATTTTGCCACAGAACAAAAACTTCTTATGGAGCCTCGCTCTTTCATGACCAGATGTTTTACGCTTGCAGATTTATTTGCAGGCAAAATGCATGCATTGGTATATCGAGCATGGAAAAACAGAGTAAAGGGTCGAGACTGGTATGACTTTGAATGGTATGTTCGAAATAGAACACCTCTAGATTTTAAACATCTACAAGAAAGAATCAAGGAATTTAATGGATGTGAAAAAACACAAGAAGAATTCATTGCCGACTTAGAACAAAGATTAAGTTCGGCAGACATCAAACAGGTTAAAGCTGATGTTATGCCATTCCTAAAGAATACAAAAGAAATGACCATTTGGTCGAATGAATACTTCTTGCAATTGGCAAAAATGATTAAGTTTGAATAATTAAAAGATATAAAAGGCAAGATTAACGATGAATCATTTGTTTATTGTGAACTATTGTGAACTTGTCGTATTCACATAAATTGTGTAATTTTGCAAAACTATTATAATACGGCAATTACAAAACTTGAAATCTATGATAATAAATAAGTTGTTGAATAAGTGCTTATACATTGCTGTTGTCAATATTTTTCTGTTGGCTTGCTCTTCGGGAGCAGAAAACGGTGTGGACGATGAGCCTACACCTCCGCAACCCGAAAAACCAACAGTGCGTATACCCATTGGCATCAGCACCTCTATAACTCGTGTCACTGAAACTGCGTTTGAGAGTGGCGACCGGATAGGACTTTATGTTGTAAATCGTAACGATGATGGTTCGCATAATGACCTAAAGCCGTCGGGCAATTATGTTGACAATATGCGCTATACATATTCTTACAATACTTGGACTCCCGACGAGACAGTGTATTGGAAGGATGACAAGACGTGTGCTGATTTTTATTTGTATTATCCTTATCAGGCAGCACACGTTAACGAGAACCCTGTGGTGTTTAAAGTAGAAGCTGATCAAAGCAATGTCAACTCTTATAAGAATTCCGATGTCATCATTGGTTCTACGTTAAATGTGGCGCCAAGTCAGACGACTGTCTACATTGCCTCAAAGCATGTGATGAGTCAGGTGATTATAGCCTTGAAGCCAGGCGAAGGATTTACCGATGCTTCGCTTGCTGCTTCGGATATTAAGGTGACGCTTAACATACCAGCCGTAAGTGCCAACATAGACCTTGCGACGGGCAAGGTGGAACCTATTATGAATTATGATGGCGAGTCATTGACTATGACTCCGATGACACCATACAAGGACGGCAATGTCTATCGTGCCATTGTGGTGCCGCAGCAAGTCTCGCAGACCAATCTGATAAATGTGAATGTGGACGGACGTGACTTTGTGTTCTCCAAGGCTTTCGATTTTGTAAGTGGCAAAAGCTATACGTTCAATGTAACACTTGCCAAGAAAAGCAGCGGCTTGAACGCCACCATAACCGGATGGGACTCAGACGGCGTAGACTATGGTGGAACGGCTACTGAGGAATAATCTGTTTTTTATTGATTACTGTTGCATGATAAGGAAACACATAAACTTTCTTATATATATTGCCATAACTATATGTGTGGTGTTGTGTGCTGGTTGCGCTGAAGGACAGTTCGGCGCTGACGGCACACAGCACAGTACCCGTCGTATTAAGCTATCAGGCGAGATAGACCAGGTGGCTGTGACACGTGTCAACGACGGCGGCTTTTGCAACGGTGACGGAATGGGCATCTACATTGTTGACTATAATGCCGACATACCAGGCACGCTGCAGCAGAGCGGCAACCATGCCGACAATGTATGCTACACTTACGATGAAGCCAACCGTAAATGGAATGCTGATAATGACGTTTACTGGAAGGACTTCCATACCCATATAGACGTATATGGCTACTATCCATACGCCAAATCCGTAAATATCGACAACTATACTTTTAATGTGCAGCGCGACCAACATAATGCGACTGCCGACGGCAAGATGGGCGGTTATGAGGCGAGCGACTTCCTTTGGGGCAAGTTGAACGACGTAGCACCCACCAGTGCCGCTTTGCGTCTGCTGCTGAGACACCGTATGTCGAGTGCCTGCGTGAAACTGCTGAAGGGCGAGGGCTTTACCGATAGCGAATGGGAAGGCATGGATAAGACAGTGCTTGCCACCAATCTGGCGCGTAAGGCAAGCATAAATATGGCAGACGGAACCGTGAAAGTGGCAGGTGATGTGGAGAAATCGGCTACCATTCCCTTGCAAGTGAACAATGAATGGCGCGCAATCGTAGTGCCCCAGACTGTCCCGGCTGGCACAACACTCTTCAGTATCACTATAGGTGGCACACCGTATAAGTTTGCGAAGAACGAGCCGCTTACCTATGTGTCGGGCAAGATGATGAAGTTCAACATCAGAGTGGACAAGACTGAGGGTAGTGGCAAGTATCGTCTCACGCTTGTAAGCGAAAGCATAGCTCCTTGGGAGAATGAGCTCCAGAGCCATGACGCCACGGCTACTGAGTATGTTGTTATCAACTCCACTGCCGGACATCTTAAGGACTCGATAGCCGCTTCGCATAAGGATATTGCCATGGTGAAACGCATGAAGGTGACCGGCACCATTAACGTGTATGATTTCATAATTATGCGCGACAGCATGCCAAAGCTTACGGCTCTAAATCTAAAGGATGTAAGAATCAAAAGAGTATACAATTATACAGTAGGAGGTGTTGAGTATTGGACAGATCATGCTGAAGATGATGTATTGCCTTTTAATAGTTTCACTGGTAAAAGAACGCTGACAAGCTTTGTGTTTCCTGACGTTCTTAATCGTATTGATGTAGGCGCTTTTGCCGGCGCTGGTCTGAAGGGTTCTCTCAATATTCCCGAAGGTGTGGTAGAGATAGGTCCAGGGGCTTTTAAAGACAATTACTTTACTGGTATCTTGACATTACCTTCCACATTGAAGAAAATAGGCGATAGTGCTTTTTCAGAGTGTTGTTTTATATGTCCATTGAATTTACCGGATGGAATTGAAGAAATCGAATCTAGATGTTTTTATAATTGCCGGTATCTGTATGGCAAGCTGATATTGCCAAGTCATCTGAAGAAGTTGGGTTCAGACGCATTCGCAAAATGTTCTGGCTTGAAAGGCGACTTGGTGATTCCTAAATCCTTGACAGTAATACCCTCATATGCTTTTGATGCATGTGGGTTGGGAGGTAGATTACAGTTGCATGATGGTATCACAACTATAAAAGAATGTACATTTGATTATAACGGATTTATAGGCGAACTTGATTTGCCGAAGAGTCTTACAGTGCTTGAAGGTGGAAACTTCGATGGAAATTATTTCTCAGGAAGCCTGAAGATACCCAAGGGATTGACAAACATTTCAGAAGAAGCTTTTTCACATTGCACTTTCGAAGGAGAGGTGGAGATACCTGAAGGTATTACGTATATCCATAAAAGAGCATTTATAGCAAGTGAAAATCTGCAAAAGGTTATATTGCCAAGCAGTCTTGAGTTTATAGATGAGTATGCCTTCTGGTATTGCAAATCGCTTCGCGTAATAGAATGTAAGAGCACCGTTCCTCCAGTAGTGAATAGCACAGCTTTCGATGAAGTTCCATTAGAAGATCTCACTGTTATAGTGCCTAAGTCTGCTTTAAATGACTATAAGTCGTCAGCTTTCTGGTCGGGTTTATTATTAAAAACTGTAGAATGATAAGAAAACACATAAACTGTCTTATATACATTGCCATAACGGTATGTGTAGTGTTGTGTGCTGGTTGCGCTGACGGACTGTTCGGCGCTGACGGCACACAGCACAGTACCCGTCGTATTAAGCTATCAGGCGAGATAGACCAGGTGGCTGTGACACGTGTCAACGACGGCGGCTTTTGCGATGGCGACGGAATGGGCATCTACATTGTTGACTACAAGGCTGGCACACCCGGTACGCTACAGCAGAGCGGCAACCGTGCCGACAATGTATGCTACACTTACGATGAAGCCAACCGTAAATGGAATTCTGATTATGACGTTTACTGGAAGGACTTCTATACCCATATAGACGTTTATGGCTACTATCCATACGCCAACCCCGAAAGCATCGACAGCTATACTTTTAATGTACAGCGCGACCAGAGCACTGCCACTGCCGATGGCAAGATGGGCGGTTATGAAGCGAGCAATTTTCTATGGGGCAAGTTGAGCGACGTAGCACCCACCAGTGTTGCCTTGCGTCTGCTGCTGGGACACCGTATGTCGAGTGCCTGCGTTAAGTTGCTCAAGGGCGAGGGCTTCACCGAGAGCGAATGGGAAAGTATAGACAAGACAGTGCTTGTTACCAACTTGGCACGTAAGGCAAGCATAAACATGACAGACGGAACCGTGAAAGTGGCAGGTGATGTGGAGAAATTGGCTACCATACCCTTGCAAGTGAACGATGAATGGCGTGCTATTGTAGTGCCTCAGACTGTTCCGGCTGGCACTACACTCTTCAGCATCACCATAGATGGCGCGCCTTACAAATTTGCGAAGAACGAGGCGCTTACCTATGTGTCGGGCAAGATGATGAAGTTCAACATAAGAGTGGACAAGACCGAGGGTAGTGGCAAGTACCGTCTCACGCTTGTAAGCGAAAGAATAGCTCCTTGGGAGAACGACCTCCAGAGCCATGACGCCACGGCTACGGAGTATGTCGTTATCAATTCCACTGCCGGATATCTTAAGGACTCGATAGCCGCTTCGCATAAGGATCTTACCAAGGTGAAACGCATGAAGGTGACCGGCACTATTAATGCACGTGATTTCAGAATCATGTGCGACAGTATGCCAAATCTTACGGCTCTTAATCTAAAGGACGTAAGAATTAAAGGAGTATCCAGCTATATGTTTGGGGGGAGGCATTGGTTGTCAGATAAAGCTGAAGATGATGTATTGCCTGTTCGTTGTTTCGAATATAAAAAAACGCTGACAAGCTTTATGTTTCCTGACGTTCTTAAGCGTATTAACCCAAGGGCTTTTGCCGACGCAGGTCTGAAGGGTTCTCTCAATATTCCCGAAGGTGTGGTAGAGATAGATTGGGGTGCTTTTGGAAGCAATGAATTTACCGGTATCTTGACATTACCTTCCACATTGAAGAAGATAGGTGATGGCGCTTTTAGTAATGATGCTTTTATCTGTCCATTGAATTTGCCGGATGGAGTCGAAGAAATTGGAGATGGTTGTTTTGATAATTGTCGGAATCTGTATGGCAATCTGATATTGCCAAGTCATCTGAAGAAATTAGGTTCTAACGCATTCCGTGGTTGTACGGGTTTGAAAGGCGACCTTGTGATTCCTAAATCTTTGACAGTAATACCCTCAAATGCTTTTGAAAAATGCGGATTAGGAGGTAGATTACACTTGCATGATGGTATCACTACTATAGGAAATGGTGCATTCTGTCATAACGGATTTAAAGGCGAACTTGATTTGCCGAAGAGTCTTACAGAACTTGGAGGTAACAACTTCTGGGGAAATTATTTCTCAGGAAGCCTGAAGATACCCAAGGGATTGACAAACATTTCAGAAGAAGCTTTTTCACATTGCACTTTCGAAGGAGAGGTGGAGATACCTGAAGGTATTACGTATATCCATAAAAGAGCATTTATAGCAAGTGAAAATCTGCAAAAGGTTATATTGCCAAGCAGTCTTGAGTTTATAGATGAGTATGCCTTCTGGTATTGCAAATCGCTTCGCGTAATTGAATGTAAGAGCACCGTTCCTCCAGTAGTGAATAGCACAGCTTTCGATAAAGTTCCATTAGAAGATCTCACTGTTATAGTGCCTAAGTCAGCTTTAAATGACTACAAGTCGTCAGATTTCTGGTCGGGTTTATTATTAAAAACTGTCGAATGATAAGAAAATACATAAACATTTTTATATACATTGCCATAACGGTATGTGTGGTGTTGTGTGCTGGTTGTGCTGACGGACTGTTCGGCGCTGACGGCATACAGCACAGTACCCGTCGTATTGAGCTTTCGGGCGAGATAGACCCGGTGGCTGTGACACGTGTCAACGACGGCGGCTTTTGCGATGGCGACGGAATGGGCATCTACATTGTTGACTACAAGGCTGGCACACCCGGTACGCTACAGCAGAGCGGCAACCGTGCCGACAATGTATGCTACACTTACGATGAAGCCAACCGTAAATGGAATTCTGACTATGATGTTTACTGGAAAGACTTCCATACCCATATAGACGTATATGGCTACTATCCATACGTCAAATCTGTAAGCATCGACAACTATACTTTTAATGTGCAGCGTGACCAGAGCACTGCCACTGCCGACGGAAAGATGGGCGGTTATGAGGCGAGCGACTTCCTTTGGGGTAAGTTGAGCGATGTAGCACCCACCAGTGCTGCCTTGCGTCTGCTGCTGAGACACCGTATGTCGAGTGCCTGCGTGAAACTGCTCAAGGGCGATGGCTTCACCGAGAGCGAATGGGAAGGCATAGACAAGATAGTGTTTGCCACCAATCTGGCACGTAAGGCAAGCATAAACATGACAGACGGAACCGTGAAAGTGGCAGGTGATGTGGAGAAATTGGCTACCATACCCTTGCAAGTGAACGATGAATGGCGCACAATCGTAGTGCCTCAGACCGTCCTGGCTGGCATTACGCTCTTCAACATCACTATAGGTGGCGTACCGTATAAGTTTACGAAGAATGAGCCGTTTACCTATGTGTCGGGCAAGATGATGAAGTTCAACATCAGAGTGGATAAGACCGAGGGTAGCGGCAAGTACCGCCTCACGCTTGTAAGCGAGAGCATAGCTCCTTGGGAGAATGAGCTCCAGAGCCATGACGCCACGGCTACGGAGTATGTCGTTATCAACTCCACTGCTGGATATCTTAAGGACTCGATAGCCGCTTCGCATAAGGATTTTACCATGGTGAAACGAATGAAATTGACCGGTACCATCAACGCGTACGATTTCGTATTTATGCGCGACAGTATGCCAAAGCTTACGGCTCTTAACCTAAAGAATGTAAGAATCAAAGGCTTAAACGTAAAAACAGACTTCATCGGATATATGGTAGGAGGTATTATGTATCATGATGGTGAAGCTAAAGATGATGTATTGCCTCCTTATTGTTTAGGTGATAAGAAAACGCTGACAAGTGTTGTGCTTCCAGACGTTCTTAAGCGTATCGAAAGAAGCGCTTTTACCAGATCAGGGCTGAAGGGTTCTCTCAATATTCCCGAAGGTGTGGTAGAGATTGGCGATAATGCTTTTCTTGACAACGATTTTACCGGTGTTCTGGCATTGCCTTCCACATTGAAGAAGATAGATAGTGGTGCTTTTGCTAATGCTGCTTTTATCTGTCCATTGAATTTGCCAGATGGAATCGAAGAACTTGGTTCTTCTTGTTTCCAATATTGTCGGTATCTGTATGGCAATCTGATATTGCCAAGTCATCTGAAGAAGTTGGGTTCTGGCGCATTCCGTGGTTGTACTGGCTTGAAAGGAGACCTTGTGATTCCTAAATCCTTGACTCGCATTTCCTGGCAGGCTTTCGAATCATGTGGGTTGGGAGGCAGACTACAGTTGCATGATGGCATCACTGTTATAGGTGAAAATACATTTTCTAATAACGGATTCATAGGCGAACTTGAATTGCCGAAGAGTCTTACAGGACTTTATGGTGGAAACTTCGAAGGAAATAATTTCTCAGGAAGTTTGAAGATTCCCAAGGGATTGACAAGCATTTCAGATGAAGCTTTTTCATATTGCACTTTCGAAGGAGAGATGGAGATACCTGATGGTATTATGTGTATTCATAAAAGAACATTTTATAATAGCAAAAATCTTCAAAAGATTATCTTACCGAGCGAGCTGGAGTTAATTGAAGAGGCCGCCTTCCAAGGTTGCAAATCGCTTCGTGTAATAGAATGTAAGAGCCCTGTTCCTCCACTTGTGATTAGCACAGCTTTCGATGGAGTTCCATTAGAAGACCTCACTGTTATAGTGCCAGGGTCTGCTTTAAATGACTATAAGTCGTCAGAATCCTGGTCGGGTTTTAAACACATCATTGCAAAATGAAGCAGTAATGCAGGCTGCAGCAGTGAATGTGAGTAACGTAATAATAATAAACAAGACAAAGAATGAAGAATAATATAATAAGGTGGGCTTGCATGAGTGTCAGCATTGTCGGGGCAGCGTTTCTCGCGGCTTGCTCAGATGATGCCAATTCGCAATACAAGGATGCCAAGTCGACGCCGATGACTTTTGTGGTGAAGCATCCGTCGCAGACACGTGCCACGGAAACCGACTTCGAGATAGGCGACCGCATAGGACTGTATGTGGCAGACACAGAAAAGCCGATGGAGTTGGGAGGCAATCTTGCCAACAACGATGTGCTGACCTACGACGGCGACAAGTGGACATCACTCCGTCCCCTCTATTGGGACGACGGCACGTTCAATGTCTATGCTATCTATCCACGCATGGATAAGGTGTTCAGTCTCGACAGTCAGCCTTTCAGCGTGGCTCTCGACCAGAACACCCCGAAGACTGCCACATCGCTTGGTGGCTATGAGGCGAGCGACCTGCTCTTTGCTTCGCAGAAGAGTGTCACAGCGTCGGATTCGCCCGTTAGTCTTTTGTTTCATCACATCATGAGCAAGCTACGCATACGCCTGATAAAGGGCGAGGACTTTGAAGGCGAGCTGCCCACCAAAGCCAAGGTGTATATACACAGCACCTTCACCTCTGCCACCGTCGACCTCTGCCAAGGCATCGTCACGTACAATCCGAGGATGGCACGCCAGAGCATCATAGCTCATCAGGACGACGAGACCAGCTATTCGGCTATCGTCGTGCCGCAGAACATCACAACACGTATGCCATTCCTTGAAGTGGAGGTAAACGGTGTGAGCTATTTCTATGAGAGCCGATTTAATTATAAACCTGGTGTGGAAAATCTTGTCAACCTTATCATTTCAAGAGACCCCGAGCAAGTGAAGATAGAAATCGGCGGTGAGATAAAGGACTGGCAATAACACTTTCTGAATGAAGAAAATAACGTATGTATTATTAGCCCTTGTGCTGATTCTTTCCTTGTGGGCAGTGGCTTTGTGGGTGCTGCCCATTAGGAAATATAATAATGTGACTACCGAGACGCGCTACGGCACGAGCGAGGGCATGCAGCTTGTGGAGCAGATCATGACCAACGGCGAACGACAGTATGTGGTGGAGGACGTGCGTGGCAATGTGATGTTCCGCATCCCGCTGCGAGGATGTATGCTCGACACGCAGTTTCGTGGCGGTCGTCTGCGCTTCCGCGAATTGTCGACGGGTCGTGAAGGATATGTCGACATGCAGGGCATCGTGGTCTTTACCGCTACGTCAGCCGACCCGTCGCAATCGGCAATAACTGCGCCAGAGGGGCAGACATCTGCCATTGACGGTACAGCGGCAGACGTGCATGGTAAGCAACCTGCTGCTAAAGTAAGCCGTAAAGAGGTGAGACTCCCGGCTGTGGACGTGCGCACGATGGCGCACAACAGTCCGTTCTATGCTGAGGCTTCCAAGATAATCAGCGGAAAGCTGGAGGAAACTGACGCCACACGCCGCCGTCAGATTCTCAATTACTGCGAGCATCTGCGCACGGCATACACCACGAAGGACATCGACTTCCTACGTCAGGTGTTCAGCGACGACGCGCTCATCATCGTGGGCAACGTAGTACGTCAGTCGAAGGAGGAAGCCAAGGTGGGCGCTGACAGCCGTGTGAGCTACGCCCTCCATACCAAGGCCGACTATCTCTCGCGACTCTCCAAGGTGTTCGGCATGAACAAGAAGGTGGACGTGCGCTTCTCCGACTTCCGCATAATGCGCCATCCCACGAAGGAAGGCATCTACGGAGTGTCGCTGCGCCAGCGCTATCAGAGCGACCGTTATGCCGACGACGGTTGGCTGTTTCTGCTGTGGGACTTCCGCAACGCCTCCATGCCGCTCATCCATGTGCGCACGTGGCAGCCGTCGGCAACTGTAAGTGGTAGTGATGGAGTAATTGAAATATCCGACTTTAATTTAGAGTAATATGAAAAGTATAAAGAAGGCATATGTAAAGTTGTCCTTTACGCTACGTAAAGTTATGCTTTGCGTGGTGTATACTATGATATTGTCGTGTCTGTCGTTGAGCGATGCTAAGGCTTCGATTGCGACAGTCGTGCCGGCAGCGGCAGACAGCACCTTTACGGTGGAGAAGTTCCGTCAGTTGCCTACCGACGTGAGCGCCTTCATTGATGCCGTACGCGACCTCAACGGCGAGGCGTGCGCACTGCTCAAGGTAGTGGCACCAGCCGACTTTGCCTTCTCTTCGCCCCTGGGCATTGTAGAACGTCGCGACAAGGTAGGCGAGATTTGGCTTTTCCTGCCTAAGGGTACCAAGAGCATAACGCTGAAACATCCTCAATGGGGAGTGCTGCGCGACTATAAGTTCGGCATGAAGCTTGAGAGCCGCATGACCTACGAGATGCGCCTTCGTCTGCCGCAGGCTGCTGTAGTGGAGAAGCACGACACCATAGTATACACTCAGACCATCGTCGATACCGTGACCGTGGCGCCGCCACGACGCATAGTTCAGCTGCACGCCTTCACGTTGCTCACAGCCTCACTCCATACCGACGGACCCTCGTGGGGCGTAATGGCAGCCCTGATGCGCCGCCATGGTGCTTATGTGCATGTGAGCAGCAATCTGCATTCGTCGCCCTCGACGATAGGTTCGTGCAATAGCGACGGCTATCGACCCTCTACCGGCAACACTCCTTATTATACCGGACGCAAGCAGACTTCTGCCTATGCCCTCACCGTGGGTGGCATACACCGTCTGAGCAGCCTGTTCAACATATTCGAAGGCGTGGGCTACGGCAGTCAGACCACCGCATGGCAGCTTGCCGACAGCGAGGGCGGCGGTTGGCTACGCAACGAAGAGTTCAGCCATAAAGGCTTTGCGGCAGAGATAGGCGTTGTAGCTTCGGTAGGACGATTCAGCTTCAGTGCGTCGGCACTGACCATTGCAGGCAAGCAATGGCAGGGATGTATAGGCGTAGGAATATGCCTTGGAAAGACGGGAATGATAACAAAGCGCAAGTAAAAAAACGTACCGATTATGAATAATCGTATTCTCTATATATTATTGTTGATGGCTGTCGTAATGGTCAGCTCTTGCAGCAGCGACAGTCCGTACAACTTTGAACCTCGTCTCCAGACGCTTCCTGCTACGGACATCAGCCGTACAGAAGCCACGCTGTCGGGCAAGTGCGTCAAGGACAAGGGAGTGGACATGCCCAGTCTGTGGTTCAGTTATGGCAATGACGAGAGCATGTCTGAGAGGCAGGAAGTGCAGGCTGATGCCGACGGCAATGTCAGTATGCGTCTCTCTACGCTCACAGCCGGCACCACCTATTATTATATGCTTCATGGTACCAATGGCTCAGCCTCGCTCTCAGGCGAGATGGTCAGCTTTGCCACGCAGCCCAACGTACGCCCCACGGTGAGCAAGGCAGAAGTGCTGAGTAGCGCTCCGGTCAGTCTTATCGTAGGCTACAGCATCACGGACAATGGCGGCACCCCCGTCACATCCTGCGGTTGCCGTGTGTTGGGCGAAGGCATTGAGGGAGGCGAGAAAACTATCATGCAGAGCGGAGAGGCTGACGACAAGGGAATGTACAGTCTGCTTATTGACGGTCTGCAGTCCAACATCACGTACACCATCAAGCCCTTTGCTGTCAACAACGTAGGCGAGTCGGAAGGCGAAGCCATCCAGTTCACCACCTCATCAGCCGTCGTGCTTGGTAAGGCAGGCATCCTTTCCACCCTCCTCGGCGACCAGATATTCAATCTTACCAGTCTTTCTCTGGTAGGTCCGCTCAATGGCGACGATCTGCGCACGCTGCGCATCATGGCAGGACGCGATGAGGAAAACCATCCTACAGCCGGACGTCTTGCCGACCTCGACATCTCGGGAGCAAGCATCGTTGCGGGTGGTGGCGAGTATGGCGAATCACGATTTACAGAGGACGGAGTGATAGGCGTAGGTCTGTTTCGCGCTTGCACAGGTCTGAAGACCATCAAGCTGCCAATGGGAGCCGTCAAGATAGAGAAGGAAGCCTTCGAGGGCTGCACCTCTCTGCGCAGCATCACCATTCCAGCATCGGTAAGCGCCGTAAGCCCATCGGCAGGTTGCACGTCGCTGGAGAACATCGACGTGTCGGCAGCCAACACCCATTTCATGAGCAAGGACGGCGTACTCCTGAGCAATGACAGCAAGCGCATACTCTGGTTCCCGATGGGCAAGAAGGGCGAATACACATTGCCCTCCACCATAGAGAGCGTTGGCGACTATGCCTTCCGCGAAAGCAGCGTGGAGAAATTCGTATTCGCCGACGGACTGACCAAGTTGGGTATGTGCGCCTTCTATAACAGCAAGGTGAAGGAAGTGGTGCTGCCCTCAACCCTTAAGCAGCTGCCTTCCGGACTGTTTCAGAAATGTAGCCACCTTACCACAGTGCGCCTTGGCAAGAAAGTGGACATTATAAACGAATACGTCTTCGACGGTTGTCCGCTTACAGACATTTACATCGGAGCTGCATTGCCACCAGTTTGCTATGACAACACATTTGCCAATGTTGCTACCGACTTTCTGAAGACGTGCCGCGTGCATGTGCCGAAAGGCAGAGAGGAGTATTATCGGGCAAAGTCATACTGGGACCAGTTTGAGAATATAATTGATGACATTTAAATGAAGTGACTATGAACACACCAGAAATAGAAGAGCTGAAACGCCTTGTTGAGGAGCATTACGGCAAGCACCTTACCACGACCACCGACTTTGAGGAGTTCTCGGTGATACTGCGCCTCCGACATGAGATATTCGTGTCGCCGTCGACGTTGAAGCGACTGTACGGCTACGTCAGCGACAGCCATAAGCCACGTATGCTGACCCTCGACTCTCTGTCGGCATACATAGGACATAAGGACTATGCCTCGTTTCTGCTTTGGCTGAAGAAGAGCTCGTACTATAATTCGTCGTTCTTTGATGCCGGTCAGCTCGTGAGCAGCGACCTTGAACAAGGTGAGCAGATAGAGATAGGATGGGCGCCCAACCGTCTGCTCCGCCTTGAATATCTCGGCGACAGTCTCTATCATGTGCTGGCGGCACAGAACAGTAAGGTGGAGGCGGGCGACCGCTTCGTGACAGGATGTTTTATCAAGGAGCAGCCGTTGTATCTGCCTTACCTTGAGCGCAACGGTGAGCGTACGCCTCCCTTTGTGGCAGGACGCAATGGCGGCCTTTCGATAGTTAGAAAGATAATTTAGACTGATTATGAGTGACAATGAAAACCGACCCACTTCGGGATATGTGGAAAACATAAACAACGAATCGGATTTTGTAGTAGCGCGAGCCGACAGTGGCTTTACTAATATCAGCGAGTGCTATGTGTCGAGGTCGGGCTTCACCCGTCTTTTCACATCCGTACGATATGGCAAGCGCTACATGCTGAAATGCCTGAAGACGGACTTTCTTTACACACCGGTTTATCATCAGGCACTTCTTAAGGAATTCGAGATAGGGCTGCAACTCGACCATCCCAACATATGCCGCACTATAAGTATGGAGCCTGTGGGCGAATTGGGCGAGTGCATAGTCATGGAATATGTGGACGGCGAGACGCTTGAAGCGGCTGTAAAAGGCGGCAACATGACTGAGGAGAAGGCACGCAAGATAGCCGACCAGTTGCTCGACGCTATGGAATATATGCACGCCAAGCAGACCGTCCATCGCGACATCAAGCCCTCCAACATAATGCTGACTCACCGAGGCGGTGACGTGAAGCTCATCGACTTCGGACTTTCCGACAGCGAAACCTTCTGCGTGCTGAAGATTCCGGCTGGCACATACGGCTATATGGCACCAGAACAGCTCAAGCCAGGTGCCCAAAGCGATCCTCGTGCCGACATCTATTCGTTTGGCAAGGTGTTGGAGTATATGGCTGAGGCTGTACGTAGCAAGCAACTGATGAGGGTAGGGCGTAAGTGCGCTGCAGCCGATCGTGTGCATCGTCCTGCTGACATTGCGCAGGTAAGGCTTCTGATGGCAGACAAGGGCAGGTCGTTAGTCGTGGTGAACGCCCTCCTCATAGCATTGGCATTGGTGCTGCTTGTCATCATCGGTGTGCTGCTGAACACACGCCAAACCACAACGGCAGATGCTGTAAACACAGATTCTGTTTCTGCAGGAGCAGCCAATAAGGTGATGGATAGTAGTCTTTGGTGAGGCTTGCATCAATTGGTGCGGGCTTTTATAACGGTTGGTGTGCAGACTCATAACATTTGGAATGAGCTCTCGTAACGGTAGAAAACAAGAAAGACAAATCCTAATTTCTGATTCCAAATAATAATCTGCCGATAACTGCGTTATACATTTATATGCAGTGGACAGACCAGATACGCCGTGTAAAGATAATTCTTGTGCTGGCAGCCGTAGTGATAGCGGTTGTCTCGCTCGTCGTGTCGCACTTCCTCATACGCGACCTTGCCAGTGAGGAGCGTGGCAAGATGGAGGTGTGGGCTGAGGCTATGCGCACACTCAACAATGCCGACGAGAATACCGACATCAATCTTGTGCTGCGTGTGATAAACAGCAACAATACCATACCTGTCGTGGTGCTCGACCCGTACGGACAGGTACAGGCTTGCCGCAACATTGAAATTGAACATTGCAAAAACTCTGCCGATTCCACCGCTTTTCTTGATGATTTGGGCAAGCAATTGCTTGCCGCCAACCGCAATATCCGCATTACACTCGACGACGACCGCAGCAACGACTATATTGACGTCTGTTACGACGATTCGCTCATGCTGCGCCGCCTGGCGTCATACCCCTATATACAATTAGGTGTAGTTATGCTGTTTGTCGTAATAGCCATATTCGCATTGCTCACGTCGAAACGTGCCGAACAGAACAAGGTGTGGGTGGGACTATCGAAGGAGACTGCCCATCAGCTCGGCACTCCCATATCCAGTCTGATGGCATGGGTGGAGATTCTGCGCGAGACTTATCCCGATGACGAACTGATACCCGAGATGGAGAACGACGTGCAGCGTCTGCAACTCATAGCCGACCGCTTCTCGAAGATAGGCTCGCTGCCCGAACCCGTCGATACCGACCTTAAGGAGGTGATGCAGCACGTGGTGGACTATATGGACCGCCGCACGTCGAAGCGCGTGCAGATGATACGCCGCTTCCCCGAGGGCGAGGTGAGGGTGCGGATAAACGCATCGCTATTTGAATGGGTGATAGAGAATCTGTGCAAGAATGCTGTCGACGCCATGGGAGGCGAGGGCACTATAACCATAACCGTGGCGCAGGAAGCAAACAAGACCGTTGTTGAGGTGAGCGACACTGGCAAGGGAATACGCAAGAAGGACCTGCGCAACGTGTTCCGCCCCGGCTTCACCACCAAGAAACGCGGTTGGGGACTCGGCCTCTCGCTCGCCAAGCGCATTGTGGAGGAATATCACAAAGGACGCATCTGGGTGAAGCATTCTGAGGTAGGAATTGGCACAACGTTCCGCATAGAACTGAAAAAACCTTTAAGAAAGTCAAAAACATTATTGTAAAATTGTCGTATGTCGGAAAATATTCGTAACTTTGCGCACCAAATGTGTAGTTCTGAACTGCTTAGAATAGATTTGAAGGACTTGAAAGAGGGTCAGAGTGCCCTTGAATATAGTCTGGGCGACGCTTGGTTTGAGTCACTTGACGAAGACGAAATCAAGCGTGGCAATATTCGTGTGCGTATAAATGTACGCCGCACGGAGAACTATTTTGAGCTTGATTTTCACACCGAGGGCACCGTCGTTATTCCGTGCGACCTGTGTCTGGACGATATGGAACAGCCAATTGAGACGGACGACCGCCTCGTGGTGAAGTTTGGAGAAGAATATTCCGAGGACGATGACCTCATTACAGTCGACGAGCGTGAAGGCATACTCGACGTGGCGTGGTTCATCTACGAATTTATAGCGCTCAACATACCCGCTAAGCACGTGCATACACCTGGAAAATGTAACGCGGCGATGATTAAGGTTCTCGAAGAACACTCAGCTACCCGAAGTAGTGGCGAGGATGAAGAGACAGCGGTAGATCCGCGATGGAATGGATTAGAAAAATTAAAAACAATAATTAAAGATTAAAGAAAAATGGCACATCCTAAAAGAAGACAGTCGAAGACTCGTACACTTAAGAGAAGAACTCATGATAAGGCAGTAGCTCCTACATTGGCAGTATGCCCTAACTGTGGCGCTTACTACGTATACCACACAGTATGCCCTACTTGCGGATACTATCGTGGCAAGGTTGCTATCGTTAAGGAAGTAGCTGAATAATTTCTCACCGTAAAATGGGAAAGATACACGCAGTAATCACCGGCATTGGCGGATACGTGCCCGACTATGTCCTCAACAACGAGGAGCTGTCGCGCATGGTAGACACCAGTGACGAGTGGATTATGACACGTGTCGGCATCAAGGAACGCCACATCCTCACTGAGGAAGGTCTTGGTACAAGCTACATGGCGCGTAAGGCAGCCAAGCAGCTCCTGAAGAAGACTGGCGTCGACCCCGACACAATTGATGCGCTGATTGTAACCACAACAACTCCCGACTACAAGTTCCCCTCGACAGCGTCTATCGTCCTTGGCAAACTCGGACTGAAGAATGCTTTCGCCTTCGACTTTGAGGCTGCATGCTGCGGATTCCTTTATTCGCTCGACGTAGCCGCTACAATGATTGAGAGCGGACGCTACAAGAAGATAATCGTTATCGGTGCCGACAAGATGTCGTCGCTCGTCGATTATCAGGACCGCGCTACATGCGTGCTCTTCGGCGACGGTGCCGGAGCAGTGCTCGTTGAGGCTACTGAGGAGGAGGGTGTTGGCGTGCAGAACTCGTATCTGCGTACCGACGGCAAGGGACTCCCATTCCTTCACATGAAGGCTGGTGGCTCTGTTTGCCCGCCGTCACACTTCACCGTTGCCCATCGTTTGCACTATCTCTATCAAGAGGGCCGCACAGTGTTCCGCTATGCCGTTACCGACATGAGCAACGACGTGGCTGAAGTGATGAAGCGCAACGAACTCACTGCCGACGACGTGAAGTGGGTTGTACCGCACGAGGCAAACCTTCGCATCATCGAGGCCGTTACCAAGCGTATCGGTCTGCCTATGGATAAGGTGGTAGTCAACATCGAGCGCTATGGCAACACCAGCGCTGCCACAATACCATTGGCATTGTGGGATAACGAGAAGAACATGAAGAAGGGCGACAACGTCATCTTCACTGCTTTCGGTGCAGGTTTCGTTCACGGAGCCTCGTTCTGCAAGTGGGCTTACGACGGCTCGGAAGTAGCCGGTGCTAAGTAATCAAGAAACATATTATCTCATATATAAAAGCACATCCGACAGTTTAAAGAACTATCGTCGAATGTGCTTTTTTTGTGTCTATTCTGTTAAAAATCATATAATTGCAAATACGCGTCTGCGGATATTCCCGAAAAAACACTAACTTTGTATTTATAGAAAAAAATTATCCCCTATAGAAAAGAATATGCACAAAGCAGGATTTGTAAATATAGTGGGCAATCCTAATGTTGGCAAGTCGACGCTGATGAATCAGCTTGTTGGCGAACGCATCAGTATTGCCACATTCAAGGCGCAGACCACGCGCCACCGCATCATGGGCATTGTCAATGAGGACGACGCCCAGATAGTTTTCTCTGATACTCCAGGTGTTCTGAAACCCAACTATAAGTTGCAGGAGTCGATGCTCGCCTTTTCGGAGTCGGCATTGCAGGATGCCGATGTGTTGCTCTATGTGACTGACGTTGTGGAGAATCCAGAGAAGAACATGGACTTTCTTGATAAGGTGAAGAAGATGACCATTCCGGTGCTTTTGCTCATCAACAAGATTGACCAGAGCGACCAGAAGACGCTCGGCGACACCGTTGAGAAGTGGCACACGCTGCTGCCCAATGCCGAGATTCTTCCCATATCTGCCAAGAACAAGTTTGGCGTTGACATGCTCATGCGCCGCATCAAGGAGCTTCTGCCCGACTCACCTCCTTTCTTCGACAAGGACCAATTGACCGACAAACCAGCACGCTTCTTCGTTTCGGAGATTATCCGCGAGAAGATTCTGCTCTACTACGACAAGGAGATTCCTTACTCGGTAGAGGTGAAGGTGGAGTCGTTTAAGGAGACCGACCGCAACATCGACATTCACGCTGTGATATACGTGGAGCGCGACTCGCAGAAGGGCATCATCATCGGACATCAGGGCGTGGCGCTGAAGAAGATGTCGACCGAGGCACGCAAGTCGCTCGAGAAGTTCTTCGGCAAGAGCGTCTATCTGCACACCTTTGTAAAGGTGGACAAGGACTGGCGCAGCTCAAAGCGCGAACTCGACAACTTCGGATATAACCCGGAATAAGAGTTTTGAGTTTTGAGTTTTGAATTTTGAATTTTGAATTATCGGCTGTGCCGATTTTGAGTTGTTCAATTTTGAATTATGAATTCTCAACTCATAACTCTTAATTCCTAATTCATAAATTCAAAATGCGCATAGCGCACAATTCAAAACTCAAAACTCAAAACTCAAAATTGCGACAGCTTCGCTGCCGCTTCCCCCTGAATAGCAAAGAGGGGATACTCTCGTCAGAATGGCGAGGGCCGGAGTGGGTCAGCTTCGGAAAATCATTAACAAGGATGCAGAGACCACATCCTACAAGTCTCCGTGAGATGCGGAGGAAAGAATTGACTAATAATTATGGCAAATTTAGTAGCAATAGTGGGACGCCCAAATGTGGGTAAGTCGACACTGTTCAACCGCCTGACCAAGACACGTCAGGCTATCGTTAGCGACACAGCCGGCACTACACGCGACCGCCAGTATGGCAAGTGCGAGTGGAACGGCCGCGAGTTTTCTGTTGTAGACACCGGTGGATGGGTGGTGAAGAGCGACGACATCTTTGAGGATGCCATTCGCAAGCAGGTTATCGTTGCCACAGAGGAGGCCGACCTCGTGCTCTTCCTCGTTGACGTGCAGACCGGACTGACCGACTGGGACCAGGACGTGGCAACAATCCTTCGCCGCACAAAGCTCCCCGTTATCCTTGTGGCTAACAAGACCGACAACAACGACCAGATTTACGACGCTGCTGAGTTCTATGCTCTTGGACTTGGCGAGCCACAGTGCATCTCGTCAGCAACTGGTAGCGGCACCGGTGACTTGCTCGACCTCGTGCTGTCGAAGCTGAAGCCCGATACCAAGGAAGAGGTAGAGGACGGTATTCCTCGCTTTGCCGTTGTAGGTCGTCCTAACGCAGGCAAGAGCTCAATCATCAACGCCTTCATCGGCGAGGACCGCAACATCGTGACCGAGATTGCCGGTACTACACGCGACTCGATATACACCCGTTTCGACAAGTTCGGTTTCGACTTCTATCTTGTCGATACTGCCGGTATACGCCGTAAGAACAAGGTGTCGGAAGACCTGGAGTTCTATTCGGTAATGCGTTCGATACGTGCCATTGAGAATTCGGACGTGTGCATACTTATGCTCGACGCTACACGCGGCATCGAGGCACAGGATATGAACATCTTCCAGCTCATTCAGCGCAACAACAAGTCGCTTGTGGTTGTGGTGAACAAGTGGGACCTTGTGGAGAACAAGGACCAGGCTGTCATCAAGACATTCGAGAACGCCATACGCAACCGCATGGCTCCGTTTGTCGACTTCCCAATCATCTTTGCTTCGGCTCTGACCAAGCAGCGCATCTACAAGGTGCTCGAAACAGCCAAGCAGGTATACCTGAACCGTAAGGCACATGTGGGTACATCAAAGCTCAATGAGGTGATGCTTCCTCTGATTGAGGCTTATCCGCCACCATCAATCAAGGGCAAGTACATCAAGATCAAGTACTGCACACAGTTGCCCAACACGCAGATTCCGTCGTTCGTGTTCTACGCCAACCTGCCACAGTACATCAAGGAGCCGTATCGCCGTTTCTTGGAGAACAAGATTCGCGACAACTGGTCGATGCACGGATGTCCAATCAACGTATTCATACGTCAGAAATAATAGACAGATATCATTAGGAGGGTATGGCAGGAATGTCATATCCTCTTTTTTTATCATAAATCATAAAGAACATGCGAAACATTTTATATGTAGTCCTGGCGCTGGTGGTTCTTGCTGTCGCTTCATGTGGCAAGACCGAGGTGCAGAATCCTAACGAACTGGCGGTGCGTGCCGCCAAGGTGTATTACGACTATCTTATAGCCGGCAATTATGAGGCTTATGTCGACGGATTCTATCGTCCCGACAGCATCCCCGGCAGCTATCGCGAACAGCTGATAGTCAACGCCAAGCAGTATGTGGGGCAGATTAAGGACGACCACAGCGGACTTGTGGCTGTGCATGCCGTGAGCGCCAAGACCGACACTGCCCGCCATGTGGGCCGCGCCTTTCTTATGCTCTGTTTTGGCGACAGCACCAAGGAGGAGATTGTAGTGCCAATGGTGTTGCATGTCGGCAATTGGTATATGAAGTGAAAATGAGTCTTGGTTATGACGTTATTGGTTGACGATTGTCTGTTTTTTCTTTTGCGCTTTCGCTCATTTACATTAACTTTGCATAACTGTACAGCTAAAGTTATTTCATGAACAACATATCTGAACTTTTGGACCAAATAAGCAGTCCCGACGATTTGCGACGTCTCAGTGTGGCCCAGTTGCCCGAACTTTGCGCCGAATTGCGTCGTGACATTGTCGACGAGTTGTCGGTCAATCCCGGACACCTTGCTTCGTCGCTCGGCGTTGTCGAGCTGACGGTGGCTTTGCACTATGTGTTCAGCACACCGTACGACCGCATTGTGTGGGATGTCGGCCACCAGGCTTATGGTCATAAGATACTAACCGGTCGTAAAGATACGTTCTGCACCAACCGCAAACTTCACGGCATACGCCCATTCCCGACTCCGATGGAGAGCGAGTACGACACATTCACGTGTGGACACGCATCCAATTCCATTTCGGCAGCGCTCGGTATGGCTATCGCTGCACGTAAGACGGGTCACGACGACCGCCATGTGGTGGCAGTAATAGGCGATGGTGCCATGTCGGGTGGACTCGCTTTCGAGGGACTCAACAACGTGTCGTCGTCGCCCAACGACCTGCTTATCGTGCTCAATGACAACGATATGAGCATCGACCGTGCTGTTGGTGGTATGGAGAAGTATCTTCTTAATCTCGACACCAACGCTACGTACAACCGCTTGCGCGACAAGGCGTCGAAGTGGTTGCACTCCATGGGCTACCTCAACGACGACCGTCGCAAGGGCATCATACGCCTTAACAACGCCCTGAAGTCGGCGCTCTCGCATCAGCAGAATATCTTTGAGGGTATGAACATACGCTACTTCGGACCGTTCGACGGCAATGATGTGTGCGAGACCGTGCGCATACTCGAACAGTTGAAGAATATGCGTGGACCGAAACTGCTCCACCTTCACACCGTAAAGGGCAAGGGCTATGAACCCGCCGAGCGCGAGGCTACCGTATGGCATGCTCCCGGCAAGTTCGACCCCGAGACCGGTGAGCGCATCCCCGACACTGCCGATCCATATCCGTTGAAATATCAGGAGGTGTTCGGACGTACACTGCTGGAATTGGCTGAGACCAATCCCAACATCGTTGGCGTCACGCCAGCCATGCCTACGGGTTGTTCGATGGACATAATGATGCACGCTATGCCCGACCGTGTGTTTGACGTAGGCATAGCCGAGGGCCATGCCGCCACGTTTGCAGCGGGTATGGCAAAGGATGGATTGATGCCGTTCTGCAACATATACAGCGCCTTTGCACAGCGTGCTTACGACAACATCATACACGATGCCGCCATACTCAATCTTCCAGTGGTGTTCTGTCTCGACCGTGCCGGACTTGTAGGCGAGGACGGACCGACGCATCACGGAGTGTTCGACATAGTCGCCCTGCGTCCGGTGCCCAACCTCACGCTGTGCTCGCCGATGGACGAGTGTGAGCTGCGCCGGATGATGTACACGGCACAGTTGCCTGGTATGGGCACGGTGGTGATACGTTATCCGCGTGGCAAGGGAGTGAAGCGTGACGACTGGCATTGCGAGCTGGAAGCCATTCCGGTAGGCAAGGCACGTCAGGTGAGCGATGGCAGCGACGTGGCAGTGCTGAGCTACGGTCCGTTGGGCAACGATGTACAGACCGTCATAAGCCAGTTGCGCGAAGAAGGCAATTCGCTCAGTGTGGCACACTACGATATGCGTTTCTGCAAACCGCTTGATACAGAAGTGCTTGAAAGCGTTTCGCAGCGCTTCAGCCGTATCGTTACCGTTGAGGACGGACAGCTTGCAGGTGGATTCGGTTCGGCTGTGCTCGAATGGTTGAGCGACAATGGCAAGACCACGACAGTGCGCCGTGTTGGACTGCCCGACCGATTTATCGAACACGGCACAGTAAGCGAATTGCGACATATCGCCGGCACCGACATTGAGTCGATAAAGCGAGCAATCATCAACAACTAAATATATCATCACCCCAACAATTCATTATGAAGATAATTATAGCCGGCGCATACGCCATCGGTACGCATCTTGCGCGTCTGCTCTCGCGCGACCACGACGACATTGTTGTCATGGACAGCGATGAGGAGCGACTCTCGCGTATAGGCTCAGATGTCGACATCCTCACAATGGAGGCATCGTCTACAAGTGTCAAGGCACTGACAAAGGCAGGAGCCGAAAATGCCGATTTGTTTATCGCCGTAACGCCCGACGAAAGCCAGAACATGGCGTCGTGCGTGCTTGCCAAGGCTCTTGGCACAAAAAAGACAGTGGCAAAGATTGACAACTCAGAATATATCGAACCCGAGCTGAAGGAGTTCTTTGCCGGATTGGGCGTAAGTTCAATCATCTATCCTGAGATGCTTGCAGCCATTGACATCAACAACGGACTCAAGATGTCGTGGGTGCGCCAGCGTTGGGACGTTCACGGTGGAGCACTCGTCATGCTTGGCGTCAAGCTGCGCGAGTCGTGCACCATTCTCGACCGCCCCATGCGCGACATTTGCGGACCGGAAGACCCGTATCACATAGTAGCCATCAAGCGTCAGGGTGAGACCATCATTCCTGGTGGTAACGACTGTCTGCAGATGTACGACATGGCTTACTTCATGACCACCCGCCAGTTTATACCCTACATACGCAAGATAGTAGGCAAGGAGCATTATGTCGACGTGAAGAACGTGATGATAATGGGCGGTGGAGCTACGGCTGTACGCACCGTGAAGACCATGCCGAGCTATATGGACGTGAAGATTATCGAGGCTGACGAGCAGCGCTGCGAGCGTCTTAACTCTATACTTGAAAACGACAAGGCACTTGTCATCAACGGCGACGGACGCGACCTCTCGCTTCTTATCGAAGAGGGCATAAAGAACACTCAGGCTTTTGTGGCGCTGACCGGCAATGCCGAGACCAATATCCTCGCTTGTCTTACAGCCAAGCGAATGGGTGTGCGCAAGACGGTGGCAATGGTAGAGAACATCGACTACGTAAGCATGGCAGAGAGTCTGGACATCGGTACCATCATCAACAAGAAGTCGATAGCAGCCAGCCATATCTATCAGATGATGCTCGATGCCAACGTTCACAACGTGCGTTTCCTCATGACAGCCAATGCCGACGTCGCAGAGTTCATCCCGTCGGAAGGTTCGAAGGTTACACAAAAGCCCGTTAAGGACCTCGGACTGCCCAAGGGAATGACCATAGGTGGACTGGTGCGCGACGGTCAGGGACTGCTCGTGTCGGGTAACACATTGATTCATCCGGGCGATTCAGTTATGGTGTTCTGCCATAGCGTCAACATGAAGAAGATTGAAAAGTTCTTCCTATGATAAATCTAAAGCTTATATATAAGATTATAGGGTCGTTGCTCTTCATCGAGGCTATGATGCTGTTGTTGTGTCTTGGCGTTTCGGTGTATTATCACGAAGACGACCTTATGGCTTTTGCATTGTCTGTAGCAATATCGGCTGGTACCGGACTGGTGCTGCGCTTGATAGCCCGCAACTGCGACAACACCCTCTCTCGACGCGATGCCTATCTTGTGGTGACGCTCACGTGGACTGTATTCTCGCTGTTCGGAACGCTGCCGTTTCTCTTAGGCGGCTATCTGCACTCGTTCACCGATGCCTTCTTCGAGACGATGTCGGGATTCACCACTACCGGTGCCACGATAATAGACGATGTCGATGTCTTGCCGCACGGCATTTTGTTTTGGCGTTCGTTCACGCAGTGGCTTGGCGGACTTGGTATTGTATTCTTCACAATAGCCCTTCTGCCTTCGCTTGTGGGCGGAAGTGTGAAGGTGTTTGCCGCTGAGGCCACCGGACCTATCAAGACCAAGCTCCACCCACGCCTCAGTACCAACGCCAAGTGGATATGGGTGGTATACATCTGTATCACCGTGTTGTGCATGTTGGCTATGTGGTGTGCCGGTATGGACTTGTTCAGCAGTGTCAACTACAGCTTCACCACGGCTGCTACGGGTGGATTTGCCACCCATAACGACTACAGCTATCTCACTCCCGTAGTGCAATACATCGTCACCTTCTTCTGTTTTGTAGCGGGCATCAACTTCACGATGCTCTATATCTCTGTGTCGCAACGCAAGCTGAGCACGCTTCTGAAGAGTGCCGAGTGCAGATTCTATCTGTTCGTGGTGCTTGCTTTCGCTGGATTTATAGCGTTTGAGTTGATGTGGAAGAACGGTTATGAATTTGAACCGGCAGTGCGAAGTGCTTTGTTCCATGTGGTGTCGTTCATCACCACAACGGGTTTGCTTGCCGACGACCCTGCCGTATGGCCCCACGTTACATGGGTGGTATTGGCAATTTGTATGTTCTTCGGAGCGTGTTCGGGTTCTACGAGCGGTGGATTCAAGTGCATACGTTGCGTCATGCTGTTGAAGATCATTAAGAACGAGTTCCGCCAGATGCTGCATCCTAATGCCGTGTTGCCTATGCGTGTCGACGGCACCAACGTTCCTTCGTCTAAGCGCGTTACGCTGCTCGCCTTCTTGTCCACCTATCTTATATTGTGTCTGTTCTGCTCGTTCTCGATGATAGCGATGGGTATAGACAATACCAATGCCATAACCATCACGCTAAGTGCGCTGGGCAACGTCGGTCCGACGCTCGGTACGGAGATTGGTCCGACAATGTCGTGGAGCGAACTGCCTATAGCAGCCAAATGGATATGCTCGGTGCTGATGCTCATCGGACGTCTTGAGATATTCAGTGTGCTCGTGATATTCACACCGCAATTCTGGAAAGAGAATTAGCCATACGGCGGAGCCGTATGGAGTTAGGAATTAGGAGTTAGGAATTAGGAATTGTTCTCGGCTGCCGCCTGCGATTTTGAATTATGGAATTTTGAATTTTAGAGATTTAATTTTGAATTATAACATTTACTAAATACAACAATTATGGAACCAATGAAGTTTAATGCGCTGCTCAAGTCGACGATTTGGGGTGGCGAAAAGATTATCCCTTTCAAGCATCTTGATGTGCAGCAGGAGAATGTAGGCGAGAGCTGGGAGATTTCTGGAGTGCCAGGCAATGAGACTGTAGTAGCCAATGGCGAGTTTGCTGGCAAGAAACTCAACGAGGTTGTTGCTGAACAGAAGGAGAAACTCGTAGGTAAGGAGAACTACGAGCGCTTCGGCAATGAGTTCCCGTTGCTCATTAAGTTTATCGATGCACGTCAGGACCTCTCTATTCAGGTTCATCCTACCGATGAGATTGCCAAGCGTCAGGGCAAGGAGCGTGGCAAGACCGAGATGTGGTATTTGCTCGACTCTGACAAGGACGCTACATTGCTGTGTGGTCTGAAGCAGCAGATCACACCGACACAGTATGCCGAAATGGTAGCCAACGACACCATTTGCGATGCTATTGCACGTTATGACGTGAAGGAGGGCGACTGCTTCTTCCTGCCTGCAGGACGTATTCACGCTATCGGTACCGGCTGTTTCCTCGCCGAGATTCAGCAGACCAGCGACGTGACATACCGCATCTACGACTTCAAGCGCAAGGACAAGGACGGCAACTATCGTGAGTTGCACACCAAGCAGGCTGCCGAGTGCATCAACTATAATGTTGAGGACAACTATCGCACCGAGTATACTCCGCAGAAGAACCAGGGTGTGAGCCTCGTTCAGTGTCCTTACTTCTGCACAGCTGTCTACGATCTCGATGAGCCGATGACTCTCGACTACTCTGAGCTCGACAGCTTTGTTATACTCATCGGCCTTAAGGGTGAGGCTACTATCACCGACAACGAAGGCAACACTGTCACTCTGAGCGCCGGCGAGAGCATGCTCGTACCTGCTACAACCGAGACTCTGAAGATTGAGGGAACGCTGAAGTTCCTTGAGACTTACGTGTAGCCCCACCCCCTGACCCCTCCCCCGCAGGGAGGGGAGCGGTATGCACAGTTTGCTTATAAACTTATGCCCTGTAAAGGCAGAAGCATTGACAGTTAATGCTTTCGCCTTTACAGGGCATTTTTCGTATATTAATCATTGTATTGTTATCGACCGCTACTCTTCAAATTCCTTTTCATGGTCTTTGAAAAAATCGTAATAGAGGCGGACGTTAGGCAAATCCGTCCATTGGCATACAGAAACGGGTACGCTGTCCATATCGAATATTTTGGCATATGGTATTGACAGGATAAACGGACTGTGTGTTGACAGAATGAACTGACAATCATAGAACCTTGCCATTCCCAATAAGAATTGCACCAATTCAATTTGCATCTCGGCAGACAGGGAATTTTCAGGCTCGTCCAACAGATATAGCCCGCCAGACTGTATGGCATCGGTGAAGTATTTGAAACCGTTCTCTCCGTTAGAATATGTTCGTTCGTCAACACCGACATTAGCTCTTACATATCTTGAACCCGATTGCTTGTGCTTGTTGTAATAATCTTTGTATGCCCTTATACTATTAGGGTCGTCGGTGTTAAACCCTCGTGGTCCTTGCCATCCGCTATATCCCATTTGGGCTTTTTCTTTGAATATCAATTCACGTTTGAAGTTGAGGTTTTCGTTTCTTTCGCGTACCTCGATGATATGATTGAACACATCGTCGCTCGTTATAATCTTTGACATTTTCTTGAGACTTTTCAGTTTCGTCGGGTCATGAACGGTCAGTTCATATCGGCATTTTTCAAGATACGGGTCAAAGAAATAAGTCTTATTGTAAGGAGCCTTTCTTTCCAGTTTCAGTTTTTCTGCTATGATGTTCAGAAGTGTACTCTTGCCCGACCCGTTGCTACCGCATAAAATGGTGATGTCGGAGAATTCCATCGACTCAAGTCTTTTGATTTGAGGGAAAAAGTTGAACGGATAGTATGAGTCGTAGCAGTTTCTTGGGAAATTGTTTATATATTCTTCTTCATCATATACGGACGTTAAGGTAAATCGACTCAGATAAATCATAGTAATTTTTGGTTTATTTCAAAAATAAAATTTCAATAATAAAGCAGCTACATAAACAATAAAAGAGCAACAAAAACAACATTCTCTTGCTTCCGTTCAGAATGGATAATGTTGTTTTTGTTGTTCTTTTTATTGTTGAATGTCGTTCGGTATCCCCCAATTATAATAGTTTTAGCAATCCCTGCACATTACTCCCCTCCCTACGGGGGAGGGGTAGGGGGTGGGGCTTTGGGTGGGGCTTTTGGGGGATTGGCTTTTTGGGGCTTTTGTGCTTTTTATTTATAACACAAACGTTCTAATGAAGTAGTAGCTGATGATACCGGCGAGATAACCCACGAATGCAATCCATGTAATCTTCTTCATGTACCATCCGAAGGTGATCTTCTCCAGACCCATAACCACTACGCCTGCTGCGCTACCTACGATGAGCATTGAGCCGCCCACGCCGGCACAGTAAGCCAGCAACTGCCAGAAGATGCCGTCAACCGCCATGTCGCCAGTAGCAGCAACGGGATACATACCCATGCAGCCTGCCACGAGCGGAACATTGTCGACGATGCTCGACAGAACGCCGATGATACCGGTAACGAGATAGTGGTTGCCGTCGAATACGGTGTTGAGGCCCTCGCCAAGAGCTGCCAGAACGCCAACCTCAGAGAGGCAAGCTACAGCCATGAGGATGCCGAGGAAGAAGAGGATGGTCGACATGTCAACACGCGAGAGCAGGTTGCTCACACGCTTCTGGGTTCCCTCGTCGTCGTGTCCGCGGTGCAAGTGGCGGTAGAACACCTCAGTAGTAGTCCACAAAACGCCAAGTACGAGCAATATGCCTACGAACGGAGGCAGATGGGTGATGCTCTTGAAGATAGGCACAAACATCAATCCGCCTACACCGATAACGAATACAGCCTTGCGCTGAGTGTCGGTGAAGTCGCCTACCGAATCGTTGCCTCCAGCCTTTGCCTCTGGCATGTGCAGTTCGCCCTTAAGATGATATTGCAGGATGAATGCAGGTATAATCATAGAGATGAGCGACGGAACGACAATCTCCATGATAACTCCGGCTGCCGTAATCAAGCCCTTGTTCCAAAGCATGATAGTGGTGACATCGCCGATAGGTGAGAATGCGCCACCCGAGTTGGCAGCAATAATCACAAGCGATGCGTAAATCAGACGGTCTTGCTTGTCAGCCACGAGCTTGCGCAGAATCATGATCATCACGATACTTGTAGTGAGGTTGTCGAGAATAGCCGACAGTATGAATGTCATGAAAGCGATACGCCACAGCAATGCGCGCTTCGAGCGGGTCTTCATCACGCCTCGCACCCAGTTGAAGCCACCGTTCTGGTCGACAATCTCAACGATTGTCATGGCTCCCATAAGGAAGAACAGTGTAGTCGAAGTGTCGCCAAGGTGCTCCTGAATGATGGTAGTCACCTTCTCAGCCATTCCGGCTATGCCGCCCGTGTAGTCCGGGTGCATAAGGTTGAGATACTGCAGCGGATCGAACATGTAGAGCGTCCAGCACACAACGAACATAAGCAGCGCAACAGCGGCTTTGTTCACTTTAGTCAAGCTTTCGGTGGCGATGCATGTGTATCCCAGCACGAAGGCTACGACGATAGCAAGAGTTAAAGCTGTCATAGATTTTGTTGTCTTTGTTTTTTGTAATTATGTTATTTCGGTTAACGGCGTATCAGCAGAAATAGTTCTGCTGACACGCCGTTACAAAATTATACAAAAAACCTCAAACAAAAGTATTTGTAGTATAATATTAATGCGATTTTTACAAGTCTTGGTGTCACATTGCCAAAACATTGCAAATGTTGTCCTTTATAGTGGATATTCGTCGAATGCGTACAGCACTGTCGACAGATATCGCTCGCCGGTATCGGGCAATAGTGTTACGATTCGCTTGCCGCGGTTTTCGGGTCGCAGAGCCAGTTGGGTGGCTCCGAACACAGCCGCTCCCGAGCTGATGCCCACAAGCAGTCCCTCCTCAGCGGCGAGCTGTCTGCCCGTGCGTATGGCATCGTCGTTGCTCACGGTGAGTACTTCGTCTACAATATCGGCATTGTATGTCTTGGGCACAAAGCCCGCGCCGATGCCCTGAATCTTGTGCGGTCCGCTGTTGCCACCGCTCAGTACGGGCGACGATGCCGGCTCTACAGCCACCAGCTTTACGTTGGGATTGTGCTCCTTCAGTCGGCGGCCGATGCCCGACAGCGTACCGCCGGTGCCCACACCAGCCACGAATAAGTCCACATTGCCTTCAGTCTGCTCCAATATCTCCACCCCCGTAGTGTTGTAGTGAGCCTGAGGGTTGGCAGGGTTTTCAAACTGTTGCAGTATGACGCTGCCCGGAGTGGCGTCGCGCAGTTCTTCGGCTGCTTGTATCGCACCTGCCATTCCTTGCTTGCCCGGTGTGAGTTTTACGGTAGCGCCGTAAGCTTTCACAAGGTTACGGCGCTCCACACTCATTGTTTCGGGCATTGTCAGAATGAGTTTATATCCTTTCACAGCCGACACCAGTGCCAGTCCGACACCCGTGTTGCCGCTTGTAGGTTCTATGATTGTGGCTCCGGGCTTGAGCAGTCCTTTCCGTTCGGCGTCCTCAATCATTGACAGTGCCACGCGGTCCTTGACGCTTCCGCCCGGATTGAAATATTCCACTTTGGCTAATATTGCCGTGTCAATGCCGCGCTTGGCCGAGTAGGTGCCAAGTTCGAGCAGCGGTGTCTTGCCGATAAGATCGGTCAGCTTTTTTGCAATCATAGTTCTTCTCTGTTTTAATTTGTTGTTATGGTTAACTGGTTGGGTTGTGTCGCACGCCTGCTTAAATCGCATCGAACGCCTGCTGCAGGTCGTCGATGATGTCGTCGATGTGCTCTGTACCGATGCTTAGACGTATTGTCGACGGAGTGATGTGCTGCTGTGCCAGCTCCTCGGGCGACATCTGCGAGTGGGTAGTTGTAGCCGGATGTATGGCGAGGCTCTTCACGTCAGCCACGTTGGCAAGCAATGAGAATATCTTGAGGTGGTCGATGAATTTCCATGCTGCTTCCTGACCGCCCTTAATCTCGAATGTGAATATCGAACCGCCACCGTTGGGGAAGTACTTCTCGTACAGCTCGTGGTCGGGATGAGTGGGCAGCGACGGATGGTTCACCTTTTCTACCTTCGGGTTGGCAGCCAGATAGTTCACTACCTTCAGCGCATTCTCCACGTGGCGCTCTACGCGCAGCGACAGAGTTTCGAGTCCTTGCAGCAGAATCCAAGCGTTGAACGGTGAGATTGTAGCACCAGTGTCGCGCAGAATGACGGCGCGAATGCGGGTCACGAATGCAGCCTTGCCAGCCACGTCGGCAAATACAGCACCGTGATAGCTTGGGTCGGGCTTGGCGAGTGTGGGATATTTGTCGGCATTGGCTTTCCAGTCGAATGTGCCGCCGTCTACGATAACGCCACCCAGACTCGAACCGTGTCCGCCTATAAACTTAGTGGCTGAGTGTACTACGACGTCGGCTCCGTGCTCAATCGGACGTATAATATAAGGTGTGCCGAAGGTGTTGTCTACGATGAATGGTATGTTATGGCGGTGGGCTACGGCTGCCACTGCCTCAAGATTTGTTACGTCTGAATTAGGATTGCCGAATGTCTCGGCGTACACCACCTTGGTGTTGGGCTGAATGGCAGCCTCCAGCGCCTCAAGGTCGTTGACGTTGACGATGGTGTTGCTGATGCCTTGTGTGGTCAGTGTGTGGGTGATGAGGTTGAACGAACCACCGTACAGATTGTCGGCAGCTACGATATGGTCGCCTACCTGCAGGATGTTCTGCAGAGCGTAGGTCACGGCTGCGGCTCCTGATGCCACTGCCAGTCCTGCCACGCCACCTTCAAGGGCAGCCACGCGCTCCTCGAAAACTCCCTGTGTCGAGTTGGTCAGTCGGCCGTAGATGTTGCCGGCGTCGCGCAGTCCGAATCGGTCGGCAGCGTGCTGTGAGTTGCGGAACACGTACGATGTGGTCTGGTAGATAGGTACGGCACGTGCGTCTGTTGCAGGATCCGGATTTTCCTGTCCTACGTGCAATTGGAGTGTTTCGAAGTGGAGTTTCTTGTTGCTCATGGTGTTTGCCCTTTCTTTAAAAATGTGTTTTTACTTTATGAAGATTCTGAAGCAAGTCTTTATTCTCGACTTCTTGTTTTCATGGTTGCAAAGTTACGGCAAAACTGTCTACCCTACAATCGCACAAATTGGTTATATGGCATACCACAAATATGGTATATTGGGCTAAAATGTATAAATATGAAGTTTTAAGACATAAAAAAACAACAAAAACAACACTCTTGACATTGGAAAGTACCAAAAATATTGTTTTTGTTGCTATATCTTATTATTGTTATGCTGTGGGGTGAACAGTTACTTTATTTTCTGTTCGGGCACCATCTGTCGTGTGGTCAGCACCTGACGTTTTGATATCACGCCGTCGGCATATTCCTTGGGCGACATGCCTCGGTTGTTCTTGAAGCAGCGGTTGAAGTAGGGCACATCGTTGAATCCTACCATATAGCACACCTCAGTAACGTTGAAGTTGCCCTGGCGCAACAGGCTACAGGCGCGGTCTACACGCAGCTTGTTGAGATATGTGATATATGTCTGGCCCGTAGCCTTCTTGAAGAAGGTGCAGAATGACGAGCGGTTCATACCCACGTGCTCGGCTATCATGTCGATTGTGACAGTGCGGGCGAAGTTCTGCTGCGAGAACTCTTTGATTTTGTTGATACGCTCCGATGTACGGTCTGTCTCAGGGGTGCGTCCCACAACGACAGCGTCGCGCTCGTTCTTTGATATCAGCAGGAGCAGACGGAACATGTATGGCAGCAGCTCTGTGCGCTGTTCACGTGCCATCTTGTGCAGCATATCTCCTATTACGGCTGTAGTGTTGGGGTCGAATGAGATTACTGTAGCAATCGACTTCAACTGGTCGAGACGCTCGGTGAGTTCGGGGAATGCGCTTGTGCAGCGGTCTATAAACTCTGTTCGGAATGTGATTGTGTAGTGTCCGATGAGTCCGTCTGCGTCGGTGTGATTGTCGTCGAACTTCCAGCAGTGGGGTATATGTGGCGGAATGAACGCAAGGTCGCCTTCGACGAAATCCGTTACGGTATCGCCCATTATGCGCTTGCCTTTGCCGCAAGTTACATACGTCAGTTCCCATGTGTCCTGCTTGTGCAGTGGAAGCTGTTCGGCAGGCTTCATTCTTTTGTAATCAAAGTTATACAAGTCCATATTTGATTATAATATATATTATCAGGTTGTTAATTTCCGGCATTTGCCGAGCTGTTGTCTTATTCTTAATTTAGGAATGTATTTTACCATGCAAATTTACGATTATAAATTGGTATTTGTCCGGTTTTAACATTTAATATACATGCAATTCAACATATTTTATGTAAAATATGTGCTGCTTATGACGTTTTGTAAACCGTATATTGCAAATTATTGATTCTTATCGTATTTCTTATGTCACTCAGATTGGTTGCGACATATTGTTAATCCGTGGCGAATAACACCCTATTGTTATTCTATCGCTTTTTCAGTATTGATATCGTGGCGCGATTTCGACTTTATTACAAGCCATACACCGCTGAAAACCAGAGCCACTGCCAGTGCCTGCTTCCATGTGAACACGCACATTCCGGCTGCCAGACTCACCGATACAGCCACTACGGGCTGCATATAATTGTAAATGCTTACTACCGTCGGGCGCAGTGTCTTCTGTGCTGTCTGCATGAGCAGATAAGCCACGTATGTTCCGAAGAACACCACGAATGCCGTGCCTGCCCACGCTCCGGGCGTGACGAGGCTCCAGTCGGTTTGCACAGCGTGCGGAAGCATAAATGGAGAAAGCAGCACTGCTGCCCATGTGAACATCCATTTGCTAACGGTGATGGGCGAATAGCGGCGCAGAAAGTCGCGATACAGCGCCAGGTATAGTGCAAACGACAGCTGGGCGAAGATACACAGCAGGTCGCCGCGTATGTCGCCGATGCGCGAATCGTGTGCTGTGGCACTCGACATAATCAGTATCAGTGCGCCCGAGCAGCCTATGCCCACGCCAAGGGCTTTCTTGCCGGTAATGGGTTCCTTAAGTATCAGTGCCGAGAGTATCATGGCGAAGATGGGCAGCGACGTTGTCACGATGCTGGCATTTGAAGGAGTGGTGATGCTAAGTCCGATGGTGAAGCAGCATTGGTTGCCCACCAGTCCCAGCAATCCGGCTCCGCTCATCGCCAAAATGTCACGCCAGGGCATGTGTTCGTGCTTGCACAGCAGTGAAGTGAGCCAGAATAGCAATGCACCTCCAGCCGCACGCATGAATACAAGGTTGATATTGTCCATGCCGTGTTGCATGGCATCCTTGCCAATTGGCGACATGAGTCCCCACATGACACAAGCCATGAGTATGCATAAGTGTGCTATCAGAGGTTGTCTGTTATCTGTTTTGAATGTCATTTTTTGCCTTTTCTGTTATCCCTTTTACCAAATACGGGTACAAAGGTATAAAAATATCGTTTTATCCGAATACATTGTATCAATTTATTTCATATATTTGTAAAATGAATACACACCTTAAATATATACGTAAATGAAATATGCCGAATACATTAAGCAGATAGAGATCGACTCGTTGTGGAGCGGCAAGCGCCACGTAGTGTGGAATCTCGACCGCCAGGTGAACATCCTGAGCGGCATAAATGGTGTGGGCAAGAGCACCATATTAAATAAGGTGGTGAAGGGACTTTCGGCAGGTGGCGAGTTTCCGAGCCACATGCTCAAGGGCGTCAGGCTGAAGGTGCAGCCCGACGATGCCAAGTGGATACGCTACGACGTTATACGTTCGTTCGACCGTCCGCTGTGGAATCTCGATGCTGTCAGCAAGCTCAACACTTCGCTGAGCGATCTTGCCACCGAACTCGACATGCAGCTCTTCTTCCTGCAGCGCAAATATCTCGACTATCAGGTCAATATCGGCAACCGCATCATTGCGTGTCTGCAAGACGGACGTCCCGATGCCGCCCTTGAGGCGCAGCGCATCTCGGCTCCGAAGAAGACATTCCAGGACCTCATCGACGACCTCTTCTCGGAGACGGGCAAGACTATCCTACGCACTGAGAACGAGATACGCTTCTCGCAGATAGGCGAGATTCTGAGCCCTTATCAGCTGTCGAGCGGCGAGAAGCAGATGCTCGTCATCCTGCTCACGGTGCTTGTCGAGGACCAGTTGCCCTACGTGCTCTTCATGGACGAACCCGAAGTGAGCCTGCATGTCGACTGGCAGCAGCGACTCATCGACCTCATCCTCACGCTCAATCCCAACGTACAGATTATACTGACCACACACTCGCCTGCCGTTATCATGAACGGATGGGCCGATAGGGTTACTGAAGTGAGCGACATTACGGATTAACCGCCGCAAGGGCGGAATGTTGAATGTTGAGTTTTGAATGTTGAATTGTCGGCGTTGCCGATTGTGAATTGAACAATGTTGAATTGACAATTCATAATTCATCAATTCTAAATCGCAGGCGTAGCCGAGAATAATTCCAAATTCAAAACTCCAAATTCAAAACTCATAATCGCAGGCGGCAGCCGAGAATAATTCAAAACTCAAAACTCAAAATTCAAAACTCAATTTATGGCCAAACGTTTGCGCGACACTATAACGTCGCAATATGTAGAGGCGGCCAATAGGCTCAGCTCGCGTCAGGCTCGCCGTCGCATCGTGGCTTATGTCGAGAGCTACGACGACATATTCTTCTGGCGGTCGGTGCTCTCGCGTTTTGAGAACTCCGAGCGCTACTTCGAGGTGATGCTGCCCTCGCGACTCGACCATCTGGAGCGTGGCAAGAAGGCTGCCATTATGAGTCTGATTGCTGCCGGTGGGGTGGGGCGCGACATGATAGCGTGTGTCGATGCCGACTACGACTACTTGGAGCAGGGTGCCAGCGGGTCGTCGAAGACGATTCTCGACAATCCCTACATATTCCACTCCTACGCCTACGCCATCGAGAACATGCAGTGCTACGCACCGTCGCTGCACGCCGTATGCGTGGCTGTGGCGCTCAACGACCGCCAGACGTTCGACTTCGAGGCGTTCTTGCGCGACTTCTCCACCGCCATCTTCCCCCTCTTCGTGTGGAATATATGGTCGTATCGCACCGGTGCGACGCCACGCTTTGCCATCAGCGACTTTCTCCACATCATCGAGATGGGCAACATTTCGCCCGACAACAGTCAGCAGGCGCTTGCCAATCTGCGCCGCCGCGTTGGCCATAAGGTGCAGACGCTGCAACGCCAGCATCCCGGTGCGCGAGAGAGTTACGCTGCCGTCAAGGACGACCTTCGCCGACTTGGCGTGCGCCCCGACATGACATATATGTACATCCAGGGCCATCATCTGTTCGATAAGGTGGTGGTGCCGCTCGTAAGGAAGGTGTGCAATCAGCTGATACGCGAACGCGAGCGCGAGATTTCAGTTCAAAGTGTGCACGCCACCCAGCAGCGCAACGAGCTGTCGTGCTACTCGTCGAGCGTGGGCGAAGCCGAATTCGTGCTGCGCCGCAACGTAGGCTATGTGTCGTCGCCGCAATATCAGAGCATAGTGGAAGACCTGCAGCGGTATCTGGAGGAAAAAGAAACTTCAGTTGAGAGTTGAAATAAAAAAAAGGATTTTGCTACGCGATTGCGTGCAAAATCCTTTTTTATCTCTTTTCGAGTTAGGTGTCCGTACGGATTAAGCGTTGGTTGTGTTAACGCGACGCTCAGCGATACGAGCCTTCTTGCCAGTAAGGTTGCGGAGGTAGTAGAGCTTAGCGCGACGTACCTTACCATGCTTGTTGACCTCGATGCTCTCGATGTTCGGTGACTCAATCGGGAAGATACGCTCAACACCAACTGTACCAGACATCTTACGTACGGTGAAGCGCTTCTTGTCACCGTGGCCAGAAATCTTGATAACTACACCACGATAGAGCTGGATACGCTCCTTTGTACCCTCGACGATTTTGTAAGCGACTGTGATAGTATCACCTGCCTTGAACTCAGGGAACTTCTTGCCGGTTGCAAATGCTTCTTCAGCAACTTTAATTAAATCCATTGTTAATTTGATAATTAAATTTGTTTTATCGTTCTCGCGCAACATAATGGGCAACTCTTCTTCCCGTCATCGGTTACGCCGAAAAGCGGGTGCAAAGTTACTACTTTTTTCGCTAACGCACAAGCATTTACAAGAAAAGACAGCCCGAAAAACATATTTTTAGACTTTTACATGTTATGTCATAAAACAATTTTGTATTTTTGCATATACTTATGCAGTTAAAAAAGATAATAAACGACTCTCTTAAGGTGGCACTCTCGCTGCTGCTTGGCGGACTGATACTCTACTGGATGTATCGCGACTTCGATTTCCGTCAGGTAGAGCATGTTCTGCTGCACGAAATGAACTGGATGTGGATGTTGCTCTCATTCCCGTTCGGCATCTTGGCGCAGGCTTTTCGCGGTTGGCGATGGCATCTCACGCTCGAACCCGTAGGCGAACATCCGCGCACGTCCACCAGCGTCTACTCCATATTCCTCTCCTATGCCGTCAGCCTTGTAGTGCCGCGTATAGGCGAGTTTGCCCGTTGCGGTGTGTTGCGCCGCTACGACGGAGTGTCGTTTCCCAAGGCTTTGGGCACGGTAGTGGTGGAGCGTGCCATCGATTCGGCATTGGTCATGTGCATAGCCCTTGTCACCATGCTGTGCCAATTCAGTGTGTTCAACACCTTCTTCGACCGCACCGGTACCAACATAAGCACCCTGCTGGCAGGATTCTCTACAACCGGCTACATCGTGACAGCCGTTTGCGGACTGGCGGTATGCCTTCTGGCATGGTACATCATGCGCCGGTTTGCTATATATAATAAGGTAAAGGCTACGGTGCAGGGCATCTGGCAAGGCATCATGTCGATACGCAGCGTGAAGCGTCCCGTGCGCTTCGTCGTGTACACTCTCGCTATATGGGCGTGCTATTTCCTACACTATTACCTCACGTTCTTCTGCTTCGACTCCACGTCCGGACTGGGCGTGTCGTGCGCAATGGTGACGTTCATCGTGGGCAGCATAGCCGTTATCGTTCCTACCCCCAATGGAGCCGGACCGTGGCATTTCGCCGTCAAGACCATGCTGTTGCTATATGGCATAGGCGAGACCGACGCTCTCAACTTCGTGCTCATCGTCCACAGCGTGCAGACGCTGCTCGTGGTGGCAATGGGCGTATGGGCGTGGGTGGCACTCTCGTTCACCCGCAAGCAGCCGAGCCTGCAGTAAATAAGAAAGTAATAATCACAAATACTACTATTATTTAATCACTAATAAACACAATTATTATGAGTGAAATCAAAAACCTAAACCCCGAATGTATTTGGCGCAACTTTGACGCACTGACACAGGTGCCGCGCCCGTCTGGACATCTTGAAAAAGTACAGCACATGCTGCTCGAGTTTGCCGCACGCGTTGGCGTTGAGGCATTCAAGGACGCTGCTGGCAATATAGTGATGCGCAAGCCCGCATCTCCCGGAATGGAAAACCGCAAGGGCATCATCCTTCAGGCACACATGGACATGGTGCCGCAGAAGAGCAATGACAGCAATCACAACTTCGAGACCGACCCTATTCAGACATACGTAGACGGCGAATGGGTTAAGGCAAAGGGCACAACTCTCGGTGCCGACAATGGTATCGGCGTAGCCGCCATCATGGCTGTTATGGAGGACAAGACCCTCGTACACGGACCCGTTGAGGGACTCATCACTGCCGACGAAGAGACCGGCATGTTCGGTGCCAACGACCTGCCCGAGGGCGAACTCAATGGCGACATCCTGCTCAACCTCGACTCTGAGACATGGGGCAAGTTCGTAATCGGTTCGGCTGGTGGTGTCGACATCACAGCTACACTCGAATATAAGGAGGTAGAGACCGACAAGGAAGACGCAGCCGTTAAGGTTGTAATCAAGGGCTTGAAGGGTGGTCACTCAGGATTGGAGATTAACGAGGGACGCGGCAATGCCAACAAGCTCATGGCTCGCTTCGTACACGAGGCCATCGCCGAGTACGGTGCACGCCTCGCTACATGGCACGGCGGCAACATGCGCAATGCCATCCCGTTCGAGTGCTCTACAGTGCTCACACTGCCTAAGGAGAACGTTGAGGCTCTGAAGGAAGATGTAGCCGAGTGGTGCGCTCTGTTCAACAACGAGTATCGCACAATCGAGGAGAACATCCAGTTCTTCGCCGAGGACGTTGATGCTCCTGCCACTCAGGTGCCCGAGGAGATTCAGGACAACCTGCTCGACGCCATCTACGGCTGCCACAACGGTGTGCTCCGCATGATTCCGGTGTTCCCGTCGGTAGTAGAGACATCGTCAAACCTCGCCATCATCGACATTGAGGGCGGCCACGCTTACTTCAAGCTGCTCGCACGTTCGTCAAGAGAGAGCATGCGCGACTACATTGCAGCCACTCTTGAGTCTACATTCTCTATGGCAGGCATGAAGGTTGAGATGAGCGGCGAGTACGGCGGTTGGGACCCCAACACCGACAGCGAGATTCTCCATCTGCTCGAGAAGAACTATCGCGAGCTGTTCAACGAGGAGGCAATCGAGCAGGTCGACCACGCCGGATTGGAGTGCTCGGTCATCCTCGGCAAGTATCCTCACCTCGACGTTGTGTCGCTCGGTCCTACCATGCGTTCGCCGCACACCACAACAGAGCGTTGCCTCATCTCTACAGTGGCTCCTTTCTGGGAACTGCTCAAGAAGACAATGGCAGAAGCTCCAGTGAAATAAAACAGACAGAAGTTTCGCAAGTTGGTTTCATACTTGCGAAACTTTTTTTGTATTATCGCTGCTTTCAATGCACCGATTTCAGACTGTCGCAATACAATATTTGCATTTTAAACCGCTCAAAACTGCGAGCTGAACGCACAAGGAAATCTTCGGCTCGAAATTCGTGAGTTTTGCGCGTGTAGCTATATGTTGCTGATACATAAAGAGTTGTGAGGATTGTGGCTCAAGCGTGCAATTGTCACAATTCAAAAAAAACTTCATTTTATTGCAAAAGGAGTCCTTTTGCCTTCCAACTGTAGTCCTTTTGCTCTCTCATTGTTGTCCTTTTGCCTTGCAAAAGTGGTCCTTTTGAACGGAAAGAAGCCCTGAATCAATAAAAACATGAACGATTTGCGTTGCAAAACCTCTGAAAACGCCGTCGCAAATCTCTATAATCGATTTTTGTTTTGTAACACTTTTTTACTGCCTGTACGATATTTGTCAGTGACAATCTTGTGGAAGAGAAGAAATGCCTAATATCAACAAAACAGCCTGATAATCTAATTTTTAGTTATTTTAATATGGTATATCAGCGGTTTTTGCTAACTTTGCAAATTAAACAAAGTAAATAGTAAAAGTATATGGCTGGAACAAAAAAAATCAAGACTGCGCTTATCTCAGTTTTTCATAAGGACGGTCTCGACGAGCTGTTGAAGAAGCTCAACGAGGAAGGTGTTAAATTCCTCTCTACAGGTGGTACACAGGCTTTCATCGAGTCGCTTGGCTACGAGTGCCAGGCCGTTGAGAGCGTTACATCTTATCCTTCAATCCTCGGCGGACGTGTGAAGACTCTGCATCCGCGTATCTTCGGCGGCATCCTGGCTCGTCGCGACAATGAGGGCGACCGTCAGCAGATGGCTGAGTATGCAATCCCCGAAATCGACCTCGTGATTGTAGACCTCTATCCTTTCGAGCAGACTGTAGCAAGCGGCGCAAGCGAAGCCGACATCATCGAGAAGATTGATATAGGTGGTATCTCGCTCATCCGTGCCGGAGCCAAGAACTTCAACGATGTAGTAATCGTTCCGAGCAAGGCAGAGTATGGCATGCTCCTCGATATCGTCAACAAGAAGGGTGCTGAGACCGACCTCGCAGAGCGTAAGGTATTCGCCGAGCACGCTTTCGGCGTAAGCAGCCACTACGATACAGCAATCCACGAGTGGTTTGCAAAGTAAATTTTGAATTTTAAATTTTGAATTTTGAATTGTCGGCTCCGCCGATGTTGAATTAATTGATTGTAGAGTTGATAGGACAATTCCTTAATCCACAACAGTTAATCAGCGCTGGCGACAATTCAAAATTCAAAATTCAAAACTCAAAACTCCTAATCGCCGCTGGCGACAATTCAAAATTCAAAATTCAAAACTCAAAATTCATCAATGGGATTTTTTTCATTCGTACAGGAAATAGCGATGGACCTCGGCACCGCCAACACCATCATCATCAGCGACGACAAAATCGTTGTTGACGAGCCTTCGGTAGTGGCGCTCGACCGTCGTACCGACAAGATGATAGCTGTTGGCTCAAAGGCCAAGATGATGTATGAGAAGACTCACGACAACATCCGCACCATACGTCCGCTGCGCGACGGCGTTATCGCCGACTTCACCGCATGCGAGCAGATGATGCGTGGACTTATCAAGATGGTTCACACTGGCAGCCGACTCTTCTCGCCGTCACTGCGTATGGTCATCGGCGTGCCTTCAGGTTCTACTGAGGTGGAGCTGCGTGCTGTGCGCGACAGTGCCGAGCATGCCAACGGCCGCGACGTATATCTGATTTTCGAGCCAATGGCTGCAGCCATCGGTATCGGCATCGACGTTGAGGCTCCGGAGGGCAACATGATTGTAGATATAGGTGGTGGTTCTACCGAGATTGCAGTCATCTCACTTGGCGGCATCGTGTCGAACAACTCTATCCGCACCGCAGGCGACGACCTCACAGCCGACATCCAGGAGTATATGTCGCGCCAGCACAACGTGAAGGTTTCGGAGCGTATGGCCGAGCGTATCAAGATACACGTAGGTTCGGCGCTGACCGAACTGGGCGACGAGGCTCCTGAGGACTTCATCGTACACGGACCTAACCGCATCACAGCATTGCCAATGGAGGTGCCGGTATGCTATCAGGAGATTGCACACTGCATCGACAAGACTGTAGCAAAGATAGAGAACGCCGTACTCTCGGCACTCGAGAGCACTCCGCCAGAACTCTATGCCGACATCGTGAAGAACGGCATCTACCTCAGTGGTGGCGGCGCTCTGCTTCGCGGACTCGACCGTCGTCTCACCGAGAAGATCAACATTCCTTTCCACATCGCTGAGGATCCGCTCCACAGCGTAGCCAAGGGTGCTGGTGTGGCTCTGAAGAACATCGAACGCTTCTCATTCCTGATGAGATAAAATAGACAAAAGTAAAAAAGTAAAAAAGTAAAAAAGTAAAAAGTGTAGGGCAATGCCCTGCTATCGGTCTGCTATATATATAATAGGTGCCGACGTTACCTTTTTACTTTTTTACTTTTTTACTCTTTTGCTTTTTTACTTTTACAACAAAATGCGCAACCTATTAGAATTCCTTTCACGTCACAACCACTGGTTTGTCTTCGTACTGCTTGAGGTACTGAGCCTCACATTGCTGTTTCATTACAACAGCTATCAGGGCAGTGTATGGTTCACATCGGCCAATGCCGTCAGCGGCAAGGTGTACGAGTGGAACTCGGCTGTGACACAATATTTCTCGCTCACCGACGTCAACCGTCAGCTCACCCAACGCAACGTCTATCTGGAACGCGAAGTGGAGATGCTGGCCGAACAGATACGCAAGACACAGAAGGACACTACCGCTGTGGAGCGTATGCAGCAGAGCGTGATGCGACAGTATAGCACCATACCTGCCAAGGTGGTGAGCTCGTCGCTCGACAAGGCCAACAACCTCATCACAATCGATAAGGGCAGTGCCGACGGTGTGCGCAAGGACATGGGCGTAGTGTGCGGCACGGGCGTAGTGGGCATCGTTTACCTCACGTCCGAACACTACTCGGTAGTGATACCGGTGCTCAACGCTCAGTCGAACATAAGCTGCTCGATACGCGGACGTGGCTACTTCGGCTATCTGCACTGGAACGGAGGCTCGCCCGAATATGCCTATATCGACGACATCCCCCGCCATGCCCACTTCAAGCTGGGCGACTATGTGGTGACATCGGGCTACTCGTCGGTGTTCCCCTCGGGAGTAATCGTAGGACGTATCAAGCATGTCTACAACTCTGCCGACGGTATGGCATACCGCCTCAAGGTGACGCTGACCACCGACTTCACCCGCTTGCGCGACGTGTGCGTAATCAACGACACCGAGATGGAGAAGAAGATGGAGATACTCCAGGCGGCTCAAGACTCGCTCAAGGCACGCCAATAATCATAACGTAATCACCCTCATACAGAAAATGAATCTTAACACAGTAAGAAACATTATATTCTTCGTCATACTGCTTGTCGTGCAGGCACTTGTGCTCAACCACATCCACCTGTTCGGCTATGCCACCCCGCTGCTGTATGTCTACTTTCCGCTGACGTTACGCACCGGCACCCCGCGATGGGCGGTGTTGCTGTGGTGTTTCGCCATGGGTCTGGCGGTCGACATATTCTCGTCGACACCAGGTGTGGCTTCGGCATCGATGACCCTCGTCGGCCTCATACAGCCCTATGTACTCACATTGTTCGCACCGCGCGACAGCGGCGACGACCTGCGTCCGTCGCCCGTCACACTCGGTGTGTCAAAATATGTCAATTACACAATCATCTGCGTCTTGATATACTCGCTGGCGTTCTTCAGTCTGGAGGCGTTCAATCTGTACAACTGGACACAGTGGGCTTTGTGCACAGTGAGCAGTGCTGTGCTCACCATCGTGCTGATATTGGTAATTGAAAACTTACGTCGTAAAAGATGAGCAGGTATACACTCGAAAACCGTCGCTTTGTAATTGGAGGTGTAGCCGTGGCAATTGTCACGGTGTACATAATTCGTCTGTTCACCCTCCAGCTCATGAGCGACGACTACAAGAAAAACGCCGACTCCAACGCCTTCCTCAAGAAGGTGGAGTTTCCGTCGCGCGGTGCCATATACGACCGCAACGGCCAACTGCTCGTATACAACCAGCCTGCCTACGACATCATGGTGGTGATGAACGAGGCAAAGGGCCGTATCGACACTACCGAATTCTGCAAGTCGCTCGGCATCACCAAGGAATACTTCATCAAGCGCATGGACGACATAAAGAACTATGCCAAGAATCCCGGCTACTCGCGATTCACGCAGCAGCTCTTTATGAGCCAGCTCAGCAATGAGGAGTTCAGCAACTTTCAGGAGAAGATGTTCCGATTCCCCGGTTTCTATGTGCAGAAGCGCAGCATACGCCAGTATCAGACATCGTACGGAGCACACATCCTCGGCGACGTGGCTGAGGTGTCGCCGTCGGACATTGAAGACGACGACTACTACCAGCCCGGCGACTACATAGGCAAGCTCGGTGTCGAGAAATACTATGAGAAGGAACTGCGTGGCGAGAAGGGTGTGCAGATATTGCTGCGCGACGCTCGCGGACGCATACAGGGCAAGTATATGGACGGAGCCTACGACCGTCAGCCAGTGGCGGGCAAGGACCTCACGCTGTCTATCGACGTCAAGCTGCAGGCTCTGGGCGAACGTTTGCTCGAAGGCAAGATGGGCAGTATTGTGGCCATCGACCCCCGTACGGGCGAGGTGCTCGCTATGGTGTCGGCACCGAGCTACAACCCGCGCATCATGGTGGGACGCTCGCGCTCCAAAAACCACCGACTGCTGACACGCGACGCATGGAAACCGCTGCTCAACCGCTCCATTATGGGTATGTATCCGCCGGGTTCGACATTCAAGACTTCTCAGGCTCTGACGTATTTGACCGAAGGCATCATCACACCCGGAACCGCTTTCCCTTGCCATCGTGGCTTTTATTGTCGCGGACTGCACGTTGGCTGTCACTCGCATCCGTCACCTATTGCCCTTGTCGACGCCATATCCACATCGTGCAACGGCTACTTCTGTTGGGGACTCTACTACATGATGGGCAACCGCTCGAAATACAAGAACCCCTACGATGCCATGAACGTATGGCGCGACTATATGGTGAGCATGGGATTCGGCTACAAGCTGGGCATCGACTTGCCGGGCGAGAAGCGTGGCATGATACCTAATGCCGAATATTACGACCGCAACTATCGCGGATCGTGGAACGGACTCACCATCGTGTCTATATCAATCGGCCAGGGCGAGGTGACGCTCACACCGCTGCAGATAGCCAATCTGGGTGCCACGATAGCCAACCGTGGCTACTACTATACGCCTCACGTAGTGCGTAAGGTGCAGGACATGCCGCTCGACACGGCATTCACCCATCGCCATTTCACCAAGGCCAACCGTCGCTCGTACGACTATGTGGTGGCAGGCATGCGCTCGTCGGCAATGAAGGGTACGTGTAGAGCACTCTCCCGACTGCCCTTTGAGGCGTGCGGCAAGACCGGTACGGCGCAGAACCATGGTCGCGACCACTCCGTATTCATGGGCTTCGCCCCGATGAACAATCCTAAGATTGCCATTGCCGTGTATGTGGAGAACGGCGGATGGGGTGCCGACTACGGTGTGCCTATAGGCGGACTGATGATGGAACAGTATCTCACCGGCAAGCTGTCGCCTTCGGGTGAGGCTATAGCCGAGAACATGCAGCACCGTCGCATCGGCTACGGACCACGCTTCCCAGGACAGGAGCGCAGGGCGGCAGAGGCACGCAAGGCTGCAGCCGTCAGGAAGGCAAAGGCTGCAAAGGCTGAGGCAGCGCAACAGGAAAAGCCTGCCGAGGAGAATAATGCCGCTCAATGATAGTTCCTGTAGATTAATTCAAATAATAAAATAATTGAACTTTTTCGCAAGTTCTGTAAAATAAGAATTTAAAGTAGAGTTATGCCAACAACCGACAAACCGCTGAACTTCTGGTCGCAGGTAGACTGGATAACGATAATCCTGTACATCGGACTGATGGTGTTCGGATGGATCAGCATTTGTGGAGCCAGCTATACATACGGCGAGAACGACATCTTCGCCTTGAGCACGCGTTCGGGTATGCAGTTGATATGGATAGGCACCAGTATATGTCTGGGATTTGTCATACTGATGATGGACACGCGCTTCTTCGACACCTTCTCGTATGTGATATACGGAGTGTTGCTGTTGCTGCTGTTTGCCACCATATTCAATCCGCACGACATCAAGGGCTCGCACTCGTGGCTCGTCATAGGTCCGCTCCGATTGCAGCCTGCCGAGTTCGGCAAGTTTGCCACTGCCTTGGCTTTGGCGAAACTGATGAGTTCGTACGGCTTCAACATAGGGCGGTGGAAGGACTTCGCAGCCGCCTGCGCCGTCATCTTCATCCCGATGCTCTGCATTGTGGGCCAGCGCGAGACGGGCTCGGCACTGGTGTACCTCACCTTCTTCCTGGTGCTCTATCGCGAGGGCATGCCAGGCAGCATACTGTTTACGGGAGTTGCCATGGTGGTCTACTTCGTTGTGGGCATCAAGTATGAGAGTGTGCTGATGCTCGCCACGCCCACGTCGGTGGGTCGCTTCGTGGTGCTGACGCTTGTGCAGATATTCACGGCATGTATGGTCAACGTGTATACCAGGCAGAAGAACCAGACCCGCATTATTCTGGGCTACGGCCTCGGTATTACGGCTTTGGCTATGCTCTTCTCGGTATACGTGATTCCATTTGACGTGACGTGGGTGCAGCTTGCTTCTTGTCTCGGCATCGCCGTGTATCTGCTGCTCAACGGACTGCGCACCCGACTGCCGCAATATTTCCTCATTCTGGGATTCGCCGTCGGTTCGGTAGTGTTCTTCTACTCTGCCGACTATGTATTGAACAATGTCATGGAGCCACATCAGCGTGTGCGTATCAACGTGCTGCTCGGACTGGACGAAGACCTTGCCGGAGCCGGCTACAATGTGCATCAGAGCGAGATAGCCATCGGTTCGGGCGGACTGAAGGGTAAGGGATTCTTGAACGGAACCCAGACCAAGCTGAAGTTCGTGCCCGAGCAAGACACCGACTTCATCTTCTGCACCGTAGGCGAGGAGGAGGGCTTTGTAGGCTCGGCGGGAGTGCTGCTGATGTTTCTGGCGCTCATACTGCGGCTGCTGAAGCTCGCCGAACGACAACCGTTTACATTCGGACGAGTCTACGGCTACTGTGTGGCGTCGGTGTTCCTGTTTCACGTGTTCATCAATGTGGGAATGGTGCTCGGATTGACCCCCGTTATCGGCATCCCGCTGCCGTTCTTCAGTTACGGCGGTTCGTCGCTATGGGGATTCACCATATTGCTCTTCATCTTCCTCCGAATCGATGCCGGACGAAACTTCGCGCAGGGCAGAATAGGATAGAAATGGTGGAGAGTTGAGAATTTAGAGTTGAAAGTTTAGTAATAACCAATTTTTATAAGAAACTGATTATATACAATGGCAGAATCGAATTTTGTAGACTATGTTAAGATATACTGTCGCTCGGGCAAGGGCGGCCGTGGTTCAATGCACTTGCGCCACGTGAAGTACAACCCCAATGGTGGTCCTGACGGAGGCGACGGTGGACACGGAGGTAGCATATACCTGCGCGGTAACCACAACTACTGGACACTGCTGCACCTGAAGTTCCAGCGCCACGTCTTCGCTGAGCACGGAGGCAACGGCGGACGCGACAAGTGTCACGGCAAGGACGGCAAGGACATATACATAGACGTGCCTTGCGGAACCGTTGTGTACAACGCCGAGACCGGCAAGTATGTGTGCGACGTGATGCACGACGGACAGGAGGTGCTGCTGCTCAAGGGCGGTCGCGGCGGACTGGGCAACTTCCAGTTCCGTTCGGCTACCAATCAGACTCCGCGCTATGCGCAGCCGGGTGAGCCAATGGAGGAGATGACCATCATCCTCGAGCTCAAGCTTCTTGCCGATGTTGGTCTGGTAGGTCTGCCCAATGCCGGCAAGTCGACATTGCTGTCGGCTGTGTCGAGTGCGCGCCCCAAGATTGCCAACTATCCGTTTACAACGCTCGAACCGTCGCTCGGCATCGTCGACTATCGCGACCACAAGTCGTTCGTAATGGCTGACATCCCCGGTATTGTCGAGGGCGCGAGCGAGGGCAAGGGTCTCGGACTGCGATTCCTGCGCCACATCGAGCGCAACTCGTTGCTGCTCTTCATGGTGCCGGGCGACACCGACGACATCAAACGCGAGTATGAACTGCTGCTCAACGAGCTGCGCCAGTTCAATCCTGACATGCTCAGCAAGCACCGTGTGCTGGCTGTGACCAAGTGCGACCTGCTCGACGACGAACTCATGGACATGCTGCGCGAGACGCTGCCCGACGACCTGCCCGTGGTGTTCATTTCGTCGGTTACGGGTCTGGGAATACAGCAGCTCAAGGACACATTGTGGAACGAACTCAACTCGGAGAGCAACAAGTTGCAGAGCATCACAGCCGAGGACACTCTCGTACACCGCGACAAGGACATGACACGCTTTGCTGCCGAGATGCAGGCTGAGGGCGAGGACGAGATTATATACATCGACGACGAGGACATCGAGGACGTTGACGACCTCGACGACTTTGAATATGAAGAGGAGGACTACGATGACGCAAAGTAGTCTCACTCCTACATATTATAATATTGCTGACGGCGTAACGGCCTTCTCCACCACCCGCCATGGCGGGGTGGGGCAGGGCGCTTACGCCTCGTTCAATATTAACGAGTGGTGTGGCGACGACCCGCAGCACATCGCTGAGAACCGACAGCTGCTTGCCGACGAACTCGGATTGCCTTCGCAGCACATCATTATGCCGCATCAGACGCATGGTATTGACACACGCATCATTGCCAAAGAGTTTGTCACTCTGCCTGACAACATACGCCGCATGTTGCTTGAGGGCGTCGACGCCGTGATGACCGACCTCCCTGGCGTGTGCATAGGCGTAAGCACTGCCGACTGTATACCCGTTCTGCTCTACGACGAGGCTCATCATGCTGTATGCGCCATACACGCCGGATGGCGAGGCACAGCGGCTCGCATTGTGCTGAAGGCTATCACCGATATGCGCGCAGCTTACCATACCGACCCCACGCAGCTCAAGGCAATCATCGGACCAGGCATTTCGGAGCGCAACTTTGAGGTGGGCGACGAGGTGTACGACGCCTTTGCCGAAGCCATGTTCGACATGGACGCTGTGGCTCATCGCGAAATGAAACGCAACGACGACGCTGCCGACCCGAAAGACAGGTTCTCGATGAAGTGGCATATCAATCTGCCGCTGTGCAACCAGATGCTTCTGGAGCAGGCTGGCGTGCCAAAGGAGAATATTCTGGACACAGCCATCTGCACGTTCGACAATACCGACGACTATTTCTCGGCACGTCGACTCGGCATCAATTCCGGCCGTATATACAACGGCATATTCCTAAATCCCTGACAACCGATGAAATTATTGAAAATCAAAAATCTGCTATTACTTGCAGCAGTGGTGTTTGCCACCACTGCTGATGCTCAGTTCAAACAAAAGTTCACCGCTGCCGAACAGCAGCAGATAAGCATTGCCACACCGGGACTCTTCAGCCGTTCGGATGCCTTCAACGTCGATTTCAGTCTGTTGAAGGCATCGGAATACTCGTTTCCGCTGCCCGTGGGTAAGGCTACTGTACGCAAGAACAACTCTGTAGAGATTGTGACTAAGGACGGCGACGCGGTGAAGGCAATGTTTGACGGAACCGTGCGTCTCTCGCGCAAGCATCCCGAACTGGGCAATGTCATAGTCATACGCCACCGCAACGGATTTGAGACAGTGTATGGCAACAATGCCGAAAATCTTGTTGAGGTGGGCACTAACGTGCGTGCCGGACAGACCATTGCCATAGTCGGACACAAGGACGGCAAGTTCTACTGCGACTTCTCGATAATGGTGAACGGTGCGCGTATCAATCCTTCGGCTATGATCGACGTGCATAGCCATCGTCTGCACCGACAGACATTGCTCTGCGAGAAGAGCGGCGACTACGTGAATGTGAGTGTGCTGGGCGACAAGACCGACATCGAGGAGTCGGCTACCGACATGGAGATGGACGTGTTTGAGAAGTCGTCGACATTCAAGTGGAATCTTGAACAGATGGAGAAGGAACGTTGGGCTTATCCGTTGCCGGGTGCCAAGGTTATCAGTCCGTACGGAGGCAAGCGCCGCCATGCAGGTGTCGATCTCAAGACCAAGGCCAACGACGAGATTGTGGCTGCCTTCGATGGCGTTGTGACACGCTCGTCGAGCTATTATGGCTACGGCAACTGCATCATCATAAAGCACGCCAACGGTCTGGAGACGCTCTACAGCCATCAGTCGAAGAATTTTGTCAAGGTGGGCGATAAGGTGAAAGCCGGTCAGGTGATAGGATTGACCGGACGCACAGGACGTGCCACAACCGAACATCTGCACTTCGAGACACACTTCAAGGGCCGTCGCTTCAATCCTAACCTCATCTTCGACCATACAGCCAACAAACTGCAGCAATCAACCATTACGCTGACAAAGAACGGTGGTATCACGTCGAAGAAGAATTGATAGCTCCGTATTTCGGGTGAAATATCCGTCTTTCGGTTAAAGATAAAAAAAAGGGGCGCTCAATTTACGATGTAAGTCGTAAACTGAGCGCCCCTTTTATATTGTCTTATCGGGATGCGATATTTTTACAGAGCGTCGATAACAGCGCAGATATCACCGAAGATACGCGGCAGTTCGCCGAGACCGTTGATGTGGTGATGTATGCCCTCAGCCTTGTACCACTCGATGAGCGGAGCTGTCTGGTTGTGGTAAACGTCGAGGCGCTTCTTGATAGTCTCGGCGTTATCGTCCGAACGGCCGCTCTCCTGACCACGCTTTACGAGACGTGTCATAAGCTCGTCCTCAGGAACGTCAAGCTCAATCATTGCTGCAACCTTGTGTCCACGCTCTGCAAGCATCTTCTTGAGAGCCTCTGCCTGCGGGATTGTACGGGGGAAACCGTCGAAGATTACGCCCTTGTGCTCCTTGCCGAAGCTGTCGTATACGCTTGCGAGAATATTGATCATAAGCTCGTCGGGGATAAGCTGGCCGTTGTCAATAAATCCCTTGGCTGTCTTGCCAAGCTCTGTTCCGTTCTTGATTTCATTGCGGAGCACGTCACCTGTCGATATATGGTTGAAACCATACTTCTCGATCATGAGGTCGCTCTGGGTGCCCTTGCCTGAACCAGGAGCACCGAAAATTACGATGTTCTTCATCTTTTTAACTTAAAAATAAATATGTACTGTTTGTTCTGTTGTTACTGATTAAGCAGTCGTGTCTATTCTTCCACCACTGTGTATATGTCCTTGAGGTTGCGTCCCTGTTGGTCGTAATCAAGTCCGTAGCCCACAATGAAGTCGTTGGGAATCTCGAATGCCGTGTAGCGTATGTCGAGTTCGGTCTCAAGACAGTCGGGTTTGAGCAGCAGTGTGCAGATGTGTATCGCCTCAGGCTGCTTCTCGGCGAGTTGGGCGAGAATGGCTTTCATTGTCAGTCCCGACTCGATGATGTCTTCTACGATGATGATGGTGCGGCCCTTGATGTCATCGTTGAGACCTATCAGCTGCTTCACTTTGCCGGTAGACGATGTTCCTGCATACGACGACATCTTGACAAATGATATCTCGGCAGGCACGGTTATCTCGCGCATCAGGTCGGCTGCGAACACAAACGAGCCGTTGAGCATTGCCAACAGCAGTGGGTTCTTGTCTGCCATATCGTTGTTGATACGGTCGGCCAGAGCCTTGACACGCTTCTTGATTTCTGCCTCGGGTATCGAGGTCTTGAATGTCTTGTCTTTTATCTTTACTATACTCATTGGTTGTTGTCTGTAATTAGGTGCAAAGTTACTGCAAATCGGAGACAATACAAAATAAACTGAATGCTATTTCAGGTGCAAAGAGTGGCCCATACGGTCGCGCTTAGTCTTGAGATAGCGCTCGTTATACTTGTTGGGTGTCACTTCGATGGGCACGTTCTCAACAATCTCGAGTCCGTATGCCTCAAGGCCTACGCGCTTTGTCGGGTTGTTGGTGAGCAGGCGCATCTTGTGGATGCCGAGGTGGCGCAGCATCTGTGCTCCGCAGCCGTAGTCGCGCTCGTCGGCCTTGAAGCCGAGGTGTACGTTGGCGTCGACTGTGTCGTAGCCTTCTTCCTGCAACTTGTATGCCTCAATCTTGTTCATCAGTCCGATGCCGCGACCTTCCTGCTGCATGTATACTACAACGCCTTTGCCCTCCTTCTCAATCATCTGCATTGCCTTGTGCAGCTGCTGTCCGCAGTCGCAACGCTTCGAGCCGAGAATGTCGCCGGTAGCGCACGATGAGTGTACGCGTACGAGTACGGGTTCGTCTTCGCTCCATTCGCCCTTGACGAGAGCCATGTGCTCCAGTCCGTTGCTCTGCTGGCGGAACGGGATGAGGCGGAAGTGGCCCCACTCGGTAGGCATGTCAACCTCTTCGCCAACCTCGATGATTGATTCCTTCTTCAATCGGTAGGTGATGAGGTCCTTTATGGTGATGATGCGCAATCCCCACTCCTCAGCCATCTTCTGCAGATCGGGCATGCGTGCCATGGTTCCGTCGTCGTTCATGATTTCCATCAGAGCGCCAGCTGGACGCAGTCCGGCAAGACGGCAGAGGTCGATTGTAGCCTCGGTGTGTCCGCAACGGCGCAGCACGCCATTGTCCTGGGCATACAGCGGGTTGATGTGGCCAGGACGTCCGAATGTCTGCGGTGTCGATGCAGGGTCGGCAAGCGCCTGGATTGTTGCGGCACGGTCGGCAGCAGATACACCGGTGGTGCATCCTTCAAGCTTGTCGACGGTCACTGTGAACGGTGTGCCGAGCATACTTGTGTTGTCGCTCACCTGGTGGGGCAGGTCGAGCTCCTCACACCTCGACAGCGTGATAGGTGCGCAAAGCACGCCACGTGCGTTCTTAAGCATGAAATTCACTTTCTCCGGAGTAATCTTCTCGGCTGCGATTATGAGGTCGCCCTCGTTCTCACGGTCTTCATCGTCAACAACGATTACAAATTTTCCTTCTTTGAAGTCTTTCACGGCATCCTCAATGCCGCTAAGTTTGAACTCTCCCATATTTCAGATGTTTAATGTGTATCTATTTGTTGTTTATTATAATGTGAGTCCATCGCGCTGGGCAATGGCACGTATTCTTTCGGTTATTATGTCGTTTTCGGCCTTTATCGTGCGCAGGTCGCGCAGCAGACGCAGACGGTATCGCCACATGCGCAAGTACAGTACGAAGCCCAATGGTATCAACGCTGCCGACACAATGTTGAGCCATTTGCGCTCGAAGGGTCGGGTGTGTGCCTTGACCGACACGATGGGGTAGACGCTCAGGTGGTTGATAATGGTGCGGTCGCGCGAGTTGCTGAGGTCTTCAATCACCTTCTCAAGCTGCTCGTATATGCCAGCTATGGCGTGGTCGGGCTCGTAGCGGAAGAATACGCGCACCCAGTTGGGCGCATGCTTCAGGTTGTGCTGCTCGGAATAGTGTGTCACCTCCTCGCTTATTGCCTTCAGCTTATAATAGTCTGAGGCATAGTCGGGGTCGTTGATAATCACTTCCTTGCGTGCCACGTGTCGTTTTATGCGCAGTCCCAGGAATCGGCGCAAGAGGTCGGTGTATACCTCAACGTTGAACACTACGGAGTCGTTGGTGGCTTTGTAGGTGAAGAATATGGCCATAGGTATGAGCACCGTCGGCGCAAGTCCCAGTCCGAACCATAGCGTCCACATCTCCTTCTTGGCCATGGTCTGTCCAGTATTGTCGAGAATGTAGAATACGATGAACACAATCACCGATATGAGCACTGGCAGACCGAGTCCGCCCTTACGTATGATGGCTCCCAGAGGTCCACCGATGAAGAAGAATACCAGACACGTCAGTGCGAGCGATATCTTGCTAAACCATTCTATCTCGTGCTGGCGTATGATGCGGTCGCCGTCGGATGTCATCATCTGCTTGAAGTCGAGGTCGGTGGTGCGCGTTCGTACCTGCTGTTGGGCGTAGCTGATAGCGGAACGCTGGGCATCGGTACTCAATCGGGCGAAAGCCGAGTCGACATTGTATTTCGTCGTGTTGGCAAGCGCCAGAGCGCGCAGCGAGTCCTTCTTGGATACCTGCTTCAGCGCATACACCATACGTAGGTCTTCGTTGTAGTAGGCACGTCCGATGCTGTCGTATTGTGCCGAAATGGAGTCCTTGTCGTGTGTGATTTGCGCGAAGCCTTTGGCTTTGGCGTTGTTTGAGAGGCCCGCTCCGTCGTTCATATTGAAGTCGCCGTCGTAGTCAAGCAGTATGCGCTTGGCTGTGAACGACTCGCGACGATATGGCACAGAGGCATTGCCTGCCAATTCCTGGGCCTGCATGTTCTCAAACCATTCGCCGTTCCACAGCGTCATGAGCAGGTGTTTCTTCTCTGCAGTGGCTTGAAGCATGCCCGAGTCGGCAAGAATAATAGCCTGGTCTTCGTACGAACCCGTCATACGATAAATCATGATACCGTATAACTTGCCCGTATTCAGGTCTTTCTTTTGTACGTAGATGTTTGAGTTGGGTATGCCATCATAGAATATGCCTTCCGGAATTTCGAGCTCAGGGCTCTTCTGCTTCATCGACAGCAACATCATCATCAGATGACGGTTGGCGTTAGGGCCGATGGTGTTCTGAAAGTAAAGCGATGTGAAGCATATCAGAATGCTGATGGCAATGAGCGAACGGAAAGCCTGCATCAGCGAGATGCCTGCGGCTTTGATTGCTGTAAGCTCCGAGCTCTCGCCCATATTTCCGAATGTGATGAGCGAGGATAGGAGTATGGCCAATGGGAGAGCCTGCGGTACAAGCATCAGGCCCATGTACCAGAAAAATTCGGCAAGCACGTCCATCGACAAGCCCTTGCCTACGAGCGTGTCGATATAGCGCCACAGAAACTGCATCATCAGCACAAACTGGCAGATGAAGAAGGTTCCGACGAACAGAAGACCGAATTGCTTGGCTATGAATATGTCTAATTTCTTTATTCGAAACATTATATATATATAGGTATATCGAATTGCAAAATTAGCATAAATATTTCATAAACTATTACTTTTTATGTTTTTTTGCAGACGTGCCGGCGCAAAATACCCACACGTGGTGAATCATTGTGTTAAACGCCGCTGGTGCGGCGCAGTCGCTCGAAGTTGTGGCTCCATGTATCCTGCAGCCACTCAAGGTCGTCGGTTGATACGAAATCGGTGATGTGCAGCGTGTATTGTCCCGACAGCGAGCTGCGCTCCATGCGAATCTCCACAAACGATTCGTCGTCCTCGTCGTCCCACTGCCAGCGCACACATACGTAGCGCTCCTTGCACGTCAGCGTGGCTTGGCGTGTCTCGTGATGTCGCCAGTCGTCGCCCCAGGCAAACACAATGTGATTGCCGTCCATCGTCACCTCGTCGGCAATCCAGCGGTTCAGACCCTCGGCTGTGCCGATTAGCTGCCACACTATATTGCGTGATGTGGAGTTGAGCGAGTGTTCTATTTCTATCTTTTTTTTGTTCATGCTATAAATTTAAGTTACACTTTTACGGCTTTTCGATGCCGCAAGGTTAGGTTATTGAGTGTATTTGTTGGTGCTTTAATTGCCGAGGTGTAGTCTTTCTTTTGCAAAGATAGCGCATATTTCATATATAACAGCACGAAATTGTGCCATTTTTCATCTTTTTCAGCAAAAAGTTCAAAAAATTCGCTGAAAAATTTTGGAGTTAACAAAAAATGCATTACCTTTGCACCCGCAATCAAAACGATGGCGGGATAGCTCAGCTGGTTAGAGCGCATGATTCATAATCATGAGGTCCCCAGTTCAATCCTGGGTCCCGCTACACTTTTAAGGTTCACAACATAATGTGTTGTGAGCCTTTTTTATTTCATTACTGTACAGTAAGATTTTCAAGAATCATTTTCAAATAGCACATCACTTGAATTTAAATAGCACATTAATATTTTGTGAGTTCCAACTTTTTTCATTAACTTTGCAAAAGTTTTGAAAAACAAACGACAAACCCCACTGCGCTTGTGGCGGAATTGGTAGACGCGCTAGACTTAGGATCTAGTGTCCTGCGACGTGAAGGTTCGAGTCCTTTCAGGCGCACCATACAGAATCCTAACTGCTTGATATTGAGCAGTTAGGATTTTTGCTTTTATATATTTGGCAACATTTTGGCAACGTATTTTGATGCTAATTTATTATGGTTACTAAAAGCAGAGTCGTTTTCACATTCATTTACACAGTTTTAAGGGATTTTATCAACATGATTGCTTGATAAGATATCTTGCCTTATAGGTAGGATTCATAAACAGAACTAAATAGCAAACTTATATACTTTTATTCGCTTTTTGTTGTTCCCGTCAAAGAAAAACGTTATTTTTGTACTTAAAAACAAATGGCAAAAAGACCAGAACTGCCTTAAACTTGTTCTTGCTGACAGAAGAGAACCATAAAAGATTAAGAGTATGAACATTATTGAATTATACGAGAACTTGAAAGGTAGTTACAAACGTTACCTTGAAAGTTTTATAACTATAAAGGACGAGCGAATTAAAGACAAGGTCCGTGACTCTATAAAAAACGAGGAGTTATGGCCCAAAGCTTTGATTCAATTCAATCCTAACTTTGCAAAAGGAATAGGTGTAAAAGAACTTATTGCTAAAGGACTTCCCATTCATAAAGACTTGGAGCATTTCTTTGACAAACCATTTTATAAGCATCAGCAAGAAGCTATTGAATTGGGATGTCAAGACAGGGAATTTATAGTGACTTCTGGAACTGGTTCCGGAAAGTCTCGTACATTTATGGCTACCATCTTTAACCATGTTCTACTCAATGAAGAAGCCTGCAAAGACAAAACCATAGCCATTATCGTTTACCCAATGAATGCTCTTATCAACTCACAAGCAGAAGAGTTAGAGCGTTATAAGTCGGAGTTTGAAGAGAGTACAGGGCGTCCATGCCCTTTCACATTTGGAAAATACACAGGACAAGAGAACGACGACGCACGCACAAAAATGCAGCAAACTCCTCCCAACATCATATTGACCAACTATATGATGTTGGAGTTGCTTATGACTCGTGCCGGAAAAGAAGAGGATTTACGCAGATGTTTTTTGGAGAACCTACACTTCCTTGTATTCGATGAGTTGCATACTTATCGCGGAATGCAAGGAAGCGATGTCTCGTTTCTTATACGCAGAATCAAATCATTGGCAAAGGGACAAGTGCTTTGCTTCGGAACTTCAGCCACTATGGTTGCAGACGATAGCATGAGTTATAGTCAACAACGAGAAAAAGTTGCAGAGGTTGCGTCGTGCATTTTCGGAAGTTCATACACTAAAGAACAGGTGATAGACGAAACGCTTGCATTAGGATTATCAGACGAAGACCCTTCTGACGGTGAACTGCGTAATTGCATCAACAATCCCGTTCCTAACTCAACAGACATTAATGACACTAAAAAATATCCAACAGCCATCTGGATAGAACAAAGCATCGCTCTTGATTACAAGAAAAAGGAAGGTAAGTACTTCCGAGGTAAACCTATCTCCATAGAAGACATGGCAAAACGCCTTTGTATGCAAACTGGCGAAGATGCAGACAAGTGTCAAAAGCATATTATAGATGTACTCAATTGGTGCAATACCTTAAATCAACAGAAAGGTGTTTCTGTACTTCCGTACAAAGTTCATCAGTTTATACCTCAAACAGGAAACGTATATCTTACCATAGGAGAGCAATCCAACCGTCAAATTACAGTAGAGGAAAAACTTTACTGTAAGGAATTGTCGCATGGTGACGTGAAGATTATGTATTATCCAGTTGTATTCAGTCGACTCAGTGGTCATGAATTCTATGTCGTCAAGGTCGAAGGGAGCCGTATTATGCCAAGAAATTTCGACGGCTATGCAACGGGTGATGGAGACAATGACGTTAATGACGGATACATCATATTGCCTCATAATGGAGAAATCGCTGACAGCTATTTGTTAGACGTAAACTCTGACGATATCCCGTCTGATTGGTATACCATCAACAGAAAAGGCGAACGTAAATTAAAGAAAACCTATTTGTCACGTATGCCACAAAAGGTATATGTCAATCAGGCTGGAGCATATAGCATAACAAAGCCTATTGACGGCTTTGACTACATGGAGGCGATTTTTGTACCCTCTCCTCTTATGTATGACCCTACAGCCCGTGTCGTCTATAAAGGAAAGCAGTCAGAATATTCAAAGTTGTCAAGAATAGGCGGCGAAGGAAGAAGTACCGCCACCACCGTGTTGTCATACGAGGATATTATCCTCATGCAGCAAATGGGAATAGAGCAAAGCGACAGAAAGGTGTTGACTTTTGTCGATGCCCGACAAGACGCCGCCTTGCAGGCTGGTCACTTCAACGACTTCATTCGTATCGGCAAGGTTCGCTCTGCCATTTGGAATGCTATAAAAGATGCAACCGAACCTATAGACAATACCAGAATTGCAAGAATGGTACTGGACAATCTACATCTTGAATTAAATGATTACTCAGTACGTCAGGGACTTCGTGGAGGACGTGCCAATGATATAAAGAATATCATGGAGCGTTATCTATCCACAATTATATATGACGACCTTGCCGGCAACTGGACTGTTATCATGCCCAATCTCGAAGATTGTGCTCTATTGAATATCGGCTATAAATATCTGCATGATGAAATTACGGGCGAGAACGATTCGGAACGTCTATACGACATACCCGAATTGGAAGACTTAGATGATGAACAAAAAGAAGAGTTTATCACACAGATTCTCGACTATATGCGCCATAAGCTCTGCATCTACAGTAGCGAGAGAACCATTCAGGCTGTCAAGGACACGACAAAGGCAGTAAGAGAAAATCTCAAAGCTCCTTGGACTCTTGACGAGAGTGACAATATAGAAGAAGCTAAAGAACTATTCATCGTAAATCCACGCAGACGCAATGCCTATAATTTGGAAAGCGGTGGATTCAGGAGCAAATTGGGGGTGTTCGTCCGCGACTATATGGAAAAGAACGCAGGACGCACCATCAACAATGAGGATGAGTATATTAAGTATATGACAGGACTTTTAGAAGCCTTGTCCAATTACATAATATTTGAAAATGGTACATACCAACTTGACTATGGTTGTATCTTGTGGCAAGCAGGCGACAAACAGCACATTCGTAGAGACCAGGTAAGATTCCGCACATTAAATGGCGGTGACTTGCTTGAAAAGGAACCGAATTGTTTTTTCCAACAGTTCTATCAAAGCATACCTCTTAAAGACGTGTGTTTAGAGGCAAAAGACCATACAGGCCAAGTAACCAAAGAAGAGCGCGAACAGCGCGAACAAGATTTCCGTGAGGGAAAATTCCCTGTGCTCTACTGTTCTCCGACAATGGAGTTAGGTATTGACATCAAAGATCTGTCAATTGTGGGCATGCGCAACGTACCGCCAACACCAGCCAACTATACACAGCGTGCAGGACGAGCAGGTCGTAGTGGACAGGCTGCATTGGTTTATACATATTGCCGTCCACGCAATTCACACGAGAACTATTACTTGAGTCACCCTGACAAGATGGTTAAAGGTGAAGTGAAGGCTCCTCGTATGGAGCTTGTCAACGAAGAACTGTTCCGTACTCACCTCCACTCCACTATCCTGTCTTTGTGTCCTATCAGAGAGCTTTCGGATGGTATAAAGGATTTGGTTGACTATAGTAACATTAACAACATCACTTTAAAGGAAGAGATTCGTGTTGCCCTACAACTCACGCCAGAACGAAAGGAACAAATAAAAGAGGTGTTCAAGCAAATAATGAACGACTCGTTCTTGAAGAATCGTATGGACTCCGAACAACCCGTCTGGTTTACCGAACATTGGCTGGACAATATTCTCACCAACTATGAGCACGATTTCGACAAAGCACTCGATCGTTGGCGTTCGCTATACAAGCAAGCCCAGACACAGATAGAAGAAGCAAGTCTTGTCATCAACAACCGCATCTATGGCGAAAATTCCAAAGAAAAGCGCGATGCACATATCAAGCAGTTGCGTGGAGAGAATCTTCGAGATATGTTGTTGGGCGTTAACCAAGGCAAGAACAAGGAAGAGAACGAATTTTACCCTTATCGTTATCTCGCAAGCGAAGGATTCTTGCCAGGCTACAACTTCACAAAGTTACCACAACGTGCGCTATTGCAATACAAGTCAGACAAGGTAGAATATCTTAGTCGTCCGAAGCGTCTTGCATTGAGCGAGTTCGGCCCGCAAAACATCATATACAATAATGGTGGAAAGTTCCGCATCAGTCGTATGCAGATACTGTCTGAGGTTATACCTCACAAGTTCTTCTACAATCCAAAGACCGGTGTCGTATACAAAGACGAAGAGAACACTACGCATCATACGGACATCATAACCGGCGAATCACTCGATGGCGTGGCGAAACTTATCCCTGGCATGTGCATCGAAGCACAGGATATGGTTGCCACTGAGACCGAGAAAATCACTTGTCAGGAGGAAGAACGCTCACGTAAATACTACCAGACAAAGACTTACTTTGCAAGCGACGATCCGAGAAGTATAAGCGAGTGCGAATTGCTATCACCACATGGCGAGCATTTGGCAAACATTCGATACATTCCGTCATGTCGCCTCACTTACATATTGGAGTCGCGCAACGACAACAATGCCAATGGTTTTGCTTTCGACACCAAGACTGGTGATTGGATCAGCAACGAACGCCTGTCACGCATTCAGGAAGAAGCCGCCAACAATCCGGAGGAAGCTGACAGAACGAAGTTCGTGAAACTTTTTGCCGAAACCACAGCCAATGCCATATACATACAACCATTGACAGCCTTACTGTTAAGAAAACAAGAGGCTGTTCGTACCTTCCTTTATGCCTTCAAGCAAGCCATAGAGGATGTGTTCCAAATAGAAGGAAGCGAGATGGGGGCAGAGATTATGGGAGAAGGAGCAACGCCAAACATTCTTATTTATGAGAATGCGGAAGGTTCTTTAGGAGTGCTTAGTAGGCTTGTGCATGAGCCAGAGGCTTATCGTGATGTTGTGCAAAGGGCATACGACATTTGCTTTAACAAGCCGGAACTGACACCGGACGAGATAAACGAATTGCCCCCTGCCGACTACTCCAATTTGCTCAACTACTACAATCAGCCTTATCATCAGCAAATCGACATTCGCTTGATATATCACACGCTGAAGTTGATGCAAGAGGCAAGAGTTGAACTACATCATGCAGGACAGACACTCAGCTATGACGAGCAGTATGCCGCACTGGAAGCTGCACGCGACCATAACAGCTCTACGGAATATGAGTTTTTAAAGTATCTTCATGACCATCAACTGCGTCTGCCGGATAAGGCACAGCCGATGTTCCCTGAAGAGTATTACGTACAACCTGACTTTATGTACGGCGACCGTATTGTCATATTCTGTGACGGCACTCCACACGACCGTCCAGAGGTTCAGCAAGACGACATGCAAAAGCGTGAGGTGCTTGAAGACGCAGGGTTCATAGTCTTGGCTTGGCACTACGCAACGCCATTGGCTGACTTCATCAACCAATATTCAGATATATTCACTCCAGTAAAATAAACGATATGGACTATAAGACTGGTACATTGATAGAATTCAGAAATCGTCCTTGGGTTGTTCAGCAATCAGCAGAGGACAATCTTATGATAATAAAACCATTGGGAGGTACGGATGCCGAGACTATCGGCCTCTATCTTCCACTCTATGGGGATGAACTACAGATTCATTCTTACAACTTCCGTCGTCCTTCTGCCGACGACATCGGCAAGAACAGTTATAAGGCATCTGCAAAGGTGCTTTATAATGCTTGCCGTCTGTCTTTCCGCGACATAGCCGGACCTTTCCAATGCTTAGGCAAACTTTCTTTTGAGCCACGTCCATATCAGATGGTTCCACTGATTCTTGCACTCAAGCAAGAACGAATCCGACTGCTCATCTCTGACGACGTTGGTATTGGCAAGACATTGGAGTCGCTGCTGATAGCCAAGGAACTGCTCGATCGCCACGAGATTAACCGTTTTGCGGTAGTATGCTTGCCACATCTTTGCGAGCAATGGCAGAATGAAATCAAGGATAAGTTTGGATTGGAAGCAGAGATTATCCGTTCTTCTACTATCAGCCGTTTGGAGAAGAAACTGCGCCCTGACCAGAATGTTTTCCGTGACATTCCGTTCCAAGTTATCTCCATCGACTATGTGAAGCAGGACAACAAGCGCAACATCTTCCTTGATCATTGCCCTGACTTCGTGATCGTCGACGAAGCACATACTTGCGCCAAGCCTACCGGTGCCAACAAGTATCAGCAGCAACGCTATCGCTTGCTGAAGGATTTGTCCGACAAACCCGAAAAACAGTTGGTGCTGCTTACTGCGACTCCACATAGTGGACAAAGCGAGGAGTTTCAGTCGCTCATCGGTCTGCTGAACCCAAAGTTTGAAAACTACCAGCTACAGACTGCCGCAGAGCGTGAAGAGCTGTCTCATTATTTTGTGCAGCGTCGTCGCGCTGACATCAAGCAGTATTTAGGCAATGAGGTGGTCTTCCCGGAGCGCGTACGTATTGACAAGGACGAATACTCTTTCACCACCGATTATCGCAACTTGCTTAGCCACTTGATTGAATACGTTAAGAATGGTATAAAAAAAGTGTCTGGAGCCGACAAGCGCAAGCAGCGCTACATCTACTGGGACTTGTTGGCTCTGATGCGTGGAGTGATGTCAAGTCCCGATGCAGGCATCAGCATGTTGCGAAACAAGATTGACAAGCGCGAAGACACGTCGGCACAGAACACCGATGATGACTCGGAGCAGGTATATGTATTCAACGAACCTCTGAAGGATTTGTTGAATGCGGACGATGTCGTGCCGGAAGCATTGGAAACCACAACATCTGCCGACAAGAAAGAGTTCAACAGTTTTATCAGCCAATTGGAACATATCAAACAGACCGATGCGGACGAAAAGGTCAAGCAGGCTCTCGACATTGTAAAGTTCTCTCTTGACAGTGGCATGAACCCTATCGTGTTCTGCCAATACATACAAACAGCAGAATATGTAGGACAATATATCACAAAGCAACTGTCAAACTCCAAGAAGTTCAAGAAAGTGGTAGTCGGCATTGTCACCAGTCGTTTGGCAGATGAAGAACGCAAGATGAAGATTGATGTCTTGTCACAGGAGGAACGTCATGTGTTAGTATGTACCGACTGCCTTTCTGAAGGAGTCAACCTGCAGCAGGGCTTTGAGGCTGTTATCCATTACGATCTTCCTTGGAACCCTAACCGCATGGAACAGCGAAATGGCCGTATCGACCGCTTCGGACAAACTGCCGATGCTGTCCTAATATCCACGCTTCATGCCAAGAACAATCCTGTTGATGACATTGTGCTCAATGTGCTATATAAGAAACAAGAGGAAATTCGCAAGAAGTTGGGCGTATATCTTCCTATTGCCGATAACGATGCTTCGCTCATGGAGACAATCATGCAGCGCATCTTCGACGCAAAGGTTCCGACAAAGACCGACTATATGCAGTTGTCCTTATTCGACGACGACCCCGAATGGAAGCGTCAGCAGGATGAAGAGTTGGAGATACAGCTCAAGAAAATGGAGGAGAACGAGAAAATCTCACACACTTACTTTGCACACAACAACAAGCAGATGGATCCAACCCGACTTACCGCCTCGTTGGAAGAAGCGAAGTCTGTCATAGGTGGTGTGAAAGACACTCGCGACTTCGTGATTGAGCAGCTTATGCATGTTGGTGTCAGCGTGCATACGGACGAGGCACCTCTTTGCTACAGCTTCCAACTCTTGGAGTTGCCAGCCAACTTGCGCCATTACTTCGCCGACAAAGCAACAAGTAAAGGCATTGTGCGCATCTCATTCGCCTCTCCCACTCCCAAGCACTATATGTACATAGGTCGCAACCATACGTTCGTAGAGGATTTGAGCCGCGCCGTAGTCAACGACTCTGTCAACGGTGGCGAACTTGGCGCTTGTCGTGCATTGGTAATGGCTACCGCCGAGGTGCCGAAACGCACCACCATTCTGCTTATGCGTGTGCGCAGTGTCATTAGAGACAAGAAGATAGAGAATCGTGAGTTGGTTGGTGAGGAGATGATATTCGTTGGTTATCGTGGAAAGATTGACAACCACGATTTCCTCACACAGGATGAAGCCAAACATCTGTTCCTTAACTCAATGGCATCTGGTGATATGGATATGACCACCCAAAAGACTCTTCTCTCCAATTCAATACGATGGATAAACAGCGAGACAGAACTCCGCCAACATACTGACAATATTGCCCTCGAAAGGGCTTCACATCTGGTGGATGCCTTCGCTAAATACCGCACCTATCTAAAGGCATCTGAATATCAGGTGGTAGAACCTGTATTGCCTATGGATGTGATAGCTGCCTATCTGTTTGTTCCACAAATAAACATTTAATCCATTATGGACTATACAAGTATTCATATATATGGTCATCTTCTCTCTGATGACATCCTGCACAACATAGAGCGCGACAACACGCTCATTGGCAACCGCGACCAGGATTTCGGAATGGACATTTCCGTGTCTTCGGCCATCGACTACGTATGGAGCAGCCTGCGCAACGACTGGAACTTCTACAAGGAGCGTGCCGGCAATGAACGTCTGGTAAACAAAGACCCATACGGCACTCGCCGTGCCCGCGACTTGATGGAGCGGCTGCTGCAAAGCTTAGGCTATAAGCTTGACCGCCAAGTGGCCAACATTGAGGTGGCTGGCACTGGTTATGACATCAGCTACACCTGTCCTGACTTAGGTAATATGCCTTTTGTCATTATTGGTGAGAATATCACTACAGACGGAAGCATTAACACTCTGGACAAGTGTTCGCTCGACTATCGTGCAAAAGGCAATATGCGCAAGAAGTCGGCTCATGCCACCATGCTCGAATATCTCAACGCTACGGAGAATGTGTATGGCATCATCAGTAACGGACAAATCCTGCGTATCATCCGCAACTCCGGACAATTGGTGAAGCTCACCTATATAGAGTTTGACCTCCGCCGTATGCTGGAGGAAGACAAATACACCGAGTTCTGCCTGATGTTCCGTCTGCTTCATGCTTCCCGTTTCCGCACCAGCGGTGACGAACCGTGCGTCATGGAGCGTTGGTTCAACATGAGCATCGAGTCGGGCAACCGCATCCGCAACGGCTTGTCGCGTGCCGTGCAGACCACGATGGAGACCATCGGCAATGCTGTGCTTACATCTAAGGGTGAGGGCAACGACGCTTTGCGCCGTGCTTTCGCCGACGGCACTATGGATGCCGCCAAACTCAACAAGGAGCTTATCCACTTCATCTATCGCTTGCTCTTCCTCTTCATCATTGAGGAGAGAGGACTGGTTTATCAGATTCCTGACTCTGTTGATGCGCCCGACTACAAGCAGCAGTGCCAGTGGCAGGACATCTACAAGAAGTATTATGCGGCAAGCCGTCTGCGCCGTCTATCTGAATTGTCATATCTGAAGCAACGCCAGTATTCTGACCTGTGGCAGGGACTGATGGACACCTTCCACCTCTTCGAGCCTGACACGTTTGGTGAGAAGTTGGGCATAAAGCCTTTGGGCGGCGTGCTCTTTGGCACGGAGACCCTGCATTGGCTGAAGCAATGCCAGGTTAGCAACCGTGATTTGCTGGCTGCATTCGCGGCTCTCAACGAGTTTACTGACGAACGCCAGCAGCGGGTGAAGATAAACTATTCTTCGCTCGACGTAGAGGAGTTTGGCTCTGTGTATGAGGGCATTCTCGAAATGCGTCCGTTTGTACAGCCGGGTGTTGCAGCTTCCGACTGGCAGTTCGGTTTCGTCGGTGGATTGGATCGTCAGAGCACTTCTTCTTATTACACTCGCCCTGACTTGGTGCAAAACCTTATCAAGACCACCCTCGAGCCTGTCATCAAGGATAAGATGGCAAACTGCGCCACCACCGAAGAGAAGATAAAGGCTCTGCTCAATATGAAGGTTTGTGATGCGGCAAGCGGATCCGGACATATTGTCCTGGCTATGGCTCGCACCATTGCCTGGTATGTATGCACGCTCCGTACGGGCGAGGACAATCCGGCATCCTTGGATTATCGTCAGGCGCTTCGCGAGGTTATCTCGCGTTGCGTGTATGCCGTCGACTACAATCCTGACGCAGTGGAGCTGTGTAAGGTGGTGCTGTGGATTGAAGGCTATTGCGCAGGCAAGCCGCTTTCTTTCCTCGACCATCACATACGCTGCGGCAACTCGGTTTTGGGCGTTTCCGACCTGCAAATGCTGATAGACGGTGTGCCCGACAAGGCGTTGACCGCTGAGGATAAGGACACGCTGAAGGCATTGAAGAAGATGAACCAAGAAGCCGTAAAAGCTGTGAATGGAAACACGGGCAACGAGCCTACTTTTGGCTTCGAGAATCCTTTTGGCGTTGAGGAGATGTCGATTGCACAGATTGGTTTGGCGGATAAGATTCGCTTCATCAATCACTTGCCGGAAGACACATTGGAGCAGGAAATCGTCAAGCAACTGCGTTGGCAAGAACTGATGGCATCGGCAAGAGTAGACTGTCTGCGCCGTGCTTGCGACATCTATGCCTATGCTTTCTATCATACCGTAAAAGCGGATGAACTGTACAAAGACAAGGGCGGCACCGATAAGGAACTCGACTTGGAGGCTGAGGTGCCATACACAAAGACCGTGATGCGTGCGCTGCAAGAGATTGAGGCGATGGAACATCTTGAGAAAGGCGAGCCACTGCCAACATACTATCGTCAGCTCTCTGCCGACTTCAAGACCGAAGTAAGACGAATTGCTGAAGAACAGCGTTTCCTCCATTGGTGCGTGGAGTTCCCGGAGGTATTCGCTGCCAACAAGGGATTTGACGTGATGTGCGGAAATCCGCCATGGGATAAACTCCAAATGGAGGAAGAGAAGTGGTTTGCCGGTAAAGATGAGGATATTGTCAAAGCAGCCAACCAAGCAGAACGTAAAGAGAAAATCGCCAAACTCCAAACATCTGCCCCTAAATTATATGAGGAATTCACAACAGCATGCAATGCCTTAACAAGCCAAAGCAACTTTGTAAAAAACTCTGGACGTTTTCCACTGACAGCAGTAGGAAAACTCGAACTTTCGTCGTTGTTCGCAGAACTATGCCTTTCCTTCTCTAAAGAGGCATGGGGACTTGTACTGCCTACTGGTATCGCTGTGAATGATAGCAACAAGTATTTCTTCTCGAAACTCATTAATGAAAACAGGCTCATTTCGCTATATGACTTTGAGAATAGAGAGGCTTTATTTGACATACATAGAATGTTCAAGTTCTGTCTCATAACAGCAGGCAAAGCCCAGGCAGAGCCTCGTACTGTAAGTGGTGGCTTTTACCTTACACGTATAGACCACTTGCTTGACCCTCGACGTATCTATACGTTGAGAACGGATGACTTTGCACGCCTTAACCCCAACACCAAGACTTGCCCCGTATTCCGCACAAGCCGCGATGCCAAACTTACGGCTAAGATTTATCGCAACTCCACCATTTTGTATAATGAGATAACAGGAGAAAATCCGTGGAATGTTAAGTTCGGAAGTATGTTTAACATGTCAACAGACTCTTACCTCTTCCGCACCTACGCCCAACTAACCGCACAAGGCGCAACGCTCAATGGCAACACGTTCACCACTGTAGACGGCGAGACATACGTGCCGCTCTACGAGGGCAAGATGATTTGGCACTACAACCATCACTATGGCACTTGGCCAACAGAAGGAGAACGCCCGAACTCCATCAACATGCCTTCTTTGGATGAACTTAGTAATCCTAACAGCCATATCATGCCATGGTATTGGGTGCCATTGTCTGCTGTAAAGGACAGACTGGTGAAGTATGACAAGGACGGAAATGTTGTGTGGGAGTGGAAACATAAGTGGCTTATTGGGTTTAGAGATGTAACAAACGCAACAAATGAACGTTCGTTCATTTGTTCGCCTATTCCCGACTCCGCAGGAGTCGGGAATAGTGCGACGCTCCTCTACGCGGAGCGTCGCACTATGCCCGTGGCTTCGCTTTGCGCAATGATGTCATCATTAGTATTTGACTACACAACTAAACAAAAAATAGGTGGTAGCCATGCCAGCATTAGTTTTGTCAAACAATTTCCAGTCCTCACCCCCGACCAAATTTCCTCAACCATGCAATGGCAGATTGTGAAGCGCGTAGCCGAGCTATGCTATTTCAATCACGACATGGACGGCTGGGCTGAAGAGTTATGGGAAGAAATGAGCGAGGAACAGCGTTCCGAACTGCCACAGTTGGGAGCACATCAGCCTTGGGTTTACAATCCAGAGCGCAGAGCCGTCCTTCAAGCCGAGCTTGATGCCATCTTCGCCCACCTCTATGGTCTCAACACAGAAGATCTCGTTTACATCTTAGACCCTGAAGACATCTGCGGCAAAGGCTGCATCAACGAAACCTTCCGTGTACTCAAAGACAACGAAATACGCCAGTACGGAGAATACCGCACCAAGCGCCTCGTCCTCGAAGCATGGAATAAATTTGGATACAATAATTAAAAAATACAAGAAAGGATTTATATGATATTATATCATTATACAACAATGGATACATTCATCTCCATGATGGAACATTCTTTGTTTCATCAAAATGACAATTTAGAGCCTACCCACTTAATTATGTGGGCAGGACATTCTTCATATCAAAATGATCCAACAGAATGTAAATTGTATTTTGAAGGACTTAGAAAAGCTATCGAAAAATACAGTCTGCACAACTCATGTAATTTAATGGAAGAATACGATAAATTAATAAATGAACCCGAAAGAGGTTTAAGTTTATATTTTATCTCATTTTCGGAACAAGAAGATGATTTAACCATGTGGCGCGGCTATGGTCAAAATGGAGATGGCATAAGTTTAGGCTTCGACTTTGACAAATTGCCGGGTGCTCCTCTCATGCGTTTAAGAGATAGAGATAATCCTGAAAATAACAATTATCAACTAGATACTCGTCTTATATACAACAAGGACTATCCCATAAAATGTGTATATACAGAACCAAATGACATAAAAATAGAAGAGGATACATGTCGTAAGACAATACAAAATCTTCAAGATAAAGGCAAAGACAAAGAATGGAGAGATGTTATTCAGCACTTAATAGACTGCCAAGAAGCTCCCAAATATAA
>OLGI01000084.1_pt1 | contig 98343 bp, 92 predicted proteins | sample 1605221 | NCBI WGS metagenome assembly OLGI01 (sample SAMEA3888915, study PRJEB22519) | human gut metagenome | biome: human gut; feature: human-associated habitat; material: faeces | place: Denmark | collected 2010 | reverse complement strand
CCATGTCTGTACAAATGGATATGTTCCATATGGCTGGCAATTCAAGAATGAGGATATTTACATCCCATCCGAGAAGGCAGCCCGGCTTAATATCTTTGGCATGATTACCAAAAGGAACCAATATAAAGGTTTTACCACACAAGAGTCCATCAACGCAGACAAGATTGTGGACTATCTTGACAGATTCTCTTTCAATGTTACGAAGAAGACTGTAATTGTCTTGGACAATGCTTCTGTTCATAGAAATCGGAAAGTGAAAGAACTGAGGAAAATTTGGGAGAAAAGAGGATTGTTCCTCTTCTATCTTCCACCTTATTCTCCAGAACTTAATCCTGCCGAGATTCTTTGGCGTATACTTAAGGGCAAATGGATAAGACCGATAGATTACGAGACTACGGACTCGCTTTTCTATTGTACGAACATGGCCTTGGCGTCTGTGGGTACGAACTTATTCGTGAATTATTCATATTTATAAAATTAATTTTGAACAGTTACTTAGCTTTAAAAGGTAATCATAACTTTCAACTCTCAATTCTCAACTCTCAACTAGATAAACTCTCAATTCTCAACTCTCAATTTTTCACTGCTTCTCACGCCATTCCGTAGGATTCGCTCCATAGGCCTTCTTGAAGCATTGTGAGAAGTAGCGTGGCGAATTGAATCCGTATTTGTATGCCACATTGGCTATCGTTGCCATAGGATTCTCGCGCAGATAGTCGGCAGCACGTGAGAGGCGCTGCTTAATCAGATATTCATTTGGAGTCATGCTGGTAATAGCCTTGAACTTCGTGAAGAAACTCGTGTGGCCTATCAGCAACTGACGCGCCATATCGTCGACCGAGAAGTCGGAGTCGGCAATGTGCTCGTTGACAATTTCGTCGCAACGCTGCATGAATTCGCGGTCGAGCTTGTTGACAGCAAACTGCTGAGCATCAGCCATGCGCATATTGCCCTTAGAGAAGCGTTGCTGCAGAAGCGAGCGCATGCGCAGCAATGCCGCAACACGTGCAAGCAGCACCGAGGGATTGAACGGCTTAGCCACATAGTCGTCGGCACCGCAGCGCAGTCCCTCCACCTCATGCTCCGACGCACTCATGGCGGTGAGCAGAAGCACCAACGTGTGGCTCACAGATATGTCGTTCTTTATAGCCTTGCACATCTCCATACCATCCATAACGGGCATCATCACATCGCTCACCACAATGTCGGGCGACTCGGCACGCGTCATGTCGAGTCCCTCCTTGCCGTTGTGGGCAACAACGACATGATACAAAGGCGAGAAGATGTCGCGCAGCGTGGCAAGCAACTCATTGTTGTCCTCTACCACCAGCACCTTCGCCATGCCTTCGGTTGCGACAGACTCTTCTATCACCTTTGGCTCATCAGCAGGAGCCTCAACCGTCTCTATCTCGTCAGCGGCAAACTGGGTGCTGTCCTTGCACAGCTGTACGACAAACACCGAACCATATCCTTCAGAACTGACAACATTGATAGTGCCATGATGACGCTCAACGATGTTCTTGACAAGCGCCAATCCGATGCCAGTGCCACGTGTTGCCACTGCCTTGGTCTGACCATTGTTGGCCTGATAGAAGCGGTCGAAGATGCGGTCGATGTCGGCAGAGGCAATGCCCACACCATTGTCAATAACACGCAGTATGGCATGCTGGTCGTCCTGGTCGAGCTGCACTTCGATAGTGCCCGTCTGAGGGCTGACGTACTTGAAGGCGTTGGACACGAGATTGTAAACCACCTTCTGCATCTGACGCTGGTCGAACCAGCACTCTATGCGTGGCGACGTAGACGAGAACGTGAAGGTGATAGACTTGGTGCGCGTCATATCGTCAAACGCCATCGTGATGTCCTTGACAAACTCCACGAGGTCGTGCTTGCCCACACTCAGATGGGTATAGCCCTGCTCCATCTTGCGGAAGTCGAGCAATTCGTTGACGAGTTCGAGCATCATGCCTGCATTCTGATTGACACTCTTCAGGCTTCGGGCTATAGCGGTGCTCTTCTGTACATTCTGCATCACATAGTCGAGCTTGGCAATGATGAGCGTGAGCGGCGTGCGGAACTCGTGCGATATGCTCGTGAAGAACTGCAACTTTGCCTTGTTGAGAGCCTCCTCGTTCTGACGGTCTTTCTTCTCGATGGCGAGCGACGTCTCAAGCAGCAGCTGTGAGCGCTTGAAATAGTAGAACGCACAAATAAGACTAAAGAATATGGCAATGTATATGATATATGCCAAGGTAGAGAGATAGAACGGCGGGCTTACCTTCAATTTCAGAGTCAACTTTTCCACGTCGCCTTCGGTCTGCCATGTAGATGGCTTCATTCGTACCTCAAGCGTATAGTTGCCGGCAGGCAGTTTCGGATAGGATATGCTGTGGCCAGTGGTGGTATACCATGTATTGTCGTAGCCACGCAATCGGTATTCGAAAAGCGGCTGGTTGAAGCTGCGTGTATAGTTGTCGGTGGCAAAGCCGAATGTGATATTGTTCTGATCGTGATTGAGGTGTATCTCGTCGGTGAGATAGACTGCCTTGTCGAGAATGTCGGTGCCGTCGCCAGGCAGACATTCCTTGCCATTGATGTAGAGACGCGAGAAATACAGACGGCCGTGCGTACGTGTAGCAAGCAGTCGGCTTACGTCCATAGCCACCATTCCATTAGTGCCACCCACCAATATGGTATTTCCGACTGCAAACAATCCGCAGCCACGATTGATGCCCATAAGGGGGAAGTCGTGCGAGAACTCGACATTACAGAAGGAGTCGTCGGTGGTATTGAGCACGCCAATGCCATGCTCGGTGCTATATATCAGCTGTTTGCCAACATTGGCAAAGGCATAGCAGAAGTTGCTCATAATGTCGCTGTTGTCGGTGTCGAACACCTGAAACGTATGTTTCTTCTCGTCGAGGCGGTATATTCCGCCGCCTACCGACGCTACATAGATGCGACCATTGCTGTCCTCGCGGATATCAGTGAATCCCACTTCGCCCAATCCTGCCTTGCCTGCCTCATAAAAGCGCAGCACACAGCGCGACAGCACCGAAATCTTGTACAGACCCGACCCGTCGGCTGCCCACAGATAGCCACGACGGTCGGTATAGATGCGTCGCTCGCCATAGTCCTTCAGTTGGGGGATGAGTTCCTCCACCTTATACGTGTCGGGGTTGAGCATCCACAATCCGCCGAGCGTGGTGAAGAGCACACGGTCGTGCCATCGGGTCATGTCGACGATGCGATTGCCCGAACGCTTCGCCTCCTCAGGATAGAGAGAGAGCAGATTGGTGAACTTGCCGCTCTTGATGTCGAGCACCGACACTCCACCCATATACGTACCTATATATAGACGGTCGCGCGAGGGTTCGTAGACAATATCCTTCAGATTGTTCTGTGGCAGCGAATTGGCATTATTGCCCGTCATATAGTAGGTCACGGTATGAGTGGCGTGGTCGATGCGGTTGAGTCCGCCGCCCTCAGTACACACCCATATATCGCCACGCTTGTCGATGGTGATATGTCCCACAAACGGATTGGACAAGCAGTTGGGACTGTTGATGTCGGCAGCATAGAACTTGAATGAGTCGTTGTCGGGTGTGAAATAGTTGACTCCACCATAATAGGTGCCAGCCCAGACGGTGCCCTCGCGGTCGCTGATGAGCGGAAACACCGACTGGTGGCTTATGCTCTGCGGATTGTTGGTGTGGATATATACGCTGAACATACCGGTTTTGGGGTCGAAACGGTTGAGACCGAGAAAAGTGCCTATCCATATATATCCGTTGCTGTCCTCGGTAATCTCGCGCACACTGTTGCTGCTGATATGATTCTGCGTGCGCCAGTCCTTGCTGCGCAGCACGGCGTTGATGTTCTCAGCCTTGGCAGTGTTTTCGTCGACCGAGAACTGTGTGGTAGTGCCGTCGGGCGCAATGCGATAGCATCCACGGTCGCGCGACGAAGCCCAGATGTTGCCGTGTGAGTCCTGGAAGATATATTCAACATAAGGTCCGCTGAGCCGTGCGGTCAGCCGTCGTGTCTTCATCGACAATGTGTAGAGACCGTTGACAGCCGCGATCCAAACCGTACCGCGTCGGTCTACGTATATGGCATTGGGGCGGTTACGTCCCGTCGTAGCAATGACTTGTGTCTTCCGGTCGGCAATACGGTAAGAATAGAGATGGCCGGCACGAGCATAATAGAGATGGCCCGCATGACATGAAAGAGCCGACACGCCGTCGGGGACAATCACCTTGCTGCCTTGGGTCAGATAGTCGATGGCTACGACCGAACGGCCGAGAAGAAAATACACGTTGCCGTTGTCGTCGCCACAAATACGTCGCACCTCAAGATTGTGCGGATTCATGCCGCGAAACTTCTTTATAGCCGTAACCGTATTGCCATCGAATATATTTACGCCCTCCTCAGTGCCAAACCACATACGTCCAAGACGGTCTTGATATATCGACAATACGGACAATTGCGACAGTCCATCCGGCATCGACAGATGACGGAAACGCATGGCTTGGATATTGAGAGCGAATAAGCAGACAATTAGTATTAGTAATAATCGTTTTATAAACCTAATGTATAACATTGTATAATTTAATGGTTGTAGTGGGCGTAAAATTACAAATTTTAAGCTAAACAAACAAAAGTATACTTTCAAAATTTTCACACAACTTTTTATTGCTCTATACAAAACATGCTAAATGGGGGTAGACACATCAAAAATCAATAGATTCGCAACATAAAAGAAACTCATTATTGGCAGGATGGCAGGATAAGTTAAATAACGAGATACGTACGAAAAATACACACAAAACGTATATTTGTATACGGCATTCATGCTTTATTTATTCTAAATTTGCAGCCGAGAGATATAATTTACCTAAAACAACCAGTGAGCCCCAAAGCACACACAACAACAGAAGTAAGAGCACACAACATCTGAAGTAAGCGTACACTACAACAGAAGTAAGCGTATACTACATCTAAAATAAAATTATACTAAATCTGAAATAAAAACCCAAACAAAAGATCTATGCACAAATCAAATCTTTTACTGAAAGGCTTGATGCTTGGTGTTACAGCCAGCATGTATCCAGCATTTGGAAATGCAACTGCCACGTCGCCGGCAACAAACAATGTTGCCAACGTACAGCAGGAGTCTACAACCGTTACGGGTATCGTCCTTGACGATATGGGCGAGCCAATCATTGGCGCCACTATCAAGATTAAGGGACAGGACACCGTAGGCACCATTACATCTATTGATGGCGATTTCACACTGAAAGGCTTGAAGAAGGGCCAGACACTCGTAATCAGCTACATCGGATTCCAGACACAGGAGGTGAAGTACAACGGCGAGAAGTCGCTCAAGGTTACTCTCAAGTCCGACTCAAAGAGCCTCAACGAAGTTGTTGTTGTAGGTTACGGCACACAGAAGAAGGTGAACATGTCGGGTGCTGTTGCATCCATCAATATGGACGAGCTGACTGAGAGTCGTCCCGTCACCAACGTTTCGCAGGCCCTCGCAGGTCTGGCTGCCGGTGTAAACGTTTCATCGGGCAGCAACCGTCCGGGCGATGACAACGCATCTATCCTTGTGCGTGGTCAGGGTACACTCAACTCATCGGCACCTCTTATCATCATCGACGGCGTAGAGCAGGGCATAAACACCGTTAACCCGCAGGATATTGAGTCGGTATCAGTATTGAAGGATGCTGCCTCGGCTTCTATCTATGGATCGCGTGCTGCCAACGGCGTTATCCTTATCACTACAAAGAAGGGTAAATCGGGCAAAATCAAAGTCGACTACAACGGATACGTGTCTTTCCAGTCTATCCGCAAGACTCTGACTCCGGTGTCAAACTATGCCGACTACATGGAACTTATCAACGAGGGCTACTACAACTCTAACCCTAAGTCGGGCAAGAACCAGTACTTCTCAGAAGATAAAATCGCTGAATGGCGCAATGGCAACGACCCTCTGAAATATCCTAACACCAACTGGATTGACGAGACATTCAAGCCGTCAACATCGACCAACCACGTAGTATCACTCAGCGGCGGTAGCGACAAGATTCGCTTCTACGGCTCGTTCGGATACATGAACAACCCTGGCGTTTTGGAGAATGCCGGTATGAAGAAGTACACCGTACGCCTCAACATGGACGCCGACGTGACATCATGGCTCAACATCGGCATGCAGATTGGTGGCTACGTGAGCGACCTGGAACCGGGTGCTGAGGAGATTGACAACATCTTCACATATACAGCGGCTACAACTCCGGGTATGGTATTCCGCGCTCCCGACGGACGCTACGGTGCTTTGAACAACAGCGAGGACAGCGGCCAGTGTGCCAACAACAACCCGCTCATCCGTCTTAACAAGTGGGCAGGTCAGGACCGCAAGAACAACGTTCGTCCACGCTTCACTGCCACATTGAAGCCGTTCAAGGGCTTCTCGCTCACCGGTTCGTACAGCTACGAATTCCTCGATCGCGAGACTCACCGCAAGCCGGTATTCCTCGATGCATACAACTTCCTCACCGACGAGCAGACATGGACCAACCGTGGCAAGACATCAATCAAATATACCGACAGCAAGATAGAACGCTACTTCAACGACCTCGTGGCACGCTACGACACCAAGATGTTCAAGAACAACCTCGCTATCGGAGCTATGGCTGGTCTATCTAACGAGCTCTATCGCTCGAAGAATTTCTCGGCAACACGCCAGGACTTGACCGACCTCTCAATGGACGTTATCAACGGCGCTACCGGCGAGTCGACATCATCAGGCTCAAGCACAGAGTGGGCTATGCGCTCATTCTTCGGCCGACTGAACCTCAACTGGCAGGAGAAGTACCTCTTCGAGTTCAACCTCCGTGCCGACGGTTCGTCACGCTTCTCTAAGGACAACCGTTGGGGCTACTTCCCGTCAGCATCAGCAGCATGGCGTATCGACCAGGAGAAGTTTATGGAAGGCGTATTGGGTGGCAACCTGAGCAACTTGAAGCTTCGCCTCTCGTACGGTGCACTGGGTAACAACTCGGTAGGCAACTACGACTACCAGTCGCTCTACACCACAAGCGGCAACAACTACGTGCTCGGCAACCTTATGGTACCTGGTCTTGCACTTGCAGCTATCTCTAACTCAGCCCTTACATGGGAGTCGACCAAGGTATTCAACGTAGGTCTTGACTTCGGATTCTTCAACAACCACCTGACCGGTACTATCGACTTCTTCAACAAGAAGACTACTGGCATCCTTATCAACCTCCCGGCTCCAGGCGTACACGGTACAACAGCACTGCCTAAGCAGAACAGTGCAGAGGTGACCAACAAGGGTATTGAGTTCACACTCGGATGGCAGGACAAGATAGGCGACTTCACCTATGGTGCAAACGCCAACTTCGCTTACATTACTAATAATGTAGACAAGTTCAAAGGCAAGGACAAGGGCGGCATGTCAATCAGCGGTGCCAACCTCATCTGGGAAGGCCACAGCATCAACTCACAGTATCTAATGCGCGTGGACCGAATCCTGCAGACCGACGAGGACATGAAGATTGTAGACGAAATGATAGCTAAGAATCCTAACGCATTCAAGGCACTTGGCAAGCCTCAGAAGGGCGACTTCCTCTACAAGGATATCGACGGCGACGGTTGCATCACTCTTATGGATAAGGAAATCGTGAGCGACGGCACCAACCCGAAGTTCACATTCGGCCTCAACCTCAACGCTGCATACAAGGGCTTCGACGTTTCGGCATTGCTTCAGGGACAGCTCGGCATCAAGACATTCTGGATGAACGATGCATACAACACTCCTACCGTGCGCTATGGCTATCAAATCAACAAGGAAGTGGCAGACGGCCGCTGGTATGAAGGTCGCACCGACGCCAAGTATCCACGTCTGATACAGTATCAGGACACACGCAACACCAAGCCCAGCGACTTCTATCTGCAGGACCGCTCATTCCTGAAGATACGCAACATCCAGTTCGGCTACACCGTTCCGCAGAACCTCACACAGATGATAAATGTGCAGCGCGTGCGTGTATACTGCAGCTTGGAGAACTTCTTCACATTCACAAGCTTCAAGGGCTTCGACCCTGAAGTAAGCGGAATGAACTATCCTACAATGAAGCAGTGCACACTGGGTCTTAACATATCATTCTAACCATTAAGCGAAAATTCATTATGAAAAAGATAACAATATTATCAGCAGCACTTGCCTTGACTATGTCTCTGACAGGTTGCTACGATCTGGATAGATATCCTACCGACAAGCTCTCGTCTGGAACCTACTTTAAGACTGAAGACCATGCCAAGTCGGCAATGATGGGCGTTTACAGCCGTATGCAGGCCGACCACGTATTCGGACTGAAATTCTCTATGGACGTACTGGGCGGTATAGCTATGGGCTACGACAACCAGTCGTTCCAGAAGTTTGCCCGCGGCACTTACGATATGGCAGATACATGGGTGAACTACCGCTGGACCAACCTCTACGAATCAGTAGCACGTGCCAACATCGTAATCCGCAACGTTGACAACTGCAACATGAGCGACCAACTCAAGGCTCAATACAAAGCTGAGGCACGATTCATGCGCGCCCTCTTCTACAACGAACTGCTCAACTACTTCGGTGGTGTGCCTCTGTACGACGAGACCACCGACGTTACTACAGAATATTCTGAAATGAAGAAGCCACGCAGCAGTGCCGACGATGTTCGCAAGTTCATTATCAACGACTTGAACGAGGCATACAATGTGCTGCCACAGTCGTGGGAGTCAGCCGACTACGGACGCGCTACGAAGTATGCTGCACGTGCTCTTATGGGCAAGATATATCTCTACAACAAGCAGTATACAGAAGCCAAAGAGTGCTTTAAGGATGTAATCGAGCACGGTGGCTACGAGCTGTATAACGACTACGCCGGACTCTTCCTCCCCGGAGGTGACGAGAGCAAAGAGATGATTTTCGCCATTCAGAACATGGGCGGTGTAGGCACCGACTACGGAATGCCTATGTGCTTCTACATGGGTTCACGCGCATCATACGGTTCGTGCTGGAACAACGTGATGGTAGCTACAACATTCGCCGATTCGTACGAGTGGAAGGACGGACGCCAGTTCAGTTGGAAGGAATTCTTCAAGGACGACCCCGTAGCCAAAGACTACGAAACCAACGACGCCACTAAGAAGAAGGTGTTCAACTCGACCATCAAGAATTCAAAAGTAGTTGTATATACTCCGTACAAGGAGAAGCTGCAGCAGATGTACGCCAACCGCGACCCACGTATGGCTGCATCGCTTATCACTCCGTACAGCAGCTATTTGGGATGGTATAAGAACAAGGTGGCTCCAAGCGAATTCGTTCTGCCAACAAAGGGTCTTAACGACGGCAACGGCGTAATCCGTGTCAACCAAAACTACGACTGCTACCTGTGGCGCAAGTTTGTTCCGGAAGGCGACATGAACGGTGCAATGAACAACCGTGCCGATACTCCTATCAACTTCCCACTTATACGCTACGCCGACGTGTTGCTGATGATGGCAGAGTGCGAGTGGGCATTGAACAATGATGCTGCTGCTATTGATTATATCAACCAAGTACGCCAGCGTCCATCGGTTGATATGCCTGCACTGACATGGCAGGGCGAGGACAGCCCAGTCAACGTGAAGACTCACGACGAAGTGTTCACACGCCTGCGCCATGAGCGTGCCGTAGAGCTTGCAGCCGAAGGACAAAGCTTCGACGATATGAAGCGTTGGGGACTGCTCGAGACTCTCAACGGCAAGCCTGAGAAGGAAATTACCGGCAATATACGCTACACTCATAGTGTTTCAAGCCGCGACTATCTCTGGCCTATCCCGTCGGGCGAACGCGAGAAGAATCCTGAACTCATCCAGAACCCAGGTTGGGGTGAGAACTAACAACTGATTGAAACAACACGAATGATCGGTTTTTATAAAATAGTATTTAGGTAAATAATGAAAGGCTGATGGAAGTTATACTATAGCAGGATAACTTCTGTCGGCCTTTTGTTTTAGCAGAACTCACGTAATATGAAAAAAGTCATTTTAATATTAGCTGTATTTGCCGCCTCGCTGATGGGCGCAAATGCCTACGAGAAGCGCGACTTGCTGCAACGCTCTGCAACAGAGGCTGAGGTTAAAGCCAGTCTTGTGATGGACCAGAAGTGGGTGCCCTACCCTGCCTACTCTGACCGCAATGGTTGGAACAATCTGCTTGGCGACTATCGCGACAACATTATAAAGACAGGCGAGAAATGTCTCGACTACAAGTGGGAGGTGGTTAAGGCAAGCCAATATCTGGAGTTTGAGAAGTCGGGCAGCCGCGACATTATGGAGAAACCCAACAATCGTAACTCTACAGCATTCGGCAAATTGCTTATGGCTGAGCTTGCTGAGGGTAAGGGACGATTCCTAACAGACATTATGGATGGCGTGTTCTACTTCTGCGAGCAGACCACATGGGCTGAATCGGCCCACCTCGTGCGCTTCCAGAAGTCGGGACGCGCAATACCCGACTATCGCACCGACGTGCTCGAACTGAGGCAAGGCGGACTGGCACAGATGCTGTCGTGGACATACTACTTCTTACACGACCAGCTCGACAAGATAGACCCAATCATCTCTATGCGCTTGCGTCACGAACTACAGAAACGCGAGCTCGACCCGTTTATCAACCGTACTGACTTCTGGTGGATGGCATGGAAGGAAAGCCCTACTGTATTTGTCAACAACTGGAATCCTTGGTGCAACGCCAACGCCCTGCTGTGCTACATGCTGCTTGAGAACGACCGTGACAAGCTTGCTAAGGCTGTATACAAGTCAATGATTTCGGTAGACCGATACCTGAACTACGTAAAGGCTGACGGAGCCTGCGAGGAAGGTGCCACATATTGGGGACACGCCTTCGGCAAACTGTTCGACTATCTGCAGGAATTGCAGATGATAACCGGCGGCAAGGTGTCGCTCTTCAACAACAAGCTCGTTAAGGACATGGGCGAATTTGTAGCCAAATCGTACATTGGCAACGGCTATGCCGTGAACTTTGCAGATGCGTCGGCACACGTGAGCGATTATATGGCGCTGGTATACCGTTGCGGCAAGGCATTAGGCAGCAGAGAGATGATAGACATGGCTGTAGACTGCTTCAAGGAGAAACCGGAGACTGTAACATCGGTATGGCTCGACACTTACAAGCAGATTGAGGCAATGAAGGTGCTGAAGGAGATGAGCCAGGCTAAGGGCGGATATAAGGCAGATGCCTTCACTTGGTATCCGCAGACCGAGTTCTGCTACATGCGCAATGCCGAAGCTTTCTTTGCGGGTAAGGGCGGCTACAACGACGAGAGCCACAACCACAACGATATCGGCTCGTTTGTGCTCTACTTCGACAACACGCCAATAATGATTGACGCTGGTGTGGGCACATATACACGCCAGACATTCTCATCAGAGCGTTACACTATATGGACAATGCAGGGCAACTACCACAACATTCCGATGATTAATGGTGTGCCTGAGAAGTATGGCAAGAAGTATAAGGCAACTAACGCTCGTGCCGACCGCCGCTCTATGAGTTTCAGCGTGGAGCTTGCCAGTGCTTATCCTAAGGAGGCTTGTGTAGACAGTTGGGTGCGTTCATATCAGCTCAAGAAGAGCAAACTGACGGTAAGCGACAACTTCAAGCTCAGTCAGACAAAGGCTGCCAACATCGTCAACTTCCTGACATGGGGCGACGTCGACATAAGCAAGAAGGGCGTAGTGAGCATCAATGTTAAGGGCGTTAAGGCCCAGCTCAACTACGACACCAAGACCTTCGAGCCGTCGATAGAAACCATCGAGCTGAACGACAAGCGTCTCTCAGACGTTTGGGGCAAAAAAATATACCGTCTCTCGCTAAAGGCCAAGCCCACAGCGAAAAGCGGCATATACAAGTATGAAATAACTAAGAAGTAAAGAATAATGTCAATTAGACATTCATAAACGTGTCCCTTGAAATTTGTAGAGGGACACGTTTTATTCGTCAAAATTAAGTTCCAATTGCGTAGCTCCCATCAGATTATAACTCATACGATGATATGGTGAAGGACCATGATCACGAATTCCTTCTCGATGGGCTTTCGTAGGATAGCCTTTATTTTTTTGCCAGTCATAGTAAGGATACTCGTTGGCTAAGCTATCCATATATTCATCACGGAATGTCTTGGCAAGAATGCTTGCAGCAGCTATCGACTGATACTTACCGTCACCTTTTACTATGGTAGTATAAGGAAGATCGTGATAAGGATTAAAACGATTACCATCAACAATAACTGCCTCAGGACGAATTGTAAGCTGGTCAAGGGCACGATGCATAGCAAGAAAACTGGCATTCAAGATATTTATCTTATCTATCTCTTCGGGAGTAACAACACCTACAGCCCAAGCCACTGCATCACGTACAATCTGGTCACGTAGCACCTTACGTCGCTTCTCAGTGAGTTTCTTGGAGTCATTTAGCAAGGGGTTGTCATAGTCTTTGGGCAATATTACAGCGGCAGCATATACGCTACCAGCAAGACAACCACGACCGGCTTCATCACATCCAGCCTCAATAAGATTGGAATAATAATGAGGCAAGAGATGATTAGAGGAAACTGATTTCTTCATATATAACAATAATCAATACCTGATATACGTTCAGTTAACGTAGTTAGAGGTAGAAAAAGGTTAAAGATGATAAGTAAAAACAGGATAGAAAACACAAGAAAAATAAAGGCTGGTAGAACTTTTAAGTTCAACCAGCCCTCTTTTATTGAGATAAAGTCGATAATGCGAATTATTCAGCCTTTGCCTCTTCTGTAGCCTCAGTTGCAGGAGCCTCTGTAGCAGGTGCCTCAACAACCTCTGCTGACTTGCGGCTACGGCGAGTCTTCTTGCCAGCCTTAGCAGTCTTAGCCATGTTCTCGTCGAAGTCAACGAGCTCGATGAATGCGATAGCAGCTGCGTCACCCTTACGTGTACCGAGCTTGATAACGCGTGTATAACCACCGGGACGGTCACCTACCTTCTCAGCAACAGTGCTGAAGAGTTCCTTGATAGCATACTTGTTCTGGAGGTAGCTGAATACTACACGACGAGAGTTTGTGCTATCATCCTTGCAGCGTGTGATCAGCGGTTCTACATACATCTTCAAGGCCTTTGCCTTGGCGAGAGTCGTAGTGATTCTTTTGTGCATAATCAGCGAGATAGCCATGTTAGCGAGCATAGCGTTACGGTGAGATGCAGTACGACCCAAGTGGTTGAATTTCTTATTGTGTCTCATTTTGTTTTATTCTTTATCTAATTTGTATTGAGAAATATCAGTTCCAAACGACAGATTCAGACTCTCGAGCAAATCATCAAGCTCTGAAAGCGATTTCTTACCGAAGTTACGGAACTTCAAGAGGTCAGTCTTATTGTACTGAACCAAGTCGCCAAGAGTTTCAACATCGGCAGCCTTGAGGCAGTTAAGCGCACGAACCGAGAGGTTCATGTCGACCAACTTGGTCTTCAAGAGCTGACGCATGTGGAGTACTTCCTCGTCGAACTCCTGATTTCCCTCGTGCTCCGGGCTTTCGAGAGTAATCTTCTCGTCGCTGAAGAGCATGAAGTGCTGGATGAGGATCTTAGCAGCTTCCTTGAGTGCGTCCTTCGGGTGAATGGAACCGTCCGTAGTGATTTCGAGCACGAGCTTGTCGTAGTCGGTCTTCTGCTCAACACGATAAGGCTCTACAGCGTACTTCACGTTACGGATTGGGGTGTAGATAGAATCGATTGGAATTACGTTAACGTCAGTGCAGTATGCTCTGTTCTCATCAGCCGTAACATAGCCACGGCCCTTATTGATAGTCAGATCAATCTGCATAGAAGCTTTGACATCTAAATGACAAATCACCAAATCAGGGTTTAACACTTCAAATCCAGTCAGATACTTGCCTATATCACCTGCCTTGAACTCAGTTGAATTCTCAACGGTGATACTAACTTTTTCGTTCTCGAATTCTTCTACTACTTGCTTGAATCTTACTTGCTTCAAATTCAAGATAATGTTAGTTACATCCTCCTTTACGCCTGGGACTGAAGAGAATTCATGCTCAACACCGGAGATTTTGATGGTATTGATAGCATAGCCCTCCAGCGACGAAAGCAGAATGCGGCGCAGGGAGTTACCGATGGTAACACCGAATCCTGGCTCCAACGGACGGAATTCGAACTTGCCGAACTTGTCGTTGGAATCCAACATTACAACTTTGTCAGGTTTTTGAAATGCTAATATCGCCATTAATTTAATGATTATTTAGAGTACAACTCAACGATTAACTGTTCCTTAATGTTCTCGGGGATATCGGCACGCTCCGGCTTGTGGAGGAACTTACCGCTCTTTGTGTTCTGGTCCCACTCGATCCAAGGATACTTGCTGTGGTTGTAACCAGCGAGAGCAGCCTCGATTACTTCGAGAGACTTAGACTTCTCACGAACACCGATAACCTGACCAGGCTTAACTGCATAAGAAGGAATGTTCACTACCTGTCCGTCAACCACGATGTGCTTGTGACCAACGAGCTGACGAGCAGCTGCACGAGTAGGAGCGATACCCAAACGGAACACTACGTTATCCAAACGGCTTTCAAGATTCTGAAGCAAAACTTCACCGGTGATGCCGTCAGCCTTAGCTGCCTTCTCGAACATGTTACGGAACTGGCGCTCGAGAACACCGTATGTGTACTTTGCCTTCTGCTTCTCTGCCAACATGACAGCGTACTCAGACTGCTTTCTGCGACGGTTGTTGCCATGCTGTCCAGGAGGGAAGTTTCTCTTGGACAAAACTTTGTCTGCGCCGAAGATTGGTTCACCAAAACGGCGTGCAATTTTAGATTTCGGACCTATATATCTAGCCATAATAAATAATATGCTTTATTGTTGTTTGTATCTTTTAAGAGTTGCAGACCTAAAATTATAAGAGTCTACAAAGGGAAAATTAGACCTTACGACGCTTCGGAGGACGGCATCCGTTGTGTGGAAGCGGAGTAACGTCAACGATCTCTGTAACCTCTATACCGCAGCTGTGTACACCACGGATAGCTGACTCACGACCGTTACCAGGACCCTTAACGTAAGCCTTTACCTTGCGCAGACCAAGGTCGAATGCTACCTTGCCGCAATCCTCTGCTGCCATCTGGGCTGCATACGGTGTGTTCTTCTTAGAACCACGGAAGCCCATCTTACCTGCAGATGACCATGAAATTACCTGTCCCTCGCTATTTGCTAAAGATACAATAATGTTGTTGAACGAGCTATGAACATGGAGCTGTCCGATAGCGTCAACCTTTACATTTCTTTTCTTAGATGTTGCTGTTTTCTTTGCCATAATTTTGTTTAGTTAAAAGTTAAAAGTTAAAAGCCTTCCCGTCAGTCACTGACAGTACATGACTTTGCTTTCAACTAAATTTTACTTAGTAGCCTTCTTCTTGTTAGCAACAGTCTTCTTCTTTCCCTTACGAGTACGGGCATTGTTCTTTGTGCTCTGACCGCGAACAGGAAGACCGTTACGATGACGAACTCCACGATAGCAACCAATATCCATCAGTCGCTTGATATTCATTTGGATCTCAGAACGGAGATCACCTTCTACTTTGAATTCAGCGCCGATAATTTCGCGGATCTTGGCAGCCTGATCGTCGTTCCACTCGCTGACCTTCAGGTCGCGGCTAACGCCGGCTTTGTCCAATATCTTTGCTGAACTACTTCGACCGATACCATAGATATAGGTCAATGCGATTTCGCCACGCTTGTTCTGGGGCAAATCTACTCCAACAATTCTTATTGCCATTGTTTAATAAAATTGATTGATTAATTAATTTGTTTATTTTTGAGTTCCAGACTGTCCTCGTCACGAGTAACAAATGTCCAGTCCTCGGAATGAGTTTTAACCCTGACGCATTTTGAACTTAGGGTTCTTCTTGTTGATAACGAACAGACGACCCTTACGACGAACGATCTTGCAGTCGGGTGTACGTTTCTTTAATGATGCTCTTGTTTTCATATATTTAAAATGTTACTTGTATCTGAAAACGATTCTACCCTTAGTCAAGTCATACGGACTCATTTCGACCTTCACCTTGTCACCGGGTAGGATTTTTATGTAGTGCATTCTCATCTTGCCTGAGATGTGGGCGATAATCTGCACACCATTCTCCAACTCGACTCTGAACATTGCATTGGACAACGACTCAACGATTGTGCCGTCTTGCTCAATTGCGGATTGTTTTGCCATAAATAATTTAAAATCTATATTAGGAATGTTCTATTTCTTCAAACGTAGACAGTATCTCAGCCTTGCCTCTCCTTATAGCAATTGTATGTTCAAAGTGAGCGGCTGGTTTCCCGTCGCGCGTACAGATACTCCAGCGGTCGGGCATAAGCCATACCTTTCTATCGCCCATGGTTATCATAGGTTCTATAGCTATGCACATGCCTTCTTTAAGCATGACGCCATTGCCACGCCTTCCATAATTGGGTATCTGCGGATCCTCATGCATTTGCTTGCCAATGCCATGCCCGGTGAGTTCTCTCACCACTCCATATCCATGGGCTTCACAAAAAGTTTGGATTGCATCGCCGATATCTCCGACATGATTTCCTGCCACTGCCATTTCAATACCTTTTGTCAGTGACTGTCGTGTCACTGTCAGTAAATCTCTGACATCTTGGCTGACTTCACCGACACAAAACGTGTAAGCAGAGTCCCCATTATAACCAGCAAGAAGTGTGCCACAATCGATAGAAATTATATCTCCATCCTTGAGAATTGTCTTTTCATCGGGAATTCCATGTACAACGACATCGTTGACAGAGGTACAGATACTTGCGGGAAACGGCCCTCCAAATGGATTGGGGAAATTCTTAAACGTTGGAACAGCACCGTTGTCACGAATAAATTCCTCCGCTACCCTATCCAGTTGAAGGGTCGTCACGCCTGGTTTGATATGTTTGGCCAATTCCGCAAGAGTTGCTCCGACTAATCGGTTAGCCTTGCGCATCAGCTCAATTTCATCTTCTGTTTTTAGAAATATCTTCATTTCAAAGATAAAATCAATATGCAGAAACTACTCCGTTGCGAGTGCGACCAGAGTTTAGCAATCCGTCATAATGACGCATCAGCAAGTGACTCTTGATCTGCTGAATAGTGTCAGAAACAACACCAACAAGAATGAGCAGTGAAGTACCGCCGAAGAACTGCGAAAAAGCCTGCTGAACATTCAAAAGTCCAGCGAGAGCCGGCATGATAGCGATGAATGCTATGAACAATGAACCCGGGAAAGTGATGCGAGTCATGATTGTATCAATATATTCGGCTGTGTCCTTACCAGGCTTGATGCCAGGGATAAAGCCATTGTTACGTTTCATGTCCTCAGCCATCTGTGTAGGATTCAAAGTGATAGCTGTATAGAAATACGTAAACGCTATGATGAGAATCACATAGATGCAGTTGTAAGGCAGACTGCGGTTGTCCATAAGAGCCTGAGCCCAAGATGAACCACCATCGCTCTGATAGCGTACGAATGCCAATGGGATAAACATCAGTGCCTGAGCGAAGATGATAGGCATTACGTTAGCTGCAAATAATTTCAGAGGTATGTACTGGCGAGCGCCGCCATACTGTTTATTACCTACGAGACGCTTGGCGTACTGTACAGGTATTTTTCGGGTACCCTGAACAAGCATGATTGAAGCACATATTACTGCATACAGAACCAAGATCTCGATGATGAACATCACAAGTCCGCCGCTTGAAATAGCTGTGAACCGTGAGCCCAGTTCCTGCACGAATGCCTGTGGCAGACGTGCGATAATACCAATCATGATGATCATTGAGATACCATTACCAACTCCCTTGTCAGTGATGCGCTCTCCGAGCCAAAGGATGAACATAGAACCAGCAGCGAGGATAATCGTAGCCGGAATCATGAACATAGGCCATGAGATACCTGAGGCGAGAGCCGAAGCGGCTTGAGCCTTAAGGTTGAGAAGGTAAGAGGGAGCCTGTACGAGAAGGATACCCACAGTAAGAATACGCGTGTACCAGTTAATCTTCTTGCGGCCGCTCTCACCTTCGCGCTGCATCTTCTGGAAGTAAGGCACTGCCACTGCCAGAAGCTGCATAACGATAGAAGCTGAGATGTATGGCATAATTCCAAGCGCAAAGATAGACGCATTGGAAAATGCTCCACCAGAGAACATGTCGAGCAGTGACATAAGACCACCCGCTGTTTGCGACTGAAGTTGATCCAACTTGCTCGGGTTGATGCCAGGAAGCACAACGAACGAGCCAAAACGGTAAATAGCCGTAAACAGGAGAGTAATGAGGAGCCGCTGACGCAGATCCTCAATTCTCCAACAGTTCTTTAGTGTCTCAATAAACTTTTTCATCTACTTAGATAATAGTTGTGTTACCTCCAACTGCCTTGATAGCTTCCTCAGCTGACTTAGAGAAAGCGTGAGCCTCTACTTCGAGCTTAGCCTTAAGTTCGCCGTTGCCGAGAACCTTAACAAGCTCCTTGCCGTTAGTGAGGTGAGCTGCCTGGAGCTCCTCGAGTCCGATCTTAGTGAGGTTCTTCTCCTCAGCAAGCTTCTGGAGAGTAGAGAGGTTTACTGCGAAGTATTCCTTGTGGTTGATATTCTTGAAACCAGCCTTCGGAACACGGCGCTGCAAAGGCATCTGACCACCTTCGAAACCGATCTTTCTCTTGTAACCTGAACGTGCCTTGGCACCCTTGTGTCCACGGGTAGAAGTACCACCGAGTCCTGAACCAGGACCGCGACCGATACGACGACGTGAGTGTGTGGAACCTGCAGCAGGCTTTAAATTATTTAATTTCATAATTTGTTCCTTTAATGATTTTATTATTCAACTACAGTTACCAAGTGGTGAACCTTGCGAAGCATACCACGGGTGCTCGGAGTATCCTCAACCTCAACAATCTGAGAGATCTTGCGGAGTCCAAGAGCCTGAAGAGTAGCCTTCTGATCCTTCGGATAACCGATTTTGCTCTTTATCTGCTGTACTTTTATTGTTGCCATTGTATGAATCTCCTATTAACCGTTAAACACCTTGTCCATAGAAATGCCACGCTGACCTGCTACTGTGTAGGCATCACGGAGCTCAGAGAGAGCAGCGATAGTAGCCTTCACGAGGTTGTGGGGGTTAGAAGAACCCTTAGACTTAGCGAGGATGTCCTTTACGCCTACGCTGTCGAGAACGGCACGCATAGCACCACCGGCTACAAGACCGGTACCGGCAGCAGCCGGACGCATGAACACCTGAGCACCGCCGAAGCGTGCCTCTACCTCATGAGGGATAGTGCCCTTGAGCACCGGAACCTTAACGAGGTTCTTCTTAGCTGCCTCAACACCCTTAGCGATAGCAGCGGTAACTTCGCCGGCCTTACCCAGACCGTAGCCAATTACGCCCTTGCCGTCACCAACAACGACGATAGCAGCGAATGTGAATGTACGACCACCCTTGGTAACCTTAGTTACACGGTTGATAGCCACGAGACGGTCCTTCAGATCAACGTCATTATAATTTTTTACTTTATTCATTGCCATAATCGTTTAGAATTTGAGACCGCCATTACGAGCTGCGTCAGCAAGCTCCTTAACACGTCCGTGATAGAGATAACCGTTACGGTCGAAAACCACTGCAGAAACACCTGCTGCGATAGCGTTAGCGGCTACGAGCTCGCCAACCTTAGCAGCCTGCTCCTTCTTAGGCATCTTCTCGAGTCCGAGAGATGAAGCTGAAGCGATGGTAGTGCCAGTCAAGTCGTTGATAACCTGTGCGTAAATCTGCTTGTTGCTGCGGAACACGCTCAGACGGGGACGCTCAGCAGTACCGCTGATGCGCTTACGAACTCTATATTTGATTTTGATTCGTCTTTCTACTTTCTTTGTTGTCATGATCGTAAAATTTAAAATGTTACTTAGCTGAAGCTGACTTACCAGACTTTCTGCGGATGACTTCTCCCTTGAACAAGATACCCTTGCCCTTGTAAGGTTCAGGCTTGCGGAAAGAACGAATTTTAGCACAAATAAGACCGAGCAACTGCTTGTCGCAAGACTCCAGAGTAAGAACCGGGTTCTGGTTGCGCTCGCTCTTAGCCTCTACCTTAACCTCTGAAGGAAGTTCGAGGAAGATAGGGTGAGTATAACCGAGGGAGAACTCGATGAGGTTGCCCTGGTTAGAAACACGATAACCGACTCCGACAAGCTCGAGAACCTTTGTATAGCCCTCGCTTACACCGATAACCATGTTGTTAACGAGTGAACGATAGAGACCATGGAAGGCTGACTTCTGCTTATAGTTTACAGGGCTGTTCTCATCTACCTCGAAAGTGATGTGGCCATCCTCAATCTTAGTGATGATAGACGGGTCTATCTTCTGTGACATCTTGCCCTTAGGACCTTTTACGCTTACAACGTCATTAGCGAAAGTGACGGTAACGTTAGCAGGGATACTAATTGGTAATTTTCCTATTCTTGACATATTCTAAATCCTCCAATTAATAAACATAGCAAAGAACCTCACCACCAATCTTCTGGGCAGAAGCTTCCTTATCGGTCATAACGCCCTTAGAAGTTGAGAGGATTGCGATACCCAATCCGTTAATTACTCTCGGCATGTCCTTGTATCCGACATACTTGCGGAGACCAGGAGTAGACACACGCTTCAGCGAAGTGATAGCGTTGGTCTTTGTGGCAGCGTTGTACTTGAGAGCTACCTTGATTGTACCCTGAGGACCGTCCTCAACGAATTTGTAGTTGAGGATGTAACCCTTCTCGAAGAGGATCTTTGTGATCTCTTTCTTCAAGTTAGATGCAGGCACCTCTACAACACGGTGATGAGCCATGATTGCGTTTCTGAGTCTTGTCAGAAAATCTGCTATTGGATCTGTCATTTTATAAAAATGTTTAATTAATCGGGACTACCCCGACAATATTAAAGTGAAAAAATTGAATTACCAGCTTTATGTGTGGCGCGTGGTTTACCAGCTTGCCTTCTTTACGCCCGGGATAAGGCCCTGTGAAGCCATCTCACGGAACTGAATACGAGAAATGCCGAACTGGCGGATGTAACCCTTCGGACGACCGGTGATCTTGCAACGGTTGTGCAGACGGATAGGGTTAGCATTCTTAGGAATAGCCTGGAGCTTGCGAGCAGCCTCGTAAGCCTCTGCAGGATCCTCAGATGTAGCGATGACCTTCTTCAGAGCGGCACGCTTCTCAGCATAGCGAGCAACGAGCTTGGCACGCTTTACCTCACGAGCCTTCATTGATTCTTTTGCCATATTGCTTAATCGTTTTTAGCGTTTTTAAATGGAAGACCGAATGCCTTGAGGAGAGCGTAGCCCTCTTCGTCTGTGTTGGCAGAGGTCACGAATGTGATGTTCATACCCTGGATGCGGTCAATCTGGTCGATATTGATTTCAGGGAAGATAATCTGCTCCTGAATACCCAGTGTATAGTTACCACGGCCGTCGAACTTGCTCTCGATACCCTTGAAGTCGCGGATACGGGGAAGTGCGATGCGAACGAGCTTCTCGAGGAACTCGTACATGCGCTCACGACGGAGAGTTACCATAACGCCGATAGGCATCTTCTTACGAAGCTTGAAGTTAGCGATATCCTTCTTAGAATATGTAGCAACTGCCTTCTGGCCAGCGATAGTAGAAATCTCGTTGATGGCTACGTCGATGATCTTCTTGTCCTGAGTAGCGTCGCCAAGACCCTGGTTGATGACGATCTTCTTCAGAACTGGAATCTGCATTGATGAAGAGTAGTTGAACTGCTCCTTCAGTGCTGGAGCGATGCTCTCAGCATAGAACTTCTTTAACTGTGCTGTATCCATTATTTGATTTCCTCCCCAGACTTTTTAGCGATGCGTACTTTCTTGCCATCCTCTGTAACCTTGATGCCCACGCGAGTAGCCTTGCCACTCTTCGGGTCAACGAGGCTCAGGTTAGAGATGTGAATCGGAGCTTCCTGCTTAACGATACCACCCTGAGGGTTCTTAGCAGAAGGCTTGGTGCTCTTTGAAACCATGTTCACACCTTCAACGAGTGCGCGGTTCTTCTCAACCAGCACTTTGAGCACCTTACCAGTCTTGCCCTTATCCTCACCGGCAAGAACAACGACTGTATCATTTTTCTTAATATGTAACTTACTCATTACTTGTTTGCGTTTTAATCATTAAAGAACCTCAGGTGCCAAAGAAACGACCTTCATATTCACTGCACGCAACTCACGGGCTACCGGGCCGAAGATACGGCTACCACGGAGCTCACCTGCGTTGTTGAGCAGTACGCATGCGTTGTCGTCAAAGCGGATGTATGAACCGTCAGCACGACGGATTTCCTTCTTTGTGCGAACGATCAAAGCCTTAGATACCGCACCCTTCTTCAAATCACTTGATGGGATAACGTTCTTGACAGCAACGACAATAACGTCTCCTACGCTTGCGTAACGACGGCGTGTGCCACCGAGGACACGGATGCAGAGAGCCTCACGAGCGCCGCTGTTATCACATACTGTAAGTCTTGATTCTGACTGTATCATATTTTACTTAGCTTTTTCTACGATTTGTACTAATCTCCATCTCTTGGTCTTGCTCAAGGGACGGGTCTCCATGATGAGAACTGTATCGCCAATGTTAGCCTCGTTCTTCTCGTCATGAGCATGGTATTTCTTTGTCTTCTGGACGAACTTACCATAAATAGGGTGCTTCTCCTTGAACTTAGCTGCAATAACAATGGTTTTATCCATCTTGTTGCTGATAACGACACCCTGTCTTGTTTTTCTTAAATTTCTTGTTTCCATCTGGACCATTGTTATTTGTTAAGTTCTCTCTGGCGGATCTCTGTATTCAGACGTGCTATGTCACGACGAACAGCTTTAATCTGTGATGGATTCTCAAGCGGAGTAACTGTGTGGTTGAGCTTCATCTGAGCGAGCTTCTCCTGGAGGTTCTCCTTAGTTTCTGCCAATGTCTTGGCATCCATTTCTCTTACTTCTTTGATCTTCATAAATTAAGCGTTTTTGTCGTAGTCGCGTCTTACAATGAACTTAGTCTTAACCGGCAGCTTCTGGGCTGCGAGGCGAAGAGCCTCCTTAGCGATGTCGAAGCTTACGCCTTCCACCTCGAAGAGGATGCGTCCGGGAGTAACCGGTGCTACCCATCCTGCGGGATCACCCTTACCTTTACCCATACGTACGTCGGCAGGCTTGCGAGTGATTGGTTTGTCCGGGAAAATGCGGATCCAGACCTGACCCTGACGCTGCATGTAACGGTTTACTGCAACACGGGCAGCCTCGATCTGACGGCTGTCGATCCACTTTGCCTCAAGTGTCTTGATGCCGAATGAACCAAAAGCCAACTGTGTGCCTCTGTGAGCGTTGCCTTTATTGCCACGTCCATCTTGAGGTCTTCTATATCTTACTCTTTTTGGCTGTAACATTGTAGTCTTTTACTTTTAACGGTTATTGTTTCTCTTGCGGTTACCGCGGTTACCACGGCCGTTGTTTGAACCACCGTTCTGCTTCTCCTGAGTGAAGTTAGGTGTGAGGTCACGGTCACCGTAAACCTCGCCACGGCAAATCCAAACCTTGATTCCGAGGAGACCTACCTTAGTGAGGGCCTCTGCCTGGCAATAGTCGATGTCTGCGCGGAAAGTGTGCAGTGGGGTACGTCCCTCTTTGTACATTTCCTTACGTGCCATTTCGGCACCGTTCAGACGGCCAGTGATCTGGATCTTCACGCCCTCGGCACCAGCGCGCATAACGTTCTGGATAGCCATCTTGATAGCGCGGCGATAAGCGATCTTGCCCTCTACCTGGCGAGCGATGTTGTTGCCCACGATAGTAGCGTCGAGATCAGGCTTCTTCACCTCGAAGATGTTGATCTGGATGTCCTTCTTGTAGAGCTTCTTGAGCTCTTCCTTGAGCTTGTCTACATCCTGACCACCCTTACCAATGACGATACCCGGACGGGCTGTGCAGATTGTGATAGTGATGAGTTTCAGTGTGCGCTCGATAACGATCTTTGAAACGCTAGCCTTCTCAAGACGCTTGTTGAGGTAAGTACGTATGTTCTTATCCTCTACGAGGTTGTCTCCGAAGCTCTTGCCACCGAACCAATTTGAATCCCAGCCGCGGATAATACCGAGACGGTTGCTTATTGGATTAACTTTCTGTCCCATTCTACTTATTATTTTTCGTCATTAGTTTTGGTATCAACAAACAGAGTAACGTGGTTGCTACGCTTGCGGATGCGGTAGCCGCGACCCTGCGGAGCCGGACGCATGCGCTTCATAGTAACGCCTTCGTCAACGAACACCTTAGAGATGAAGAGTTCGCCGTCCTCAGCCTTGCGGTCATTCTTAGCTTCCCAGTTTGCAATAGCCGAACGCAACAGTTTCTCAACGTCAGCAGCAGCCTGCTTCTTAGAGAAGCGGAGTACGCCGAGTGCGCGGTTAACCTCCAAGCCACGAACCATGTCTACAACGTAGCGCATCTTGCGTGGTGAAGAAGGAACGCCGTTGAGCTTTGCGAAGTACAAGTTCTTACGGGCTTCTTTTCTTTTTTCAGCCGATATATGTTTTCTTGCTCCCATTATTTGTTTCTATATTTAAAATGGTTTAAACCCGCTTACTTTCTGTTACCTGAGTGGCCACCGAAGCGACGTGTCGGAGAGAACTCGCCGAGCTTATGTCCTACCATGTTCTCAGTGATGTAAACAGGGATAAATTTGTTTCCGTTATGAACTGCAACAGTGTGTCCCACGAAGTCAGGTGAGATCATTGATGCTCTGGCCCAAGTCTTGACAACTGTCTTCTTGCCACTCTCGTTCATGGCGAGAATCTTCTTCTCAAGCGACACGTTGATATATGGACCTTTTTTTAATGAACGACTCATAATTTACTCTTGTTTGATTATTTGTTAGCTCTTTCGATGATATACTTGTTAGACTGCTTCTTAGGTGCACGTGTCTTGAGACCCTTAGCATACAAGCCCTTGCGTGAACGTGGGTGTCCACCAGACTGACGGCCTTCACCACCACCCATCGGGTGATCAACAGGGTTCATAACAACACCACGGTTGTGAGGACGACGGCCCAACCAACGAGAGCGACCAGCCTTACCTGACTGCTCAAGAGCGTGATCAGAGTTTCCTACACTACCAATTGTGGCCTTACAAGCGCTCAACACCTGGCGTGTCTCACCAGAAGGGAGCTTAATAACACAGTAACTGCCTTCACGAGAAGTCAACTGAGCGAAATTACCAGCCGAACGAACGAGCAGAGCACCCTGGCCTGGACGCAACTCAATGTTGTGGATCACAGTACCAACGGGAATGTTTGCGAGCGGAAGAGCATTACCTACCTCAGGTGCAGCCTCTGCACCAGACATAAGCTTAGCGCCTACTTCCAGTCCGTTAGGAGCAATAATGTAACGTTTTTCGCCGTCAGCGTAGAACAAGAGAGCGATGCGAGCCGAACGGTTCGGATCATACTCGATTGTCTTCACTACAGCGGGAACACCATCTTTCTCTCGCTTGAAGTCGATCAGACGATACTTACGCTTGTGACCGCCGCCCATGTAGCGAACTGTCATCTTACCGGTGTTGTTTCGACCACCAGTAGCGCGCTTTCCGAAAACGAGAGACTTCTCTGGCACGGATGCAGTAATCTCCTCGAACGTGCCAATAACCTTGTGTCTTTGTCCCGGTGTAACCGGTTTAAATTTACGTACTGCCATTTTTTATTTTAGATATTGCTGTAAAAATCAATTACATCGCCCTCTTTCAGAGTAACGATAGCTTTCTTGAACGAGTTCTTCTGTCCACGAACGAGACCCTTGCGTGTGTAACGGCTCTGGCGCTTGCCAGCATATACCATTGTGTTCACGTCGAGTACAGTAACGTTGTAACGTGTCTCGATCTCCTTCTTAATCTCAAGCTTGTTAGCCTCGGGAAGCACGATGAAGCCATACTTTGTCTCGGCCTTCTTTGTGCGCTCCTGACCCTTAACCTTATATGTCTTGGCTACAGAAGACTTGTCAGTGATCTTGGTCATCTTCTCGGTAACCAACGGTTTTACGATGAATGTCATGTCTGTTGCCTCCTATTATTTTGTTAAGATTGAGTCGATAGCCTTGAGCGAATTCTCAGTGATTACGAGCACGTCTGAGTTCAAAACCTTGTAGGCATTGAGGGCTGTTGCTGTCATCACTTCAGCACGCTGCAAGTTACGAGTTGACAAATATACGTTTTTATTTACTTCCGGCAAAAGAAGAAGGAGTTTTTTGCCCTCAACTTTCAGATTTTTAGTAATGTTTACGAAATCTTTAGTCTTTGGAGCCTCCATTGCGAAGTCTTCTACTACTACGATAGCAGCCTCCTGAGCCTTGTAAGACAGAGCAGACTTACGAGCGAGAGCCTTCACCTTCTTGTTGAGCTTGAAGCTATAGTTGCGTGGCTTCGGACCGAATACGCGGCCACCACCTACGAGCACCGGTGAGTTGATATCACCACGGCGAGCACCGCCGCCGCCCTTCTGGCGACCAAGCTTACGGGTAGAACCGCTAACCTCGCTACGCTCCTTTGACTTAGCTGTGCCCTGGCGCTGGTTAGCGAGGTACTGCTTAACGTCGAGGTAGAGAACGTGATCGTTAGGCTCAATTCCGAAGATTGCGTCGTTCAACTGAACCTTTCTTCCGGTCTCCTGACCGTTGATATTTAATACGCTAACTTCCATTATTTCTTGATTAATACGGTTGAACCATTGCATCCGGCTACAGAACCCTTAACGATAATGAGGTTCTTGTCCGAGATTACCTTTAACACTTTGAGATTCTGGGTTGTAACGCGGTCGCCGCCCATCTGGCCGCCCATGCGCATTCCCTTGAATACCTTTGCTGGGTAAGAACAAGCACCGATAGAACCCGGCTTGCGAGCGCGGTCGTCCTGACCGTGAGTGCTCTGACCTACACCACCGAATCCATGACGCTTAACAACACCCTGGAAACCTTTTCCCTTAGAGGTGCCTACAATGTCAACGTATTCTACATCTGCGAAGAGATCTACGGTGATAACATCACCGAGGTTGTACTCCTCGTCAAATTTGAACTCGGCCAAGTGCTTCTTAGGTGTTGTACCTGCCTTCTTGAAGGTGCCCATCATAGGCTTAGTGGTGTTCTTTTCCTTAGCCTCACCATAGCCCAGCTGAACTGCCTTGTAACCGTCTGTTTCAACGGTCTTGACCTGTGTTACAACACATGGACCAGCTTCGATAACAGTGCACGGAACATTCTTACCGTCGGCACTGAAAACGGATGTCATTCCGATTTTTTTTCCAATTAATCCTGGCATTTCAAATGAATATTAAAAATGAAAATTACTATACTTTGATTTCTACTTCTACACCGCTGGGGAGCTCGAGCTTCATGAGAGCGTCAACTGTCTTAGCTGTTGAGCTATAGATGTCGATAAGACGCTTGAAGTCAGAGAGCTGGAACTGCTCACGTGATTTCTTGTTAACGAAAGTACTGCGGTTTACAGTGTAGATGCGCTTGTGTGTAGGCAATGGAATTGGACCGCTTACGATAGCACCAGTAGCCTTCACAGCCTTTACGATCTTCTCAGCCGACTTGTCTACGAGCTTGTGGTCGTAGCTCTTCAGCTTGATACGAATTTTTTGACTCATAATTGTATTTAAAGTTTATAATGCAATTCTTAATTGGCGCGTTCAGCGTGATTATGGTCTCAACTTGGAGTGCTGAACAGCCGAAAAAAGGAGGTGGGGTACGTCACTTAAGAGTCATTCGCTAAGCGACGCCCCATGTCCCTTTAGTATTTTTATCGTGAGAGAGGAGTCAGCAGAGAGGAGTCAGTAGTTAAACCATTTGCTTGGTTTGCCAAACATTTGGCTTAACTTCTGTATTCTTCAATTCTGAATTCGTCTCGTTTAACGTGCTGATTACACGAGGTCTGCGCGACCCTTAACCTCCTCGAGCACTGCCTTAGCGATAGCGCTTGACAGAGGAGAGTGATGATCGTACTCCATAGAGCTTGTAGCACGACCAGAAGTGATGGTACGGAGAGCGGTTACATAACCGAACATCTCTGACAGTGGCACCATAGCCTTAACGATACGGGCGCCAGAGCGAGCCTCTTCCATGCCTTCTACCTGACCACGACGCTTGTTCAAGTCGCCGATTACGTCACCCATGTTCTCCTCAGGAGTAACAACCTCTACCTTCATGATAGGCTCCATAAGAACCGGACCTGCCTTCGGGCAACCGTTCTTGTAAGCATTGAGGGCAGCAAGCTCGAATGACAACTGGTCAGAGTCAACCGGGTGGAATGAACCATCAGTGAGGACAACCTTCATACCAGTCATAGGATAGCCACCGAGGATACCGTTCTTCATGGCGTTCTCGAAGCCCTTCTGAACAGAGGGGATGAATTCCTTAGGAATGTTACCACCCTTAACCTCGTTAACAAACTGCAAGTCGCCTTCCTTGTAATCCTCGTCCTTCGGGCCGATTGTTACGATGATGTCAGCGAACTTACCACGACCACCTGACTGCTTCTTGTAAACCTCGCGGAGCTGTACCGGCTTTGTGATAGCCTCCTTGTAGTTAACCTGAGGCTTACCCTGGTTACATTCAACCTTGAACTCACGCTTCAAACGGTCGATGATGATGTCGAGGTGAAGCTCACCCATACCTGAGATAATGGTCTGACCACTCTGCTCGTCGGTACGTACGGTGAATGTCGGGTCCTCTTCAGCGAGCTTGGCAAGACCGTTATCGAGCTTGGCGATGTCAGCCTGGCTCTTAGGCTCAACTGCGATAGAGATTACAGTATCAGGGAATGTCATTGACTCAAGCACGATAGGATGTGCCTCGTCGCAGAGAGTATCACCTGTGCGGATATCCTTGAAACCTACACCTGCGCCGATATCACCAGCGTCGATTGACTCCATAGGAATTTCCTTATTTGAGTTCATCTGGAACAGACGTGAGATGCGCTCCTTCTTGCGTGAACGTGGGTTGTAAACGTATGAACCGGCAACAACCTTACCTGAGTAAACGCGGAAGAATACCAGACGGCCCATGAACGGGTCGGTAGCAATCTTGAATGCAAGAGCTGAAGTAGGCTCATCCTCAGAAGGCTTACGATCCTCCTCTTCCTCAGTGTCAGGGTTTGTACCTACGATAGCGGCTGTATCGAGAGGTGAAGGAAGGAATGCGCAAACGTAGTCGAGAAGCGGCTGAACACCCTTGTTCTTGTATGAAGAGCCGAGGAGCATAGGAGTAAGTTCCATTGAGATTGTACCCTTGCGGATAGCTGCGATAAGCTCCTCCTCAGAGATTTCCTCACCTTCGAGATACTTCTCCATGAGAGCGTCATCGAAGTTGGCAGCAGCTTCAACCATCTTGTCGCGCCACTCGTTAGCCTCGTCAACGAGGTCAGCAGGAATCTCCTCAACGTCGTACTCAGCACCCATTGTCTCGTCGTGCCACAGAATAGCCTTCATCTTGAGAAGGTCAACTACACCCTTGAAGTTCTCCTCAGCTCCGATAGGAATCTGAATAGGACAAGGATTAGCACCGAGGATGTCCTTCATCTGCTGTACTGTCTCGAAGAAGTCAGCACCTGAACGGTCCATCTTGTTAACGTAACCGATACGAGGAACGTTGTACTTGTCGGCCTGGCGCCATACTGTCTCAGACTGTGGCTGAACGCCGTCGGCTGCAGAGTAAGTAGCAACTGCTCCGTCGAGTACGCGCAGTGAGCGCTCTACCTCAGCGGTGAAGTCAACGTGTCCCGGGGTATCGATCAAGTTGATCTTGTACGACTTGCCGAGATAGTTCCAGTTACATGTTGTAGCAGCAGATGTGATAGTGATACCACGCTCCTGCTCCTGAGCCATCCAGTCCATTGTGGCAGCGCCGTCGTGAACCTCACCAATCTTATGAGTCTTACCTGTGTAGAACAGGATACGCTCAGAAGTAGTGGTCTTACCGGCATCGATGTGGGCCATAATGCCGATGTTACGAGTCAAATGTAAATCGCGATTTGCCATTTTCCTTTTACCTTATTATTATATTAGAATCTGAAGTGAGCGAATGCGCGGTTAGCCTCTGCCATGCGGTGCATATCCTCCTTACGCTTGTAAGCACCACCCTGGTTGTTGTATGCATCCATAATCTCAGCAGCGAGCTTGTCAGCCATACTCTTACCACCACGCTTGCGGGCGAAAGCGATAAGGTTCTTCATTGAGATGCTCTCCTTGCGCTCCGCACGAATTTCTGTCGGAACCTGGAAAGTAGCACCACCGATACGGCGGCTCTTCACCTCAACCTGCGGAGTAATGTTGTCGAGAGCCTGCTTCCAAATCTCGAGAGCCGGCTTCTCTTCCTTAGCCATCTTCTCCTGAACGGCGTCAAGTGCGTTATAGAATATTTCGTATGAGGTATTCTTCTTACCGTCATACATCAAGTGGTTTACAAACTTAGAGACCTTCTGGTCATTGAACTTCGGATCCGGAAGGATCACGCGCTTCTTTGGTTTTGCTTTTCTCATTTTGTTTTGAAAAAATTTGTCTGCGTGGGGTTGTTTCTTACTGTTCTTCAACGCCCTCTCTTGGGCATTTACTCAACCTGTCTATTAACAATTCTCCAGCAAAACGATTTTAAAAAATACGTCCGACAATTAAATTATCTTCTGATTACTTCTTGGCTGCCTTAGGACGCTTAGCTCCGTACTTTGAACGACGCTGTGTACGGTTTGCAACACCTGCTGTATCGAGTGTACCGCGAACGATGTGATAACGTACACCAGGAAGGTCCTTTACACGACCACCGCGAACCAATACGATTGAGTGCTCCTGAAGGTTATGACCCTCTCCCGGAATGTATGAGTTAACTTCCTTAGAGTTTGTCAAACGTACACGGGCAACCTTACGCATTGCCGAGTTAGGCTTCTTAGGTGTTGTAGTGTAAACACGAACGCAAACACCACGACGCTGAGGACATGAATCCAGAGCCGGTGACTTGCTCTTGTCTACGAGCACCTTTCTGCCTTTTCTTACCAACTGTGAAATTGTAGGCATAATTCTAATTTTTAATTTATATATTTTTTATTTCAATTGTCGATCTTATAAAACAGCTAATATCAAGCCGTTTTCGGGGTGCAAAGGTACGAACTTTTCTTGAAAATACCTAATATATAAAATTACAATCTTACTGCATCGGTGCTAATTTATGGTTTTACAGGCTATTTTAACAGTTAATTAACAGTTGAAGGACAAATAAGCCTATCTTAGGCAATAATTACACATTGGAATCTCAAAAACTTGTAGAGCGTTGATACACAACCACTCCCCACTTATCAACTTCATCAAGCAGGGCTTTATTGCCGACACGGTTGCGCGCACACAGATCAATCTGCCATGGCAACAGCAAATCGTCCAACCGAGCATCTATCATAGACAAATCACCGATAGTCAAGAGTTCGCCTTCCACCATTATATCAATATCAGAGTTGGAACGAAAATTTCCTTTTGCCCTTGATCCATATATCAGGGCGCGCTGTACATTTTTTACCGACGACAAGACAGCAACAATTGCTCGAAGATTGTCGACACCTAATCCAAAGTCTCTCATTATTAGGCAAATATATCATTAGGAGTTGATGTCGCCAACTCATTCATTTTATAGTAAAAAGCTGTCAGCTCGGGATAGAATACATTCAGTATATTATCTACTACATCACTGGCAATATCCCCATTATAATTGTGCGATGTCTCGTTACGACTTTTTATCATATCCATCCATATCTGTCCGTCAGGTATTAGGTTCATCTCGAAGGCTTTGCGCGTGGCATCACGTGAACCACCGATACCATCATAACCTTGATACTCAGCATACGCTTTCATCAACTTCCACGACAATTCATGCGTAAACTCAAAACGTTGCACAAGCCCGTCACGCTCAAAATCATTGAGCGCTCGCAACTTACTTGCGTTAACAATTTCAGCCAAACGCGATAATGCTTTGTGATAACTTTCAAGTCGTTGTTCCCAACGTGATAAATCTGTCATGTCTACCGTTTATATCATATAATGTATAATGTTGCAAACTTACAGAAAAATAGCGAGAATCAGAACATAACAACAAAAAAAATGCAACAAAAAGGCAGACAAGCTAAAATAAAAAGCCTGTCTGCCGTAATCTCTTTGTTCACTCGTTACTTAACGATTATGCCTCTGCCGGCTGCTCGAACGGAGTAGCTGTGCGTGGCTGCTGCTGTTCGGGCAGATTAATCTTGCCGAACTGCTGCTCGTATTTTACGATATTATCGTTGAGGGCCATCAAAAGACGCTTTGCGTGCTCGGGAGCCATCACAACGCGGCTGCGAACCTGCGGCTGCTGCATACCGGGAAGCATGCATGTGAAGTCGAGGATGAAGTCTGACGAAGAGTGAGTGATGAGCGCGAGGTTGGCGTATACTCCTACTCCGATTTCCGGCTTCAGCTCAATCTGAAGACCCTGGGGCTGCTGATTCTGGTTGTTTTCTTCCATTTCTTTATTTGTTTAGGTTTAAAAATACGTTGATATTCTCAAAACAATACGCCCCGCGCAGCCATAACCATTTGCGTTATGACTTCGTGGGGCGTATATTTGTAATGCAAAGATAGCATTTTGTATGCTAACCTGCAAATTTTTATACGATTTATTTCATTTTCAATTTCACAAACACGGGATAATGGTCGGACGGCAATCGGCGCTGTGCCGGACGGAAGTCTATCTCCTGCGGAGCGTCACTTGCCTTGTGTGCGTCATCCACTTTCGGTAATGTCCAATAGCAATCGGTCAGCATAGCGTAGTTATCGACGAAGAACTTGGGCGACACAAACACGTGGTCGATACGGCTGTCGGTGAATGTATCGCTGTTATAATCATTGAACGTACCATTCTCGGCATAGCGCAGGCGGGCTGCGGTGTAGCTGTCGCGAAGCAGTCCCGAATTGGTGAAGATGGCATATATCTCGTTGTTCTGGTCGACATTGAAGTCGCCCGTGAGTACAACCGGGGCGTCGCCAGCTATCTCACGAATCTTGCGCACTACAAGTTTGGCACTCTCACGACGTGCCACAATGCCGACATGGTCCATGTGGAGGTTGAAATAGAAGAACTTCAAGTGCGAACGCACGTCCTCGAATTTTCCCCAAGTGCAGATTCTGATACATGCGGCATCCCATCCGAGATTAGGTCGAGTGGTGTCCTCCGCCAACCAGAACTGACCGTTATCCAGCAGCTTGATATAATCTTTCTTATAGAATATGGCGGCATACTCACCCTCACGCTTGCCGTCATCACGACCTACACCTATATAGTCGTATCCATCAAGCGTTGCAAGCATATCCTTCAGCTGCGGATAGAGCACCTCCTGAGCACCGAATACATCGGGCTGTTCGAAGTTGATGATGCCGCAGACACGCGGGCAACGCTGTTGCCAACTGTTTCCGTTTTTAGCATCCGAATTGTTCTGGTAGCGTATATTGTACGAACCGACAAAAAGGTTTTGGGCATTCAACCCCATTGCTGCCATTACAAACAGCAGCGACATAATGATTTGTTTCATTTCTTGTTTTTAGGTTTATTATAATTATGGTTGAAGTCTTGTTCAACTGCGCTTGCGCTGCGCGTCCCATATCTCCCAACTGTTTATTATATTCTGCCACAGAATGTAACAGCCAGGACCTACCGACGACAATGGTGTGAGATAGGCGCAGGCAATCCATATTGCAAATGCCGTGTTTTTCTGTCCGAGCGCCTGACCAGCGTTGATTGTCTGACCGAAGCGCGAGCCTATCGCCCTGCCGCAGGCAAACTGGAACAGACATAGCAGTAGCGAGCACGCTGCGATAGTTAGCAGGAATGTCACAGTTGTGTTGGCATGAAGGATGTTCTTCATCGTGGTGCCCGAAACTATCAGCAACGAACATCCCCAAAGATAATACGAAAGATCTTTCACCGATGTGATGCGCTGGCATAGTCGCTTGGCATGATGCTTCACGAGATATGCCAATATCATCGGCACCACCAGCACCGTGAATACCTTATATAATATGAGTGTAAATGCCTCGAAGAAATGGATGTCGGCAGCCTTGTCAATCAACGGGAAGCAAATGGGGATGAGCAGCGCTGTGATAAGGTTGGAGACGAAGGTGTATGTAGTCATCTCCTCAAGGTTGCCTCCGAGTTTTTGCGTGACAACGGCAGCTGCCGAAGCGCAAGGACAAATGATACATGTCAGCACAGCTTCGGCAAGCGTCAGGCTGTCGCCCGTAAGATTAAAAGCCATGATTACTGCCACAACCGCTGCAACTGTCAGCACCTGAAACACGCCTATCCACAAGTGCCAAGCCACGGGGCGCAACTTGTGGAAGTCGACCTTGCAGAACGTCACGAACAAAACAAGGAACATGAACGTAGGCAGCATTGTGTCGAACACCGGTTCGGCTGCCCGTGCGAATCCGTTGAGTGCCGGAACGAGTGCAAAAATTAGATAAACGATTATGCCGGTGCCAATAGCTACCGGCAGAGTCCAGTCTTTTATGAATCTAACCAACTGCATGTCGTCATTACTTTGCGTTAAGCAAGGGCAAAAGTACAAAATAAATGGCAATATAAAGGGCAAATATCAATAAATATGGTTCATACGATATTTGTGACAACTAATATGCACTGGCTAACTGCTCAGGAGGGTGTGTCATAACTCAATTATACGGGCTGAAAGCCCAATAAGCACATAGCCCAAGGCAGCGCCTTGGGCTTACGGATTGATAAAAGCAAAACGCCCTGCAAGGGCAAAAGCATTGATAATTAACGCTTTTGCCCTTACAGGGCGCATTGTTATTTGGGACATTTTACCCAGGGCGTTGCCCTGGGCTATGGGCTTCTGCCCCTTCGGGGCGTGCTGCTGTGACTTTTGACACGCCCTCGCTTCAATCAGTTTAAGCCTCAAGCTTCTTCTCCAGACGCTCGCGTATTGCAGCGATGAATCCGGCAGAAGTCTTAGTCTGCGGAGTAACGCCTTCCATCAATCCAGCGAGGTCCTTAGTTACGATGCCCTCGTTGAGCGTATCGAAGCAAGCAGCCTCAAGCTGGTTGCCGAAGTTAACGAGTTCGGGCAGATTGTCCATCTCACCGCGCTTGCGCAACGCGCCGCTCCATGCGAAGATGGTAGCCATCGGGTTGGTAGATGTCTCCTCACCCTTCAGGTACTTGTAGTAGTGACGTGTCACTGTACCGTGAGCTGCCTCATACTCATACTTGCCGTCAGGCGAAACGAGTACAGAAGTCATCATAGCCAAAGAGCCGAATGCTGTAGAAACCATATCCGACATAACGTCGCCGTCATAGTTCTTGCATGCCCAGATAAATCCGCCCTTCGAACGGATAACACGAGCCACAGCGTCGTCGATGAGAGTGTAGAAGAACTCCAATCCGCACTTCTCAAACTCTTCCTTATACTCCTCGAACACTTCGTAGAAGATGATCTTGAACTGAGCGTCATACTTCTTAGAGATGGTGTCCTTGGTAGAGAACCAAAGGCTCTGGTTGGTGTCAAGAGCAAATTTGAAGCATGAGTGAGCAAACGAGCGGATAGACTTGTCGGTGTTGTGCATAGCCTGGAGCACGCCAGCGCCCTTGAAAGTGTGCACTACAACCTCCTCATGCTTGCCGCTTTCGCCGTCGAATACGAGCTTGGCAACGCCCGGCTCGTCAGCGCGAATCTCAACACTCTTGTATACGTCGCCGTATGCATGACGTGCAATGGTGATTGGCTTCTCCCAGTTGCGTACTGCCGGATGGATGCTCGGGATAGTGATAGGAGTACGGAATACGGTACCGTCGAGGATAGAACGGATAGTTCCGTTCGGACTCTTCCACATCTGATGGAGCTTATACTCGTCCATACGCTGATGGTTAGGCGTAATGGTGGCGCACTTAACAGCCACACCAAGACGCTTTGTAGCCTCAGCGGCATCCTTTGTAATCTGGTCGCCGGTCTCGTCACGCTTTACCAGACCGAGGTCGTAATATTCTGACTTGAGGTCAACGAACGGAAGGATAAGCTCATCCTTGATCATCTTCCACAATATACGGGTCATTTCATCGCCATCCATCTCCACAACCGGAGTGGTCATCTGAATTTTCTTTTCCATAGCAGTATGATTTTTGAGTTTTGAATTTTGAGTTTTGAATTGTTGCGCGGAGCGCAATTTTGAATTTTGAATTTTGAGTTTTGAATTGTTGCCGATGGTAATTAGGAGTTTTGAGTTTTGAATTTTGAATTGTTGTCTGCCAATTCCAAATTGAATAATTCAAAATCGGCGTAGCCGACAATTCAAAACTCAACATTCAAAATTCCTAATTGCTTCATCTTTTCGATGAAGCATAGTAATTCATCAAGCATCCGTCTGCCAGGATCTGACGCTCGTTGGCGGTCAGGTTCTGGAAGTAGAGGTGTATAGGCTTAACGCCTTCCTTGGTGATTACCTGAGCGTCAATCTCCTCCTTGCCGGCGAGTATAGCCTCACGTATGCCCGGGATGAACACCTTGTCACCCGGTTCGTAGTTGAATTCAACATCCTTAGCGATAGTGAACGGAACGATACCCCAGTTGATACAGTTAGAGCGATAGCGCTTTGTAGCATACTCGTAGCAGATGTTGGCGTCGCCACCGAGCACCTTCTGACAGCTGGCAGCCTGCTCGCGTGCCGAACCGTCGCCCGGACGATTAGCGAATACGCATGAGCCGAACGATGTGTTCTCAGCAGTAGCGCCCACAGCCTTCAATGCCTCAGCCACATTCTCGCTTACATTGCCCTCACGGCGTGCGAGGTCCTGCTTCTGAATCTCCTTGCTCAGTCCTACGTATTCAGGTACACGGCGTGAGAGAGCGAACTCAGAGAGCTTCAACGGATTAGAACGGTAAGAGCTGGTTTCACCCGAAGGGATAAGCTCATCGGTCGTTGTGACGGGGTCGTGGATAACGGCAGCAAGCTCAACGAGCATGTTCTCCTGCATCGGATACATCTTAGGCCAGTCCTTGATGTTCGGACCATAGCGCAGTTCGGTCTCAGGACGAGCCTTGCCGAATCCGTTGTATACGCGGCACTTGTATATCTTGTCGTCGTAAACGTATGGCTTGTGTGTATTCTCGTACTCAACGTCGGTAGCAGCTGTGATAATGCCACCGTTGGCAGCAGTAGCTGCGATAGAGCGTGCGTCCATAAGTGCTACCAATGAGAGCTGACCCTGACCCGGCTTAGAACCCTCACGGTTGGGGAAGTTACGAGTTGTATGACGTATACTCAAACCATTGTTTGAAGGAACGTCGCCTGCACCGAAGCACGGACCGCAGAATGCAGGCTTCATCACAACGCCTGCCTCAATTAAGTCGGCTGTGATGCCCTCGCGTGTCACTGCCATCGAAACCGGAGTTGACTGCGGATAAGCCGAAGCTGTGAAGTAGTCATTGCCGATATTCTTGCCCTTGAGGATAGCAGCAGCCTCAGCGAGGTTGTCGTATGTACCGCCCGAGCAGCCGGCTATGATGCCCTGGTCTGCCTGCACCTTTCCGTCAACTACCTTGTCAACAAGATGCACGTCCACCTTATCACCGAAACGCTTCTTTGCGTCTTCCTCGATGCGTGTAAGTATACCTACCGGGTCGGCCTGAAGCTCGTGGATTGTAACAGCGTTCGACGGGTGGAACGGCAATGCTATCATCGACTCCTGTGTCGTAAGGTCGATGCGTATCATCATGTCGTAGTAAGCTACGTCGCCCGGCTTCAGTTCGCGATAGTCCTGCGGACGCTCGTGTATTTCGTAATGGTGCTTCACCTCTTCGTCGGTAATCCAAATTGAGCTCAAGCAAGTGGTCTCGGTGGTCATGATGTCGATGCCGTTACGGAAGTCGATAGGCAGATTCTTGACGCCAGGACCGGCAAACTCCAGCACCTTGTTCTTTACAACGCCGCTCTCGAATGTAGCCTTAACGAGCGAGATGGCAACGTCGTGCGGACCAACACCCTTCTTAGGTGCGCCCTCAAGCCATACCAATACCACCTCAGGAGCGTTGATGTCCCATGTGTTCTTGAGAAGCTGCTTGACGAGCTCGCCGCCTCCTTCGCCTACACCCATGTTGCCCAACGAGCCGTAGCGTGTGTGTGAGTCGGAACCGAGTATCATGTTGCCGCACTTCACCATCATCTCGCGTGCATACTGATGGATGACAGCCTGGTTGGCAGGAACGTAGATACCGCCATACTTCTTGGCAGCCGAGAGACCGAATACGTGGTCGTCCTCATTGATAGTTCCGCCCACAGCGCAGAGTGAGTTGTGGCAGTTGGTCATAGCATAAGGCAGCGGGAACTCCTCGAGTCCGCTGGCGCGTGCTGTCTGAATGATACCTACGTATGTTATGTCGTGCGACATCATAGCATCGAAGCGAATGCGCATCTTGTTGCCCTTACCGCCGTCGACATCATGCGAGCGCAAAATGCCGTATGTGATAGTATTCTCGCGGGCCTCATCGGGGGTCATACCCTGATAGTTGTCGCGGATTTCAGTTCCGTTGAGGAGATAGACTCCATGATTGATAAGTTCCACCATAATGTCAATGTTTTTAGATTTTCAAAATATAAAGTTAGTAATTATTTACGATTTAACGTTGTTTGCGTTAACAAAATTGACTAAAATGCATTAAAAACACACTTTTTCGGTATATTAGTTGCAAATTATTCAATCTTTTCGCGTTATTCCGAACAAAAAGACAACGAGCGCAAGCATGTCGGCACTGCCTCCAGGCGAGATGTTACGACTAATGAAATCGCGGTTCAAGTCGTCAATTCCTGCCTCGGAGAAGTCCTCAAGCAGGTGTCTTGCCTGGGTCTTCACGTTGAGCATCGTGGCGTAGTCGGTGCGATATACGATGTTGGTATCGTCGAGGTCGCACATGATACGCAGCAGGGTCTTGTGCTTTACGTACGAGTCGTCGCCCTTGATGCGTGTCTCGTAGAACGGAAGCCATTCGCCGAAGAGCTGGGTGTAGCCTTCGCGGGCGTTGTCCAGGGCGCTCTTCAGGCTGCATCCAGCCTGTGCAAACTGCTTGGCTCGGCTGCCGTGTGTGCCGCTGGTGTCAGGAAAACCGTTGGCAAGTTGTATTATTATGGCAGAAAGCAAATCGCCAGGCACGTACTCTTTGCCGTGAGTAGTCATTGCCACTTTGCCTCTACCTATTATATATGTAGCTGCTGTCACTGCCAGTCCCATCGAGAAGAGCGCTCCCTTGTAGGTATTTACGCCTCCGGTAGACTTGAACATGGCTTTCTCCGCCTCTAAGCCTATGCTTACTATGTCGTTGTGGGCAGGCAGTTGGGTGCTGTCATAGCCCAGTGTGGCGAGCCTAACGAAGTATGGATGCATTGCACGTATGCTGCGCATCATCAGCGCATGGTCCATGTCGCGGTGTGCTCCGCTGTCGTGGGTGTCCACGAGTCCAGGCTTTGGCGTAGTGTTCAGTTCTGCCTTCAGTGCCCGTGTTGCCAAATGGGCTACTATGTAAGGTACAGTGGTTGGCGGAACGAGCCGTGCAGCCAGTGCGAGATGATTCTCTACTATTGCCTTGCGCACTCTCGACGCGCTCACCGCTACCCCACTCTGCTGCAGTCGTGCCACCTCGCGCACGTCGGGCAGCATACTCTTCATCAGTTCGTTGTAGCGTCGGGTCAGCGGGTCGTCAGGTTCGGTTCCCACGAAACGCACCGTTGCGCCCAGTGCCGTTGCTATATGTCGTCTGTATAGGTCGATGTCGAGTGTCATCTGAGTGTCTGACGCATCCGAAAGGCTCTTCAGAAAGTACGTAGGGAACGTGGTTGCGCTGATGGAGTATTCGCTGCCGTCGCACACCACCACATTATTAATATGCGCCACGCCCCGAACTATCATCGCCTTGCGTTCGTCATAGCCGAACATCGAGCAGTCTTCTCTCACCACCAGTATATATAATGTGTCCACTTGTTGTGCCGCCTGCTCTATGAGATAGCGGTGGCCGAGCGTGAACGGGTTGCAGTTCATTATGATTATGCCACTTTGCGGCATATCTTCACTCTTCACTCTTCGTTCTTCACTCTTCACTCTTAACTCTTCACAATACCTCTTTATTCCTCCTATGCCTGTTTCCATCAGTATCGCCTTTGGTGCTTCGGCGAGGAGTCGGAACGACATGCTCTCGAACATCTTTTGGTTTTGCGGTTTGGTGAACAGCTTCACGCATTGGTGTCCGTCGGCGTTGGCATGTGCAATGAGATGCGACACAATCTGGTTGGCTACAGCCTCGCCCTTATGTCCGTCAGCCACAGCCACGCATTTTATTACGCCTCCTTTCAGTCCACCACCGGCTACTATTTCGTCGGTCGTCTCGTCGACGAGGGCTGCATAGTAGTCTACATCGTCAAGACGCAGGCCGTTGTCGCCCAGAAACTGTTCTATGCGGCGACGTTGGCGCGGTATGGATGGATTGAGCTGTATCAGTTCCAATGTAAGATGCGGATTGTTAAATGTTAATGATAATCGTTAGTTGTTTGACTTGTAAAGATTTAAGTTTGTTGCTGTAGGGCATAGTCGTCAGTCATCTGCTTTATCCTTGCCCATATCTCCTCTTGTGTGTGCCATCGCATTCGCATGCAATATCTGGCTTCGTGATCGCATACGAGGCAGCGTCGGGGTTGTCCCCCTACTCTGTCGCGCGACACCGGGATGCCTTGTGCGTCAATCACGTCGATGTCGAACAGTCGGCCCAACGGATGCGTGTCCTCAATCTCTACTGCCACGCGCTTGGCTTCAAGCAATGGCAGCGGGGTAATCAGATAGGCCTCATAGCCCGTATTAAGGTCGCGTTCGATAAGGCATCCCTCATCATTAGTTTTCAGTTCATTGGTTAGTAATTCAGTTTCAGGTATCAGTTCATCACTTCTCATTAATTCGTCTGTGTTCTTCACTCTTCGTTCTTCACTATTCACTCCGAACGCCTTTCGCATAGCCTCAACGGCAGCATGCGCTACAGTGAGCGACTGAAGGTTACGCTTCACGCTTCCTGGCATAACCACCGTCAGACACACCAGTGTCTTTCCAGAGTGTTCAGCCATCAGCTTCTGCTGCATAGCATGGCGTGCATCGCGGCTCGCCAGAAGTTCGTCAAGCGTAATAGGCATATTTTTCATTTCATTAGTTATTTACAGAGTTATTGCGTGTCGATGGCGTTATGCCGTCTGCACGATTGGGTATCTCTCACAAAGCTATTGTGAGGGCGATCTTGAAGCGAAATGAAAAGGGAATGAGGGCATCCACCGCAAGGGCTAATAACACTACCCACGTAAATACGAGAACACTCCCTTCCATAAAATGCTGAAAAGAACCGCCTTCGATACTTACGCTCACGCGAGTGGTATGTATAGATTTAATTTTATGGCGTAAAGTTACATCATTTGCTCGAAACAAACAAATTTTTGGAGCGGAATTTTCAAATAATCGTATATTCTGCACCCTGCTGCTTGACAAATGTAATGTTGTTAAAGAACACAATAGAATTAGGAGTTTTGAATTAGGAGTTAGGAGTTAGAAATTATTCAATTTCAAACCGTAGGAGGAGGATGTGTCAAAAGTCAAAGCAGCACGCCCCGAAGGGGCAGAAGCCCATAGCCCAGGGCAACACCCTGGGTAAAAGTATCACAAATACCAATGCGCCCTGCAAGGGCAAAAGCGTTAATTATCAATGCTTTTGCCCTTGCAGGGCGTTTTGCTATTTTCAATCCGTACACCCAAGGCGGTGCCTTGGGCTATGTGCTTTTGGGGCTTTCAGCCCGCTTTGTTTGACTTTTGACACATCCTTCTGGGCAAGCAAATGACACCGGCAACAAACCTTATGTCTACCGCTCAGGCTATGGCGAGAACGCCACTGTCTCCCAACAGTCAAAAAAGGGCTCCTTTTGGGTTGCAAAAGGGCTCCTTTTGAGGTGCAAAAGGACTCCTTTTAGAGGGCAAAAGGACTCGTTTTGGAGGGCAAAAGGAGTACATTTGGAAAGGGAGGATAAAAACAAGAGGGTGTGCACTCTATATTTCTTGCGTAGAAACATAGAACACACACCCTCGTTATTAATATTGTATAGCGAAACGTTGGCTATTAACGTTCACGATACATGACGTTCTTGATACGTGCAAATCCCTCATACTCCTTGTCGAGAGTGAGTGTACCGGTAGCCTGATCGAACTTGTAGAAGCGCAGCACACCACCGTTGCCGTCGGTGCTTGAAGTCTTATACGAACCTACAATAAGCTGATACTGCTGGGCAGCGAACTCTTCGCTCTTGTCGGAGAGCATCGTTGTAGGATGGAGGAAGAGGTTGAACTTAAGCATTGTAACTTCCTCGCCCGGCAATGTCAAAGCCAGATTGGCTGCATGATTAATGAGGTGATAGCTGTACACCTTGTCGCCGTCGTTGTAGAACATGTAAGGATACTGCGAGTGGAAGGCAAACGACGTAGCCTTGTCTACACCAGTAGCGGCTGTAAGCGGCTCGTACATAGTCTGAGTTATCTGACCGCTGCTGAGGTTGATGCCGTACACATAGCGCTGCTTGGCATCATCCTGCAATACTGAATAGACAGTACTTCCCGAGAAAGTAGTGTTGACCATAGTAATGAGGTCGCGACCGGTTCTATACGAGAATAGTTTGTCGGAAGGGTCATCGAGCGTTGAGCACATGCTTGATTTGCCGTTGTCAGAACCATCCAATACAACAAACTGCTTATTGTCCATATCATAGAACAGCACCTTATTAGCAAGATAGTCCGCAGGGCGTTGAGCCGATACACCAACAAACGGAGCGGCATGGAACTCTGGGTTGCCACCATCAGTGAATGTATTGCACGCATCTTCATAACGAGCGCCCGACTTCGAACTCTTAACGTAGATGTTTCCCTTGTCAGTAATGGCAAACATCTTACCCATACTGAGTCCGTTAAGTTCTACCACTTCCTCGTTTTCGGGTGCCACCATAAACTCCGATGTAATGTTATACTGCGATGTCAGTGTGGTCTCATTAAGCGTATAGGTGCCATGTTCGGTGCAATACCACAAACCATTGCGTCCATAGTAATTGAACGGATAGGCATCCATATACATCGACCGTGCGCCCTTAAGTTTGGGATCTTTAGAACCGAGCAGATTGGTTACTACATTGATACGTGTCGGCGAGATGCGCGACACGAGGTCAAGACGAGCGTTGCCATCCTTATCATCGCACAGAACCATCCATCCTTCATATGTAGCCGATGTTACCTTAACGGGCACTTTGAAGTTGGTGGTTACACCAGTCGACTTGTTGGTGACCATATACTGTATCACATAGTCGCCCTGAGCAAGGTCGGCAAAGTACTTAATGTCCTTTGCGTGTTCTTCGTTGATGTCCTTCTGACGTGTTCGAGTGTCCTCAAACGTGCCGCCACTCTTCCACAACAGACATCCGAACTCGTAATTGGGATTGTTGTCGATTGTCCCGTTTTGCGACGATGTGAACGTAGGGTTCAACTCTATGTAATCGCTCTTCTGCACAACGCTTATCTGGTCAGGGAATCCGTCACCCGTAATTTCCTCCGTTTCGGTATAGGTGTAGTTGCCCTTATCCTCGTAGCATGAGGCGAACATGGCAGTCGTAGCCAGCAGCGCCAATATTGTATGCTTTGTTATTGTTTTCATATACTGATGTTTAATTGTTCGAACCAAGCTTTGAATAGTCTACTGCATACGACGGAGCCAACTGCATGTACTTGCCGTCCTCGTCGTAAACCGGTGTGCCTGCATTTGCCATTTCCTGCAGATACTTCTGCGTTTTCTTGGCTATGTAAGACATTGTACCGTAACTTACCTTACCTCCATACGCACTCCAATCAGAATGCAGAAGATCCATTACCTTGTTTACTACCGTCTCCTTAGCTACCGACCATGCTCCCAAACAGTCTGCGCCATACCAGCTCCAATACATAGGTTCTGTCCAAATGTTGTTGTATATGAACTTGAACTGAGTGCCACAAAGTTGTTTGCCAGGTTCGCTCCAGCCTACCGTACTCTTATACGATTCAAGTTCGGCAGTGAAGTTTTCGTTGTCGCTAAGTTGGAAAACAAGTCGCAGAGACTGCTTGCGGAGTCTATCCGTCTTCTTCAACACCACAAGCACGCCAATAGAATTCTTGCCTGCGGGTATAAAGCAGTCGTCGCCTGTGAATACGTAGTCTTCATTCTCCACAGCGGTAGAAAGTTCCTTATTGACCGAAAGCTTGAATGGACGGTCATAATCCTTCACGTCGCCCATTATCTTTACTGGTAGATAGAGTTTGTACTCTACAACCTCTTCCTTATAGTTGGCGAAGGTAAACACCATTGAATCAGAATACGCCAATGGGGTTCCGTTTATGTCGGTAGTGGTAGTACGCTGAATGTATATGCCGGACTTCTTTCCGTCAAAAGAAGTGAAGTCTTCTTCGGAGCAAGCCGCCATAAAAACGATAGCTACTAAAGCCAAAGCCGTTGATAATATCTTTCTCATAATTATCTGTTTTTCGTGTTATCTGTTTTCTTTCTCACTCGACGGAGTAGGCAGCACGTATACGGCTGTCGTTGGGTTTACGCTCGACCACTGGTTGCTGATATTGCCGTTGAATACGCCTCCAATTGACGAGAACGTGCGCTTGAACATAAAGAATATCTGTCCCTCGCCCCAGAACTCGCGTATGTATTCAAGTTTGAGCTGCTGGTCAAACTCCGAGGCCGAAGCCGAAGCGTTCAAAGGAGTAGCACCACGCTTGTTGAGTATTGCGTTGAGATAATTGACTGCTCCTGTCATATCACCCTTCTTCTTCATACAGTCAGCTGCAATATAGTAAGCTTCGCTTATGCGCATTAGCGGCATAAGGACTGCAAAGAGAGGCGAAGCGCTTGCATCGTAGGTTACCTCCTTGAACTTGCCGAAGTTGTAGTAGCTGCCGTTGTGTATCCACTGCGACTGGAAACGGTAGTCGGCCTGGTTGGGGAACAGCTTCTCTATATATCCGGCGTATGGTCGGTACATATCGGTAGAGTTGAGGTTGGCACCGTCGAATACGTTCTTGTAGATGTCCGAGCGCTCGCTATTGAATACACCGAAGAGCACCTCTGTAGAGAATATACGGTCAGGATTGTAGGTGTTGCCCAACAACTTGTCTGGATTGACAAACGGCAGGAGGTGCTTCACGTCCTCGTTGTCGGTTATCTTCTGTGCCTCAAGCAGAGCGTTGTCGGTGTCGCCAGCCCACTGATATACACGAGCCTTAAGCAAAGCAACAGCGAAATAGTTAAGTCGCATCTGGCGATAGCTGCGGTAATTATCGTTGTCGTCGTTATTCTCTTCAGTCACACCGACAGTCTGTATCGGGTCAGCAGCCTTCAGGCATTGCTCGGCAGCATTGAGGTCGGGCAGAAGATGGTCGTAGACAATCTCCTTCGACGACAACAAGTCGTAAGCCTTCGGCTCGGTAGAGTCGTTGTAAGGTATAACGGCTGTTTTCGAATCCTGGCTGTATACAGTACCGAAGAGACGCAACAAGTCGAAATGCAAGAATGCACGAAGGGCAAGCAAATCGCCCTTTATCAGGTTCTTGTCAATGTCTGGGAGCACGCCTTTCTGTTCGTCTACTCCCTGAAGGATAACATTGGCATTGAGAATAGTCTGATAAGCCTCCTGCCAAACATAGTTGAGACTGCTCTGCAGCGTAGAGTTGCTGTACTTGAAGTTAGACCAAAGATACTTGGGCGAATACTGATTAGTACCAGCTTCATAGCGCTGTCCCATCAAGTCTATGGCTCCATAGCTCAGCGTATTGCCGTAAAGAGTGGTAGAGGCAAGGCGGTTGTACACACCATTTACAGCTGTATAGAAACCTGCCCTTGTAGAAAACTGCTGCTCGGCAGTGGTCTTGTCCTTCGGCGTATAGTCGAGCCAGTCGCTACAACCAGACAGTACGAGCGTGGCAACCGCAAGAAGGAGTATGCTGAATATGTTGTTTGTTTTCATAATAGCTATATATTATAATGTGAGTGAAAGCGCAAACGAGAAGCTGCGGGCGAATGGATAAGATGTACCGCGCTCCTGCTTGATAGACGAAATGCGGAAGATGTCGTTCATGTAGGCATTGACGCGCAGACCGCTGAGTCCGAGACTGCGTGCAACCTGCGGTTCAAACTCGTAGCCTACCTGCAACGATTCGAGCGTGAGCGTGTTCTCGCGCTGTACGAAGCGTGACGACATTGGGGTATTATGAGAGTCGGCTATATTCTTGAACTGAGCATAGTCGCCCGGCTTCTGCCAACGGTCGTAGAGGGCACGCTTGTCCTGGTTGCTGCTAAGCGAACTTGACGATATGTTCTCAACCTTGTTGAATACCGAAGTATTGAAAGCATCGGCACCTATGCGATAACGCAGGATTGCACTGAAAGTGAGACCGCGATAGCCGAAGTTTGTGCCGAATGTACCCTCGGCATCAGGACGTGTATTGCCCACAATCACTTCGTCGTCATAGGTGAAGTCGTAGGTATAGCTGCCATCTTTCTTGATAAATAGTTCGCGACCTGTTGCCGGGTCGATACCAGCCGAGCGTACTGCCCATATATTATCTGGGTCGGCTCCGTCGTAATAGCGCTGTGTGCTACGGTTCTGTCCGAAGTTGTTGAGCGACGACAGCGTATTGCCAATACCGTCAAGCTTGGCACTCTCCGAACGCAATGTTCCACGTACCGACCATGTGAGGCGTTCCTTCAGATTGCGGATGATGTAGTACTGCAATGTAGCAGTGAAGCCCTTTGCTATCTGTTTGCCAAGGTTGGTGTTGTAAGATGTAGTGTATGCACCGAGCGTAGAGTTGTACGACATGGGCAGACCTGACGAAGCTGGCAGACCGATTGCTATGAGCAACGGGTCAGTGCTCTTGTAGTAGTAGTCCATGGTGAGCGACAGACGATTGTTGAACATCGTAAGGTCGACACCGATGTTACGGTCGAGTGTGGTCTGCCATTCAAGGTTGCGATTACCCATATTGAGCAATACCGAACTCAAGCCGAAATAGTTGTATGCCGTATATGAATACTGGAATGTGGTGAGCGACATTGACGAGTCGTAGTTCTGGTTGCCAGGGTTACCTACCGAGCCACGTATCTTGAAGTAGTTGATAAATGGCAATGCATTCTTCACAAACTCCTCGTTGTGCAAGTTCCATCCAAGACCGAGCGACCATGTATTGATGTACTTCTTGTTAGATCCGAATACCGATGAACCGTTCAAACGGTAGCTCACATCCATAAGATACTTGTCCTGGAAAGAATATCCACCAGTGAGGTAAGCACTAACCGAACGGCTCACACTCTCGCTGTAGGTAGGACGTCCACCATCAGGATAGCCCTTCGAGAACGAAGGATAGGTGAAATCACCTGAGGGGAATCCCTTAACCGAATAGCCCTGCAATGTCGACTTGCTCTCATTGATATTGGCACCAAGAGCAACGTTGATGCGGTGGTCTTGCTTTAGTACAGTAGCGAAAATGGCTGTAAGGTCGCCCTCAACGTTAGTGGTCTTAGTATTGCCGTAGCTATAGCTACCACGCTCCAGAGCATTGGTCGACTCAAAGCGTGTATCGTCGGGCGATACGAAGTTTTCGTTGTCCTTGTTGTAGTGAGTCAATCCGAACTTGGCGCGCAGTCGTAATTCCTTAAGTGGATTGTACTCCATCTGGAAGTAATCGCTAAGCATGAGCTGGCGAGAGCCGTCACGACTGTTGAGGTTGTCGTTGTACATCGGGTTGCCCACACGTGTTTCATAGTCGTTGTTGGCAAGGAACTTGCTTATGTTGCCCTCGTCGTCATATTTCTTATAATAAGGATTGGCTGCGGCATACTGCGCAAACGACACAATAGGATTGTCGGCATTGGTCTGCTGGGCAGTAAACTTGTTGCTGAACTGAAGCTTGCCCACACGATAGGTAAGGTCGATATTGCCACCATATACGTCACGGTTCGACTTCTTCATCACACCATTGGTCTTGTTATAGTTCAAACCTATACCGAAGAGGAAACCACCCGAACCACCATCGAGGTAGAGCTGGTGACGATGATTGATACCAGTACGCAACGGTTCTGACAACCAGTAGGTATCTACTCCACTGGCTATGTCTTTCATGTGCTGCTGATAAAGATTGTCGAGGTCGATAATTCCTGCTGCAGGAAGATTGCTATTGGTGTACTTGCCTGCCATCTTCTCGAACTCAAGTTTCTCACGTGCGTTCATAAGATTATAACCGCTGAGGTCAGGTATGCTCACGTCGAGCGAACCATTGTAGCTGACGCGCAGTTGACCTACCTTTGGCTTGACGGTCTCAACAACGACAACGCCATTGGCAGCCTTTGAACCATAAATCGCAGTAGAAGCAGCGTCCTTGAGAATTGTCATAGACGCTATACGGTTAATGTCAAGATTATAAATAGCTTCGAGCGACGACTCGAAACCATCAAGAATAAAAAGTGGTTGGTTGGGGTCTTCAGACAGTTCGTCGCGCATACCGAGCATGCTCGACTTTCCACGGATTTCGATGTCCGGAAGACGGTTAGGGTCAGAGCCAAAGAGGCTGTTGTCCATAACATTGAAAGAAGGATCGAGACTGCGTAGACTCTGTATAGGATTCTGAACGCCTACAGATTTAAGTTCATCACCCGAAAAAGTGGCAGACGAACCGGTAAATGTTTCCTTGCGCTTGGTAACGACACCAGTAACAACTACTTCACCTAAACTACCTGCATCTTCCTGCAGCACTATACGCAAGGGTTTCAATTCGCCCTTGGCGTTGACCGAAACGGTCTGTGGCTTCATACCGATGTAAGTGAACTGAAGATCGGTGCGTGTTCCTTCGGGCAAAGAAATAAAGAAACGACCCGTTGCATCGGTCACAGTTTTCTGATGGGTCTTAGTAGACGTAACGCTTACACCCGGAAGGGGTGAATTCTTGTCATCTACTACTCGGCCCTCAATTCGTTTCTTGCCAGTCTGTGTGTCATTCTGAACTACGGACGAAAACTCATGTCTGGGGGGTAATTTTGGAGATACCCGGTGCAGCTTGAGCCGTCGTGGCCAAACACAGACATACAAAAGGTATGGCCATGTGCTTTGCTCTTTCCTTTTTCATAAGTTAATGATTTTAGTAAATATTACGGTTAATCCATTTGCTTAAGTATGGTACACATCAAAAAAGCAATATTATGTCGCATTTTTACGTACTACAATGGCAAAGTTAATAATATTATCTAAATTGCATTAACATTTAGCGATATTTTTTGAAAAAATACAAGAAAAATGTAATTATTAGCGGCAAAAATGGAATATGGGCTGCTAAAAACGAGCAAAAGAATGTATCGAATAACTGCGCAGGCTATGGCGAGGACGCCATAACCTCCTACCGCTTGCACTGACTATCAACTCTTAAATTTGAACTGCTATTATTTTCATCCGAAATACAAGATGTGCCAAAATTGCCTCTCAGTACCGATTTTAATACCTCATAACTGGTACTGGAGTTTCAATTGAATGGCTTGATTACAACACGCCCTACCCCACCTTATAATATAGATGTGATGCGCGTCAGCATTTCGTTTGCTCCGAGACGTTTCTTAAGCGACTGAATGGCCCTTAGCTTATGCACTCTGACGGTTTCTTCGGCTATAGCAATACCGACTGAAATATGTCTTCAGCAGCCTCGCTACTGCCGGTTATACGCACAGCATGGTATGCCAAAGACTCATAGCAAGCGTCGTAAAGCTTGTGGAAGTCCTCGGAAGTAGAAATGTCCTGACATTTTAAAACTGCGCCCATTCTCTTATGTTTTACCGTAAAAGTGAGTTAAATTCCGTGTTTTCAGGTGCTGTTTCCAGGAATTATTCCATCGTTTTACATGCCATTTTTAGGAATTATTCCGTGTTTTAAGGTACTGTTTTCGGGAATTATTCCATCGTTTTACATGCCATTTTCGGGAATTATTCCGAGTTTTTGGGTGCCATTTTCAGGAATTATTCCGTGATTAACAATAAAAAAAGAGAGTTTGGAATCAATAAGCCTGCTATGGCTTTCAACTCCAAACTCTCTGAGTTTAACTTAAATATATCACTTTACCTTTACTCTTCAATGTTCTTGATTACATCCTGTACCGAACCATCGCGGTTGAGAACTACGCCTACAACCTTATCGCCGAACGGCAACGGAGCCGGTGTGCCGATGATAGAGAGGGCACGGTCGCGGAGCTCTTCAAGTGTAACGAGAGGCAAGCCTGCCTGACGCATTCGCTCAGCAATGTCGGGACGCAACGGATTGACAGCAATGCCATACTCTGTAACGACTACGTCTACTGTGCGACCCGGCGTGATGAGTGTCGTAACCTCATCGACGATGCACGGAATACGACCGCGAAGCATAGGACAAACGATGATGCTGAGCGCTGAATCTTCTGCTGTGTCAGGATGACCGCCTACCGCTCCGCGTATAATACCGTCGCTTCCTACGAGCACGTTAACGTTGAAGTGAACGTCAACTTCAAGAGCCGAGAGGATAACGATGTCGAGACAGTGGGTAGCCGAGCCTTCCTCGTGCATACTTGCATACTCGTATGAGGCAACCTCCTTGTGTGTGGGGTCGTTCTTCAATGACTCTGCAGCAACCTTATCGAACGACTGAACGTCGATGAGGCGCTCGATGAGTCCTTCCTCGTGCATCTTAACCATGTGGGCAGTGATTCCACCAAGTGCGAACGAAGCCTTGATACCCCGGTCAATCATGCTCTGGCGGATGTACTTGACAGCTGCCAACGAAGCGCCACCCGAACCGGTCTGGATAGAGAATCCTTCCTTGAAGTAGCCGCTATTGACAATAACCTTGGCAGCCTGTTTAGCAAGAAGGATGTCGCGCGGGTTCTTTGTATCGCGAATAGCACCTGAAGCAATCTTGGAAGAGTCGCCTACGCTGTCTACCTCAACTACGAAGTCAACGTCGTGCTCAGAAATTGAGTTAGGTGTATTGGGATAAGCAACGAGGTCGTCGGTAAGAATCACAACCTTGTCGGCATAGTGAGCGTCGGGCAATGCATAGCCTAACGAACCACAAATACTCTTGGCGTTGGGCGAACGCGAATATCCGCAGGCGTTGCCGAGAGGATCGGAAGAAGACGCACCGAGGAATGCTACGTCAATATGGAGTTCGCCTGAAGCAATAGCTTCACCACGTCCGCCATGCGAACGGAACACTACGGGATGCTCCATAAGGCCATGTGAAATCTCACGAGCTAAATCGCCACGCAGGCCAGAAGTGGAAATCTCGGTGATTACACCATTCTTTATATGGTCGATGAGCGGAGCATGAACGTCCTGCAGACTTGAAGCAGCAAGATGAAGGTTCTTGAAGCCCATAGCAGCGAGCTTGTCAACAACCATATTCACAACCTTGTCGCCTCCACGGAAATGATGATGGAACGAGATAGTCATACCGTCGCGCAAACCAGAGCGGCGAATAGCCTCCTCAAGTGTGACGAGTTTGGGGCTCTTGCGCTGCAATTCCATACGCGGAGCAATCTCCTTGAGCTTCGGCTCAACTTCGTTATATACACTCTTGCCCATTGCCTGGGCCATCTGACCGATGAGGGTCTGTCTTTCTTTCAGTGTGCTCATACCAAGTCCTCCTCTTTAATTACGCCCGAAGCCATGGCAAGGTCAATCACGCGCTGAGCGCGGATAACAACCGGGCGGTCAACCATTTTACCATTAACGGCGATAACTCCTGAGCCCTTGCGTTCTGCCTCCTTAATGGCGGCGATAACTGCCAGGGCCTTGTCGATGGCCTTCTGTGTAGGTGTGAACACCTCGTTAATAATCTCAATCTGACGTGGGTTGATAATCGACTTGCCGTCGAAACCAAGCTGATGGATAAGTTCTACCTCCTTGCGGAATGTCTCCATGTCGTTGAGGTTGCTGTATACAGTATCAAGAGCGTCGATGCCGGCAGCGCGTGCAGCCACAACAATGGTCTGGCGAGCCATAAGCAGCTCCATACCTTCGGGCGAACGCTGTGTCTTAAGATTAGCACAGTAGTCCTCAGCACCAAGAGCGATGCCCATCATGCGCTTGGAAGCGGTGGCGATGGCGTAGGCGTTGACAACGCCGAGTGTGCTCTCGATAGCAGCCATAATCTGTGTACGGCCGAGACAACCAATCTCGCGCTCTACCTTTTCAATCTCGCGCTCTACCTCGACAACCTCTTCGGCAGTCTCAGTCTTAGGCATACGGATAACGTGAACACCTGCCTTAACCACGGCCTCGATGTCCTTCTTGCCATAAGGAGTATTTAGTGGATTGATGCGCACTACCATTTCGGTGGTGCCATAATCGATGGTCTTCAATGCGTTGTGCACCAAAAGGCGCGCTGCATCCTTCTCGGCCATAGTGACTGAGTCTTCAAGGTCGAGCATAATGGAGTCTGGACGGTAGATATACGCGTCCTGCATCATGCCAGGATTATTGCCAGGCACGAACATCATAGTTCTTCTTAGTCTCATAGTTATCTTTTCTTAGGTTAGTCTTTCCACACATCGCATCCCGTTGCTCTTACAGCAGCTGCAGTGGTGCGAGCGCGTATAGTGCAGTCGAGCGCGCCTTTATCGGTGGCGTGTACCTCGGCCTGAGTGATGCCAAGACCTTCGAGTGTCTCGTGTATCACGTTCTTGATCTGGTCGCCAAATTGAAAGGCAACCGAACTCTGAAGCTGGATGTCAAGTCCCGGGCGGTCGCTCGGGGCAATCTGAATCATAATGTCGCCGGACTCCATGGTTCCGGCAGTGGCCTGTTTTAATTCCATAGGTATAGCAGTTATGTTATTAAAATAAATAAAATCATCAGGTTTTATCTGCGGGTAAAGTTACACATTTAAAATGTAATGGCAAGCGAAAACGCAAGAATTTTTATCGATAAAGGCTCTATTTCTTTGCTGTTCAGCGCAAAAGCAGTAATTTTGCACACAGTTATGGACAAAAACATAAAGAACATCATCTTCGACCTGGGCGGAGTGCTCGTCGGTCTGAATCCCGAACGTTGTATCAATGCGTTCAGAGAGATAGGATGCGGGGTGCTCGCATCGTATGTTGAGGAACACCGTACAGAGGATTTGTTCCTCGAAACCGAACTTGGACGCATCGGCGAGGGCGAGTTCTGCAACGAGGTGCGTCGCATTGCCCATACCGACACGCCAGACAAGGACATAGTATGGGCGTGGAACCAGTTGCTAACGGGTATTCCTCACGAGAAACTGTTGCGCCTGGCGCGTCTGAAACAGCAGGGTTACCGACTGTTTTTGCTGTCGAACACCAACTCAATGCATTGGGACCGCTGTCGCGACAACTTCTTCACGGCATGCGGACTGCGTGCCTCTGATTATTTCGAACATATATTCCTATCTTACGAGATGCACATGGCAAAGCCAGACGTGGAGATTTTCAACGAAGCTCTTGCCATTGCAGGCATCAATGCAGCCGAAACGATATTCATCGACGACAGCGAAGCCAACTGCACCGCTGCCGAGAAGGCTGGCATAAGCACTCTGCACGAGACATCGGGCCACCGCTGGCTGTACGAGATTTAAGGACATAAACATTTCAGCAACATCAATCCATTGGAACATAACGCATCTTTTGCGGCTACTATAGGTTTCTTCGACGGCGTGCATAGGGGTCATCAGTTCCTCATAAGCCGACTCAACGAAATGGCTCACCGCATCGGACAGCAGTCGATGGTCATCACCTTCGACCGCCATCCGCGCCAAGTGGTGCATGCCGACTATGTGCCGCAGCTCATCACACCGCTCAACGAGAAACTGCGATTGCTCAACCTTACGGGTGCCGACCGCATCGAGGTGCTCCACTTCGACACAAGCATGGCAGCGCTGTCGGCTCACGACTTCATGCTTGAGGTGCTGCACCGTCAACTAGGTGTGGGCACTCTGCTCATCGGTTACGACAACCGTTTCGGCCATAACCGCGCCGAAGGCTTCGACGACTATGTGCGATACGGCCACGATATGGGCATCAATGTGGTGCAGAACACGCCGATTGACGTGGAGGGAATGCGTGTGTCGTCGTCGCTTGTGCGCCGGCTGCTTGCCGAAGGCGACGTAAGTGCGGCTGCAAAATGTCTCGGACGGAGGTTTGAGATTGAAGGAACGGTGGAGCACGGATATGCCGAAGGACGCAAGATCGACTTCCCTACCGCCAACCTGCGCCCCGACTGCGACTGCCAACTGCTGCCAAGCGACGGCGTTTACGCTACGCGAATATGCGTAGACGGCGGCCCGTGGCTCAAGGCGATGACCAATATCGGCACAAACCCTACTTTCGAGCGCTCTCGCAAGACAATAGAGACGCACATCATCGACTTCAACGCCAACATATACGGACAGCATGCCCGTATAGAGTTCTGCCAAAGACTGCGTGGCGAGCAGAAGTTCGGCAGCGTAGACGAGCTGAAAGCCCAGCTTCAGCGCGACCGTGAGGCAACGCTGGCATATAGGTATTAACCATCAAAACCCATATTTTATGAAACGTACATTATTGGATACGGCATGGTATCTGGCAGCATTCCTTATTATACAGTATGTCTGCATGATGGCAGCAATGATAGGTTTTCAGACTAAAGCCATCACCCCTATGGTGAACATCGTGTCGACTATCGCAGCCAGCATTATCACAATAGCGCTGTACGGATGGCGTAAATGGGCACCGCTCAACAGCATATATCTTAACACCCGTCCATGGTTCACACTGTTCTGGGTAATATGCCTCACCATCGGTTCCTCCATTCCGCTTACGGCAGCTCTCGATGCCACCGGATTGCAACTGCCAGAGATATACAAGCAGATGTTCAAGGGCATGATGCACAACGACTTTGGATTCATAGCAATAGGCGTTCTGGTGCCGATAGCCGAAGAGATGGTGTTCCGCGGAGCCATACTGCGCCGCCTGCTCGACATTACGGGCAATGAGAAGCAATGGATTGCCATCGTCACATCGGCTGCACTGTTCGGTCTGGTACACGGAAACATGCTGCAAGGGCTCAACGCTTTCGCCATGGGACTGATGCTCGGATGGATGTACGTGCGCACACGCAGCATCGTGCCGGGCGTGGTGATGCACCTCACCAACAACAGCCTTGCATTCATTATGGAACGTATGTTTCCCGGAACAGACGACATGACGCTCCGCGAATTCTACGGCGGCGACATGACCAGGGTGTGGCTGAGCGTAGCTTTCTCGCTGATGATATTCGGAGCAGCATTGTATCAGCTAAATATGCGGCTGAAGAAAAATTAGCATATACATTATTTATTATATACAGATTTAGATTTTTACATTGAAGACATTTGAAGAATTGGGCGTAAGCGAGGAGATTCGCCGCGCCATTGAGGAGTTAGGATTCGAGCACCCCATGCCGGTCCAGGAAGAAGTGATACCCTATCTGCTGGGCAACGGCAACGACGTCATTGCTCTGGCACAGACCGGCACGGGCAAGACGGCAGCATTCGGAATTCCGTTGCTCGAACGTACTGACCCCACCAACCGCAGCACGCAGGCCGTAGTGATATCGCCCACGCGCGAATTGTGCCTACAGATTGCCGACGACCTCAAGTCGTTTGCCAAGTATATCAAGGGCATCAACATCGTAGCCGTATATGGCGGCACATCAATCATTGACCAGATTCACGCCCTGAAGCACGGGGCACAGATTATAGTGGCTACTCCGGGACGCCTCATCGACCTCATGCACCGTGGCGCAGCGAAGGTGCAAGAGGTGCGAAACGTGGTACTCGACGAGGCTGACGAGATGCTCAACATGGGCTTCTCCGACTCTATCAACGAGATATTCGACAACGTGCCTGCCGACCGCAACACGCTCCTGTTCTCGGCTACTATGAGCAAGGAAATCGAGCGCATCGCTCTCAACTATCTGCACGACCACAAGGAGATTGTAGTGGGATCGCGCAACGAGGGTGCCGAGAACGTCAACCACATATATTATATGGTGAACGCCAAGGACAAGTATCTTGCCCTGAAGCGCATTGTCGACTTCTATCCGCGCATATACGGCATCATCTTCTGCCGTACCAAGGCTGAGACGCAGGAAGTAGCCGACAAACTTATACGCGACGGATACAACGCCGAGCCGCTGCACGGCGACCTCTCGCAGCAGCAGCGCGACATAACCATGCAGAAGTTCCGCCAGCACATCACACAGTTGCTCGTGGCTACCGACGTGGCTGCACGCGGACTGGACGTTGACGACCTCACTCACGTCATCAACTATGGTATGCCAGGCGACACCGAGAGCTACACCCACCGCTCGGGACGTACAGGACGTGCCGGCAAGAAGGGCACATCTATCAGCATCATCCACACCAAGGAGCGCGGACGTGTGCGCGAAGTGGAGCGCACCATAGGCAAGGAGTTTGTCGACGGAACACTGCCTACTCCGCAGGAGATTTGCTCGAAGCAGCTGTTCAAGGCTATCGACGAGATAGAGAAGGTGGACGTTGACGAGGAACAGATTGCTCCGTTCATGGAGGACATCAACCGCCACTTCGAGTATTTCGACAAGGAGGACATCCTTAAGCGCATCGTTTCGCTGGAGTTCGGCAAGTTCTTGAAGTACTACGCCAACGCTCCCGAGATTGTAAAACCTTCTACACAGCGCGACCGCAAGGACCGCAACGAGGGTCGCGACGGACGCAAGCGCGAGAAGCGTGCACCCGAGTCGGGCTATCGCCGACTGTTTATCAACCTTGGCAAGGACGACGGTTTCTATCCGGGCGAGGTGATGCAGTTCATCAACCGCAACGTACACGGCCGTCAGGACGTAGGACACATCGACCTGCTGGGTCGCATTTCATATATTGAGGTGCCCGAGGAGGATGCCAACAAGGTGATGCACGCACTTGACGGAGCCAAGTATCATGGCAGAACCGTGCGTTGCAACGATGCCGACAGCGATGCTCCTTCGGCAAAGGGAGGTCACACACGCCGTGCCTCAAACGAGCGTAGCCAGCGCAACTCTACCGAACGCAAGCCACGCGGCAACCGCGGAACAGCACGCTACGAGAGCGGACGCAAGGACGACTGGCGCCAGTTTATCGACAATCCCAACATCAAGCTTGTGGGCGACGAACCCGACTTCTCGGAAGAGGGATGGGCACGCCGTAAGCCACGCAAGAAGAAGTAAGGATTGTGACGAAATACATATAATATTGTCTAAAACGGACTCAATAGTTAAAAAACATTTGAAAACTCGATGCGAGTGCTTAGTTTTTCGTAACTTTGTACTCTATATCCGTGTAATAAAATGAATTTCACGATGATAGCATCACATCATTAGATTTCCGAATATGACAAAATCGCATATCTTGCTCGCTTTCGCTGCGGCTACAATGACGCTCACCTCATGCTTTAAGGAGGAACCGCTCAACGCCGAATGCGACATCGAGAAAGCTTATATACATGTTGACGACCCATCGGAGATGTTCGTCAAGACCACCGATACGTTGGCTACTACCGACCAGACGGTCAATGTAGTGACGTTCTCGGTGCGTAAGGGTACAGACCGCACAGCTGTGGCACCGTTGTTTCAGATAACACCGGGTGCCACAATATCACCTGCCAACGGTTCTACTCACGACTTCTCGCAGGGTGGTGTGACTTACACCGTGACTTCGGAGGACAAGGCTTGGAGCCGCACGTATACCGTACGTGTAAACGAAGTGGCTGACCACTCACCTTCGTACGACTTCGAAAACTTCTTCCTCGAACCCGACAAGAGCAAGTATTACATCTGGACTGACCTCACTGAGGACGGCACACGACTGCTCAACTGGGCTTCGGGCAACGCAGGTTTTGCCATTGTGGGTGGTAATAAGGCGCCAGAACAATATCCAACAGTTCCTCTCGAAGAGGGATATAAGGGTCATGGCGTATGCCTGACCACCCGCTCTACAGGTACAGCAGGCAACTTATTCAAGATGCCAATCGCTGCGGGAAACCTTTTCACGGGCGAATTTATCAGTAATACGGCTACAACAAAGCCTTTGGAGTCAACCCACTTCGGCTCAGGCGACTTCTGCGTAATTACCAAGAAGCCTCTTAAGTTCAGCGGCTATTATCAGTATACTCCAGGCGCAAAGGTTACCAACCGCCAGAAGGAGGTGATTGAGGGATTGGTAGACAAAGGCGACATCTATGCAGTATTGTTCCGCAACACCATAAAGGACGAGAATGGCAACGACCAGGTGTTCTATCTTGACGGCACCAACGTAAAGACAAGCAAGCAGATTGTGGCAATTGCCGAAGCAGGCGAGATAAACAAGACCGAAGGTGGATGGCATAAATTTGAAGTAGTGTTCAACTACCTTGCGGAAATCGACCCCGTCATCCTTGCCAACCGTGGCTATAGCCTTGCTGTTGTATGTACATCGAGCATAGAGGGAGCCAACTTCCAGGGAGCTGTGGGCAGCCAACTACTCGTTGACGAACTCCATGTACTTGTAGATGAAGAATAAGCCGTCTGGCTATAAGTTACAACATCTAACACCGTAACAGATATGAAAAGATATATTCTTGCCTTAATGCTCGTAGTGCTCACTACAACACAGAGCATGGCAATAGGCATATTCGACGACCTGCGCTATCATGTGCGACTGGGCTACAACATCGGTGGCACAGCTCCATTGGGCATGCCAGCCACAATACGCACACTCGACAAGTTCACATTGGGCAACAACATGACAGTAGGACTCGACGCCTACAAGCCTCTTGCTGAACGTTGGGGGCTTATGGCTGGATTCCACTACGAGAACAAGGGTATGCGTACCGATGCCCGTGTGAAGAACTATCACATGGAGATGCGCTATGGCGACCAAGTGATTGAGGGTATGTTCACGGGACAAGTGGTGACAAAGGTGACGGAGTGGATGCTTACCATGCCTATACAAGCCACCTACAATGTTTCGAAGAAAGTACGTCTGAAGGCAGGACCTTACTTCTCTTACGTAATGTCGAACGACTTCTCGGGCTATGCCTACGACGGTTATCTGCGTGAGGGCAATCCTACCGGACAGAAGATAGAGTTGGGACACGACGACGGCGAGCGTGGCGACTACGACTTTACCGACGACTTGCGCCACTGGCAGTTTGGTGTTGACGTGGGTGCCGACTGGTATTTCTCAAAGCGCATTGGCGCATACGCCGACTTGGCGTGGGGACTCTCAGCCGTATTCCATAAGGAATTCAAGACAATTGAACAAAAGCTCTACCCCATCTACGGCAGCGTAGGACTGATGTACAAACTGTAATATAACATTATATAAAACAAGACAACAATTTTATAAGAAAGGAATAATTATGAAAAGATTTTTACTTGCAACAATAGCACTCGCCACAGTGATGTCGGTAAGCGCTGGGGATGACACAAAAAAGCCACAAATCATTGGTGGCAATTTTGAGAAATGGCACACAGCTAAATACAACGAATTCACATCACAGGAACCTGACGGATGGCATTCGTTTATGAGTGCAAAACCTGGTAATAGCACATTGGGAAATGCATGCAAAAACACACATACATATACTTCTAATGAAGTACGTCCAGGTTCAACCGGTTCACTTAGCGTTAAGCTCACATCTGGTATTGTTAAAGTTGGCATTAGTGTTCCCGCTAATGGAACACTTACTACTGGACGACTTATTGCAGGTTCAGCAACGGCAAGTAGCACTAAAAACAATTCAACTTCAGACCCATCATCTACAGAAAAAGATGGCGCAGGAAATCCTTTCTACGCACCATTGACCGCACGTCCAGATTCTATAGTTGCATGGGTTAAGTTTAAGCAGGGTACTCTTAAAGACAAAGATAAGGATTATAAATATGCTACGATATCAGCTATAATCCATGACAATACTAAATATCAGGATCCAGAAGACAAGACATACAAAAATGTTGTAGCCAAGGCTCAGAACGCAAAGATTGAATCTAATGGTTTCAAGTGGCAGCGTATCTCTATACCATTTGACTATGAGTCATACAAAGCAAACAATGTAGAGCCTCATAACATTCTTATCACATTCTCAACTAATGCAAAGCCAGGCGTAGCAAGTAAAGATGCTGACAATCCTGACGTAATGTTTATTGACGATGTAGAACTTGTATACAACGACTATTATACAGATGATCTTGTTATCTCAGCAAATGGCACCCCTGCTCCTGCACAAAAGGCAACTATCACCGTTACAAAATATCTTGATGGCACATACAACATGATGCTCAAGAATTTCTCTTTTGGCGAAGGTGACGAAGCGTTGCTGATAGGTGATGTAACAATGTCAAATATCACTGGCAAGGAAGAAAATGGTGCCATAACATTTGAGACAGAGCAAGATGCTATCATTACAAATGGTGGAGAAATTGCAGAATTGCTCGAGGGTAAGATTCACCTTAAAATGAATGGTATATTAAAGGACGGTAAGCTTAAAGCACTTATCACTCTGGAAGTATTCGGTCAAAACATCAAAGCTGATTTCGGCGGTTATGAATCAGGCACTGTAGGCATCCACGGCATTACTACCAGCACCAACACTGCCAATGGCGCAATCTACGACCTCTCTGGTCGTCAGCTTAAGACCATGCAGAAGGGCATCAACATCGTTCGCGGTAAGGACGGTAAGATGATCAAGGTGATGAAGTAAAAACATCGACAACGACAGTTCGCAATAACTACTGCGGCACAGAAGCAATGCAAAAAAGCTTCTGTGCCGCAGTTTTTTTTTATATTATGGCGGGGACGCCATAGCCTCCTACTCATTGCTTGCGACATTATTCTCCGCAAATTTGCGGAGAATAAACCAGTTAATCTCCGCAAAACTTGCGGTAATCGTCGATAAATCGTAAATTTGCCAATAAAACATTTCGGATATGGCACACAAATACAACGGAGCAACACAATATATATGGCAACACGCCGATTGGCCAAACATGACGGTAGACATGCAGGCATTGGCAGGTCTTGTTGCTGAGACAAACTTGCTGCGCGGTCAGCTGATGGGACGCGTGTCAATGTTCGGCTTTGAAGAGCAGAACTCATCAATGCTCGAAACGATGACTTCCGAGATTGTACACTCGTCAAAGATTGAAGGTCAGACGCTCAGTGCCGACAGCGTGCGCTCTTCGCTTGCCACCCAACTCGGATTGAAATACGACGGATTGCCTCCAACCGACCACTACATAGAGGGCGTTGTGCAGGTGATGCTCGACGCTACACACAACTTCAGCCGTCCACTTTGCTTTGAGCGTATGTTCGGATGGCACCACGCTCTGTTTCCTAACGGATACAGCGGAATGTACAAAATCAGTGTAGGCAAATGGCGTGAAGGCAAGGAGGCAATGCAAGTGGTGTCGGGAGCGATGGGAAAGGAACGTGTACACTATGAAGCTCCGCCCTCAGAAGAGGTGCCACGAATGATGAACGACCTGCTCGAATGGATTGAGGCGGACGACTCCAAGACCGATCCGCTCATAAAGGCGGCTATCGCCCACTTATGGTTTGTCACCATTCATCCCTTCGACGACGGCAACGGACGTATATGCCGAACCATCACCGAGATGCTGCTGTCGCGGGCAGACCATACGGGCAAGCGCTACTACAGTCTGTCGTCGCAGATTCTACAGAACCGTAAGGCTTACTACGACTGCCTTGAGCATGCGCAGAAGGGCGGAATGGACGTGACGGAATGGGTGGCGTGGTTTCTCAGTACACTGAAGGACGCTATCAACGCGTCGCTCACCAAGACAGAGAACGTTGTACGCAAACGCCAATTCTGGAACCATCATGAACAGACACCGTTCAACGAACGCCAGCGCAAAATGCTCAACCGACTGTTTGACGGATTTGAAGGCAAGCTGAATTCTTCAAAATGGTATAAGATATGCCATTGCTCGCAGGACACCGCAACACGCGACTTGAACGACCTTGTCAATAAAGGCGTACTACGGAAAACCGACGATGGCGGTAGAAATACAAACTATGAATTGAACGAATAATACACTTACATATATGAACGTAAAGATAGAACCCTCATGGCACGAGCACTTGCAGCAGGAGTTTGAGCAGCCTTACTTCGCCCAGCTCACCGACTTCGTGCGTCAGGAATACACCACCCAGACTTGCTATCCGCCGGGTAGCCTCATCTTCAACGCCTTCAATCTGTGTCCATTCGACAAGGTGAAGGTGGTGATAATAGGCCAGGACCCTTACCACGAGCCTCGTCAGGCGCAGGGACTGAGCTTCTCCGTTGCTGACGGAGTGCCGTTTCCGCCGTCGTTGCAGAACATATTCAAGGAGATACAGAACGACTTGGGCAAGCCGATTCCTACCTCGGGCGACCTGACCCGTTGGGCTAAGCAGGGCGTATTGCTGCTCAACGCCACTCTGACGGTACGTGCCCACCAGGCTGCATCGCACCAGCGCCACGGATGGGAGACGTTCACCGATGCCGCCATACGTGCTCTCTCAGCCGGTCGCGAGCACCTCGTATTCATTCTATGGGGCGGATATGCTCGCTCAAAGGCGCAACTCATCGACCGCTCACGCCACTTCATCCTCGAATCGGTTCACCCCTCACCGCTCTCAGCCAACCGCGGCGGATGGTTCGGCAATCACCACTTCTCACGCTGCAACGCCTATCTCGAACAGTACGGAATAGCACCGATTGAGTGGTAGGGGAAGAATGATGATAATTACAACCACGAATCGCACGAATCACACGAATCTTAAAGCACAGCAACATTCGTGAGATTCGTGATATTCGTGGTGAAGTGGATAAACAACACGAATCGCACAAATCACACGAATCTTAAAGCACTGCAGCATTCGTGAGATTAGAGTAATTCGTGGTGAAAGATAAACAACACGAATCACACGAATCTTAAAGAACTGCAGCATTCGTGAGATTCGAGATATTCGTGGTGAAGAGATAAACAACACGAATCGCGCGAATCACACGAATCTTAAAGAACAGCTGCATTCGTGAGATTCGAGAAATTCGTGGTGAAAGATAAACAACACGAATCGCACAAATCACACGAATCTTAAAGCACTGCAGCATTCGTGAGATTAGAGTAATTCGTGGTGAAAGATAAACAACACGAATCACACGAATCTTAAAGAACTGCAGCATTCGTGAGATTCGAGATATTCGTGGTGAAGAGATAAACAACACGAATCGCGCGAATCACACGAATCTTAAAGAACAGCTGCATTCGTGAGATTCGAGAAATTCGTGGTGAAAGATAAACAACACGAATCGCACAAATCACACGAATCTTAAAGCACAGCAACATTCGTGAGATTAGAGTAATTCGTGGTGAAAATAAACAACACGAATCAAACGAATCACACGAATCTTAAAGCACAGCAACATTCGTGAAATTCGAGAGATTCGTGGTGAAGTGGATAAGACAACGACCACGAATTGCACGAATTTAAATTAACATAAAGTTTATCACATAATAATATAATAGATATGAATACAATTATATATAAAAAGGAGAGTTATGATATTATCGGTGCAGCTATGAAAGTATATAATATTCTTGGTCATGGTTACCTTGAGGGTGTTTACCAAGAAGCTCTTGAAATTGTGCTTAAGCGTGCTGGTATTCCAGCAGAACGCGAGAAAGAATTACAGATTATCTATGATGGTATTGTTCTATCACAGAAATTCAAAACTGATTTCGTTTGCTATGACAAAATAATAATTGAGTTGAAAGCAGTATCTACACTCAATGATGCACACCGCTCCCAACTATTCAATTATTTACATGCCACTAAAATGCGTCTAGGACTTCTAATAAATTTTTGCAACCCCAATGGATTGGAATGGGAACGCAAAGTACTATAAAGAAAAACAACACGAATCAAACGAATCTTAAAGCTCAGCTACATTCGTGAGATTCGAGAAATTCGTGGTGAAGGGGAAAACAACACGAATCACACGAATTAAAAACACGGCTGCATTCGTGAGATTCGGGAAATTCGTGGTGAAAGATAAACAACACGAATCGCACGAATCACACGAATTATAAACACAGCTACATTCGTGAGATTCGGGAAATTCGTGGTGAAGAAAAAACAACACGAATCAAACGAATCTTAAAGAACAGCAACATTCGTGAGATTCGAGAGATTCGTGGTGAAGGGGATAAGACAACGAACACAAATCACACGAATCACACGAATCTAAAAGCACTGCAACATTCGTGAGATTCGGGATATTCGTGGTGAAAGATAAACAACACGAATCACACGAATCTTAAACACAGCAACATTCGTGTAATTCGAGAGATTCGTGATGAAAATAAACAACACGAATCGCACGAATCACACGAATCTAAAAGCACTGCAACATTCGTGAGATTCGGGAAATTCGTGGTGAAAGATAAACAACACGAATCGCGCGAATCACACGAATTATAAACACAGCAACATTCGTGTAATTCGGGATATTCGTGGTGAAAGATAAACAACACGAATTACGCGAGTCTAATGACACTGCTACATTCGTGTGATTCGAGTAATTCGTGGTGAAGAAAAATAATGAAATTTGAGGTGAAATCAAAAGGACTCCTTTTGAAAAGCAGGCGTTTTCGTGGTGCCTGAAAGGAGCGATTTGAAGGGTATAAAACAGTAAAATTGATATAAAAACAAAGGACAGAATATGATATTAGAAATTTCGAATGTATTGGTGTCGAGCGACATCATCACCGAGCAGTTCTGCTGCGATCTGGACAAGTGCAAGGGCATTTGCTGTGTGGAAGGCGACGCCGGAGCACCCGTGACTATGGACGAGATAGCCGGCATTGAGTCGGCTCTCGACACGGTGTGGGGCGACATGTCGGCATCGGCGCAGGCTGTGGTCGACCACCAGGGAGTGGCTTACACCGACCGCGACGGCGACCTCGTGACGAGCATTGTGGGCGGCAAGGACTGCGTGTTCACATGCTACGAGGGCGACTGCTGTCTGTGCGCGCTCGAACGAGCCTACCGTCAGGGCAAGACACAGTTCATCAAGCCCATATCGTGCGCCCTCTACCCTATCCGCGAGAAGCGATTCAAGGACGGCACCGTGGCTCTCAACTACAACCGTTGGGACGTGTGCGCAGATGCAGTGAAGAAGGGCAAAGAGTTGGGACTGCGTGTATATCGCTTCCTCGAAGGTCCGCTGGTGCGCCGTTTCGGCCAGGAATGGTACAACGAACTGTGTGCCGTTGCCGACGAATACATCAAGGCTTATAAGTAGACGGGGTGCAAAAGTGACGATTTTTGTGAGATATTCCAAATTTAATGGGTAATTTTGCACCTATTATAATAATAACAACGTATCTCAGAAATTATGGTACTCAACTACATCTGGATAGCCTTCTTCCTCATAGCATTCGTCATTGCCACCGTGCGGCTGGTGTTTATGGGCGACACCGAGGTGTTTCCAGCCATTATGAACTCCACGTTCGACACGTCGAAGACGGCGTTCGAGATCTCACTCGGACTCACCGGCGTACTCTCGCTGTGGCTCGGCATAATGAAGATTGGCGAGAAGGGCGGCGTCATAAACGTTGTGGCGCGCGTGCTGTCGCCCGTGTTCACACGTCTGTTTCCCGACATCCCGAAGGGTCATCCCGTCACGGGTAGCATCTTCATGAATGTGGCTGCCAACATGCTGGGACTCGACAACGCTGCCACTCCGCTCGGACTGAAGGCTATGGAACAACTGCAGGAGCTGAATCCGAAGAAGGACACCGCCACCAATCCGATGATTATGTTCCTCGTGCTCAACACGTCGGGACTCACCTTGATTCCCGTCAGTATCATGGTGTATCGTGCGCAGATGGGGGCGGCGCAACCTACCGACATCTTCGTACCCATTCTTCTCGCCACGTTCTTCTCTACGCTGGCGGGCATCGTATGCACATCGCTCTACCAGCGCATCAATCTCATCAACCGTACAATGCTGCTCACGCTCGGCGGCATGTCGGCTGTGGTGGCTGCTATAATATGGGGCTTCGCACAGATGGACAAGGCGCAGATGAACGTTGTGAGCACTTCGGTGGCAAATATCCTGCTGATGCTCATCATAGTGATGTTCATCCTGGCTGGCATGCGCAAGAAGGTGAACGTATACGACGCCTTCATCGAGGGCGCAAAGGACGGATTTACCACCGCCGTCAGAATCATTCCTTATCTCGTGGCGATACTGGTAGGCATAGGAGTGTTCCGTGCTTCGGGCGCAATGGACATGCTGGTGGACGGCATCAAGTGGACCGTTGCAGCTCTGGGTGGCAACACCGACTTCGTGGGTGCTCTGCCTACGGCGCTGATGAAACCTCTCTCGGGCAGCGGAGCACGCGGCATGATGGTCGACGCGATGACCACCTACGGCGCCGACTCGTTCGTCGGACGACTCTCTTGCATCTTCCAAGGCTCTACCGACACCACCTTTTACATCCTCGCCGTCTACTTCGGCAGCGTAGGCATACGCTATACCCGTCACGCAGTAGCCTGCGGACTGCTGGCAGACTTGGCTGGAGTGATTGCGGCAATAGCAATATGTTACTTATTCTTTTAAAATATGGCAAATCTCAAATCCCTTGCTAAGGACACCGCCATTTACGGTCTTAGCAGCATCGTAGGCAGATTTCTTAATTATCTGCTTGTACCATTGTACACGGCAAAACTGTCTGCCGCGAGTGGAGGCTATGGCATCATCACAAACGTATATGCCTATACGGCTTTGCTGATGGTGATTCTCACATACGGAATGGAGACCACCTTCTTCCGCTTCGCCAACAAGGAAGGCGAGGATCCGCAGAAGGTTTACTCTACAACATTGATGTCTGTGGGATTCACATCGCTGCTGTTCGTGGTGCTGGTGCTTACGTTCATCAGCCCGATATCGTCGTTTATGGGCTACGCCGACCATCCTTCGTATATATGGGTGATGGCTGTCACGGTGGCGATAGATGCCTTCCAGTGCATACCCTTCGCCTATCTGCGATACAAGAAACGCCCTATAAAGTTCGCTACCTTGAAGCTTCTGAACATCTTTATGGCAATAGCACTCAATCTGATGTTCTTCCTCGTGCTGCCTGCCATATACGAAAGCAACGGCGCGACGGGACTCATCGCACAGATATACGACCCTACCGTTGGCGCTGGCTATGCCTTCTATGTCAACCTTTTCTGCTCGGCTGCGCTCACCTTCTTCTTCTGGAAGGAACTGGTGGGCATCAAATACCAGTTTGACAAGGCGCTGCTGCGTCGCATGTTATCCTACTCATGGCCTATACTGGTGCTCGGCATAGCCGGCATTCTCAACCAGACTGCCGACAAGATTCTCTTCCCCTACATCTACGAACGTAGCGACGCCCACACCCAGCTGGGCATATATGGCGCCGCATCGAAGATTGCCATGATTATGGCAATGATAACCCAGGCGTTCCGCTACGCCTACGAACCGTTCGTGTTCGGCAAGTCGAAGGACAAGGACAACCGCGAAACGTACGCCCAGGCTATGAAGTTCTTCATCATATTCACTCTGCTGGCGTTCCTCGTAGTGATAGGCTATCTCGACGTACTAAAGCATATCATCGGCCGCGACTACTGGTCGGGACTGCGCGTGGTGCCCATTGTGATGGCTGCCGAGATAATGATGGGCGTGTACTTCAACCTCTCGTTCTGGTACAAACTCATCGACAAGACCATCTGGGGAGCCTGGTTCTCGGGCGCAGGATGCGCCGTGCTCATCGCCGTCAACGTACTGTTCGTGCCGCGATACGGCTATATGGCGTGCGCATGGGCTGGTTTTGCCGGCTACGCAACGGCAATGGTACTGTCGTATCTTGTAGGTCAGAAGAAGTATCCGATAAACTATCCGCTCAAGTCAATTGGCGTTTACGTGGCTATAACGGTGCTGTTCTACTTCTGCATGAACTTCGCCAACGAGCATCTGCCCAACTGGGCGGCGCTCGCAGTGAACACCGTGCTGGTGATAATGTTCGTAGCGCACATCATATATCATGATATGCCGCTAAAGAAGATATTCAAGTAGGATTTTGTAGGGTTTGGTAGGTGCTGTAGGTTTGGTAGGTTGTGTAGGCGCAAGCCTACCTACTAAACCTACCCAACCTACAAAACCTACCAAACCTACAAACAAGATAATCAACAATCAATAACAATCTCTAAATGAAAAAGAATCTTATCCTGGCGGCTGCCATGCTGTTGTCATCAGCCGCCGCACATGCCGACGAAGGCATGTGGACGCTCTACAACCTGCCACACGCAGTGTACGAGCAAATGAAGACGTACGGATTCTCGGCTCCATACGAGAAGCTGTACAAGGGCGAAGACGCCATCATGAAGTCGGTTGTCAACTTCTCGGGCTACTGCTCGGGCGTTGTCGTATCGCCCGACGGACTCGTGCTGACCAACCACCACTGTGGTTTTGAGGCCATCCGTTCTCATTCTACTGTTGAGCACGACTACATGCTCAACGGATTCTATGCCAAGTCGTTTGCCGAAGAGCTGCCCAACAAGAGCATGTTCGTAAGTTTCATGGTGGAACAGAAGGACATCACTCCCGAACTGGAGAAGCGTGGCATCAAGAACATGACCAACGACGAGCGCGCCAAGCTGCTCAACGAGGTGGAGAACGAAATGATCAAGGAGGTACACGCTAAGGACAAGACTCTCGACCTGGAAATAAAGCCGTTCTACGAGGGCAACAAGTACTACGCCACTACCTACCGCACATTCCGCGACTTGCGTCTGGTGTTCGCCATTCCTAAGTCAATGGGCAAGTTCGGAGGCGAGACCGACAACTGGATGTGGCCGCGCCAGACATGCGACTACTCTGTATTCCGCATCTACGCCGACCCGAAGACCAACGGACCGGCAGAATATTCGAAGGACAACGTGCCCTATCACCCGCAGCACTGGACAAAGGTTTCGATGGACGGATATAAGGAAGGCGACTTCGCCATGACCATCGGCTATCCCGGTTCGACCGAACGCTATCTCTCAAGCTACGGCATCCGCCAGATGCGCGACGCTGAGAACGCTCCACGTGCACAAGTACGCGGCGTGAAGCAGGACGTTATGATCAAGCACATGCGTGCCGACGAGGCTGTACGTATCAAGTACGACTCTAAGTATGCACAGAGTTCCAACTACTGGAAGAACTCACTGGGTATGAACAAGTGTATCGACTCTGTAGGTATCGTGCGTCAGAAGGCCGACTTCGAGGACCGCATCATGGAGTATCAGAAGTGGACCGGCTACCTCAAGGGTAAGCTCGACTTCGACAAGATGGCACAGCTCTACAGCAAGCAACTTGACGTAACCAAGGAGTTCACAGCTCTGCGCGAGACATTCGGCGGCACTTCTGAGTTCAACTCACGCGCCATACGTCTGGCTATGATGGTGCCTGCAAAGAACAGTAAGGCAGCTAAGAAGGGCAAGAACACTTACGTATTCGATAATAACAGCGCTGAGTGGGACGCAGCTCTTGACAAAGACGTGCAGGCAGCGCTCATAGACAACTTCCGCAAGTATGTATCTGCCGACCAGCTTCCGGCCTTCTACAAGACCATTGAGGAGAAGTTCGGTGGCGATTCGCGCAAGTATGTCGACTGGTTGTACCAGACTTCGGTAGTGATGAAGAGCGGCAAGAAGATCCAGCTCAACGAGAAGGCTCTCGCCAAAGACCCCGGCTACCAGTATGGCAAGCAGATTAACGAGATGATGAACAAGTGCCGCAGTCTGCTCATGCCGCTCCGCGAGGAGATAGCCGAGCAGGAGAAGTATCTCTGTGACGCCAAGGTGCGCATGGAGCAGGAACTGCCCCACTACTCAGATGCCAACTTCACCATGCGTCTTTCTTACGGTCAGGTGGGCGGCTATCTGCTCGGTGGCAATCCGTCGGGCTACTACACCGACGCTGCCTCTATCGTTCGCAAGATGGAGTCGGGCGAAAAGGGCACCATCGACTACCAGGCTGAGCCTATCATGAAGCAGCTTCTCTCTGCCAACGACTTCGGCAAGTACACCGACAAGACTACTGGCAAGATGCAGCTCTGCTTCCTCACCAACAACGACATCACCGGCGGCAACTCAGGTTCGCCGATGTTCGACGGTAAGGGCAACCTCATCGGTCTGGCATTCGACGGCAACTGGGACTCATTGTCAAGCGATATATGGTTTGACAAGCGTCTGGCTCGCTGCATCGGTGTAGACATCCGCTACGTACTCTTCCTCATGGACAAGTGGGGACATGCTGATCGTCTGCTCAAGGAAATGGGTGTTTCGGGCGAGAAGTAAAAAAAATTGAGAGTTGAGAATTGAGAGTTGAAAGTTATGATTTGCATTGTTATTAATGCTATGATTTTAAATATTAAAAATCGGTAATCATAACTCTCAACTCTCAATTCTCAACTCTCAACTTATATTATAAAAAAGAGTTATCGGCTAGCCCAGAAGCGAGCGCCATTGACAGCCATGCGGGCTTCGAACACGCCTGCCTCATCTGGCTTCACGCGCAATGTCTGACCGTCGCTGAGACGTGCCTGGATAGTACCGTCAGGATTGAAGCGGAAAATCTCAACCTGCTTGCCATCCTGCTCCTGCGACCACGAATTGGTCTTCTTATCGTATATGAAACTAACAACTTCACCATTTGGCGAAGTTATTTCATAACCATTGCGCAGAGTCTTTACGGCATAAATCAGTCCGTCCTTACCAGTCACTTCCTGCACAGTGCCCACCTTCTGAGCCAATGGGTTGCTTCCCGACCAGAATTCGATGGTATTAAGCACTAAGGCATCAGCAACTGCACACACAGCATAAGCCGGTGATATAAGAATGAATATAATCTCGTTGAGAAACTTCGAGCTGGTAGCGTGGGTGTTCCACTTGGCAACACGGCCAAACAGTGAGAATGAACCAACGCACGAGCTTGTTAGCAAGGTGGCGGCAAGCAATAGCGCCGAGACCTTAAGATGTCTGGTTTTCATAAGCATATAATTTAAAACATCCGTAAAGTTAGTAAAAAAAACGTATCGTTGGTTATATCCATGCCTATTTAACAGTTTTATGCACAAACACATTGACAAGTTATAACTAAAAAAAATCTCGGTATATCAGATTTATTTAGTACATTTGCAATTATTTTATACTAATATAAACCATACATAGATGACCTTACCTGACTTAAGAGACATAACAGTAGAATACGCCATACGCATGTGCGGAGGCAACCATATCGGCAATGACATATTAATACTGGACGAGATTGCAAATATACCCTTGCCTCGCGAGCCGCGTCGTATACAATGTCTGCTTTTAGCGTTGTGTACAAAAGGATCAGGACGATACGTTGTCGACTCTGTAGAACATAACGTCGTAGCCGGCGACCTTATCATCATCAATCAGGGACGCGTCATCTACGACTGCACTGTGTCGCCCGACTGCCGTGGCATGGGCATCATCATCAGCTACGACTTCTTCAACGAGACCATTAAGAGCGTGCACGAACTGTCACAGCTCTTCCTATTTGCACGTACCCACCCCGTGTTCAGCCTGCCGGCTGAGAAGGCAAGCTTCATACGCAACACACTGACATGCATGAACCAGAAGATTGACGAACCCAACAACCACTTCCGCCGAGAGATGATGCAGTCAATGTTCCTATCTATGGTTTATGAAGTGAGCAACGTAATATATAATGTACAGTCGCAGAAAGACGAGCGAAACACACGTGCCGAAGAGATTTTCACCAAATTCATATTGCTTGTCGAAAATAACTTCCGCAGCGAGCGTCGTGTTAGCTGGTATAGCGAACAGCTGTGCATATCACCCAAATATCTTTCTGAAACAGTCAAGAATGTGTCTAAGCGAACTCCCAACGAATGGATAGACGCATACGTTACGATGGAGCTGCGCATGCTTCTGCGCAACACGCAGCATAGCATTAAGCAAATAGCACAAAGCCTAAACTTCTCCAACCAGTCGTTCCTCGGCAAGTATTTCAAGGAGCATGTGGGCATGTCGCCGTCGGAATACAGACGCAGCTGACATTATAATTCGTAGAAATAAATATGCAGCAATATTACAAAACGACACTTAACATGTTGTTTTTATTACGAAATATTACTGTTTTCTTGCTAAAAATCAAAAAACGGAAATATTTTTCCGATTTTTATATTGCTTTTGAAAGTAAATCATTAAATTTGCAATCACTTTGATAGGAATTTCAATGGTTTACTAATTAAAAGCAATTCAGATGGGAAAAACACAAGACCATCAAGCCAGCCATGCGTTGGCTGGCGAGAGATTTTCAGGACTTTACAATGCCGCCTACGAACACGATGCGTGCGGCGTAGGAATGGTAGTGAATATTCATGGTAACAAAAGCCACGAATTAGTAGACAACGCTCTGCGCGTGCTTGAGAACATGCGCCACCGCGGAGCCGAAGGTGCCGACAACAAGACGGGCGACGGTGCGGGAATCATGCTTCAGATTCCTCACGAGTTCATCCTGTTGCAGGGTATTCCGGTGCCCGAAAAGGGCAAATACGGCACAGGTCTCGTCTTTCTTCCTAAAGACGAGAAGCAGCAGCAGGCCATATTGTCAATAATGATTGAAGAAATCGAGCGCGAAGGACTCTCGCTCATGCACCTGCGCACTGTGCCTACCAATCCCGATTGCCTCGGTGTGTCTGCTCTTGACACCGAACCAGCCATCAAGCAGGTTTTCATTACGGGCGTAACCGATGACAAGGTGCCCACCTTCGAGCGCACATTATATATTATACGCAAGCGCATTGAAAACCGTATCAATAACAAGGACTTCTACATCTGCTCGCTTTCGAGCCGAAACATAGTTTATAAGGGTATGCTGTCGTCAATGCAGGTACGCCAGTACTACCCCGATCTCACCAACAATTACTTCACTTCAGGACTGGCGCTTGTTCATTCGCGCTTTTCTACCAACACGTTCCCCACATGGAGCCTTGCCCAGCCGTTCCGCCTTCTGGCACACAACGGCGAGATAAACACCATCCGCGGCAACCGCTCTTGGTTCAAGGCACGCGAGAGCGTGCTCTCAAGCGAGGCATTGGGCGACATCCGTGGCATATCACCTATCATACAGCCCGACATGTCAGACTCTGCAAGTCTCGACAACGTATTCGAGTTTTTCGTGATGAGCGGACTCTCACTGCCGCACGCCATGGCTGTGATGGTGCCTGAGAGCTTCAACGACAAGAACCCGATACCCGAAGATTTGAAGGCTTTCTACGAGTATCACTCTATACTTATGGAACCGTGGGACGGCCCTGCCGCACTGCTGTTCAGCGACGGAAGATACGCCGGAGGAATGCTCGACCGCAACGGTCTGCGCCCGGCACGATATACTATTACCAAGAATGACACTATGGTCGTGGCATCCGAAGTGGGTGTCATGGACTTTGACCCGACTGAGATTGCCGAAAAGGGACGCCTGCAACCAGGCAAGATTCTCCTTATCGACACTCAGGAGGGCAAAATCTACTACGACGGTGAGATTAAGGAGCGCCTCGCAAGCGCCCATCCTTACCGTCAGTGGTTGTCTACTAACCGTATACAACTTGAGAAGCTGCACTCCGGACGTAAGGTTGACAACTCTGTCGACGACCTGACACGCAAGGAACTTATGTTCGGCTTCGGCGAGGAAGACGTCGACGGCACCATAGTTCCGATGGCTACCAACGGTCAGGAACCTACCGCTTCTATGGGCAACGACACTCCACTGGCTGTACTGAGCGGCCATGCGCAGGTATTCTTCAACTACTTCCGACAGCAGTTTGCGCAGGTTACCAACCCTGCCATCGACTCTATCCGCGAGTCATTGGTCATGTCTTTGTCGGAATATATTGGTCGCGTGGGTTCAGGAATACTCTCGCCCGACGAGTCAAACTGCAAGATGGTGCGTCTGCCCCACCCCATTCTGACCAATACTCAGCTCGATATACTGTGCAATATACGCTACAAGGGATTTAACACCGTCAAGTTGCCTATGCTGTTTGAGTGCAGCAAGGGCGAAGACGGACTGCGCGAGTCGCTCGATGCACTCTGCAAGAAGGCCGAACGCAGCGTCGACGACGGCTACAACTACATCATCCTCAGCGACCGCGATGTCGATGAGGAGCACGCAGCCATTCCTTCGCTGCTCGCAGTGAGTGCCGTTCACCATTACTTGATATCTGTAGGCAAGCGCGTTCAGACCGCCCTTATCGTAGAGAGCGGCGAGATTCGCGAGGTGATGCACGCCGCATTGCTCTTGGGCTACGGTGCTTCGGCACTCTGTCCGTACATGACCTACGCCATACTTGACGACCTTGTGAAGCGCGGAAAGATTCAGGAGAACTATCCGACAGCCGAAGCCAACTACATCAAGGCGGTAAAGAAAGGTCTGTTGAAGATTATGGCAAAGATGGGTATCTCAACCATCCGCTCATATCGTGGAGCCAAGATATTCGAGAGCATAGGTCTGTCAGAAGCGCTGTTGAAGACTTATTTCGGTACAGAAGTAAGCACAATAGGCGGTGTCGGACTCGAAACCATCGCCCGCGATGCAATCAGCATGCACGACAAGGCCTTCAACAACCGCAAGAAGCTCGACTTCCTGCCCAACCTCGGACAATTCCACTGGCGCAAAGACGGCATACGCCACGCCTGGAACCCCGAAACCATCGCTACACTTCAGCTTGCCACACGCACTGGCAATTACGCTAAATATAAAGAATTCACGAAGTTTGTCGACGAGAAAGAAGAACCTATCTTCATCCGCGACTTCTTCGATTTCAAACAAAATCCGATACCAGTCGACGAGGTAGAACCCGTCGAGAACATTGTTAAACACTTCGTGACGGGTGCCATGTCGTTCGGAGCTCTGTCAAAGGAGGCTCACGAGGCAATGGCTCTTGCCATGAACAAGCTCGGCGCACGCTCAAATACAGGCGAAGGCGGCGAGTTGAGCGAGCGTTTCCACGAGACTGTGGATGGCGTTTCGCTTTCGAGCAAGACCAAGCAGGTTGCTTCGGGACGCTTCGGCGTAACTACTGAATATCTGGTCAACGCCGAGGAGATACAGATTAAGGTGGCTCAGGGTGCCAAGCCGGGTGAAGGCGGACAGCTGCCGGGCTTCAAGGTGAACGAGGTGATTGCCAAAACGCGTCACTCTATTCCCGGAATCTCGCTCATTTCGCCTCCTCCTCACCACGACATCTACTCTATCGAGGACCTGGCTCAGCTCATCTTCGACCTCAAGAACGTCAATCCTAAGGCAGCCATCAGCGTGAAGCTCGTTGCCGAGAGCGGCGTAGGCACCATCGCAGCAGGCGTTGCCAAGGCCAAGGCCGACCTCATCGTCATCTCAGGAGCCGAAGGCGGCACTGGTGCTTCACCAGCATCAAGCATGCGCTTCGCAGGTATTTCGCCCGAAATCGGATTGTCTGAGACCCAGCAGACACTCGTCAAGAACGGTCTGCGCGGTCAGGTTCGCCTGCAAGTGGACGGCCAGTTGAAGACAGGACGCGATGTTGTGCTCATGGCTCTGCTCGGTGCAGAGGAGTTTGGATTTGGTACTGCAGCGCTGATCGTGCTCGGTTGTGTGATGATGCGTAAATGCAACCTTAACACATGTCCAATGGGCGTAGCCACACAGAACCCCGAACTGCGCAAGCTGTTCCGCGGCAAGGCTGAATATCTGGTCAACTACTTCACCTTCGTAGCCCAAGAGGTGCGCGAATACTTGGCCCAGATGGGCTATCGCAGCCTCAACGAGATAGTAGGACACACCGAACTCGTCGTCACAAAGAAGGACGAGAAGAATCCCAAGTCGGCTCTGCTCGACTTCCACCGACTTCTGTTCCAGGAGCCCAACGGCTGCACACTCTATCATACAGCACAGCAACGCCACGAGCTTGGCGACGTATTAGACCAGCATCTGATACGTGGAGCGCAGAACGCGATAGAACGTCAGGACGAGGTTTCGCTCGATTTCGCCATCAAGAACACCGACCGTGCCGTCGGCGCAATGCTCAGCGGAATGATAGCACATAAGTATGGCGAGGCAGGACTGCCCGACAAGACCATCAATGTGAAGTTCAAGGGCTCGGCAGGACAGAGCTTCGGCGCATTCCTCGTTAAGGGTGTCGACTTCAAACTGGAAGGCGAAGCCAACGACTACTTCGCCAAGGGTCTCTCAGGCGGACGCATATCAATACTCCCGCCCATTAGAAGCAACTTCGCAGCCGAGGACAACATCATAGCCGGCAACACCGGACTGTATGGCGCAACAAGCGGCGAACTCTACATAAACGGTAAGGTTGGCGAACGCTTCGGAGTGCGCAACTCGGGCGCAACAGCCGTTATCGAGGGCGCAGGCGACCACTGCTGCGAGTATATGACGGGCGGTCGCGTAGTAGTATTGGGCGAGACGGGACGCAACTTCGCCGCCGGTATGTCTGGTGGTGTAGCTTACGTTTGGGACAAGAACCACAACTTCGACTACTTCTGCAATATGGATATGGTCGAAATCAACCTTGTCGACGACAGCAACTACCGCAAGGAGCTGCACGAACTCATTCGCCAGCACTACCTATACACCGGTTCGAAACTCGCACGCACCATGCTCGACGACTGGAACCGCTACGTTGAGGACTTCATACAGATTGTCCCCATCGAGTATAAGCGTGTGCTGCAGGAAGAGCAGGTACGCAAGCTGCAACAGAAGATTGCAGACATGCAGAGAGACTACTGATTTGCGCGAGGGCGCAAATCGGAATTTTGAGTTTTGAATTATCGGACAGAGCCGATTAGGAATTGTTCAATTTTGAATTGATTGATAGAATCATGTTAAAATCAATACTGAACAACCCAAAACTCAAAACTGAATAATTCAAAATGCGCAAAGCGCACAACTCAAAATTCAGAACTCAAAACTCAAAATTGCGACTGCAAGTCGCAACAATTCAAAATTCAAAAGTCAAAATTCAAAATTAGGAATTATGGGCAATCCAAAAGCATTCCTCACAATACACCGCAAAGAGGCGGGCTACCGCCCCATACACGACCGCATTCACGACTTTGGTGAAGTCGAACAAACACTCAACAGCAACGACCGCCGTCAGCAGGCATCACGCTGTATGGACTGTGGCGTACCCTTCTGTCACTGGGCATGTCCGCTGGGCAATAAGGCACCCGAGTGGAACGACGCTCTCTACAAGGGCGACTGGGAGCTGGCTTATCGCCTGCTCAACTCAACCAACGACTTCCCCGAGTTCACCGGACGAATCTGTCCGGCACTGTGCGAGAAGGCTTGCGTGCTCAATCTCGTAGAGCACGAACCTACAACCAACCGCGAAGACGAGTGTGCCATTACCGAACACGCATTCCAGGAGGACTACGTACGTGTAGAACAACCCGAACGCAACGGCAAGAAAGTATGCGTCATCGGAGCCGGACCTGCCGGACTCGTGGCAGCCAACCGCCTCAACCACATGGGTTACTCGGTCACTGTGATGGAGAAGAACGAAAGCGCAGGCGGCTTGTTGCGCTTCGGCATTCCTAACTTCAAACTCAACAAGGCTGTCATCGACCGTCGTATCACTCTGCTCGAAGAGGAGGGCATCGTATTCAAATACAACTCACCAGTCGACGTAGAACATCTGCCCGAAGGATTCGACGCTTACGTTGTATCAACCGGTACACCTACTGCACGCGACCTCAAGATTCCCGGACGCGAACTGAAGGGCGTACACTTCGCTCTCGAAATGCTCTCACAGCAAAACAGAGTGTTGGCAGGCATGGAGTTCAAGAAGGAAGAACTGGTCAACGCCAAGGGCAAAGACGTGCTCGTTATTGGCGGTGGCGACACTGGATCAGACTGCATCGGAACGGCACACCGTCAGGGATGCAAGTCGGTGACACAAATTGAGATTATGCCGCGACCCGTTGACGGACCCGACGATCCGAAGAATCCATGGCCCAACTGGCCTCGTACACTCAAGACTACTTCATCGCACGAGGAGGGATGCACACGCCGATGGAACATTAACTCATTAGAGTTCCTCGGCGACAAGAACGGCAAGCTCACCGGAGTACGCGTTCAGGAGATAACATGGAAACCCAATCCCGATGGCGGACGTCCGCTGATGGAACCCGTGGGCAAGCCAGAAATCATCAAGTGTGAAATGGTGTTGCTCGCAATGGGATTCCTCAAACCCGAACAACCCAAGTTTGCCTCTAACGTATTCGTAGCCGGCGATGCAGCAAATGGAGCATCGCTTGTAGTACGAGCTATGGCAAGCGGAAAGAAAATAGCTGCTGAAATAGATAATTTCCTATCGAAGTAATTGCTTTTATACGTCCTGTTGTTGAAACAGAACATAATGCAGCTATATAGAGACGGGGTCGTCGCCGAAGAGGCAACGACCCCGTTATTTTTTTGTCCTTAAAGCGATTGGCTTACTCGCCCATCACCTTCTTAGGCAATACAAGATTGAGGATTACGGCAAGCAGGAACACTACTGCTACGCAGTTCTCAGCAAACACTGTGCGCACAATTTCGGGGAAAATGGCAAACATTCCAGTAGCTTGGGTGAAGCCAAGACCTACACTGAGCGACAGACTCACAATAACCATATTACGCTGTGAGAAGCCTGCGCGTGCCATCATGCCGAATCCGGCAAACAGAATGCTTCCGAACATCATGATAGTACAGCCGCCGAGCACAGCCTGCGGGATTGTGGTGAGGGCAGCACCGATAGCGGGGAACACACCGCCGATAATCATCACCACAGCACCTACACCGATAGTGAAGCGGTTTACGACACCCGATATGGCTGCAAGACCTACGTTCTGGCTGAACGATGTGATTGGAGTACAGCCGAACAGACCCGATACTGAGCTGACGAAACCGTCGCAGCAGATGGCCGAACCCATCTCCTTGGTCTCAGGGTCGCGCTTCAAGGCGCTGTTGCAGAGGGCTGAAGTGTCGCCGATAGTCTCAGTTGCCGACACAAGATACACGGCTACTACAGAGAGGATGGCGCCGATGTTGAACTCGGGAGTGAAGGGAAGTAAGCGCGGCAGGGCAATGATGGAATGTCCGCTGAGGCTGTCGAAGTTGACCATTCCCATGAAGCAGGCGAGCACATAGCCCACGATGAGGCCCACAAGGACCGAGAGCGAGCGCAGGAAACCCTTGGCAAACACCTGGCAAAGCAGGCAGGCAAGAAGCGTTACGGTGCCCACAATCCAGTTGTTCATACTGCCGAAGTCGGGCGCACCCATACCTCCTGCAAACGAGTTGGCTCCAATGGGCAGGAGCGAGAAGCCGATAGCCGTAACGACGGTAGCCGAAACTACATGCGGGATGAGCTTGATCCAGTACTTGACGAAGAGTCCGAGCAGTCCCTCAACAAGACCGCCGACGATGACGGCACCTATAAGCGTGCCCATACCGTATGTTCCGGCAATGCCGATGGCAAGCGAGAGGAACGTGAACGAGATACCCATGACGATAGGCAGACGTGAACCTATGCGCCATACGGGGAAGAGCTGCACCAGAGTACCGATACCGGCTATCACCATACAGTTCTGTATGAGCGCGGCACTGACTGCGCTGTCGAGTCCGACGGCAGCGGCAAGAATCATAATTGGAGTGATGTTGCTGACAAACATTGCCAGCACGTGCTGTAAACCGAACGGGAGAGCTTTTCCCAACGGTACTCTACCGTCAAGTCGGTAGAGATTCTCAGAGGAATTTGACATTGTTTTTATATGTAAAGTGAATTGATATATCACTCAGAAATTGCGACTTTGCACAATATAGGGTGCAAAGTTACAAAAAAAAATGCTTTATTGGTTCTCCTTGTTTATCAAGTTCACTACAACCTTCACCATTACATCCTTCTCCTCTGTACGGCTCTCTGCAATCATCAAGGTTAGTGCTACGAGAGAATGGCACGCCCCATCAGTCGCACCACGTCCTTAAGCTCGTTGTATCGGTCGAGCTTGAGCTGCTGGTTGATGACGTAGCCTTTGATGAGGTATTGCTTGAGAACGGAGGTTGCCCAACGACGAAACGATGTTGCATTCTTGCTATTTACTCTATATCCTACGGAAATAATCATATCAAGATTGTAATATGGTATTTCTCGAACTATCTGTCTTTGTCCCTCTATTCGAACCTGTGCATTTTTTGCACAAGTTGAATTTTCTTCGAGTTCTTCCGATTTATAGATATTACGAATATGACGTACTATTGAAGTTCTATCTACCCCAAACAACTCAGCCATCTGGCTTTGTGTAAGCCACACTGTCTCATTCTCCAACTTAACGTTAAGTTGTATGCTTCCGTCTTGCGAACTGTATATTTCTATTTGATTGTTCATGTTTGTTGTTTATTATGTTTTAGTTTGTCTTAAAGTTTATAGATTCTCTTTTTACTTTTTTACTTTTAATACAACCTTCGCTCTGCCCAATCGCCTCTGTCGAGGTTTCTATAACCAATGGCTTCGCTGATGTGCTGCTCCTCCACACGCTCCGAACCGGCAAGATCGGCAATGGTGCGAGCTACTTTCAGGATACGGTTGTAGGCGCGTGCCGACAGCGAGAACTTCTCCATGGCGGTGCGCAGAAGAGCGATGGAAGCGTCATCGGGCTCGGCAAACTCGTGAATCATGCGCTCAGTCATTTGAGCATTGCAATGAACGCCACGGTAGTCTTTGAAGCGTGCAGTCTGAATGTCGCGCGCCTTGATCACACGCTCGCGTATTGCGGAGCTTGGCTCGCCCGGTTCGGCCTTCGATATGTCCTTGAACGGCACGGGAGTGATCTCGCATTGAATGTCAATGCGGTCGAGCAGCGGGCCCGAAATCTTGTTCATGTAGCGCTGTATTTGTCCCGGCGTGCAGCAGCATTTGTGCGTTGGGTCGTTGTAATAGCCGCATGGGCATGGGTTCATCGAAGCGATGAACATAAAGGAGCATGGAAATTCAACAGTATATTTTGATCGTGAGATGGTTATCTTATGGTCTTCGAGCGGCTGGCGCAGCACTTCGAGGGTCTGCTTGTTGAATTCCGGCAACTCGTCGGCAAAAAGAACGCCGTTGTGAGCCAATGAAATCTCACCCGGTTGAGGGTTCACTCCACCGCCGACGAGCGCCACTTCGCTGATGGTATGATGTGGCGAGCGGAACGGACGTTGCGAAATGAGCGACGTGCCACGCCTCAACTTGCCCGCAACGCTGTGTATCTGCGTTGTCTCCAGACTCTCGGCAAGCGACAACGGAGGCAGTATGGAGGGCAGACGCTTTGCCATCATCGACTTGCCCGAACCCGGTGGACCCACCATTATCAGATTGTGACCGCCCGCCGCAGCTACTTCCAGGGCGCGCTTCACGTTCTCCTGGCCGCGAACGTCGGCAAAGTCGAGGTCGTATTGATATTGCTGCTCGTAGAATTCGTGTCGTGTGTCAACGATAGTAGGCTCAAACACCGAGGCACCGGTAAGCAGTTTTATCACGTCAAGGATGTTTTCCATGCCGTAAACTTCGAGGTTGTTGACCACAGCAGCCTCGCGTTCGTTCTGCTTCGGCACAATCAGTCCCCTGAGTTTCTCCTTCCTCGCCTTTATGGCAATAGGCAATGCGCCCTTTATAGGTTGCAGGTTTCCGTCAAGTCCCAACTCTCCTACCATCATAAACTGGTCGAGCACGTCGCTTGTTATGGCTCCGCTTGCCGCCAAAATGCCAATGGCAAGCGGCAGGTCGAACGAGCTTCCCTCCTTTCTGAGGTCGGCAGGAGCAAGGTTGATGGTAATGTCGCCGTGCGGAAACTTATATCCATTGAACTGAATGGCAGATGCTATGCGGTCGCGACCCTCTCTTACTGCCGTGTCGCCAAGTCCCGTCATGCGATACATCACACCGGGGACAATGTTCACTTCAACAGTCACAGTGGTCACATCAAGGCCGTTCACAGCAGCAGAATAAGTCTTTACGAGCATAATAGTAAGTTGGATTTAAAGGTTAATATATAAAAACAAAAGTAGCGGTTTTGCATGGATTGTACAAAGAAACAGTACAGATTTTTTTGATTTTAATAATATTGGTATCATAATTTTATACCCTTTCGGGTGCAATATAAAATAAATTCGTTATATTTGCACCCGAAAGGGTATAATTCAACATAACTATTCAATATGGATACACCAATATCAACATTCGTAAAGGAGCGTCGCAAGATGTTCAATCTCACCCAGGTAGACCTTGCAGAGAAGTCGGGAGTGGGGCTGAGGTTCGTTCGCGAGCTTGAGCAAGGCAAACCAACGCTGCGTCTTGACAAAGTGAATCAAGTGCTGGCATTGTTCGGACACGAGTTGGGGGCAGTACCCGTAAGCAAATGAATGAGTTGACGGGTATAAGAATTAAGGAGTAAACGGGTTGACAAACCTGAATGTTTATCAAATACGAGGAATCATGAAGAGTGCCAAGATTTACATGTACGATCGGTATGCCGGACTGCTTACCGAGGACGAAAACGGATTTTCGTTTGTCTACGATGCCGACTATCTGCAGCAGTCGGACGTCGAACCGATAAGTCTGACAATGCCATTGCGCAGCGAACCATACGAAGACAAGGTGCTGTTTCCATTCTTCGACGGACTAATCCCTGAAGGATGGCTGCTCAACATTGCCGAACGCAGCTGGAAAATCAACCAGCGCGACCGCATGTCGCTCTTGCTTGCATGCTGCAAGGACTGCATCGGAGCAGTCAGCGTAGTGCCCGTAGAAGAAGTATCAAACGCCTAAAAGCCACAACAATGAACAGATGTCTATACTGCTATAAGCCACTGAAAGAAGGACAAACCGACTTCCATCCAGCCTGCGCACGCAAACTTTTCGGCGTGAAGGAGGCTCCTGCCCTGCCTTATCGTCGCAGTCAGATTGCTGATTTGGCAAAAAGAGTAGTGCGGGCGCAGACAACGCTGACCGGTGTTCAGGCCAAACTGTCGCTCGATGTAAACCCCGGCGGACGCAACGAGCCCGACCGTTTCACCATAGTAGGACTTTGGGGACGCTACATACTGAAACCTCAGACCGACGCTTATCGTGCTTTGCCGGAGCTGGAAGACCTCACCATGCACATGGCTGAGGCTGCAAAGATAGCCGTAGTGCCCCATTCGCTCATCCGTTTTGCCGACGGCGAGCTGTGTTACATCACCCGTCGCATCGACCGCGAACGCGATGGCTCGAAGATAGCAATGGAAGACATGTGCCAACTGTCCGAACGTCTGACGGAATACAAGTACAAAGGGTCGTACGAGCAGATAGCAAAGCAGATAAAGAAGTATTCAGCCACGCCCCAACTCGACCTCGTGAACTACTGGGAAGTGGTGGTATTCTCGTGGATAACGGGTAATTCGGACATGCACCTCAAGAACTTCTCGCTCTACAAGACCCCCCTCGGCTACACGCTAACGCCCGCCTACGACCTCCTTTCGACAGCCATCGTTATGCCCGAGGACAAGGAAGAACTTGCGCTTACGCTCAATGGCAAGAAGGCAAGGATAAAGCGCAGCGACTTCGAGAAGTCGATAATAGCGTCGGGAGTGAACGAAAAGGTGCTCGACAACATTGCCAAGAAGTTTCGCAAGGCGCTCATCAAGTGGCTCGACCTTATCGACATATCGTTTCTGCCCGACGATTTCAAGCGACAATACAAGCGGTTGATAATAGGCAGAATGCTGAGGTTGAGGTGATGTTATACATACACTACATCATTATTAATATCACCAAACTTCTGTTTGAAATTCTTCAACAAAGATATGCTGTCTTGTAATTGTATCATAGTGTATTGATTGCATTTTGTGTACAAATATAGCGGTTTAGTTTGGGTCTACAAAGCCTTTCTTAATAAAAATCGTTATCTTTGCAGAACATAATCGTTTTAATAAAGCAAATGGAAGAAGATTTCGATATACGTGAGGAGCAGGCGCGTAAGGGCGAGAAGGACTTTGAGAACGCCCTTAGACCGTTGCGATTCGGCGACTTCAGCGGACAGCAGAAGGTGGTTGAGAACCTGGAAGTGTTCGTTGAGGCTGCCAAGTATCGTGGCGAACCGCTCGACCACACTCTCTTGCACGGTCCTCCGGGATTGGGCAAGACCACACTGAGCAACATCATTGCCAACGAACTCGGCGTGGGATTCAAGATAACAAGCGGACCCGTGCTCGACAAGCCTGGCGACCTTGCCGGCATACTCACATCGCTTGAGCCGCGCGACGTGCTCTTCATCGACGAGATACATCGTCTGTCGCCCGTCGTCGAGGAGTATCTCTACTCGGCAATGGAAGACTATCGCATCGACATAATGATAGACAAGGGACCGTCGGCACGCTCCATCCAGATAGATTTGAATCCCTTTACGCTCGTCGGAGCTACCACTCGTAGCGGTCTGCTTACAGCCCCGTTGCGCGCCCGATTCGGCATCAATCTGCACCTGGAATATTACGGCCCCGATATGCTGCAGAAGATAATAAAACGCTCGGCAGCCATAATGCGAGTGCCCATCGACGACGATGCCGCCATAGAGATAGCCCGTCGCTCACGCGGAACGCCCCGTATAGCCAACGCCCTGCTGCGCCGTGTGCGCGACTTTGCGCAGGTGAAGGGCAACGGACGCATCGACCGCGACATAGCACGGCTGTCGCTCTCGGCGCTCAACATCGACCAGTATGGCCTCGACGAGATTGACAACAAGATACTCCTGACCATCATCGACAAGTTCCGCGGAGGTCCGGTAGGCGTCAGCACCATAGCCACCGCCATCGGCGAGGACACAGGCACCGTCGAGGAAGTGTACGAGCCGTATCTCATCATGGAGGGATTCATCAAGCGAACGCAGCGCGGACGCATGGTCACACCCCTCGCCTATCAGCATCTCGGACGCCCTATGACAGGCAGCAACGCCGTAGAACCGTCGCTGTTCGATTAATATCCTAAACCGAATCTATGGAACAACTACTGCACTATATATGGAAGCACCGCATATTGCCGCTTCACGAACTGCGCACCACCGACGGAAGAGCGGTGGAAATAATCGACCCTGGACTGCACAACACGCATTCGGGGCCCGACTTCTTCAACGCCAAGCTGCGCATTGACGGCACTATGTGGGTGGGCAACGTGGAGATACACGAGCGCTCTGCCGACTGGTTTATGCACTCGCACGACCAGGATCCGGCGTATAACAATGTAGTGCTGCACGTGGCATCGGTCATCGATGCCGACGTAGTTACTGCCGACGGCTCACGTCCGCCGCAGATGGAGCTTCATGTTCCGCCGTATATCATGCAGAACTATCGCCGTCTGCTTGCAGCCGACCGCTATCCACCGTGCCGCAACACGGTGATGCAGCTGCCACGGCTTACCGTCCACTCATGGATGAGCGCCCTCGGTGCCGAACGTCTTGCCGACAAGTGTGCCGCCATAGAGCAGCGTGTCCGGGCGTCGGGCGGGTCGTGGGAGCAGGCGTTCTTCGCCACCATAGCACGCAGCTTCGGCTTCGGTGTCAACAGCGAGGCGTTCGAGCAGTGGGCAGCGCAGTTGCCCTTCATGCAGGTGGCACACCATCGCGACGACTCGTTTCAGGTCGAGGCACTGTTCATAGGCTTTGCCGGTCTGCTCGACACCGAAGCCATGACCGACCGTCAGCGTACTGCTGCCACTGCCGACCCCTACTTCGTGCGTCTCAAAAGCGAGTGGGAATATCTCGCCCATAAGTTCTCGCTCACAGCCATGCCGCGTCAGACGTGGCGTTTCCTGCGTCTGCGTCCGCAGAACTTTCCCTATATACGTCTTTCGCAACTCGCCCAGCTATACTGCTCGCGCCATGCCGACCTGAGCCGTATCGTCACCTGTGCTTCGCTAAGCGATATGCGCGAAGCGTTGCAAACCGAAGTAAGTCCCTACTGGCGCACCCACTACACCTTCGGCAATGAGTCGCGCTCTAATGCCAAGCATCTCTCGTCGGCATCCATCGACCTGCTCATTATCAACGCCATAGTGCCCATGCTCTACGCCTACGGTCGCCATCGCAAGGACGAACTGCTCATGGCACGCGCCAACGATTTGCTCCAGTCGCTACCGCCCGAAGACAACACCCACATACGCCTATGGCAAGAGTGTGGCATAACAGCCGACAACGCCGCCGACACCCAGTCGCTCATACAACTGCACGCCCGCTATTGCGAGCGCAAGGACTGTCTGCGATGCAGGTTCGGATATTGGGAACTGCGCTCCAAACAATAAACGTTACCTAACAAAATAATACTGGAAATATGGACTACCAACCTTTATTAGAGAAGATAAGAAAAGAGATTGAGATATACGCTCACGAAGGCAAACAAGCCGATTACATTCCGGCATTGGCAAATGTCAATCCCGACCAGTTTGGACTCTGTCTACGAATGCTCGACGGCCGAACCTATCGTCTTGGCGAATCTGATGTGAAGTTCTCCATACAGAGTATAGCCAAAGTTTTCTCGCTTGCCATAGCCTTAAGCATTTTGGGCAAAGAGCTATGGACAAGAATAGGCAAGGAGCCGTCTGGCTCGGCTTTCAATTCGCTTGTACAATTGGAATACGAGCACGGCAAGCCTCGCAATCCTTTCATCAATGCCGGAGCCTTGGTCACTGCCGACGTTATTCTGACGCATATCGACAACCCGAAAGAATTCTTCATTGAGTTTGTACGCACTCTCGCCGGCAATCCCAACATCAACTACTCCGAGGAAGTGACGCGTTCGGAGATGAGTTGCTGCTATCTGAATGCTTCAATAGCCTATCTGCTGAAGCATCACGGCAACTTGCAGAACAACGTTCACGACGTTCTGCAATTCTATTGTACGATGTGTTCGGTAGAGATGAGTTGCGAAGACCTTTCGCACGCATTCTTGGCTTTTGCCAAGAGCAACGAACCGTTCTCGCACGCAGGTGTCAATCTCACCGTATCAAGAGTGAAGCGTATCAATGCCATAATGCAGACCTGTGGCTTCTACGATGAGGCAGGCGACTTCGCGTTCCTTGTCGGGCTCCCTGGCAAGAGTGGCGTGGGTGGAGGCATTGCAGCACTCTATCCCTCACGCTACTCTATTGCGGTATGGAGTCCGCGACTCAATTCTAAGGGCAACTCCATCATGGGAATAAAGGCATTGGAGTTGTTCACGTCCGAAACGGAAGAATCAATTTTTTAAACTCCGCCGCAAGTGGCGCAGCCGCTTCAGCCGTCGCTGTCGCTGCACACCGCGCAACACTCTCATTCCCACTACGGGCCATGCCGGAATATGCTTCACCTGATGGCGTACCATCGGGATGTCCCACAACAGCATGAGGGCGGCAAAGAAGAGTCCGGCTATCAGAGTCCACCCGAACAGTATCTTGACGCTTTGCGCCAGAAATCCCTCCACAATGCCATTCATCATCTGCGGAAAATCGACCGCCCTGGCACTCAGGCGCACGCTGTCGACATAACCCGAACAACGGGCAAATCCATCGGCTACGTAATACTTCATGCCACGTGCGTGCAGCGCCGCACCGACGAGTCCGCCGACAAACATGTGCAGCACATTGAACACCGACAACGCCTGAAAGAAGTGCTCGAACGACATGATGGCATGCAGACACCACATAAAAGAAATGCACAGAACGGCGTAGCTGAATCCGCGCCAGAGGATTGGTATGCGCAGCTGTTCGATGCTGATGTTGGAGTCGACGAGCACGTAGAATCCGCCGGCATAGATGCAGAACGCCACCAGCGCCAGCGCTATCAGCTTGTACACATTCCATCGCATCAGCTTGAGCCAGCCTATCGAGAACAGACATCCTGCCACAATGCCCGGCAGCGACCACCGGTTGAGCGCCTCGTAGGTGTGGTCGGCGTAGTGCATCACCTCCTCGTAGTACACCATTTCGAGCACATGCTCGCACGAGAAGAGCGCCTCCACCACTCCGATGAGCAGTATGACGGGCACCACATTGTGATAGGTCCACATGGCAGGTTCGATGTACGGCTTGGGATGGTGCATCATGCGTTGCAGACAGACGGCGAGCGTGATGAGCATTGTGCCCATGACAAGGCGGAAGTCGGACGAGTGCCACCAGTCGAGCCAATCGCCATAGTTGAGCAGCCAAGCCACCTGCAGCCACAGCACACACCACAGCAGCGCACCCATCCAGTCAATGCCCTTGAGCGGAACAATCTGCGGCATGGCGTGGAAGGGCCGCGTCAGCAGAGCCTGCACAAGCAATACGACGAGCATCAGCGCCATGACGAGCCAGTGCATGTAGGTCCAGTGCATGTCGAAGGCAAACCATGCGGCAAGATAGCCAGCCACCTCAATGGAGCTGAGCAGAATGATGTGGAGTATAGGAAAGAACACGCCGAAGTCACGCTTGGGCGTCATCCACAGCTGAATGTTCGACATACACTCGAAGGTGCCTTGTATCTTAGCCATTCCGCACACCACACACAGCGCCCAAAGCAGCGGCAGCGGCAGACGGAATGTAGCCAGCAGATTGCACACCACTATCACGGCGGCAGAGGTCATAAGCAGCAGCTTGTTGCTGAAGCGGAACTTCATGCGGAAGAGCACGGGGAAGTAGAGCGCCATACCGATAAGCGTGGCGTACAGACACATCTGCACGTCCTCGCGCATTATGCCCCACTCGCCCACGATATTGTTCATTGCGCCCAGATACATGCCGTTGGACAGCTGGAAGCAGAACGCCAGAACGACGTATATCCACGGCCTTATCCACTTGGGCACAAAGTCGTGATACATGGGCATGGCGAACGTCATGGGAGGTCCGCCAGCCGCATGCTTGCTATTAGTGTTGTTGTCCATAGAGGCTACTTGTTGACAGTACATTCAACGTTCATGCCTGCACGCAGTCTGGCTATGTTCGCCTTGTCGCCTTCAAGGTGTATGCGCACCGGTATGCGCTGCTCCACCTTGACGAAATTGCCCGTTGCATTGTCCTGCGGAATCACGGAGAAAGCCGAACCGGTAGCGTCGCTGATGCGCTCCACGGTGCCCTCAAACTCTACGTCGGGCACAGCGTCGGCCTTGATGCTCACCTTTGCTCCGAGGCTGATACCGGGCAGTTGGGTCTCGCGATAGTTTGCCACAACCCACAGTTCGGAATTGTCCACGATGTCTACCATAGCCTGACCGGGCTGCACGAGCTGACCCACGTGTATGTTCTTCTTGCCCACCACGCCGTCGGCTGTAGCCGTGATGACGGTGTACGAGAGGTTGAGTCGGGCGAGCTTAATCTGTGCCTGCGCCACGTCGATGGCAGCCTTGTTCTGCGACAGACGATGGCCCTGCTCCTGCTCGGCACGATTCAGTGTGGCACGGCTGCGCACCACCTGCTCGTAGCGAGCCTTGGCAGCGAGATAGTTGGTGTGTATCTGGTCGTACTGCTGCTGTGTCACGGCGTCGGCTTTGAGCAGTTGGGCGTAGCGCTGGTCGTCCTGGCGAGCGTTGTCAAGACGTACTCGCGCCTCATCTATGCCGGCATCCGACACGCTCATGTTCTGTCGTGTCACGCCGATGCCCGATGTCGTTGCCTCGCCGCCTGCCATTTCGCGCTGCAGGTTGGCCTCAGCCTGAGCCAGCTGGAGGCGGAACTCGCTGTCCTCGATTATCACGAGAGTGTCGCCCTTGTGTACAGGCTGATATTCGTTGAATCGTATCTCCTTGATGAATCCGCCCACTCGGGTGTTGACGGGTGTGATGTGCTGCTGCACGGTGGCGTTGTCGGTGAACTCGCCGTCGCCGAAATGCACGAAATGATTCACCACAAGCCATGCTCCGATGACGAGCAGGATGAGTACGCAGATGTTGTATATGGTTCGCAAAAGTTTCTTGTCCATGTCGTTGTATTTATTTTATTGGTGTTGTCATTATTGTTTGTTTCCTACCACTGTTTTTATATGTTTCCTGCCACATAGCGTACGTTATAGTAAGTATAGGCTATGTTGATGCGAGCGTTCACTTCCTGCAGTTCGGCATTGAGCTTTATGTTCGACGCATCAATCATGTCGGTGATGAGCGCCAACTGGTTCAGATAGCGATTGTTCACCACCTGATAGTTCTGCTGTGCCAGCTCCACACTCTTCTGCTGAGTGCGCAGTTCTACAAACGATTGCTTGTGCATTGTGTACGCCTGCTGCATGTTGTTGTTGACAGTTTCGGCGGCAACGCGGTGGGCGGTGTTGCTCAGTCGCAACTGCTCCTTGGCTCGGCGAATGGTCTTGTTGGCCTTGAAGAGCGAACTGAGCGAATATTTCACGCCCACACCTACGTACCATATATTGAAGTTTTTGTCGATTGGCGGAATGTCGTAGGTGAAAGGTCCGGCAAAGTTGTCGGCTGCCACGACAGCTATCTTGGGCAGGAGTTCGCTCTTGCTCAGCTTCAGCTGCTGCTCAGCCATCTTCACGTCGATTGCCGACTGCTGCAATACGGGCGAAAGATTGGCTGCTTCGGTTTGCAGCAATTGCTCCGAATCGAGGTTGTCGCCGATGGCTTCAAGATTCATGTCGGGCTGGATGCTAACATCAGTCAGCCCGAGCGTGTTGCAAAGTTGGTGGTTTGCGATGCTCTTTTGGTCCTCCAGGCGTCGCTTGCCGAGTCTGAGCGACTCCATCTGCAGCTCGTATCGTGTCACGTCGTTCTTCAGTGCCATGCCCTGCTTCTGTCTCGACTTGATGTCGTCGATGAGTTTGGCGGTCAGCGTGATGTTGCTGTCGTACACTTTGATGCCGTTGCTGAGTTTCATCAGCTCCAGATACTGTCCAAGAGCGACAAATCGCATCTGGTTGCGAGTCATCTGTACGGCGTTCTCGCTGCGTGCCTTCTGCAGTTCGGCGAGTCGTATGCCGCTGTTTATGGCTCCACCAGCATACACCACCTGCTGCGCCTCAAGCGCAAAGGAGTTGCCGAAGTGGGGCTGCGAGAATCCTTTGGCGTTGGTGAAGTCGCGGTCGGTCATGAGTACGTTGCCGTTGTAGCTTGCCGACAGCGAGGCGTTGATGTCGGGCAGACGCTTGCTCTTGGCCTCCTCCACGGCACGGCTGGCTACGTCGACGCCAGTCTTCTGCGCCGTGAGCACATTGCTGCCGCTCTCAATCAGACTGAATAGTTGGTCAATTGTCATGCTGCGCTGTGTCTGAGCCATGCCGCTTCCAAACGAAAACAGACATACGCAGACAGCGCATAATAATCCTTTCTTCATTATTACGATAATGCTTAAAATAAACAGATAACTAAAAAGTAAATCAGAGAAAAGCGTAGCGAATAGGCTGACAAAGCGTTCGTTACGCTATATTTGTCTATGGCAACGTAGCCAGTGGATAACCATAACGAAGCCATACAGCGCAAGAGTTCAGTTACCACATCATTACCGAGTGGTTGAAGAAGATTTTTAGCTAAAAGGTTATTTTTCTGCGATTTGCGTAATTCTGCGTAGCTGTCGGTAACTCACAGTAAACTAATTTTGTAACAAAAAAAATGTGAGTTATGCGAAGTACATTCAAGGTATTATTCTACGTGAAGAAAGGCAGTGCGAAGCCCAACGGCAACCTGCCACTGATGTGCCGCCTTACGGTGGACGGAGAGATTAAGCAGTTCAGCTGCAAGATGGACGTTTCCCCACACTTGTGGGACGTGAAGAACAACCGTGCATCGGGCAAGAGTGCCGAAGCGCAGAGAATCAACCGTGCGGTTGACAAGATTCGGGTGGAGGTGAACCGCCGCTACCAAGAACTGATGCAGACGGACGGGTATGTAACCGCTGCCAAACTGAAAGATGCCTATCTCGGTATCGGTATCAAGCAGGAAACCTTATTGAAACTCTTTGAGCAACACAATGCGGAGTTTGCAAAGAAAGTCGGACACAGCCGTGCCAAAGGAACATTTACCCGTTATCAGACCGTATGCAAGCATATACGGGAGTTCCTGCCCCATGCTTATAAGCGTGAGGATATTCCCCTAAAAGAGTTGAACCTCACGTTCATCAACGACTTCGAGTATTTCCTGCGCACGGTGAAGAAGTGCCGCACCAATACCGTGTGGGGCTACATGATTGTGTTGAAACACATCATTTCGATAGCGAGGAATGACGGTCGTCTGCCGTTCAATCCCTTTGCAGGGTATATCAACTCCCCCGAAAGCGTGAACAGAGGATATGTCACAAAAGAGGAGATACACACCATGATGAACACAGAGATGCCCGACAAGACCCACGAGCTTGTGAGGGACTTGTTTCTGTTTTCGGTGTTCACGGGGTTGGCTTATTCCGATGTCAAGAACCTCACCACCGACAACCTTCAAACATTCTTTGACGGAAATCTTTGGATTATCACCCGAAGAAAGAAGACCAACACCGAATCGAATATCCGTCTGTTGGACGTTCCCAAGAAGATTATAGAGAAGTACGAGGGCATGGCGAAAAACAATAAGGTTTTCCCAATGCCAAGTAACACCATTTGCAATAAAAAGCTGAAAGCCATAGCCGAGTTGTGCGGTATAAAGACGCATCTGACCTATCATGTCGCAAGACATTCGGCAGCAACCACCATACTGTTATCCAACGGAGTCCCTATTGAAACCGTCAGTCGTCTGTTGGGGCATACCAATATAAAGACCACTCAAATCTACGCAAAAATAACCGCCCAAAAGATAAGTCAGGACTTGGAGCAGTTGTCCGACAAGTTGGTTGATATGGAGAAAAGTATTTGCAGTGCCATTTGATAACCCATAAATAAGAATACAGATGAAAGAGAAACGAAGCATCATCACGATGGACGTACATGGCAACATCGCCATGCCGGCAGATACAGGCTCCATTGCCATGACCGAGTGGGAACTCTGTGAACTGTTCGGGGTTGTCGCCCCTACAATACGAGCAGGGATAAAGGCTCTTTGCAAAAGCGGAGTTTTGAGGGAACATGAGATAAAACGTACCATCCGCATGTCGGACAAACGCAGCATGGAGGTTTGCAATCTCGAAGCCATCATCGCCCTTGCTTTCCGTATCAATACATTCGGAGCGGAGCAGGTTCGCAGAGCCGTACTTGAAAGACTGTACTTGCGAAAAGAAAAAACAAGCGTCTTCTTTTCGCTGAGCATTACCGATACGGCAAATCCGAAATACTTTGCATAGGCGTATTGCCATTCACACATACTCACGCACCCGAAGAAGCAACTGTTTTCAGCCCTGTTTCTTCGGGATTTTTTTGTTTTTACAACCCTAAACCGCTCACTTTTCTGTAGAGAGGTGTCTTATTCCCCATTCTGCTGCGATTTGCGTATCAATCTATCCAACAAATACTTATACTTTTGTAGCTGACATTTTTTCAAACTTAAATCATTGGAATATGGAAGCAAACAAAGTAAATGACAGCCACAGACCGCTAACGGATGGCGGCATGGCAAAGGAAGAGTTTATCCGTGTCGGCACAACGCTCTACAAGATTGTGGAGCAGCCAAGACTGAACGGAGGGTATGTAAGGAAACGCATCGCATGGAACAACGAGACCCTGCGCCAAGACTACGGCAAGGACTACATCGGCAGTGTATCCAAGTATGACGGCTTCTGCACCGTACCCGAACACGTCAATTATCAGCCTGTAATCGGCAAGTTTCTAAATCTCTACGAGCCGATAGACCATCAACCGCAAGAGGGTGATTTCACATCTATATGCTCGTTAGTGGAACACATCTTCGGGGAGCAATACGAGTTGGGGATGGATTATCTGCAACTGCTCTACTTGCAACCCATACAGAAGCTGCCCATCCTGCTGTTGGTATCGGAAGAACGGAACACAGGCAAAAGCACATTTCTGAACTTTCTGAAAGCCCTGTTTCAGAACAACGTGACATTCAACACCAACGAGGATTTCCGCAGCCAATTCAATTCCGATTGGGCAGGGAAGCTCCTTATCGTGGTGGACGAGGTATTACTGAGCCGTAGGGAGGACAGTGAGCGGTTGAAGAACCTAAGCACTGCACTATCCTACAAGGTGGAAGCCAAAGGCAAAGACCGTAACGAGATAGCATTCTTCGCCAAGTTAGTGCTGTGTTCCAACAACGAGTACCTGCCTGTCATCATTGATGCAGGAGAAACACGCTATTGGGTACGCAGGATAGACCGCCTGCAGTCGGATGATACCGACTTCCTGCAAAAGTTGAAAGCCGAGATACCTGCTTTTCTCCACCATTTGCAGCACAGGCAGCTATCCACCGAAAAGAAAAGCCGTATGTGGTTCACGCCCTCACTACTGCATACCGAAGCCTTGCAGCGTATCATCCGCAGCAACCGCAACAGATTGGAGATAGAGATGCACGAGCTTATCCTTGACATTATGGAAAGTGTAGGCACGGACACTTTCTCTTTTGACTGCAACGATATTTTTCTTTTGTTGCGGTATTCACAGGCAAAAGTGGAGAAACATCAAGTACGCAGGGTATTGAAAGAGTGTTGGAAACTTAATCCTGCACCCAACACGCTTACCTATACCACCTATCAGTTGGACTATACCCGTGACTGTCACTATTCGCCCATGCGGAAGACAGGACGGTTCTACACCGTGACAAGAGCGTTTTTGGAAACACTATGATTATTTTGATGAAATGATGAATAAGTATATAAATATATTGAAATATAGATATTTACATTCTCATCAAACATTCATCAAAAGTATCTCACTGATGAAAAGAGAAAACAGGACGGACAGACCATGCCCGACACCGTAAACGATGAATTTCTCTTTTCGTGAGTGGTTTGATGAATAAATGATGAGAGGATATATAGATGTAAACCAATGTATTAAACCATATATTCATCAAATCATCGCTTTATCAATCATCATCAAATCCGTAGGAATATACATTATGACAATACAGGAAGCAAAACAAATCAGAATAGCAGACTATCTGCAAAGTTTAGGTTACACACCCGTCAAACGACAGGGCAACAGCCTTTGGTACAAGTCACCGATGAGAGAGGAAGCCGAAGCCTCGTTCAAGGTAAACACCGAACTCAACCAATGGTATGACTTCGGCATCGGCAAGGGTGGCAATATCATCGCACTGGCTTCGGAACTCTACCGCTCCGACAAAGTGCCGTATCTGTTGGAGTGCATCGCCAAACAGACATCATATCTGCACACCGCCATCCATGCACCATTTTCTTTTGGTCGGCAATCCGTTTCAGAACCGATGTACCGACATCTGCAAGTTTCGGAGTTATCCTCTCCTGCACTATTATCCTATTTGCAGGAGCGAGGAATAAGCCCCGAACTCGCCAAGAGGGAATGCAGGGAACTCAGTTTTGAGAACAAGGGCAGACCATACTTCGCCATCGGCTTCCCGAACATGACAGGTGGCTATGAGGTACGCAACCGATATTTCAAAGGTTGTGTCGCTCCAAAGGACATCACCCATATCCGACAAAGTGGAGAACAGCCGACAACCTGTTATCTTTTCGAGGGCTTCATGGATTACCTCTCGTTCCTTTCCATCCGTGTGAGGAACAATCCGCAATGCCCCCGATTGAACACGCAGGACTATATTGTACTGAACTCCGTTTCCAATCTCGCAAAGGCGGAGGGCATATTGGCTGAATATTCCAAAATCGGCTGTTTCCTTGACAACGACACGGCAGGGCAGACAGCCTATGAGCATCTGCAAGCGAAGTTCGGGGAACGCCTTTCCGACAAGTCCACATACTACCGTAGGTATAAAGATTTGAACGACTACCTGTGCGGTAAGCCCTTGTCCCAATCGGCAGAGCCGATGAAGCAGGAGAGGCAAGTCCAATCCGCAAGGCGGATGATGCAGCCACCGAAAAAGCGAGGGCTGAAGATGTAGGGAGTGAGAACGCTTGCAGCCGTGCGGATATTTACAAGCGGAAAATACCATAGCTTATTAGGGAATTTTCCGAGCCGCATTGCAAGCAACGCTGAAAATTCCCCAATAAGCCAAAGAGGTTGCACCTCTCTGGACTCTCCCAAGCCAACGGCAGAAGCCGTACAGGAGAATAATCAACCATTGTTTCACAAGCTAAAAAAGAAAGGAAAACCATATATGGGATTTGTCGTATTACATATGGAAAAGGCGCACGGTTCCGACAGCGGAACGACCGCCCACATCGAGCGTTTTATCATACCGAAGAACGCCGATCCAACTCGCACGCATCTTAACCGAAAACTCATCGACTATCCCGATGGAGTGAAAGACCGAACAGCAGCCATCCAACACCGTTTGGAAAACGCAGGGTTGACACGCAAAATCGGTAACAACCAAGTACAGGCAATCCGCATCATCGTGTCGGGAACGCATGAGGATATGGAGCGTATCGAAAAAGAAGGCAGATTGGACGAGTGGTGTGCCGACAACATGAGCTACTTTGCCTTCATGTTCGGTAAGGAGAATATTGTGGCTGCGCACCTTCATCGGGACGAGGAAACGCCACACATACACATCACCCTTGTTCCAATCGTAAAGGGGGAACGTAAGCGCAGGAAACGGGAGGAACAGACAAAGAAACGCTACCGCAAGAAGCCGACCGACACCGTAAGACTGTGTGCCGATGACATTATGACACGGCTGAAATTGAAGACCTACCAAGATACCTACGCCATTGCGATGGCAAAGTACGGATTGCAGCGTGGCATAGACGGTTCAACGGCACGGCACAAGTCCACGCAGCAGTATTATCGGGACACACAGAAACTTGTCGATAGCCTCAAAGCGGAAGTGGTGGATTTGCAGGAGCGGAAAGAAGCGGCACGGCAGGAACTCCGCCAAGCCAAGAAAGAGGTGCAGACTGAGAAACTGAAAGGCGCAGCCACGACCGCAGCGACCAACATAGCCGAGAGTGTCGGTTCTTTTTTCGGCAGCAACAAGGTCAAGACGCTGGAGAGGGAGAACAAGAATCTGCATGAGCGTGTATCGGAACTTCAAGAAGAAGCCCGACAAAGGGAACAGCAACAGGCGAAACACATACAGGAGATAACAGACGCTTACGAGCTGCGACACCGCAAATTGTCCGAGTTTACAGACTTTGTGAAACGCTACTTCCCATATGTGGAGAAGCTGATACCGACAATAAATTTCCTGCGTGAACGCTTGGGCTTCAATGACGATATTATCCGAAGATTATGCACATTCAAGGATGTTCCCATAAAAGGCAAGCTACATTCTTCCGAGTTCAACCAAGGCTTTGAAACCCAACGTGCCGTCTGCTCCATTAAAGAGGATGAAAATGGAAAGTTCGATTTCAAGATTGATGGAGTATCACATATAAGCTGGTTCAGAAAGAAGATGAACGAGTTTAGGGAAGCTATCGGAATACCGAAACCAAGACAAAACAGAGGTATGCAACTGTAAATCAAAATAAAGTCCGTGATTGTTGAATGACATATCACGGATTTTTTGTACTTTTGCACTCGGATTGAGGCAACTCTATCCAAGACATAAGAAAAAGAAGCGTTATGCTTTCTTGTAAGTCGAGAACGTAGGAAATTCAAGACACTGCACAAGGATGGCATAGTGGTTCTCACGCATATAGCGTGGGCTGCTATACTACATTCGTGCATTTAGGTTTCCTACGACCTTCGACTTAGAATGTTGCATTGGTAGTCCACGTTTCTGCATTTGAGCATCCGCTTCTTTGGGCTAAGAAGCAAAAAAGAAAACTATATGACCTCAAATCCGCAACCTATAGGGTTTAGTGGGATTTTGCTTGCAAAGCGACAAA